>Ga0180437_10002165_pt1 | contig 31980 bp, 27 predicted proteins | sample SS_ome_4_FD_132410 | JGI IMG/M metagenome (GOLD analysis project Ga0180437, IMG submission 132410) | Hypersaline lake sediment archaeal communities from the Salton Sea, California, USA - SS_3_D_1 metaG | ecosystem: Environmental > Aquatic > Non-marine Saline and Alkaline > Hypersaline >... | reverse complement strand
TAGATGCGTGACAAAGGTGTCCTCTTGAGCGGTGAGGTGTGCGTCTACCATACACAGCCGGGCCAGTTCGTGCTCACCCAGATAAGAGTAATCATGCACATGTCTCAAAGCGTCCTCGACCAGGGCAATGGTTTCTCGCTCGCTCTGCCCCTCGAGAAGCGGCGATCTCGTCTCGGCGGCCAATGCCTCCTGCATCCCTTCTTGCAGCACCCGCTCTCGCTCTCGAAACTCTCGCAGCAGACTGCCGATCCGCCCCACGTTCTGTTCCTGCAGGCGCACGGTGTGTACCACGCCAGCAACCGCGTCGGCCAGGTCCTCCAACAAGTCACGGTCATCTTTGGTATAGCGACCCCCGGTGACCGTCTGGCCCAGGACAATAGCCCCTATCAGCTCACCACAGGTTTGCAGGGGTATGAGCAGCGTCATGCCGGTGAGCCCGCAAGTCTCGGCCGAGGGATTCAATTCGACGATCTCATCTGCGGCGAGCGCGCTTGAAGCGACAGCATGTCCTGCAGAGTCCATCTGCCACGCGACGACGGCAGCGAAACCTTCCCCTTCCCGCAGGGCGATAAAGCCCTGGCTCACTTTCAAGGATCGGCCGAGCACCTGCAGGATGGCACGCAATTGATTCTGGACGTCGTGGTTCTGGGTCGTCGTGCGGGCAAACTCGCGCAGGTTGGCCCTCAACTCGCGGTACTGCTGGCGATAGAAGAGCCGGTCCAAAGAGCTGCGCGCCCAGTCGTAAAGAGAATGGGAGCTGAGGTGGTACCAGAAAGGCACAGCGATGACCACACTCCAGCCCCACCACCAGGGCAGGTTGCCTTCTCCTGACGGCCCCTGGTAGTAGGTAAGATTGTTCAGAAAGTAGCCACACAGGGACCAGAGCGTGGCGCTGGCCAGCCAGGACACCCTGCTGCGCGGGCTGCGGGTGACGATGTAGAAGCCCAGCCACATCGAGACGACGAGGCACGTGAAATTGGTGACCGATATTGATGCGAATGGCATTAGAGACCACAGGCGCCAGGGATCTGGCAGTCGCTGCATTCAATGATGTCAAGCTGCTCGAGCGCCTTGATGGGCATGCGACACCGTCCCCGCCCTTCAGCTTTTTCCACCGTGCCGTGAAGGCGCACGCACTTGCCTTCGAACAACTCCCTCAGGCCACCCGTAGGGATGGCATCGTACATCTTGTCGACATATAGCCAGCCATAGAAAAGCCCGCAGCAATGGTCAATGTCCGGCACCGCAGGATCGAGGACGAGGAAAACGAGCGTGCGGGCAGGGTTGGCACTGCGGACAAAGTTGACCTTGCCCTCCACACACACCTCTCGACCGAGAAAGGAGGGGGTCTCGTACCAGGCGATGCACTCCCCCTCGGCCAACGGACGAGGGGTGGGGAGTGGCGTCGCACTTGGACGAGGCGTCACCGACGGCGGCGGAGTCGCCGTTGGGACGGCCGCGGGGCCCCCGGCGGTTGGCTCAGCCGTTGGCAAAGGCAGCACGGCCGTGTCAGCCGCCGTGGGAACCCTGGTCTCCTGGCCCTCCTGTCCTCCGCAGGCAACCACAACCAAGAGAAGCAAGCAAACGACCAAAAAACGACCCTTCACGCCCATCTCTCACCTCCCGCCAGCCCTTTGCCCTTCGAGCGACATGGCCGGCGGCAAGCCGTATCGCTCCAGTCGCCGGCCCAACGCCACCAGCAGACGACCCAACTGGCACAACGCCCAGCTACTCTGCCGGGAAACCCAGCCACGGCGATCTATCCCCGCTTCGCGCAGCAGGCAACGGACCTCGAGCCGGCGTCGCGCCTCCTCGACGCGCATGGCAGCTATTTTCTTAGCCAAATAGTCGTTTATGTAGAGCATGTTGTCACCTCCAAACACTCTCCATTTTGGCGAGCGAATCCTGCCCCAGATCTTGCGACGGCAGCAAATCCGCCCGACTCCATTGTAGCACACTACCGGCCTCCACGCATCGGGAGAAGCACGACAATCTCACCAGGTGAAAACCACAGCGCTCCCGCGGGCAAGCCTGGGGGTTTCCCCCATAAGACATTGCGGGCTTTGCCTATGCACAGGCCTTGTGAATTGGGGCCAGTGTGTGATATAATCAGGGTATAAGGAGGCGGAGAAGCAGTGGACGCCAAGTTGACCGCGGTCTATGATTTGAGCCACAAGCTAATCCTGCTGCGGGACGCCCATCAGATCGCTGCCGCCGTCCTGGAGATCGCCGCCCGGGTGCTGGACTGCCAGGACAGCGACTTTCTGCTGGTGGACGAGGCACGGGGGGAGCTGTATGTGACTGCCAGGCGAGGGCAACTCGAGGGGGCGGATCAGCTGCGACTGCCGTTGGACGGTGAACAGGGCATCACCGTCGTCGCCGCCCGGAGGGGCCAGCCGATCTACATACCCGACGCGCGGGGGGACCCACGCTACGTCGACATCGGCTTCTGCGCCGCTTCCGAGCTGGCCGTCCCGGTCCAGATCGACGAGCGGGTGCTGGGCGTGCTCAACGTGGAGAGTGTCGAACCCGACGCCTTTAGCGAGTCTGACCGGGAGATGTTGTCCATTCTGGCCAACCAGGCAGCACTGGCCCTGGAAAACGCCCGGCTGCACACCGAGGAGCGTCGCCGGGCCGAGGAGATGATCGTCCTCAACGAACTCGCCCGGCGCATCAGCGCCAGCCTTGACTTGCAGGCCACGCTGGAAGTGATAGCTGAGGCCGCCGCCGAGTTGATCCCGTGTGCGCTGGCCGAAATTAGCCTGTGGGACGAGAAAAACCAGATGCTAACGCTGCGGGCTCTGCAAGCCGAGCCACGTCGCACGTGGCCGCTGGGCACGTCTTACCCGGTAGGCCACGGTTACACCGGCTGGTTGGTGCGCCACAAGAAGCCTTTGCTGGTGCCCGATGTAGAGGCGCGGCAGGATATTCGCCCCCACCTCCTTTCCGGCGAGCTGCCCTATCAGGCCTACGCTGGCGTCCCGTTGCTGCTGGGCAAAGAACTGATCGGCACCCTGGTGCTGATAGCGAATGATACTGGAGCCTTCAACGAGAAGCACGTCGAGTTGCTGCAGATGCTGGCCGCCCAGGCCGCCATCGCCATCCGCAACGCGCGTCTCTACGGCCAGGTGACCCAGCGACAGGCCGAACTGGCCGCCGTCAACGCCGTGGCGTCTGCGATCAATCAACCCCTGCCCCTGCAGGAGATCATGGACCAGGCGCTGGTCAAAGTGACAGAGGTCATGGACATCGAGGTGGGGTGTATCCGGCTCCTGGACGAGGCAACCGGTGAACTGACGATCGTGTCCCACCGGGGCTTGAACCCAGCGTACGTCCGGGAGGAGGCTCGCATCCTGCTGGAAGAAGAGCCAGTTGGTCGGGTCGCCCAGTCTGGAGAACCGCTGGTCGTGAGGGACCTGGCCCATGACCCCCAGCTGACCACCCTGACGGTGACCACGGAAGAGTTTCAGGCTTTTGCCATTGTCCCTCTGAAGACCAAGCAAAAGATCGTGGGCACGCTCGGCGTGGCCACTCGCCCGCGCCGGGAGTTCAGTTCCGAGGATCTGGATCTGCTGACGGCGCTGGGGCACCAGATCGGTGTGGCGGTGGAGAATGCCCGTCTCTACGCCAACCTGGCCCGGCGAGCCCAGGAGCTCGAGGCGAGCCACGCCGTCGCGGCGGTAGTCAACCGGCCGGGTGAATTGGATCATATCCTGGAGGAGGGGTTGAAACAGGCGCTGGCAGTGACCGGATTCGAGATGGGGGCCATCGCCTCAAGGGATCGGCAAAGCCAAACCCTCGCCTTGAATAGCCATGAGGGCATGTCCCCTGGCCTGGTGACGTGGCTTGAGGAGCGGCTGAGCCAAAAATCTGAGGAGGTGTGGCCAGAGGGGCAGGACCTGCAGATTGACGAGATACCGCCGGAACTACCCGACGTTCCGGCCCGGATCCGGGAGGAAGGTATCCGCCTGTCGGCCGACATCCCTCTCTTTGCAGAGGGAGAACTGGTGGGCATCCTCAGCGTGGCAACCCGGCAGGCCCGCCTCTTCACCCCAGAGGAAAAGTCTCTGCTGCAGGCCATCGGCCATCAGTTGGGAACCGCGATGGCCAACGCCCGGCTGCGACAGGAGGCCCTGGCAGCGGAACGGCTGGCCGCCGTGGGCCGGGTGGCGACCAGCGTGGCCCACGACCTGCGCAGTCCGCTGGGTGGCATCCTGCGCAGCGCCGAGTTCCTGGCCCGGCCAGAGCTTTCGCCTGGTACCCGCCAGAAGTTGAGCCAGGCAGTCACCTCGCTGGCCCGGCGGTTGATGAACACTACGCAAGAGATCCTCGACTATGTACGGGGCGGAACATTGCCGCTGAGACGGGTCCCGTGCCCGCTCTCCGAGTTCCTGGACGAGGTGCTGGCTGTGCTGGAAGTAGACTTTGGCGACCAGGGCATCGAGGTGGTGCGGGACTGCGACTACGCAGGACCGGTGGTGATGGATGCGGACCGCATGGCCCAGGTGGTGTATAACATCGCTGCCAACGCTCGCGACGCCATGCCGCGCGGAGGGACGTTCAGCGTGGCCACGCGAAAAGCCGAAAAACGCGTCGAAGTGCGCTTCGCCGATACCGGCCCCGGGGTGCCGGAGCAACTGGGTGACCTGATCTTTGAACCGTTCTTTACCTATGGCAAGGGAGAGGGCGCTGGGCTGGGCCTGTCCATCGCCCGGCGGATCGTCGAGGAGCACGGCGGACAATTGTGGGTCGAAAGCTGCGAGGGACAGGGGGCAACGTTCGTCGTGTCCCTGCCAGCTTGACGCGGGGTAAGGGATAATGGGTGGCGGGTAACGCGTGCTACTTTGTGGCGATCCATCCCTTTCGCTGGGCCAGGAGCGCCGCTTCGGTGCGAGAACGGACGTCGAGCTTGGCATAGATGCGCGTCAGGTGGGCCTCGACGGTGCGCGTACTGAGGCCAAGCCGGCGGGCGATCTGGTAGTTGGTCAGCCCCTCGGCCAGCAAGCGCAGCACGTCCATCTCCCGTGAGGTGAGTTCTTCTTTTGTCGCCGGTTCCGCCTCCCCGGCGAGGTGCTGGACAACCACCGAAGCGACCGAGGGAGGCAGGACGGACTCGCCCCGGCTGGCCGCGCGGATGGCGTCCAGGAGTTCGTTCAGACTGACCGTCTTGGGTAGATAGCCGGTAGCTCCGGCCTCCAGCAACGGAATGACGTATTCCGCGCCCTCGTGGGCGGTGAGGACCAACACTCTGGTCGCAGAATATTCCCGGACGATGTACCGGGTCGCCTCCAGACCATCGAGGCGCGGCATGGCGATGTCCATGACCACCACGTCGGGGCTCAACTCTCTCACCAGGGCGATTGTCTCTTCGCCGGTGGCAGCCTGGCCGACCACCTCCATGTCCGGTTGGTGATCGACCAGTTCGGCCGTCGCCTCGCGCAGCACGACGTGATCGTCAGCCAGCAGAACGCGGATTTTGCTTCCCATCGTGCCCCCTCCTGTCCCGCGGATCGGGTCGCGCTCTCAACGATGGCAAGTATACCACAGTCACGCCACATTCGCCAAGCGGCAGGGTGGCGGCTTTCCCGGCCTGACGTAAGCGGTGAAAGAAAAGAGCCGTCCAGCCAACTGGACAGCTCTTTCCGTTTTTGGGGTAAACTCGTTCCAGCGCAAGCTGGACCTACCACCTTCGAAGGTTGCACGCTTGACGGCCGTCGCGCGGCTTGCAGAGCAAGGCCTCGGCCAGCTCAACTCGCCAGCCCTACAGCAGTCAACGACCGAGCGCGGAGATGGTCACCGAAACTGCCTCGTGCGGCGCCACTTTGAGGGAGGCAACGCCTCACCTCACCTACAGGGGCACGACGTTCGTCGCTTGTAGACCTTTGGGGCCTTCCTCGACAGAAAACTCGACCTGCTGTCCTTCTTTCAGCGTTTTGAAACCCTCCATTTGAAGGGCCGAATAGTGGACGAACACGTCGTCGGTGTCGTCTCGCGAAATAAAGCCATAGCCCTTGGCTCCACTGAACCATTTTACGGTTCCGATTTCACGGTCGTCACTCATGATCTTTCTTCCTTTCACATCAAAAGTTACTGCTTGAAGCGGGTCCAAGCCGTCCAGAAAAAGAAAAAACGCCCGGACTTGCATGTCCGGGCGTACACTCTACTGGCACTGACTCGGAACCCTAGTCCACAATATAGGGCGGGATTATACCAGGTTTCACCGGAACTGTCAAATTCGCGTTTTGTCCATTGGATAGCCTTTTTTTGCGCCTTCCATACGCCGCCGTGACCTCCCCCGATCCTGCCGCATTGTGAATTTGCGATTCCTGGACCGTCTTTGCTTGGCACACAGCGTTTTGATAGAAGCAACCGTCATGGTCACGATCTCGTCAGTTTCGTGCAACAAATCGGACGGTCGAGATTCAGGCATCAGGCCAGCCTCGACCAGCAGTTCCAGCCAGTGGAGCGTTTCGTCGGCTTCCTCCTCGACAATGCCGAGCCTGGCGATCCTATCAGCCGCAGATTTGGCCCGGCACGCCGCCCGATGATTCGCCCCGGTGGCGCTCGTGAAGGCGAATCAAGGCGGTCCGTTGGTGGGTGAGCCAGGCGACCTCGCTCCGGCGCAAGCGCCCGGGGTCGAGGGAGAAAGCGCTAAACTCCTCAAGCGGAAAATAAGAGTCCAGGACCCGCTTGGGAGCCCGCAGGTAGTCGTAGCCCATCGCTTCCAGGCGGTGGGCTATACGGGGATGGGTCTGATGCACGGGTTGATAGTCGCGGTAGCGGTCGCAGCGACCGTGGGTAAAGTCACCGCCTCCTCGGTCAGCGCCCGCCAAGCCGGGGTAACCGGACGTGGCGGGCAGGAAATGGCAGCAGTGGCGACAGGCGTCGAGGCGGAAATCACACCGGCGACAGGCCGCCTCCCGGCGGGCAACGGTGAGGTCGCCCGCCTCGGACACCGCCAAGGCATCGGCTATCTCGGAACCGCACAGGGGGCAGCGGACGCCGGTCACGTGGGCCAGACCGTGCTCGCCGGCCGCGCGGCCCAGCAGCGTCCCCGCTTCGCCGGCGAGCATGAGGTCCAAGCGGGCGCCCCACCAGTAACGGCCGGCGTCGGCCAGAGAGATCAGCGCCCAGCGCAGGCCCTCTCGGGCGGTCAGGCCGCGCCGCCGGGCGTCGCGCCAGACGAGTGCCGCCACGACGGCCCGCCAGGCAACGCCGCACAGCAGCAGGGCGAGGAAAAGTCAACCCACCGCACACCACCTTCCTTTGACTCTCGCCCCTCGACTCGGCGCCCCAATGGTACCCCATCCTGCGGTTCTTGTCAATCTAGTCTCCCCAAGTCATGCTTCAGCCATACTTTGGAGCCTTGAGAAAAAGATGTGGTTGCCCTGACAGGAGATCGCAAAGCCAACTGCGTTACGGGGTGCCAAGTGCCATTAAACAAACGATGAATACACCTTGACAAGTTGATCATTCTGTGGTATCATTTGAGAAGTCGCTCAAATGTAAGGGGTTCGACAGATGAAATCTGGATGCTGTCTAGACGAGGCCTTTGACGCGAACCGAGTGAGTCGCGCCCTGGAAGATCTGGTGGATGGACGACTCGCTGCGCGTATGGCTGCCGCCTTCAAGGCACTGGCCGACCCGACCCGGGTGCGCATCATCTCTGCTCTGATGCACACCGAGTTGTGTGTGGGCGACCTGGCTTCCTGCCTGGGAATGAGCACGTCGGCTGTGTCCCATCAACTCCGCTTGTTGCGGGAGATGCGGCTGGTGCGCAGCCGGCGCGAAGGCAAATACGTTTTTTACACCCTGGACGACGAACACATTTACGAACTCTTTGAGCGCGGGTTGGCGCATGCCAGCCACACTTGAGAGGGCGGCCTCTTTTTTTATCCAAATACTTGAAGGATGGCTCAAATGACGGACACACAGACGAAAACATCGCACCCTTCCAGTCTCGTTTTTCGGGTGGATGGCCTGGACTGCGCCGATTGCGCTCTCCACCTGGAAGAGGCATTGCGCCGCACGCCCGGGGTGGCCGAGGTGGACCTGAGTTTTTCTCTAGCCCGTTTACGAATCGCACCTCAGGATGGCACCGATGTCCGCGCCGTCGTAGAAAGAGTGACGCGGGAGATGGGCTACGCGCTGCAGCCAGAAGCGGCGTCAGGGACTGAAAATGAAGATGAGACACCGCCGACCTGGCGCGAGCGGCTGTGGCGGCGGCGACGCGACCTGGCAACCGTGGCCTCCGGGCTGCTGATCGCTGTAGCTTTTGGAATGGGTTTGCTGGGTCTGCCCGGGGAGGTGAGTGCAGGCGCCTACGTGGCGGCCATCGCCGTGGGCGGATTCTACACTGCCAGAGCTGGCTGGATCGGCCTGCGAACCACCCGCTCGCTGGACATGAACGCGCTGATGACGATTGCCGCCGTGGGGGCGGTGTTCGTCGGTGAGTGGGCCGAAGGTGCGGTGGCCATGTTCTTGTTTTCGCTGGGCAACACGCTGGAAAGCTACACCATGGACCGCGCCCGAAACGCCATCCGGGGGCTGATGGATCTGTCACCCCGGCAGGCGACGGCCATCCGCAGTGACCGGGAAGAGCAGGTACCAGTGGAGGAACTGCGCGTCGACGACCAGGTGCTGGTGCGTCCCGGCGAGCGGGTGCCCGCCGACGGCGTGGTGCTGACCGGCAATTCAGCAGTGAATCAGGCACCCATTACCGGCGAGAGCGTGCCCGTTGACAAATCGCCGGGCGACCCGATGTTTGCCGGTACGGTCAACGGCCAGGGAGCGTTGACAGTGCGCGTCACCCGCCTGGCGGCGGACACGACCCTGTCGCGCATCATCAAGATGGTAGAAGAGGCTCAGGCCCAGAAAGCGCCCTCGCAGCGCTTTGTGGATCGCTTTGCCCGGGTCTACACGCCAGCCGTCATTGCCGGGGCAGCGGGCGTGGCTCTCCTGCCACCACTCGTTGGCTGGCTAACCGGCGCGGGTGCGTTTGGAACGCTTATAGGCGAGTGGGTCTACCGGGCGTTGGTGCTGCTGGTGATCGCCTGCCCGTGCGCGCTGGTCATTTCCACGCCGGTGAGCATCGTCAGCGCGATCGCCAGTGCGGCGCGGGCTGGCGTACTGATCAAGGGTGGCGCCTACTTGGAGGCCTTGGGCGCGCTGAAAGTGATCGCCTTTGACAAGACGGGCACGCTGACGGCCGGCCAGCCACAGGTTGTGGATGTGCGCTGCATGGATCATCAGGATGAACTGCCCTGGATCGAGTGCGCCGCCTGTCAGCAGGTGCTGGCCGATGCGGCAGCCGTCGAGCGCCGTTCGGAGCATCCATTGGCCCGGGCTGTGGTGCGGGAAGCAGAGATGCATGGCTTCGCCTCGAAGCTGCCGGCTGCTGAGGCAGTCCAGGCGATGACCGGTCAGGGGGTGCGCGGCCAGGTGAACGGGCACGGTGTGACGGTGGCCGCGCATGCCTACATCCACGAGACCGACCCCGAATTGAGCTGCAGCCCCCTGTGCGCCGCCGTTGACGCAGCTCAAGCCGATGGTCAGACGACGATGGTGGTGCGCGACGACTGCTGCGGCGTACAAGGTTACATCGCCGTGGCCGACACCTTGCGCCCAGGCGTGTCAGCGGTGATGGCAGCCCTCAAGGCGGTGGGCATCGAGCGCACGGTGATGCTGACCGGCGACAACGAGGTCACAGCGCGGGCGATTGCCGCGGACGCGGGGATAGATGACTTTCAAGCTCGCCTGCTGCCGGAACAGAAAGTAGAGGCCATGGAGAGGTTGCTGGCGCAGTACGGCCAGGTAGCCATGGTGGGCGACGGCGTGAACGACGCGCCGGCCCTGGCCCGGGCCACGGTGGGGGTTGCCATGGGCGGCGCTGGCACCGACACAGCGCTGGAGACCGCCGACGTGGCGCTCATGGCCGACGACTTGAGCAAGCTGCCCCTGGCCGTCAAGCTCAGCCGTCGGGCGCGGGGGATCATCCGGCAGAACGTGGCGTTGTCGCTGGGCATCAAGGCCGTCTTTCTTGCCCTGGCTGTGGGCGGCCTGGCGACGCTGTGGATGGCCGTCTTTGCCGACATGGGGGCATCGCTGATCGTGATCTTGAACGGCATGCGCTTGCTGAGAATACGTGAAGGGTAGCCGCGCTCTCCATAGCGCGTGAGGGGGTGCGAGGTATGGAAACCTCGGCCACCCCCGCCAGGGGATATGAGGAGGGGCGTAGGGGCTGGTCTGAGACCAGCCCCTACTTTTCGGCCAGTTAGCTTGGCGTAAAGAGGCTCAACGGAAGATCGACGCCCGACGCCCGGATGCGATCCAGAAACTTGGGGATATAGCCAGTGGCGGTATAATGCCCGGTGACCTTGCCGTCTTTTACGCCGGTTTGCCGAAATTCAAAGATGTCATGCAACACGACGATGTCGCCCTGCATGCCTATCACTTCTGTCATCTTGAGGATCTTGCGCCGGCCGTCCTGTAGCCGTTCCTGATACGTGATCAGATCAATGGCAGAAGCCATCTGCTGACGCACATTCAGCAGCGGCAACGACGGATTGGCCATAAGCACCATCGTCTCCAATCGTGCCAGGACGTCGCGAGGACTGCTGGCATGAACCGTGATCATGGTACCGTCGTGACCGGTGTTCATCGCCTGAAACAGGTCAATCGCTTCGGTGGCCCGCACTTCGCCGACGATGATCCGATCGGGCCGCATTCGCAAACTGTTGATCACCAGATCGCGGATGGTCACCTCGCCTTTGCCTTCCATGTTGGGAGGGCGGCTCACCAAGCGGACGACACGCCTCAAGCCTTCGGGCAGTTGCAGCTCGCCTACGTTTTCGACGGTGACGATGCGCTCGTCGCCGGGGATCATGCCCGCGATGAGGTTCAAGACTGTCGTCTTGCCCGACCCCGTACCGCCAGAGATGACGATGTTGAGCCGGGCGCGAACGCAAGCCCGGAGAAGCTCGACCATGTCCTCGTTCCACGACCCCAAGCGAAGCAAATCCTCGACGGTGAGTGGCTTGTGGCTGAATTTGCGAATGATCAGCGCCGGCCCGACCAATGAAATAGGCGGCACAACGACGTTGAAGCGGCCTCTATTATCGAACAGGGGCGCATCAACCATAGGGGATGACACATCAACCTTTGGCCTGTGGGCGCGAGCAGGGCAGCAATGGCCTCCAGCAGGTGCTCGTCGTCGCGGAAGGGGGTGGGTACGTCAACGAGTTTGCCGTCTCGCTCCACATAGACATTGTCATGGCCATCCACCATGATCTCACCCACCTGCGGGTCGTTCAACCACGGCTCCAGGGGAGCCAATGGGTTGCTGCGATCTTGAGTGCTCATCGTTTTTCCTCCTTGATTCGTAAGGACATACGCCTGGCTTGTTTACGCTCTCATTGTAACACAAAGTCGGGCCAAGGAGAACGGGCAAATAACCAGTTTGTTACCTGTTCATTTAACCAGCCCTTGGAATTTCAGGTCAGCGATCGGCGCACCCAGCCGTGGCGCAGAGCATAGATGGCCGCCTCGGTGCGGGAACTGACGTCCAGCTTAGAGTAGATGTTGTCCAGGTGAAAGTTGACCGTTCGCGGGCTGACGAACAGTAGGTGGGCGATCTCTTTGTTGCTCAACCCCTCAGTGAGCAGTTGGATCACCTCCATCTCGCGGGGCGTCAGTTCGACCGGCTCTTCGACCGCAAAACCGATCGTCAGTTCAAAGCCGCCGCCAGTGCCGACGCCTGCCTCGACGGTGCCGCCCAGTTGCTCGATCCGCTGGCGGGCAACGCGCAGCGCCTCTTCGTTCGTTGCCACGATGCCGTTGTCGGACAGGTTGACGATCAGTCGTCCGCCGCGACGCTCCAGACGGACCGTAACCTGCGACGCATGGGCGTGGCGGATCGCGCGGTCGAGCGCATCCTGCGCTGTGCGAAAGAGAGCCAATTCGACCTGGGACGGCAGCCGCTCGCGCATCCGTTCCACAGCCAGCGTGACTTGCAGGCCATGGGCGCGCATCGCCTGGCTGGCCAGGACTTCCAGGGCTGGTTCCAGGCCCAGGGTCTCGAGAATGGAGGGATGCAGGTTGGCTTCCAGGTCGCGCACCTGCTGGAGAACCTGGCGGGCAAGGCTGGCCAGCACAGAGACAGCCATGCGCGCCGTGGGATTTGCGCCCAGGGTCTGCTCGTAGGCGCTGGCCTGAGAAAGGAGAAGGTTGAGAGAGTCGATCACGTCCCTCTGCAATCGCTCGGCCAGGTGGCGGCGCTCTGCCTCCACTGCCGAGGCCGTGTCCTCCAGCGCAGCGTAGACGAGCAACTCCTGCGTCAGGTGACGCGGCGCTGTCTCGACGCTTTCAGGCAAGGCCAGCAGTGTCTCTTCGTCGGGGGTGGATGGCGAGGCAGATTCCCGTTGCAGGTTCGCCGTCGAAGAACGGCGGACGATCCGTTCCAATAGGGGAAGGGAAGCGTGTTCGGTGGCCATCTGTTCCGCCTCGGCAGCAGCAAGCGTCTCTGCCTCTGCCGGGCTGGGCAATGCCGCCAGCACCTCTCCGGCCGCGGCGTAGCGATCAGCAGGATCTTTGGCCAGCAACCTGAGGACAACACGCTCCACCTCCACCGGGATGCCCGTGTCGATCGCGCGCGGTGGCGTGACCGGCGCGTTGAGGATTTGAGAGAATACAGCCATCGGGTCCTCGCTGGCGAAAGGGGGACGGCCGGTGAGCAACTCATACAGCACCGCCCCCATGGCATACAGGTCGGCGCGGCTGTCAGCCGGCCCGCCCGCGACGACCTCCGGGGCCAGGTAAAGCACCGTGCCGACGATCATGCCCTCCTGGGTCAATCGGACGTCGCCTCGAGCCAGCGCCAGCCCAAAGTCGGTCACTTTGACCTGTCCGTCTGGCGTGACCATGATGTTCTCTGGCTTGATGTCGCGGTGGACGATGCCCTGGGTGTGGGCGCAGGCCAGCGCCTCCAGCGCACCACGTATCACGTGAAGCGCCTCGTGAGCCGGGAGTGCCCCGCCGCGCTCGGTCATCACGCTGTGCAGATCCTGACCAGGGATATACTCCAGCACCAGGTAATGCCAGTCTCCCTCGCGACCCACATCGTGGAGGGTCATGATGTTGGGATGCGACAGCCGGGCCACGGCGCGTGCCTCGCGCAGGAACCGGGTGCCAGCCTGCCCGCTGACGATTCGCTCGGACAGAAGGAACTTGATGGCCACATCGCGGTCGAGGATCTCATCGTGGGCACGATAGACGGTGCCCATGCTGCCTTCGCCCACCCGCTCGACGAGATGGTAGCGATCTTGCAGGCACAACGGTGGGCTGGGGGTTTTAGCCATTGCTTCCTGGCGCTGGTCTCCACCCATGACACCTCCTCCCAAGCACTTGTCCATCGATAACTTTGCACTTTGAGACGCAGATTAGGTGTAAGACGGCCACTAGATCCCAAAGTTGTTTTTGGACAAGTACCAAGTCGTTGATCGCGCCGATCTTGACAACTGTAGGGCAAAATGGTATTTTGTCCCAAGCGGGACACCTTCCGGATTTTGCACACAACCACCCCAACCCCTCGCAGTGGCGTACTAGCCGTAGGTCTCAGCAGCTTCCAGAAAGGCAGCGATGTTTTCCCAAGGGATATCCGGTTCGTCAATGTCGTAGGCCGGACAGAGAATGAGCCCGGACCGGCCCAGCGTCTCGACCCGGTGCTTGACCTCTTGCCGGATCTGGTCGGGCGTGGCAAAGCTAAAGGTGGTCTGGTATCCCACCGTACCCCACAGCGCCAGTTGGGGACCGAACCGCTGGCGGATGCGAATGGCGTCCATGTGATCCGGTTGGAGCGGGTTGATGGCGTTCACGCCGATGTCGATCAGGTCGCTGATGATCGGCTCAAAATATCCGTCGCTGTGAAAAAGGATGCGGAGGTCGGGTTTGATCGCCCGCGCAGCGTGGATGATCTTTGCCAGGCGCGGCTTGAAGAACTCACGCCAGTGGGCCGGGCCGATCATCATCGTCTCTGGCATCCCTACGTCGTCGTCGAGGGCCAGCACGTCGACGCTGGCGTGGGCCAACGCCTCGGCGTTGCGCTGGGCCAGATCGGTCAGCCGATCGAGGAGAAAGTGCGCCCAGTCGGGGCGATCGATCAGGTCTATCAAAAAGTTCTCCAGGCCACGCAGTCGCCAGGCAGCCTCGAACAGTTCGCCGCCCAGGTGGGGCAGATTGCCGCCGGCAGCCAGGCCACAGGCGTGTAGCTGCTGCACCTGTCGGGCCAGACCCTCGACTTGATAGGGTGCACTGAGGTCGGGAAAGGTAAAGTTTCGCAGGTCGTCAAGCGAGCGAGCGCGGGCCAGTGGGTTGCGATGGTCGGGGGTCTCGGGGCGGTAATCCCAGCGGGCGTAGGTCGTCACCTGGGCAGGCGAGCCCAGGCGCGTGTCCGGTGAAAAAGGGCGAGCCAGGCGGCGCAATTCCTCTTCCTCCGGCGAGGGAGCGAACTCGACAAACTGCACGTCCACCAGGCCGTCACGACACTGACCGGGCGGGACCAGTTTCTCAAGCTCCACGCGGTAAAAGTTCAGCGCGCGGGGCACGCGATCCGGTTCGCCACCGTCGAGCGCAGTCAACAATCGTTCACGGGCGTTCATCCTCCCCTCCTCTTTTGTTTTGCTGACCTCAAATAGACGTTGGAAGTCATTGTACTCGAAACCACGACCAAGCGCAAGCGGGTTGGGTAGGGCCAGACCGGTTGTGCGTTTGGATCACGAAAGGTGCGAAATGCCACGAGAATCACGAGGGTGTGTGGCGTGAGTTTGAAGTAGGGCATGGTCAGCACGCACTGGCGATAAACAACAACCGACCATCCTCCGGGATTGCTCCCAGCACGCTGCGTTTCTAATAGGTTTCTAACCAAATTCTAACCTTTTAGTGACTTTTCCATGCTATTATGATCATAGAATACAGGTCTGATGGGTCTGTGCCTATGACTATGTTGACATCTGTGCGGGATTACGCTATACTGTCTGGGCCTCACTGGCTAGCTCGCAGCGAGTTTCTTTCAGCAGCAAAGCTGCACCGCTCGTCATGAAGGGAGGTACCGTGGAAGCGTTCCCCTCTTCAGCGCTCACCACCAACTTGCAGGAGACCCAGCACACGGCTGACATACGCCCCGAGCAGCAGGTTTTGCTCGACATCACCGCAGATTGGTATGGTGTACAGAAGCGGGTCCAGGCCTTTCTGATGGAGCTGAACCATCCCTTGGCCAACTGGGAGGTCGTGGTAAAGGATCTGCGCACCACCGCCCTGGGCGACCTTCACCACTACCTGAACCATCCGCACAGTTCCAAGGCCGTGGCTGTATTCCTGGACATCTTTCGACACCTTTTCTCCGTCGAATTGTCCCTCCCGCTCGAGTGTGAGCTACTACGGACATTGATCGAGTTCTTGTCCGCCATGCTCAAGTCCCCCCAGGCCGAGAGCTTTGAGGGCCAGGCTTACGAAGCGCTTGGCTTCCTGGCCGTCGCTCTGCCCGATAGAATGCCCCTGTGGGCAAGAGCCTCGACGCTGCTCCACCGGGTTCGCCCGGCGTTCGACCCCTTCCCTCGACTTACTGTGCCCTTCAACGATCTTCTTCAGCGATCTCTGGTGGCCACCTTCCAGCACTGGCTGGAGCGATGCGATCTCGCCGACTGGTACAACCGCAACCGCGCGCTCTTCTCCCCGGAATCCGACTATCAAAGCGTGCTGACTTGCTTGTGCCCAGAGAACTGGAGGGAGCGGATTGCACAGGCCGAAGCCGCTGCGACAACCGAAGCGCTGATGGCCTTGCCGGATTTCAGCGCTTTGGCCGACATGGCCATACGGGTAGCGGAAGAGGTGGCAGAACCTGTAGACCGGGCTCAATTCCTGCTCTACTTCCTGGACAATGAGTTGTTCGCTGGCCTTGAACACCGGATTCTGTCCCGCCTGATCGCCTGCCTGCGAACCATCGGCCAGAGCGACGAAAGCGTGGTCGAGGGCTTTATCCATCGCTTCATGTCCTTGCTTGAAGGTCATCCGTTTGAACGTAAAACGATTGCCATGAACAGCATCCTGACACTGGGCCAGGAACTCGACCGGCGAGGAGAGAGCGATTTGCTACATACGTTCATCGACCGGTTGGTACGCTTCCCCTTCGAACCGCCAGAAGTGCGTGGCGTGACGGATCAGTGGGAAGTGGTGGTCAACCCCAATCATCTGCCCAACATCCGACTGCTCATGCGCCTTGTTGAGCAAAGTCCGTCACGCTACCGGCGGCTGCTGTCCGTCCTGGTGGTTCAATTGGCTATCAATGACCTGTTTGTGGCCGACACCGATCTCTTTCAAAAAGACGTCACCCAGTTGCTCAACGCCGACATTGGCCCGGTGTATAACAAAGTCAAGCAATTGGCCCGCATGTTTCCCGTCTATTTTACCGAAATCGGTGCCGAGGGCGAGTTACGAGACGCCTCCACCGAGATCGACCAGGTTCAGAAGCGGCGCGATCCACTGATCCACTTTTTGCGCAAGCAGGTACACGTCGAAAGCAACAGCACCCAGGTGAGGTTTACGCGCGAGATCGTCCGTTTCTGGACAACCGGTGACAAGTCTCCCCTGGAAGTCTGGCTGCCCCCGGACGTCTATCAGCAGGTACAAGCCAAAGGCCCCACTTTTGATCAGGTTCACCGGCTCTTTCGGGCCTTGGATCGGTCTCTGGGATTTCCTGACTATCTGTCCCAAGACTACGAGTCCCTGGCGCGCCAGGTGGATGAACAGGCCGGGGTCGCAACCAAGGAGAAAACCCGTGCCAAGTTGCTGCTCCGGCTGTACAAGCTACTGGAGCAAAAGTACTCCTTTGGCGCGGAGGGCATTGCCGACCGGCTTCGACAATCGGGGCTGGTTGCTGGAACGCTGGCTGAGAGATTGCTCAAGTGTCTATCGAACGGGACTCCGTTGGAAACACTGCACGCCACGCTAGACGTCCTAGAGGCACTGAAAACGGTCATTCTGGACCCCGAAGCCAGCCAGGGCGACGAGCGCATCTACCACAAGCGGCACATCGCCGCAGGGATCCCCTCGATGTACGGCGTGTACCGGGAGCGCAAGTTCGAAGCGCTGGGGTTGACCTTTCGATTGGAGACGCTGGCGCGACATCTGTACGCTGAACTCGTCAGTTCGATAAACCTGAGATACGTCACCAAGAAAACGTTGCTCGACATCCATGAGATATTGACCCTACTCGTGCAGGCGCTGCGAATTGACGGCATGCACTCTACTTCGCTGGAGAATAACCTGAACCTCCTGGAGATGGGGCTGCAGGCGCAGGATTTCTCGGTGGATCAGTTGGTCAACGTCTTTCAATTCATCGCCGCCGACGTCCACGAACTGACCAACCGCTACGTGCTGAACGTGCACACCGGCACAGCGGAGATCATCCTGGCACAAAGGTCGGCCGCAGATGTGCCGCCCGTCAGTCTCCGAGAGTCCATCTATAGCCTGTCCGAGAGACTCCTACGAGGGCTGATCACAGCTTGCTTTGGCCTGCAGGACCTGGATGATCTGGCGGGCAAAACCTTGGTGGCGTTGACCAACATGCGCCAACAGCTTGATGACCGGATGCTCCTGCTGCTAATGAGTTATGACCCCTATCGCCTCCTCAGTCCTATTCACGGCGACAGGCAGCCCTACGACAACCCGCTTCACCTGGGGAGCAAAGGCTATTTTCTCAAGCAGCTTGGATCGTATGGCCTGCCCGTTCCGGAAGGTTTTATCGTCACCACCGAGCTGTTCCGTTGTCAGCCGGCGATGTCCTTCGACCCCTTGCGCGAGGACACCATGAACCGGATAGGGGAATACCTGACCGGTCTGGAATCCGCCAGCGGCAAGCGTTTTGGCGATCCACGAAACCCATTGCTTCTCTCGGTGCGCAGCGGTGCCGTGATGTCGATGCCGGGGATGATGAACACCTTGCTCAACGTGGGCCTCAATGACGAAATCGCACGTGCGCTGGGCAAGCAGGAGAAATATGCCTGGGCAGTGTGGGATTGCTACCGTCGCCTGATTCAGTCTTGGGCCATGTCCCACGGCGTGGACCGAGACGTGTTCGACGAAGCCATACAGGGGTTCAAACAACGCTACGGGGTTGAGAAAAAGATGGCGTTCAGTCCCGAACATATGCGCGAGATTGCCTTCCACTACAAAGAGATCATGGCGGATCATGGGGTGGCTCTGATAGAGAAACCGTTCGAGCAACTCGTGCAGGCTATTCAGATTGTGTTGCAGTCCTGGTTCTCAGATCGGGCCGCCAACTACCGTGACCAGTTGGGCATCGCCGAGCAGTGGGGAACAGCCGCGATCCTGCAATGCATGGTGTTTGGCAATCTCAACACACGATCAGGCAGCGGCGTGATACTGACTCGCAAACCGCTTGGTGGCGACACACCAGTCGAGTTATATGGGGACTATAATCTCTGTAGCCAGGGGGAGGATGTCGTCTCGGGACTGGTCAACCCGCTGCCCATCAGTGAAGCGCAGCGACGGCTTGGCGGGCCAGGAGACGGAGGAGCGTCCCTGGAAAAAAGTTTTCCGGCCATTTTCCGACGGCTAAAGGAAACTGCCTTGTTATTGATCGAAGAGAAGAGCTATGCCCACCAGGAGATCGAGTTCACATTTGAGTCTGAGCGACCGGAAGATCTGTTTGTTCTGCAGACGAGAAATATGTTCTACTCGGAACAGGAAAGAGTCCAGGTTTTTGTCGCCTCGGAGGCGCTGAAGGATGCGCTGCTGGGCAGGGGAATCGGTGCCGGTGGCGGGGTGCTGTCGGGCAGGGTGGCGTTCACCGCGGGTGATATTCGCCATCTCCGGACGCAGGACCCACATTTAGCCGTCATTCTCGCCAGGCCCGATACCGTGCCCGACGATTTTGCGCTGATTGCCCAGGCTGATGGCCTGCTAACTGCGCGCGGAGGCCTCACTTCCCACGCTGCAGTTGCCGCCCATCGGCTGGGCAAGACGTGTGTGGTGAACTGCCGGTCGTTGCATGTCTACGACCAGAGGCAAGAGGCCGAGCTGAATGGCCACACCATCCGTTTCGGAGATTGCATCAGCATCGACGGACGCCAGGGGACCATCTACAGGGGCGAGTTTCCTGTCGAATATGAGGATATCATGTCCTAGAAAGCGAGGCTAAATTGGCTGCCACGACGACATCATCCAACGTTCTGGGCATCAACGGCATGGGCCGCATCGGCAAGCTTACCCTGTGGCATCACGTGGCGCGTCGCTATTTTGACCACCTCGTGGTAAACACAGGGCGGCCAGTGGGCGGGGGCCTGGCAGCCATTGCACAGACGATTGAGAAGGATTCTACGTACGGACTGCTCCATCGGTTCCTCTATGGCTGCCGGGCTGAACGGCTGATTGAGATCCTGGACGAGGAAGCGGGCGAGTTGCGGATCGACGGCCTGCCGGTGACGGTGCTTCGGCAATCGCGCAATCCGGCCCAGGTAGAATGGCAGGCGCACGGGGTACAAGTCGTGGTCGATGCAACCGGACGGTTCCGTGACCCTCTGGCCCCGGCCGACGCTCCGAGTGGGGCGCTGCGAGGCCATCTGGAGGCAGGTGCCCGCACGGTCATTTCTAGCGCGCCTTTCAAGATCAAGACCGGTGTCATCCCAGACGACGCGGCCATGCTCATCTATGGTATCAACCATACCTCGTACGATCCGGCCCGGTACCAGATAATCTCGGCCGCTTCCTGCACGACCACCGCGCTGGCACACATGGTCAGGCCCTTGCTAGAGCATGAACTAACCTCCCGAATCCTGACCGCCTCGATGTCCACCGTCCATGCTACCACTAACACGCAGAGTACGCTGGATACGGTGCCCCAGAGTGGAACCTCGGACCTGCGCAAGAATCGCTCGACACTGGACAACATCATTCTCACCTCCACCGGGGCGGCGTTGGCCCTGGAACAGGTGATCCCTGAGGTCAGGAAGATCGGCTTTATGGCCGACTCGGTCCGCGTGCCCACCCGCACCGAGTCCCTCATTATTCTGAATTGCACCTTTTTGTCACAGCTCGACCAGCGGGGAGAGAGCTTGATCAACCAGGAACTGCTTCTCCGCATCTATCGGGAAGCGGCCGAGGGAACGCAGAAGAGCTTGCTGCGGCTTAGCATGGAGCAGAACGTATCGTCTGACCTGATCGGTGTGGACGCGGCGGTGGTCATCGAAGCGCAGGCCATGCACACCCGGACGGGTATGATCACCCTGGACCTGCAGCAGATCGGCGGCATCCCGACCCAGACGATGCAACGCAGTGAGGTTCAGATCCCGGTGACGCATGCCAAGATCTTTGGCTGGTACGACAACGAATATGGCAGCTACGTCAACCGCTTAGGGGACCTGACCTGCTACGTGCACAGCCAGATGTGGTAGTCCCACTGCCTGCAGGAGGGTTTTATGCGTCACACATCGTCGGAGGACACCGCATCTTGGAGTGCCTGAAGCAGTTCGTCTGCGCGGAGGCCGTACTCGCGCGCGCTGTCGGTGACGGTGTGAAAAGAAGAGATGTGACAGCCAGGGCAGGCCATTTTGAGGCCATTGAACACAGCAAGGGTCTGCGGATAGCCCTCTATGACTTCCTCAATGAGGGTGTTGGGAGTGATGCGCTTCATGGCTGCCAACCTCACTCTCCTTCATCCAGCAGGCGCCGCTCCCCTTCCAATTGGCGGATGCGACTGATTTCCTGGGTCACTTCCATCGTGCCCTGGTACTCGCCAGCCTCGTCACGGAGGGCAAAGTAGCGGATGTAGATAAACATCCCTTTCATGTAAATCCAGAACTCGGCCACGTCGCGCCGGCCGGCGCGAAAGTCGTCCAGGATGCGCTGTACCTTGTGTATGCTGTCTGGCGGGTGGCAGAGCTGAACCTTGCGCCCGATGATAGCCGGGGAACGAGGGAAGATCAGCTCTTTGGTCTGTGAAAAGTATCGCACCCTGTCGTCTTGATCTACGTAGGTGATCTCTACCGGCAGATGGGTCAGCAGCAGGTTGACCTGATGCGGGGTCAGCACGCCGGTGTCCAGGTGCAGGGCCCCGGCCAGGGCAGGCTCCCTATCAGGGCTGCCATCCGCCCGCGCGACGGTCAGCAGGTCGCTCACCTCGGATTCGACCGAGACGACCGACAGCCAGCGCTTGCCAGGTTCTACGTAACAATAGCCCACGCCAGGTTCCTGCGCCAGAACCTCAACCCATTCCCCCTGACTCAGCTTTTCCAGCGCGGTGGGGAAGAGAATGTTCTCCTCTTTGTAAACCATCTCGCTGATGGCGGTTTTGAGCGGCGGAAAAATCTCGTTCACCTGAGTTTCGAAGGCGGCAGGATCGTCACGGGCGCCATCGGCCAGCAATTCGTCCAGGGCTTTCCATCCAGCGCGGATGTCATCGTGAATGGCCCACATCACCATGGACGGTCCGGAAAAGTTGTGCCGTTCCAAATAGGGAAACAGGATATTCTCTTTCCGAAGATAGTGCTTCTCGTATTCCCGCAGGCGGCCCAACTCCCGGCGGGCTTCTGCCAACCGAACTGCGCCGGGAATCGCCCCGAGCAACTCCAATGCTGTCTGGAGCGCGGCCAGCACCTGTTCGACGGCCCTATTCTCAGCGCGAAAGGTGTGAACGGGATGACCGGGGATGGTCTCCGGCCGGCCCTCGGATTGCGCATCCAACGATTCGCGAAAGACGGCAACGTGCACGTCGCATAAGCGCTTAACTTCCGTCTCTGGCATGCCTTCGGCGATCAGACTTTGCTCCATCTCGGCAATTTCGGCCGGAGCGATGTCCTGAATCAACTGGGCAAAGGTCCCCTTCACGTCGTCCACGCTCTTGCCAGCGTGCAGTTCTTGAATCAGGCCCTTTAGTATGTCTTGCCGCTTGGCGCGGTCAACGAAATCACTCACCTCATCCTATCCTTTCAGAGCGGTGATGATCAGATTCCCGCTCGTCTCCGGGTCAAAGGGAGCAGCGGTCATATCGCCGTAGCAGGTCAGTGCGCCAAAACCTGCCGCAGCGACCCTGTCCCGCAATTCAGCGTGCAGCCACGGCCGCAACCGGGTCGCTTCCACCTGCTGCCTCCATTCTCCTCCGCCAGACCGTTGCAGGGTGACGACGTTAAAGGTCAGCCTGCCATCGGAGTCGAAATCATAAAATCGAAGGAAGAGCCACTCATCGTCGCCATCCCGGTGGGCTTGAGGCCCCATCCAGCGCGCCCGATCGGCCATGATCGCGTCAAAATTGCGGTTTTGGACGACCAACAAGCCACCGGGGCGGAGGGCGGCCGCAAAGTCGGCCAACGTGGCTGCCAATTCCTGTCCGGTCAATAGATGCGGCAGACTGTTGCCCAGGCAGAGCAGTGCATCAAAATCCCCCCCTGCGCGATCCGCCAACTCGCCAAAGCCGACGACGGTAAAGGGAACAGCGACGCCAGCCCTGACCGCGTTGTGGCGGGCCAGGGCGATCATCCCGGCGCTCAGGTCTGCGCCAGCGGCCTCGTAACCGCGCTGCGCCAGGGCAACCGTGTGGTGTCCCGTGCCACAGGCGGTGTCGAGCACGCGACGGACCTCGCGCTGGCTGAGCAATTGCTCCAGGAAAGGCAACTCGTGTGCCAGGCGCGCCGGCCAATCGACGAAGCGATCATAATCAGCACTGAAGGCATCGTAGAGCGGCACTCCGGTGGCCTGAGTCACGCGTCACGCTCCGTGCGCACGGGCACGTCGTCCAACATGCGCATCAGCCGCTCATATTTTTCACTGCCCACACACTCGCGGGCGTACGTGCACCAGTCAATACAGGACGCTCCGCGCGACTGGGTGACCTCGCGGCCACAGCCGGGGCACTTGGCCAACGGCTCGTCGGACCAGATCTCCAACTCGGTCCCGCAGAAGGGACAGTCGATATAATCGGGCCGTACTTCTCGAAAGCTAATGGCACCAGGGCAGCCTTTGGACAGGGACATGGGCTTGCTCTCCTCTCAGAGTGACAGGCAGATCACTGCGGGCCGTGGATCAGTACCGGCACGCACTGGGCACAGGCCCACCGTTTCTTGCCTTTGAACAAAACACGGAACAGTGCAACCTGCTGATCGGTTTTGCTGCACAGGAAGCACTTGGGCGTCTCAGCGGCAGGCTTTTCACGTTCGTCGGACATGGGCCATCTATCCTTTCCTCATGTTGCGCGCTTCATGTCATCAGGGTGTCTCCAGTATATCAGGTTTGGCCAGCAGGGGGTATGATCTTTATCATATTGTGTGGTATACTCTGGAAGCCAAGGAACGTGAAACGTGATGCGTGATAAGGCCGGATTGTGTGCCGGCACCGCTTTTTGTGAGACTGCATCAAGAAACGAGGGGAGGAGATCATGCAGGAGGTTCTTTGCGAGCACCGCACCCCGGCGGGCCAGACAGTGCGGGTCGGACAGGGCGATTTGACTGACGAGGCAGTGGATGCCATCGTCAACGCGGCCAATGAGTACCTGGCGCACGGTGGGGGCGTAGCTGGGGCGATCGTGCGACAGGGAGGTTACACCATCCAGGAGGAAAGCAGGCGATGGGTACAGGAGCACGGCTTGGTGCGCACCGGCACGGCGGCCATCACCGGGGCAGGAAAGCTGCCAGCCAAGTGGGTCATCCACGTCGTAGGACCGGTGTGGCGGCGCCAGGGAGACGAGCCAGAGTTGCTGGCGAGTGCCGTTCGTAGCGCACTGGAAGTCGCAGTGGCGCACGGCCTGGAGAGCGTCTCCCTGCCGGCCATCTCTTCCGGCATCTTTGGCTTCCCCAAGCCGCTCTGCGCGGAGGTGATGTGGACGACGACGCTGGACTATCTGGCCGCGCACCCGGAGGACAGCGTACGCGAGGTGAACTTTTGCAACCTGGATCGGCACGCGGCCGAGATCTTTTACGCAGAAGCCGTGCGGCGGTTCGGCGAGCAGATTTGACAAATTCCTCGTTTGGTGTATAATCTTGCCCGCTTTACGGATACACCGCTCGAATCAGGGAAAGGAGGAAGCAGTATGACACAATTGAAAGCACTTGTGCACGTCAATGCTCCGTGTGTCGATCTTGCTCGCCGCTCCCTGTTTGGGTGGGGTGCATAGCACGCAATTCTGTGCGGCAACTCCATAACAGTACCCAAGCCATGAGTTGGCGACGAGATCGCACGACTCATGGTTTTTTGTTGGCAGGCGATTTTCGATCTGCCTGACCAGACTTGTCGCGAGGCCATGAGTGAGAGATCGTTCGTGGCCTCGCTCGCTTTTTCACCCGTTTCACCCCCCGTTATGGAGGAACAGAATCGTGCCTAGTCGCGAAGAACGACGTTGGCAGCATCATGACGCTGCCAAGACTATGCGCCGAGTGCGCAAGCAGATCAAGCAAAACCGCAAACCGAAACAGCCGCGGTGCAGAGATTGGATGCCCGCCGATCCCGACGACCTCGACGCGCTTGAAGTTCTGCCGCAAAGCGAGCGGATCATGCCGCGCGGCGAGCGCGAGCGCCGCCAAAACGTCATGGCGGAGGCGTTGGTAGCTCTCGAAAAAGAGACCGATAGGGGCGAAGCTACCGCACCGTCGGAAGAGACGCCAGACCAGCACGGTGTCGTGATCGAGGTGAGCAGCAGCCTATGCCGCGTAGACCTGGCTGGCCGCAGCCTTTTGTGTGGCCTGCGCGGCTCGCTCAGCGCGCAAGATACCGGCTTTACCAACGTGGTGGCCGTCGGCGACAGGGTGGTCGTTTCAAGGGACGGGGCAGATCGAGGCATCGTCGAAAGCGTTCTGCCCCGCCGGAGCGTTCTAGCCCGCTCTGATACGTTCTATCCTCACCTGCAACAGGTTATCGTCGCCAACGCCGACCAGTTGCTCATCGTCGCCTCCTGGCGCGACCCAATCCTATGGTTCGAACTCGTGGATCGCTATCTCATCGCTGCCGAACGCAACAACCTGTCGCCCATCATCTGCGTCAACAAGATTGACCTGGCCGAGGACGTGGCAGAGTGTCGTGCGGCACTCCAGCCATACCGGGCCCTGGGCTACCGGGTGCTCTTTACGAGCGCTCACAGCGGGGAAGGGGTGAGCGATTTGAGGGAGGCACTGCGGGAGCAGACGACGGTGCTGGCCGGAATGTCGGGCGTAGGCAAGTCATCGCTGCTGATTGCCATGCAATCAAGTCTGCAACTCCGCACCGCGAACGTGAGCGAACAGAGTGGCGAGGGTCGCCACACCACGTCGCAGGTGAGCAGGCTAGAGCTGGAAATGGGTGGCTTTGTCGTTGACACGCCGGGCATCCGCGAGTTTGGCCTGAGCGGTCTGCGGCGCGGTGAGTTGATCCGTTTCTATCCAGACATCGCCGCCGTGGAAGGCGCGTGTCGTTTTGGCGATTGCTCGCATACCCACGAGCCAGGCTGTGCGGTCAAGGCAGCGGTACGGCAGGGCCGCGTGTCGAAAACGCGCTATCACAGCTACACCAAGATCACCCGCGCGCTGCCAACTTGATCGCTCCACTTGACCGGATTGAAACGTCGCCAGACCCAAACAGACGGTCTGGCGACGCTGTTATTGTGACTTGGCCTCAAAAGCCGTCTCACGGAGCAAACTTTTCCCGCAAAATGTCCACCACCTGGCGGCTGATCAGCCCCTGCTCCTCGTCAAAGCGCTCTTCAAAGTTCTCGTTGCCGATCAAATCACGCATGGCGGCTCGCGTCGGCGCGTCGTACTCGCCCGTGATGGTGCCATCATAGTATCCGGCCCACTGCAGGACGCGCTGCATCTCACGGGCCAACTCACCTTCGAGGGGAACCATTTCGCCGGGGGTGGGCGGCTTGAAAAACAGGTGATGCAAGTCCACCAACGCTCGCAGCCGTTCGATAGGCGCCGGATCGTCATCCACCCGAAGATCCAGGTAGCGATCGTTGCAACCGCCGTAGCCACCCTCGGAACGCACGACCAGTACCGCCGCCGACTGCCGGCCCCGGCGGTCGCCGCCAGCGGCCTGTCCGGCAGCCAGCGCAGTGACCAGCCGGTCGGCCAGTTCACCCTGCGCCTCCTCGAAGGTCTTGGCCATGGCCTCCACCGTCGCGCCGCTGACCAGAATGTTGCCCTGGGCAGCGAAATACGTTCCGGTGAGGCCCCCTGCCCAGGCGTTACACTCATGGCCGGTAAAGGTCGCCGCAAGGCCCTGTGCATCAACCAGGCCCACCTGCCGGCGAGCGCGACCCTCGTCCTCGGCGACAAGTTGATCAAGGGCCTGTTGTGCACTCAGTCCCTGGGCCATCAGTGCCAGCCCGTGGGGTCCAAAAGAGACGTTGGCATGGGCCTGGGTCGCCACCGCCCCCACGCCGGCCTCTGCCCAGGGGACCACCGCCCCCACGGCCAGGAATTTCGACTGTACGGCGATGCCCCACTCCTGAGCATCGGGATCGTAGGCCACAATAGAGAATGTAGATAGGCGAGGACTGCAAATCATGGTTCAAACTCCTTGTCGTTGAGCGTCCAATAAATACCCAACCGAGAAGTCCTGATGCTCCCGGTGGATCACGATCCAGCGGCGAATGGCTCGACCGAGCCTGTAGAAGTCTGTGGTCTGCCCTGAGAGTTTTCGGATCGACCCTGCAAGTCGCTCAGAGTTCTTTGCCGTTCGTCGTTTTCGTTTCGCGGCCGTCGGCAAAGAGGACCAGTCGGTGAGCTCGCAGGATGCGGATCAGGCCCTGCTCGCTGTCCACCAGGCCCAGGCGGCGCAGCTTGCTCATGGTACGGATGGCCGTCTCCACGGTCGTACCGGTCATATCCGCGATCTCTTGTCTCGTCAGCGGGGTGGAGAGCTGCACAGCATCTCCCAGCTTTTCGCCGGTCGCAGCGGCCAGCCGGAGCAAGAGCCGGGCGATACGACGCTCTACCCTCTCGACGGCCAGGCTGCGCACGGTCTCGTGAGCCGCCTGCAAGCGGCGGCCCAGTTCTTCGACGAGCGACCAGGCCAGCGCAGGATGCTGCCGCAGCAACTGAATGTAGGCTTGGCGGGCCAAGCTGAGCGTCGTTGTCAACTCCATGGCCTGCGCCGTGGCCGGGTACGTCCCGCCGGCCAGCACGCCGACCTCGCCAATGATCTGTCCGCCCTCGAACAGGGAAAGAATTGTCTCCTGGCCATCGGGTGAGTGTTTGACCATTTTCACCCGCCCAGAGGTCACCAGGTACAACCGGTCGGCGGGATCGCCCTCCATAAAGACATAAGTCCCGGCGTCATAGCGCCCTTCCACCATCTCGTGCACGAGACGGCGCTGCTGCTCGGCACTCAGACCGAGGAATAGAAAGATGTTGTTCAGCAGTGCAGGCGATAGATCGGCCATTGGCTAAGCCTTGCGCAGGCGAATGCGAGGCAGCAGCGGCACGACCTGCTTTTTGCGCGAAACGACGCCAGGCAAGACAATGGAATGGGGCACAGCCAGCTCTTGCCCAAAGGCTTCGGCCACCGCTTCTTCCTGGCCAGCGATAAGAATCTCTGATTCATCGCGTCGAACGTCCACGACGATAAAGAGCATGACGGCGTAGCCCCGGTCATCCCGCAAGCGGCTCATCTCGGCGATCAATGCCTCCTGAACGGCGTCGACTTGGCTGCGATCGGTCGTCTCCATGTAGCCAATGCCAAAGCGCGCGCCTTCTACGGCGAACTCTTTAAAGTCAGTGGTCAGCACGTCGCGGAGGCTGCGCCCTGCCAGGTCGGAGGCCACGGCAAAGATCTCTTCGGCAAACTCGTCGAGATCCACGCCAGCTAACTCGGCCAGGTGCCGACCCACCTCCCGGTCGCGCGACGTGCAGGTGGGCGAGCGAAAGGCGACCGTGTCGGTGATAATGCCGCCCAGCAGGATGCCCGCCATGGGCGGCGGGATGGGGATACCCGACTCCCAATAGAGTCCGGCGATGATCGTGGACGACGCGCCGACGACCTCGTTGCGGAAAAAGATGGGCGACGGGGTCTGTACGTCGGCGATGCGGTGGTGGTCTATGATGCCCAGAATCTCGGCTTCCTCCAGCCCGTCCACGGACTGGGCACGCTCGTTGTGGTCTACCAGAATGACGCCATGACGTGTCGGATGCAACAAGTCGCTCCGCGAGACAATGCCGACCAAGCGACCTGCGTCGCTGACGACGGGCAACGTGCGCTGCCGGGTCAACTTGGGCCGCACCTCGTCCAGCAAGTCGCCGGGATGCGCCGTCAGCACATCGGTCTGCATGACCGAGGAGACCGGAATACTCATGTTGAGCAGACGGGCCGTCGTAAAGGTGTGGTGCGGCGACGAGATGACTGTGACTTCCTTCTCCCGGGCCAAGGCGACGATTTCGTCGTCCACCGGCAGGCCTCCCGTGACCACCAGCGCTGCCACGCCTCGCTCGATGGCGACGCGCTGTGCATCTGGCCGGTCGCCCATCACCAGCAGGATGCCAGGCTCCAGGCGCTGTCGCATCGTCTCCGCCGACATGGCACCCACCATCACCTTGTCCCGCAGGCGATGGGACGGCGCGCGCACCACGAGCTTGGCCCCCAGGATGGCCAGCAAGTTGTCCAGGCTCAAGGGGACCTGATCCAGGACAGTCGGATCCATCTCTTCAAACAGGAGCCGAGAAAAGTCCTCGACGGTCACCTGGCCCTGGAGACGGCCCTCCCCGTCGACCAGTGGGATGGCGCGGACGGCATGCTCGCGCATGCGACGGCCTATCTGATAAACAGACTCGTTGGGATCGGCCGTGACCACCTTCGAGGTCATCACGTCGCCCACGGAGGGGCGCACATCTTCGACGAGGACCGGCACAGGGATGCCAAAACGATCGAGGATATACTGCGTCTCCGGCCACGGAACGCCCTGGCGAGCGGCAATGACGTTCTCCTGTCCCTGGCGACGCAGCAGTTCGGCATAGGCCACGGCCGAGACAATCGAGTCGGTATCTGGTTTCTTGTGCCCAATGACATAGATCCGTCTGCCCATATCCCCTCTCCGGCAACGACAGTCCCATTTTAGCATATTCCTGCCAAGTTAACAACACCCTGGGGCTGAAGAGGTGCATTTCACTCCGGGCGAACCCACACCCTCCGGTCATCGCCAATGGCCACCTGAACCGGCAGAAACTGCTCGACCAGCCAGGCGTTGGTGCGCAGGTGTTCGGTCACCTTGCCGGTCGTAAAGGACGATTCGCCGGATGCAAGGGCCAGAGGCAAGATCAACTGATCGGCCAGGTAGCGATCTACCGCACCGCCGCTGCGCTGGTAGGCCAGGAAGGCGCGTGCCGCCTCTTCGGCCACCTTCTCGGCCGGCTTGCGCAACCGCCCATAGCCGGTGAAACCGGCCACCGCCCCCTTGAATTCGGCTCGCAGAAAGACGCAGGTGCCGGGACCGGGCGAAGGGGCGTCCACGATCTCCATCTCGGGTTTGAAGCCGTGCGAGCGGAGCAGCTTGACCGCCCGGTCGCGCTGTCGCTGGCCGATGTGGTCCGGCAGATTTGACGTGGCCGAGATACCGGTAATGTGCCGCAGCCCACGTCGCTCGGTCAGACACAGAGGGGACAAGGGACGAATGGTCGCTGGCGCGCCGAGGCCCTCGACACGACAGGTCACCTGCCCGCCACCTCGGGGATACCAACCCCATCGCTCCAATTCGACGGCCGCCTGCACACCCAGACGGGCCAGGATCGGCAGATAGATCTCTTGCAGGTAATGAACCGGCGGGCTCCAGGCGACGTGAGTGCCGCCGTGCAGCACAATCGTCGAGTCGCCCCTGGCCAGGGCCAACGGTAGCAGCACCGCCTGCAAAATGAGGCTGACCGCGCCAGCGCTACCGCCCTGAGCAGCGTCCTGCACGTCAAAACAATAGTGCCCCGCCTGCGGAGGGCAGCGTGGGACAAAGGTCAAGGACCGGGAATCCAGCGCATCGCCATCCAGCTCGGCGTCGCAGATTTGGGCCACGGCGCGGACAGCAGTGAGGTGTTGCGGGCGCAGACCAGGTTGCCGACGCCGCGTGCGGATCTTTTCCAGGCGGATGGGTCGTCCCAGAAGGGCAGACAGCGTCAGCGCCGAACGAAGGATCTGGCCGCCGCCTTCGCCGTAGGAGCCGTCAATTTTGAGGGTCGCCGGGGCAGTGGACATGGCAGACTTCTCACTTTGGCACGTGGTATCAAGCGCTTCATCGTCATCATCAGGCCCAAGAACGGACGGATACTGCTAATAGGCCAAAGCCCATCCTGAGCCAGTGGATGGGCCTGTGCGACGTGGTGCCGTCAAATAGGATACCACATCGAGAAAGGATTGTCAATTTCATGATGAGCGTCTCCAGTCATCACCACCCACAAACCCTCGCCCCAGCCCAACGCAAAAGGCGGCGCGCCTGACGATGCGCCGCCTTGCATCCGGTCACGCCGGCCTATCATCGGCTACAACGTCAAGGTCAAACCCTCCCGCGCCAGAACGGTGTTGGGAAAGATCTCTTTGGCATCGGCTTCGACCTCGGCCAGCACTTTATCGCCGTGGGTCGGGTCGTGGTGAAAGAGCACCAGTTGGCCCACATCTGCCGCTTTGGCAATACCCGCCGCCATCTGCGGCGTAGAGTGCCCCCACCCCTGCGTCGGCACGTTGCCACCGGCGTACTCCTGGTGGGTGTATTGGGCGTCGTGGATCAGCAGATTGGCGCCCTGGGTGAAGCGAATCAGGCGCGTGTCGCCGCCAACGTAGCTCTCTGTGTCGGTCGCGTAGACCAGACTCTTGCCCTGCCATTCGATCCGGTAAATGTTAACCCCTCCTGGAGGATGCGCAAAGCCCCGCAGCGCCGTGATCTTGACGTCATTCCCCGTGACGTTGATTTCGTCCCGGTAGAGGTTGCGCAACTTTGGCTTGCAGTCTCTCTCCAGAATGATGGCCTCCGACTCTTCGATGTTGCTGATGATCTTGAGGGATTTCAGCTCTTCCAGCGCCACCGGAAAGGCTGGCGCCAGCATGGAGCGGCGCAGTGCCTCCTCGATATCCTCGTAAAACGTTCGGGGACCGAACAGGTAAAGCACGCTGCGGGCCGAGTAGGCCGGCGCGAAGAAGGGGAACCCTTGTGTGTGATCGTGATGTGTGTGACTGAACAGGACCGTGGCCACCAGCAACTCGTCGCTCGCTTTGGACTCGTGTTCCAACGCCCGGCCCAGATTGATAATGCCAGTTCCCGCATCAAGGATGATCAGGTGTCCATTCGCCCGAACTTCGACGCAGGAGGTGTTACCCCCCACGTTGGCGGTCAGGTGACCCGGTACGGGGTAACTGCCTCGAACACCCCAGAACCGTACCAGGAACTCGTCAAACATGCAGTGACTCCCTTGTATATAATACTGCTGGCAAACTCGAGGAGCGAGGCGTCCCGAGATGCCGGGCGTTGCTCCCCGGACGCACCCGGGGGTGCGTCCTTCTCAATTTGCAGTATCGTTTCCTGCCTTGTGACAGCGCTCAAGATCGACCTCCTGTCTCAAGGCGGCGATAGTTATTGTTCCTAGCATAACATAATTTTGAGCATCTGAACGTTACGAAACGGTTGAGGAAAAGTAACAACTCGGCAAGTCAGCCCATAGCCAGGCACTTGCTCCATCTAACAATCGTGGTATAATCACTCCCTGCCACGCCTCTCCAGGCTGGACAGGTGGGAGGTTTTGGGAGTTTGGGAGATCGCTTGCGGACGGCAGCATGGGCGAGCCACTGTCCACCAGAGGCGACCTGCGACGTGCAGTGGCGCTCTGCGCCCTAGGAAGCAAAAAGATGAGAGTCGAACTGATCGCCATCACGCAACCAGTGGACGGAGGAACATCCGAGGAACTGCTGGAGCACGCCGGGCGAGCGTGCTACCACAGCCATAAGCAGGGAGAGCCAGGCCGCTTCGTGGAGAATCGTATC
>Ga0180437_10002164_pt1 | contig 32003 bp, 24 predicted proteins | sample SS_ome_4_FD_132410 | JGI IMG/M metagenome (GOLD analysis project Ga0180437, IMG submission 132410) | Hypersaline lake sediment archaeal communities from the Salton Sea, California, USA - SS_3_D_1 metaG | ecosystem: Environmental > Aquatic > Non-marine Saline and Alkaline > Hypersaline >... | reverse complement strand
CCACGCTGCGCTCGCAATGACACTTTTATCCTCTGTATCATTAATAATGTTACTTAAATACTGAACAGAAAGAACAGTCCCCAACCATGAGGTGGCACCTTGGAGAACGTCCCCATTAAAAAATTCAACTTAATAATTGACATTGAACAGGTTGGAAATTATACTTATGTGCGATTTAAATCTTCTCTCAAATCGTGGCGAGGTAGCTCAGTCGGTAGAGCGAGAGACTGAAAATCTCTGCGTCGGCGGTTCGATTCCGTCCCTCGCCACTTCAGTAATCCCCTCAAATATAAGAAGTTAAGGTATTTTCTTGCTTCCAACAAGGTCCAACAATACAGGACAATAGGGAATATTTTTTGGACACAAAGCGGAAACACTATTTTTTTGCTTTAAGGACCTTCTCATACGGCCAGATAATGCGTGGGACATGGTTATTCACAAGCCAAGGTTACATAGACGTTGTTGCAGGGAGCGGAAGGACAAGACTGTTGAATTCATAGCCGAGAAAATATATATTCAGGATGGAGTTCTATCCTGAATGAAACTTATCGGATACGTTGTGCTTTTCCTTGTGTGCCTATTTGTCTCTATTTTGATTGTCGGCATTCTGCTCCCTAGCGGCAGCGATCTGGCACAAGGAGGAAAAGCCGCCCTCTCATTTGTTTTAGCACTCATACTGACGGCGGTTATTGCCAGGTTAATAAACAAAATCAGTTAAACTCGGACAAATGAGTGGTCAGAAAAAGGAGATTGCCTCTTTTAGTCATTATTCTAAGGAAGGGAGGGGCTGTCCCCTTCTCTTAAAAAATGGATTCATAAAAAAGGAGGAATAATGAAGATTGCAAAATATTGGCATGTTCTTTTTCTTTTGTTGATTCTCTTGAATCTGGCCGCAAATTTGGGAGCGAATGAGACCAAGGTGAAGGAAGTCTTACCTCCAGGAATCCTGCCGGTTGTAATTTTAAGTGGTTCTGATTATGAGATGGGATATCAGTACGGTCAGCAGGCTGGACCCTATTTGGAAAAAGAAAGAGAAGCAAGGTGGGCTTCGGCTCTTCAAACATTCACCCATGAAAAAGTGCTCCACATGCTTAAAGGAAACCAGTTCTACATCCGCAAATACACTCCAGAAAATATCGAGATTATGAAAGGAATGGCAGATGGTGCGACAGCCTCCGGCTTCCCGCTGTCCTATACGGATGTTTTGCTGATGAATTGTACTCTTCCCAATCCTGAGACTTCTACTTTCCCGCCGGGTGCAGAAAAGGATTCGCTCCCGATAAAAAAGTGTTCTGTGTGTTCAGCCTGGGGAAGTGCTACCACAGACGGACGCTTGATCGGAATGGATACCCTCGATTCAGGTGAAGCGGCCTATGGAGTAATCATTTTGGCCTTTCCGGATAAGGGAAACAATTATATTTGCGGCGCTCAAGCCGGAGAGATAGGGGATCATTTCTTGATGAATAATCAGGGGCTATTTGTGGGAAACAGCGGGGGAGGCGGTTCCCCGAGGGATGTAGACACGAACTATGGCTTGTCCTGGTCCTGTTCTCTTACCCACATCGTCCGTTTCGCAAACAGCGCCTATGAGGCCAGAGACATGCTTCTGCCCTGGCAGATCAACATCCCGGAAAACTTTCATTTTGTCGATATCAAAGGCAATGCCTGTGTTGTGGAAAAGACAGCAGCCGTGCAGAGTGTCCGCAAACCCGGTGACTTTGAGGAGAAAGATTTTCTCTATTCCACGAATAACTACTTGAATAAAGAGATGATGCCGACCAAAAAAGGGGGATTCATAAAACAGCATGGCGGTTACGGAGCTTATGCGGCTCCCCGCAACCTGATGCTCTGGGATATGCTCCACAATTATCACGGTCGTGTCAACGTGGAATTCATGAAAATGATGCTGCGGTTTCCAGGCGATGCTCCACCCTATCCACCGGAAGGAGGTTGGGATGCCAAGGTCTGCCGGCCCTCGAATTCGTGGGTTTCGGTGCTGCTCCCGGATGATGGGGATGAGGGTACGGCTTATATCTGCACAGGACCAGCCGGTCGCGTGATCCATTCATCGACCGCATCGGATGGAGAAGAGATGCTGTCGAGCTATCCCTATATAGAGGGCACACATACTTTTTATAAATTAACTCTCGCTGCCAATCCTAAGCAAGTCGTCGAAGAGGCCCAGAAGGCAGCCAGTATAGACATAGCCACTGCCTACAAAAAGCTGATGTATCTCAACTTTACGGATACCGGATATGCCGCCCTGAACGAGCTGTATTCCCTGGCCAATGCCGAGTACTACCAGGGTAAGGTCTACTTTAATAAGGGACTGCTGGCCAGCGGAGATGAAACCCTCTCTTACCTGGCAAAGGCGGTTACGGCATTTACCCGATCCCAGGCCCATGCACTCCAGGTTTATGAAGCTCTGGCACCTGCTCCTACCAGTCCATCTGACCTAGGTTTGAGGCCTTTTGGCGGTAATTGGGCTTCGTGGGAGACCAGGACTGGAAAAGGGAAGTAGCACAAGAGGTTCTGCTATAAATTCACCCGAACCCAGCCCTTGACAATTAGCCACCCTTCAGAGATTTGTTGTCTGGAGTGTCGGCAGATTTTATGAATAATTCAGGGGACGTGAGTTATTCACGAGTCGAGGTTGCCGTAGACGCTGTTGCGAAGAGCGTAGCGAATGTGGCAATCTCATGTTAGTAGTGACGCATTATGAGATCGCCACGCTTCGCTCGCGATGACAATTGATTTAATGAAAAGGTCGTCAGATTTGCTCGCCCGAAGGGGAAAAGATGCCGACATATGATGATTAGCTATCCTTCAAAGATTTGCAGTACAGAGTGTCGGCAGATTTTATGAATAATTCAGGAAAGTGATTTTAGGAAATCTTTCAGCCCCTCGCTGAACTCGGGCCTTTTCAGGGCAAGAGAGATGGTTGCCTCGAGGAAGCCCATCTTATCGCCGCAATCGTAGCGGTCTCCCTCGAAGAGCACTCCATAGACAGGCTGTTTCTCCAGGAGGTACCTGATACCGTCCGGGAGCTGGATTTCTCCCCGGTGATCGGGTTTTGTCTTCTTTATGCCTTCAAAGATTTCGGGTGTAAAAACATACCTTCCCAAGCTGGCCAGGTCGGAAAAGGCTTTCTCCGGTCCGGGTTTTTCAACCAGGTCCTCTATCTGGAACACCCGTTCAGTCACCTGTTTGGGTTTGACAATCCCGTACATCTTCGTTCCTTCCTCATCCGTGCGTCCCAGGACAATGGCAGAAGCCTGATATTCGTCGTAGGCGTCGATGAGCTGCTTGGTGCAGGGCGTAGGACAGTCATAGATATCATCAGGGAGGAGAACGGCAAAAGGCTCATGGCCTATGAATTTTTCACCCATGAGAACCGCATGTCCCAACCCGAGGGCTTCCTTCTGCCGGATGTAACAGAATTCCGCGAGCCCGGAAATCCTTCTGACCTCCTGGAGATAATCGAGTTTTCCCTTGTCTTCCAGAAATTGTTCCAGCTCAGGACTGCTGTCAAAATAATCCTCCATCGAGGACTTCCCCCGGCTGGTGATGATGGCGATGCTCTCTATCCCGGACTGGACTGCCTCTTCAACAGAGTAGAGGATGAGGGGTTTATCTATGACCGCAAGCATCTCTTTCGGCAGGGACTTTGTCGCGGGAAGGAATCGCGTCCCGAAACCTGCCGCAGGAATGATGGCTTTTCGTATCTTCATTTTATCTCCTTAAAATCTGTAACTTACGGAGATTGTGGGCACGATTATATTCATGTTATAGATGCCGGGCTGAGCCGTCTCCCAGTCAGGATCCATGATCACATAGGTCGGAGGAACATACCTCTCTTTTCCCATCAGGTACTCAATACCGAAATCCAGCTGAAGCCCGTCGAGATGGGTGCCGATGCCGGCTGTAATCACGTTGAAATCAAAATTGGGCAGGAGCACATTCATCGTCCTATCCGGAGCGGGAGATGGATCGTAATAATATCCTGCCCGAAAGGCATATGAATTGATCTTGTATTCGGCGCCGATTCGAATCTGGAGGGCATCATCCCAGTACATGGGTCTGGCACCTTCTTCCATAATCGTCGCCCAGAACGGGTCGACGAATACGGTATTCATCACGTCGATCGTTGACCACTGGGTCCACTGCACATCTCCTGTCAGAGTCAGTCCTTCTATGGGTCTGAAAGCGACTCCTGCAGCAAGCCACATCGGCCAGGTGACCTCTCTTTCAAGGTCTGAGGTGTCGTTTAACGGTGTGGGTGGGATCATTGCCTCGCCCAGGTCAGTCATGCCGCTGATTGTGGCTTCTCCCTTGAATCCGATAGTGCTGGCCGAACGGAAAGTCGCCCCGAAGCTCAACTTTTCCACCGGCCTAAAAAGCACTCCGAGAGTCGCGCCATATCCCCATCCAGTCATACTTTCCTCATACTGGCCGAGGTCGACAACTGGCATCGGAGCTTCTGTCGCACCTGCCCACATGGAGAGATCGAACATGGCATAGTTTATGTTAAACGTGGCCCCGATGGATAATTTATCGTTGACCTTAATCGCGAGAGCAGGGGAAAAAGTGACCATCCCTATTTTACTTTTCCAGTTTATGGTCGGATTCGGAGGCAGGCCGGCTTGAACCGGGAGCGCCGCAAAATCAGTCCCGTCCCACAAGGCCCCAAGGCCGGAAGGAACGTAGACACCCAGACCGACAACCACTTTTTCGTTCACAGGATGATAATAGGCAGCCAGGCCAGTGAGGTAGTGTTTGGTTTCCGTTTTTGCATTCACGAGAGTGATGACAGGTGGGACATCCACATCCAACTTGTACGTGCTGGAAGGAATGAGGTCTGTTCCAAAGAATCCAAAATATTTTTTTTGGAAAAGAGCTATACCTGCCGGATTCCAGTAAATGGCGCTAAAATCATCCGCCAACCCAACAAAAGCCCCACCCATAGCCAGAGCCCGCGTTCCGAGGCTGTTGAGGTTCAAACCATTGGCCATGGCCAAAGAGCATAAACAACAGACGGAAAGGAGAACCAAGAAAAATACTTTCCTCTTTTTCACGCTGACCTCCTTCTACCTTTTCCTTTGATCACTCATTTTGTTTTTTCTTAAACAAATAGAATGAGCTCCGTTTTCCGATGTCTCTGTCCAAAGACTGTCTTTAAAAGGGCTCAAACAGCCTGGACATCTTTAACCTCAGGGACTCGTTTTTTTATGAAGCTCGCAATCCCCTGGGTTAATGTCATTTCCCTCATGGGACATCCCTCGCAGGCCCCCAAAAGCCTGACTTTCACCACACCATCCTCTGTGACCTCTACAAGCTCCACATCTCCTCCATCGGCTTTGAGGTGGGGCCTGACTTCTTCCAGTGCTTTTTTGACATCTTCTTTCATCTGTCTCTCCTTGAGATGAATTAATTGTCAGAAGTCAATAATATATTAAATTTAGGGTTATTTCTCAAATAGAATAATTGGCAACGTTCGCCAAAGTGCCACCTCTCTTAAAAAAAGGGACAGCCCCTCTTCTCGAAATAAGGGACGTTCTCCAAGGGGACACTCTATCTTTGATGACAACAAAAAAACCAATTTAATTAAATAGTTAATAATGGGGTCAGGGCTCGACATTAGACATCTCTATATTCATGTTATCCAGTATTATCAATAAGCTCAAAAATCAACAGATAAATCAGATAAACAATGTCTAATGTCGAGCCCTGACCCCTTTTTTTAATAAGATGTGGTCCCTTGGGGAACGTCCCTAATTCTTCTTAAAGATAAATTCTTTCTTGTCGTTCACATCGACCTTGATCCTGTCCCTCTCTTTATACTTCCCTTCCAAAATCTTCTGTGCCAGAGGATTCTGGATATCTCTCTGGATCGTCCTCTTCAGCGGCCTTGCTCCGTAAACCGGGTCATATCCCCTTTCCGCCAGGAGTTTTTTCGCTTCCTGACTCAGCTCAATATCTATTTTTTTATCGTGAAGTCTTTCTCTCAACTCCTCGATCTGTATATCGACGATCTCCAGGATAACGTCCCGGGAGAGAGCCTTAAAAATGACAATTTCGTCCATCCGGTTCAAGAACTCTGGTCTGAAATGAGCCTCCATGATGGCCATCACTTCTTTCTCCATCTTCTCAAAATCCTGGCTGAGCTCCTTGATCACCTGGCTGCCCAGGTTGGACGTCATGATGATGATGGTGTTCTTAAAATCAATTGTCCGTCCTTTTCCGTCTGTCAAGCGGCCGTCATCCAAAATCTGAAGAAGGATGTTGAACACATCGGCATGGGCCTTTTCAATCTCATCGAGGAGTATGATCGAGTAGGGCCTGCGCTTGATCGCTTCGGTAAGCTGTCCTCCTTCTTCGTAACCGACATAGCCGGGAGGAGCGCCGATCAACCGTGAAACCGTGTGCTTCTCCATGTACTCAGACATGTCGAGCCTGACCAATGCCTTTTCGTCATCAAAAAGAAACTCGGCGAGCACGCGCGCCAATTCGGTCTTGCCGACACCCGTGGGGCCGAGAAAAATAAAAGAGCCCAAAGGACGGGAAGCATCCTGAATGCCGGCCCGGGCCCGCCGGATGGTATCGGAGACGGCCCTGAGGGCGTGGTCCTGGCCTTTGACTCGTTTAGCCAGGATGGACTCCATTATCACCAGCTTTTCCATCTCTCCCTCGAGCATCTTTGAGACAGGGATTCCTGTCCATTTGGATACCACTTCTGCCACATCTTCTTCATCGACCTCTTCCTTGAGCATCTTCTCCCCTTTCTGGACTTCTGCCAGCTTACCGGTGATCTCCTTCATTTTCTTTTCTATCTCGACCAGCTTCCCGTATCTAATCTCAGCCACCTTCTCTAAATTGCCATCCCTCTCTGCATTCTGCTCTTCTATCTTGAGGGAATCCATATTCTCTTTCAGCTTATTCAAAGAGTCGATCAGTTCCTTCTCCCTCTGCCAGCGCGCCTTGAGAACAGAGGATTGCTCTTTTAGATCCGCCAGCTCCCTGGTCAATTTATCCAGCTTTTCCTTTGCGCTCTTATCTTTTTCTTTTTTTAAGGCTTGTCTTTCTATCTCAAGCTGGATGATCCTTCTCTCCAGTTCATCTATTTCCTGGGGCATGCTGTCGATCTCAATCCGAATACTGGAAGCGGCTTCATCTATCAAATCTATAGCCTTGTCCGGGAGATAGCGGTCAGCTATGTAGCGGTTGGAAAGAGTGGCCGCCGCAACAATGGCAGAATCCTTGATCGCCACTCCATGGTGCACCTCATACTTTTCCTTTAAACCTCTCAAGATGGAAATTGTTTCCTCCACCGAAGGCTCTCCGACATAAACCTGTTGGAACCGCCTTTCCAGGGCTGCATCCCGCTCGATGTATTTTTTGTATTCGTTGAGGGTTGTCGCTCCCACACAGCGAAGTTCTCCTCTTGCCAGAGGCGGTTTGAGCATGTTTGAGGCGTCGACAGCGCCTTCGGCGGCTCCGGCTCCGATGATGGTGTGAAGCTCATCGATGAAAAGAATAATATCTCCTTCTGCCTCCTTAATCTCCTTAAGGACGGCCTTCAGCCTGTCTTCGAATTCTCCTCTGTATTTCGTGCCAGCCACTAATGCTCCGATATCCAGCGCAATAAGCCGTTTATTCTTGAGAGGAAGAGGAACATCTCCGTTGGCGATCCGCTGGGCCAGCCCTTCCGCAATGGCTGTCTTTCCCACTCCCGCTTCACCGATGAGCACCGGATTATTTTTTGTTCTCCGAGAAAGAACCTGAATAACTCTTCTGACTTCGTCTTCCCGGCCGATAACCGGGTCCAGTTTTCCCTGTTTGGCCAGTTCTGTGATATCCCTGGCGTAGCGCTCGAGAACCCGGTATTTGGCTTCAGGCTGAGGATCTGTGACTCTTTGAGTGCCTCTTAAAGCCATCAAGGCCTTTAAAACCGCATCTTCGGTGACTCCATTCTCTCTTAAAATCTGACTGGCCTCGCAGGATTTCTCCATCAACACAGCAAGAAAGAGGTGCTCGGTCGAGATGAATTCATCTTTGAGCTTGTCCGCCTCTTTTTGGGCATTAGTCATTATCTTTCTCAGAGAGGAAGAGAGGTAGACCTCTCCTCCTCCTTCGACCTTAGGAACCTTATCCAGAGAAGAATTCAAATCCTCGAGAATTTTGGAGGGATTGACTTCGATCTTGCCCAGGACTGAATTGACGATATTTTCTTCCTGGTTTAAAAAGGCCCAGAGCAGGTGCTCAGGCTTAAGCTCCTGATTGCCCAGTTCTTCCGCTCTGGACTGGGCCTGCTGGAAGGCTTCTTGAGCCATAACAGTGAATTTATCCCATTTCATCGTTTACTCCTCCTTTATTTAAATATTCAAGCTCTTCCATGTCAAGACACCTGAGTAAACAGGGCCAGGCTTCAACCTTGGACTTTTTAGAATTGAATAAGGCCTTATCAATTTTTCAAGATGCCAGTTTTAATCCTTGAGATTCAGCATCGGCTTTAACAGGAATTGGGCCTGAATAATGTCAAATGTCGAGGCCTGGCCCCAAAGACATGAGCAAAAATATTAAAATACGACGTTATCCAAAAGGCATTAAGCCAAGGAGGCTCTTTTTTTATTAGGGATTGCCACGTTGCGCTCGCAAAGACACAAAAAGAAGAAAAAAAATTTTTTCAATTTTCCCACTTGACAATTTATTAAAAGTTGTTATTTTTTTCTTTAGAGAAACAATGGAAGAAATAGAAATCTCAAGCTGGCTGACACTGGATGCCATAAAGAACGCAGCAGAAGTCATCGAAACTATAGGTGACCTACAGACTGGCCACTGCAAAGCGGTATTCTGTGAAATTGAGGATGATTTTCTAGAACTCTGCTACAGCGATTCAGCATCGAATTATATCAGACGCTACGAAGATAAAGACGAATTTGCGATTGCTCTCGCCAAACGCAAAGAAGAAGAAGGAGAAGCTCAATACGAAGAAAATCCAGGATACAAAGACGAGGATTTTGCCGAAAATGAAGAAGAAGATGAAGAAGTGGAGGAGGAATTAGATATTGGCGACGAACCGGAAAGCATCTAGCTTTTTCTCTTTCTCCTCCTAACAACCACCTAAAGGCGCCCTCTCTTTAGAATTCAGCCAACAGCTGTCAGCTCAGTATCATAGCCCTTATGAGTGCCTCCTCTATCTTCAATCCCTTAGCTTTTCTTATCCTCTTCCTCTTTGTCTTTAATCTTTTTTTTAAGCTGGCTGAGCAAGTTCAAGGCATCCAACGGTGTCAACTCGGATATGGAACACCTATCAATTTCCTCTTTTAGATCTTTGAGCAATTCCTGCTCTCTATCTTCTTTGAACAGAAGCATTTGGGCTCTGTCCCGTTTTTTCGAAGAGCGGTAGGCGAGCTTCGGGTGCCCGGCATCATCCAGTTCCTGTTTCTCCAGGTTGAAAAGGATTTCTCTCGCCCTATCGACAACATCTCGGGGAATACCGGCCAGCTTGGCCACATGAATTCCATAGCTCTGGTCTGAAGGGCCAGGAACGATTTTCCTCAGAAAAATGATATCATCCTTTCTCTCTTTCACGGACACATGATAATTCTTGATCCGGGATAAGGTCAGAGACAGTTCAGTCAACTCATGGTAGTGGGTCGCAAACAGGGTTTTAGCTCGGATGTCTTCTTTTTGATGGAGGTGTTCAGCCACAGCCCAAGCGATGCTCAATCCATCAAAAGTGCTCGTTCCTCTCCCAATTTCATCCAGCAAGATCAGGCTGTTCTCCGTTGCATTGTTTAAAATTTTCGCAGTCTCAAGCATCTCCACCATAAAAGTGGATTGACCCACGCTCAGAAAGTCCATAGCCCCGATGCGTGTGAAAATGCGGTCAACCACTCCTATTTCCGCTTCTCGGGCGGGCACAAAAGAGCCCATTTGGGCCAGAATGCAGATTAAAGCGACCTGCCTCAGATAGGTGGACTTCCCTCCCATGTTCGGCCCGGTCACAATCAGAATCTGGTCTTCCTCTCGGTCCAGGTATGCATCATTGGGAATAAACGGCTCGTCGTTGGTGACTTCGATAACAGGATGCCGGCCTTCCACAATTCTTATTCTGTCCTTTGAGTGGATGTGCGGACGGCTATAGTTCCGGAACGACGCCAGCTCCGAAAGCGAGGAAAGCACATCCAGGACGGCAATATCAGCAGCAATCTTCTGAAGCCTTCTCGTTTCTTCTGAAATTTTCTCTCTCACTTCGAGAAAAAGGTTATATTCCAGCTCTACTATCTGCTCTTCGGCGTTGAGGACTTTTTCTTCGTATTCCTGGAGTTCCGGCGTGATGAACCGCTCAGAATTTGACAATGTCTGCTTGCGGATATAATCCTCAGGAACAAGGGACAGATTCGGCTTGGTGACCTCGATGGCGTAGCCGAATACTTTGTTGTAACGAATCTTCAGAGAAGAGATGCCAGTTTTTTCTCTTTCCCTTTTCTCGAGAAGAGAGATGAAGTTCTTCCCTGAATGGCTCAATTTCCTCAGCTCATCCAGTTCGGGATTGTAGCCATCTTTAATAATTCCGCCCTCGGTCAGTAAGAAGGCCGGTTCATCCAGAATCGCGCTGTCGATCAACTCCACCAGGTCTTGAGCGTTATCCCAGTTTTTATGGATATGCTTGACCGTATGGGTTTTGAACGGCTTGATTATTTTTTGAACATCGGGGAGAGGCAAAAGTGATTTTTTCAAGGACACGAGGTCCCGGGCATGGGCAACCGCCAGCGAGATTTTTCCCGTGAGGCGTTCGAGATCGAATATCTCTTTCAAACTCGCCCTTAGCTCCTGACGTTCAATGCTGCGATCGAGAAACTCCGAGACGGCGTCCAATCTGTGATTGATCTCCGAACAATCGAGGAGAGGTTGGAGAAGCCAGTTTCGGATGAGCCTACCGCCCATCGAGGTTACCGTGAAATCAATGATGTCGAGAAGGGAATCTTTCAGGCTCCCCTCTCTCAAGTTTCTCACAAGCTCCAGGTTTTTTATTGAAGTCACATCCAGGATCATCTGGAGGCCGGACCGGATATAGGAGACTTTATGGATTAAAGAAAGGGAATCCTTGCGCACTCTTTTCAGATAATCCAGAAGAGCCCCGGCCGCTGAAACGGCAAGCTCTTTATCTTCGAGGTCGAATCCCGCCAGAGACTTCACCTGGAAATGTTCTTCAAGCACACTCTTTGCCTGGGCATAATCAAAAATCCAGTCCTCCTGAGGACTTTTCAAGACCGACACCATGCTGTTGCGCGAGAGGACTTCGATCACATTCTTTTCTTCGCCCTCCGGAAAGATAATCTCTTTCGGAAAAATCCTGAAAAGCTCATCATCAAGCAGTCTTTTCCCCTGTACATGGCTCTGTGTGGTTTTCATCTGCCCTGTGGCTAAATCAATCAGAGCCAATCCCCAATCTTTTTCTGCCAAATACAGGCTGGCAATGTAAGTGCTTTCCTTGGCTTCTTCAAGCTCGAATTCGACTGCTGTTCCCGGAGTCAAGACCTTGACTACATCTCTTTTGACAACTCCTTTGGCCTTCTTGGCGTCCTCCACCTGCTCGCAAATGGCCACTTTAAATCCCTTCTTGAGAAGTTTAGTCAAATAGGACTCAGCGGCGTGATAGGGGATTCCGCACATCGGGACTTTCTGACGTGATGTCAAAGCGATCTCAAGAACTGACGATGCGACCTTCGCGTCTTGATAAAACATCTCGTAGAAATCCCCGAGCCGGAAAAAGAGAAGCGCGTCCTTATAATTATTCTTAATCTTCTGGTACTGCTCCATCATCGGAGAGGTGGAATTTTTTTTAGTCATTTTTCTGACCCGCTTTTATGAGCTCACGCTGTTGAAATAATTTTTGTGGCCGGTCGATTCTATGAGTAATCCAGGTTAACTATACTTTGAGATGTCCGATTTTTCAAGAAAAAGCAAAAAGGAGATAAAAAAAAGGGGCCTGTTGTACATGTTCAGTAATTTAGTAACATTTTTTGGATGTCATTGCGAGCGAAGCGTGGCAATCTCGTAGAGAGAAATTGTATTATTATAGGAATGAAGATATCCTTTTTATGAGATTGCCACGCTTCGCTCACAATGACACTCTTATTATCAGTATCATTATTAAAAGTGTTACTTAATTACTGAGCATAAAGACCTGTCTCCTTTTTTTATCCCCTTTTTGTTTTCGATTTGACAACCCGGGAGGGCTGTAGTATATCTCCTAAAAATGAATCTTCCGATTTTTCTCACATTATTAAGAATCCTGCTCATCCCCGGACTGGTAGTCGCTCTCCTCTCCCGATTCGAAGGAAAAGAGCTGACTGCCTTTGCCATTTTTGTCCTGGCCGCCATCACAGATTCTCTCGATGGAATCCTGGCGAGAAGAAGAAAACAGATAACGCCCATGGGTCAACTCTTGGACCCGATTGCGGACAAGTTGCTGATTGCTGCCGCTTTCATCTGTCTTGTCGAGCTGAGAGCTGTCTCTGCCTGGATGGTTATCATTATCCTCGGCCGGGAGATTGCGGTCACTGGATTCAGAGCATTGGCGTCTTCAAAAGGAATCATCATCTCTGCCTCACGGATCGCCAAGCTTAAAATGCTGTTTGAAGTTATCACGATAGGATTTTTAATACTGGGAGAGAAGTACCTGGGAAGTTTCTATTTCTTATCTCAGATCCTGCTCTGGATTGTGATTGCGACGGCTGTTCTGTCTGCAGTAGAATACTATGTCAAATTCGGACCTCGCGTCCTCTCTAAATAGCCCTTATTCAAGTGAAGGTTTGACCTGTTCAAGGGTTTCTGTATTTTCTACATTTAAAAGAGCCGGGGATGATTCCCAGCTCCGACTGATTCTCTTCGCTAACCCGGACAACACCTTTCCCGACCCCAGCTCGACGAAGACACCGATATTTTCTTCGTTGAGCACTTCCATGGATTTATACCAGAGGACAGGCCGTGTGACCTGCCTTTTCAGCGCATCTCTTGCATCTTCTCCCTTGTGGATTATTTTCGCATCCACATTGGTGACTACGGGAAACGCCAGGTCTCTGAATTCAACTTCATCCAGATCGGTGGAGAGCTTTTCTTCTGCGCTTTTCATAAGGCGGCAGTGAAAGGGGGCACTCACCGGCAGCATCACAGACCGGGGCGGACTGATCAGAGCCAAGGCCTTTTCAACCGCCTCCTTGAGTCCGGCAATGACTACTTGTTCCCGGCTGTTCCAGTTCGCGATCTCAACAACTCCCTCGGTTACTTTGCTTATACTGCTTTCCACCTCTTCAAAGCTGGAACCCAAAACCGCAGCCATGGCGCCCTTTCCCATCGGCACAGCCTCCTGCATGTATTTTCCTCTTTTGTGAACAAGACGGAGAGCGTCCTCGAATCCAAGGCAGCCAGCAACCACAAGAGCGGAATACTCACCCAGGCTGTGGCCTGCAGCCATACTGGCATCTCTGCCGAGGAGAACATAGGCCACATAGCTGACCGCAAGCAGTGCCGGCTGTGTGTTCTGTGTCAGTTTCAATTCATCCTCTGGACCCTCAAAACAAAGCGTCGAGATTTTGTACCCTAATGCCTCATCTGCCCTGGCAAAAATTTCCTTCGCTTGAGAAGAGGAATCATGGAAATCTTTTCCCATGCCCACTACCTGGGAACCCTGGCCCGGAAACAAAAAAGCTACACGAGTCATTTTTACTCCTTCAAAATCCAAGCAAGCTATTTCAAACCGTCTTTTATGATCTGAATATCCGATTTATCCCTTAAATTTTTTATCCAATCCTTAATCTGGGCTCTGGTCTTCTCCTGTTTGACACGGGACTCAATCTCATCGAGGATTTCCATCATTGGCTGAGGTTCAACTTTCTTTTCTTTTTGTTCCGGAACATAAATCTCCTGGTAATAATTTTCAATCTCTTTTAGGCTGACTGGATTCACCCGGCTGAAAATCTGAGATATGAAGGTTCGATACCTGATTATTTCCCGGACGAAATCCCTCAAATCCTCACGAACCAGACTAAACTGCATGAGCCTTCTTTCCACTTCATCAGCTCCTAGCCTCTGCGTTATCCGCATCAGGAATTCATCCAATTCCTCGTATTTGATCAACACATCTTCGCTAGATAATTGAACCACCACTTTCTGGTCAATCAATCTTTCCAGAATCTGCGAGCGAGGATCTCCGCCCTCTTCCTCAATCTCTTCCGCATAAAGCCCAAAAGCTTCAGCGATCCGCACATCTGTCAAGGTGATGACTTCTTCATTGATGACAGCCACTATTCGGTCGATTATTTCTGAGTGGGAATAAATGCATGAAAGTCCGACGAAGACGCATAAAACAAATATAATTTTCGCCCGTTTCATTTTATATGTACTCATCAGAAGACATTTCCGATCGTAATGTAGAACCGAACCTTTCTCTCCTCTCGAGGGACGTCCAGATTCCAGCCCAGTTCCAGCCGCACCGGACCGAACGGAGTCTTATACCTGATGCCAAAGCCTGCCGCATCCTCAAGAGAAGCCAGGGAAATATCCTTTGCTTTTGCGAAGACATTGCCAATATCATAAAAGACAGCACCTCTTAAATTCTTGACTCCCGAAATAAGGGGAAAAGTCAGCTCCAGATTCAACAGCAGTAAGGCTTCTCCTCCGACAGGTTTTCCCGATTCCTCATCCACAGGTCCCAGCTCATCAAACCTTGCTCCCCGGAACGAATTGCTGCCCCCAGCAAAAAACCTCTCATGGATGGGAATATCTTCCTTACCGCCTCCCAGGCCCAAACGGGAGGTCAGGCTAAAAGTCAATCCGGGTAACACGGGGACAAAATGCTGAGATTTAAAGAATGACTTAAGATAGTTTGATTCTTCTTTAAAAATAGGAAAAGCCCGCTCAAGCACTAAACTAAAAAATGACCCTTTCTCCGAATTGAAGAGGTCATCCCTTCCATCCCAGATAACACTTCCGGAAACCGAGGTCACTGAATACGGGAAAAACTGGCGGTCAACCTCATTGGGTTCAACTTGCAGTTCAGTAAGAGTCGTTTCTGCCCACTGCAAGGTGGCCAAAAGCAACGTCTTCTCTGAAACAGCCTTCATGGTCGTCAAGCTCACCCCTTGACGATCATAAGAAAAACTTTCCCGGCCTTCCTTTTCCAGCCAGCCATTCAAGAAAGTCTGCAGGGGAAGGCCGAAGAAATAGGGCTGCTCCCAGGTCAGCACGATCCGCTTTTCTCTGGGACTGAGCTGTCCGACAAGGCTGGCTTGACCCGCTGAACCAAAGACATTGCTCCGGATAATTTCTGCGATCCCCCTCAGTCTAAAGGGACTATTCCATACAGCAAACTCTCGCGGTTTGGTCTCTGATTCAATACCTAGTCCCAAACCGGCATAATTCCTCTGCCCTTCTCTGACATTGATGACCAGATTTTCACTTTCCGAGGAAAGAGAAATTTCCTCGACCTTCACGGTAGTGAAAATTCCCAGCTTCTCCAACCTTCTTTTTGATTCACTGATCCTGTCAGAATAGGCATAATCACCTTCTTTGACCCTCAGTTCCCGGAGGATGGTCTTCCGGTCTGTGACTACATTTCCGGTGACAACGATCTCCTCAATCCTGACTTTTTCTCCCTCTTCTATCGTGAAGGAAACGGAAAAAAGATCCTTCTCCACCTCCTCCACTCTGGCCATAATTTCTGTCCCCCGGAAGCCCCGGTTCAAGTAGAGAGTCTCCAGTTTTTCAATATCTTTCTGAATGCTGAGCGGAAAAAAAGGCCCGTCTTTAAAAATATTTATTTGCTCAAACAATTCATCGGCATTAAACAGTTGGGCTCCCTTAAATGAAATATCTTTTATTTTCTGCTGATTTCCTTCCTGGATCTGGAACTGAACTTCTACTCCCTTTCCCTTCCTCAAAAAAACAAAATCTACCTGCGCATTCGGAAATCCTCTCGACCTATAAAGAGATTTCATCTCTTCGGGCAGCCCGAATAACCTTTCCCCATCAATCCAATTCTTAAAGGAAGTTCCTATGCCAGCCACAAGCTCGGCTTCCAGTTGAGAAGGGGTGAAATAGTCTAATCCATTGTAGGAAACGCCGATGATGTCAGACTTTTTGTTTGGCGTGACAGTGTAAATCACGCGCATAGTATTATTTTCTTTCTGGATAGAAGACGTGACAGAAGTAAAGAGAAATCCTTTTTTCCTCATGTGATTTAAGATCTTGGCTCTTCCTTCAGCCAGTCCCCATTCTTCAAATATTCGCGATTCCCAGATCGGCCGCAAGAGTTGTAAAGGAATTCTGGCACCTCGCACATCAATCTCAATCTTTTCGTGGGGAATGATGTTTAAAGACAAGGAAACGCTTCCCTCTCGTTCATCAAATGTAACATCTCCGGCCTCGATCTCCGCTCTCTGGTATTCCCTTGAATACAAAAGCTCTTTCAGCCTTGTGTTGTCGTCCTCAAAGAGAGAAGGGATGTACTCTTTCCCTTCTTGGCTTTTCATCTCCCGCCTTAACTCCTCTTCAGGAATAACCATTTCACCTGTAAAATTAATTTCTTTAATCATGTACCTCCGGAAGGAGACTATCCTGAAGAAGACATCAAAGGAAGAACTTTTGAGGTCTTTCTTGGTGAAGGCTTCGATTTCCGGATTAAAAAAACCTTCTTGAGCTAAAATTTCTTTTAATTCCTGGACGGCTCTCTCAAGTTTCGGCTCCGAGAAGAAAGTGCCCTCCCGCAGGGACAGGAGGTTGTCCTTCAGCGTTGCTCGAGGAAGCTTCTCTTTTGTCTGGAAGATAATTCTTCTGGCTATAAGCTTCCTTTTCAGATAAAAAGTCAGGTGGACTTCTTGTTCTCCTTCTCTGTCCACCTGAACCTCAGAGAAAAGACCGGTTCTATAAATCTGCTTGATACTTGAGTTTATCCTTTTGAAAGAAAAGGGCTCTCCAGTTTTTATGGGAATCAACCTTTCTAACTCTTCTTCAGCGGATTGACCGTCAACCACAACAGAAACGCTGGCAATCAGAGGGGAAGAATTCAATGACTGCGAAACAGAATCCAGGGGCAAAAGGATAAAAAGCAGACATAAACAAAATCGACAGAAAAATGCGAGTTTTCTGTTCCTAACTCTAGAATCTCTTTCGTATTTTAAAATCAAAGCTAATCCGTCCTTCTTCATCACGGGTACCGATCAATGAGATGTCATCAGTCAGTTCCCATTCCATTTTTATAATTTCCTCTCTCTGAGTCGTAAGATTGGTGGAGTAGAGGATAAAGAAGTTTTTTGATACTTTTTTCCCAACGGTCAAACGCGCGGCCATCTCTGTGGAGGATTCCATCATAAAGGGATCGATCCTGAAGCGGTCGAGAGTGAAAAGTCCTTCCGCTCGCTTTTTCGCCTCCTCAGAAAGCTGAAAAGAAATCAGTGAAGCCGTACTCACCCGCGTGGTGGTATCGTATGAATACGTTCTTCTGAAAGCCTCTCCCAGTGCGAGCAAAGCCAGGACATCCTCAGGGGGTAAAGGAGGCGATGATGTGAACGTAGGATTAAGGTTATCCAGCAGGCCTTCGAGAGAAAATGTGACTCTGTAATCCTTAACGTAAGTCTCACCCAAAAAACTTATGTAAGGTTCGGTGCTGACCGGGTTGACGAAATTCACGCGTCCAACAAGAAGTTTAAAGTTTCTATCCTGAAATTTAATATCACCGTCCAGGGCTTCGATTTCACCAAAAATCACCGGTTCACTCACACTCCCACTCACAGTCAAATCAAACCTGGCCCTGACCCTGCCTAAAGAGTTCTCTATCCACGCATTGTCATCTGCCCGCAGCCGGATATCCAGAGTGAGGTCGTCAAAAAATCCCGGTTCTCTTTCTGCCTCATAGTAAGGAGTGGAATAGAAAATGAACTCTTCATTCACCTCCCTTCTCCAGGAAAGCCTGTGCGCAAAGAAATCACCCCTGAGGACGAATCGGCCAGGGCCTTTGATCAGATTCAACGTTCCATCAGCCAGGGCCCTTGTCCTTTCCACAGGGGAGATCGTCATATTTGTTCCTTCTAATTTGATATCGATCACTTCGATCCCGCCCTCACCAAGCCTCAATTCTCCTCCTCCCTGGACTTCACCTCCACCCAGTGTCGCCTGAAGAGAGCGAAAAGAAAGCAGGCTGTTTTCAACAAACATCAATCCGGAATAATCCCGGAACGCATGGGCAAATCCAGGCAAGGGGAAAACAGATCCTCTAAAATCGACGGCCCCTTTCACTTCTAAAGAAGACAGAGGGCCCTTCACTTCACCAAGATAATTGGCGCGCCCTTCAATACCATCCGCCCAAGGAAGTAGAAGATCAAGGTTGGTGAAACTGCCTCTCATTCCGACTGATAATATGTCTTCAATGAGAGGGATGGAGAAGGAAATATTGAAATAATTCTGTCCGGGTGAAAAATTCCCCATCAGGTCCAGACCCAGCTTTCCCTCAGATTGAGTCAAACGCGCCAATCCGTTGGCTGTGGTTTTCTGGAATGGAGAATGGTAGAGGTCTTTAATCTCAAAGGGTCCCAGAGCAAAATCTTTCCCAAAAAAACCTCTTCCGTTAATGAGGAAACTCAGGTTCCCCGTCATTCCGGAATAGAGAGAGGAAAAATCAATCCCCTCTCCCAGGATATTGATATCAAACTCCCGGTTAAGCAGGCCAAGTGTAATATCTCCTTTCACTGCGCCTTCATGCAGATGGAACTGAAGCTCGGATAAAGAAAGAAAATTTTCCTTCCATTCCAGTTTACCGCTGACCTCTTTCAGTTCCTGGCCCACAAAATTCACCAGAGGACTTGCAAAATCTCCTTTAACCTGGATGTCTTCTCCTTTAAGGTTGATTTCAAAATTACCCGATGCCTCTCCTTTGAGAGGGAATTCTAAATCCAACGCAGGAAAAATTCGCTCCACGAAGCCCCGTTCCATGTGAACATCGACTCTCACGCCATCCAGGCCAGAGAAGAGCCCCACTCTCCCCTTCATGTCAGGATCATCCACGTTGAACCTTGCGAAGAAGTCTCCTTTGATGATCTCGGCTTCCCCCACAACAGACTGAGCATCGAATTTTCCAAAACTGCCCGGGGAGAAAGAAAATCTCGAATGAACCTGCGGATCATAATATTCTCCGAAAACATGGAGATCCAGATCGCCGCTTCCCCTCATCTCGGAAAAGGCATAATTTTTTGAAAGCAAGACAGAGGTGAACTCTCGAGTCCTCTTGAGGTCTCTGACGTCTCCCTGGATAGTGATGTCCAATTCCGTGCCCACATTAACTTCGCCTTCCACATCAAATTCGCCGAAATCAGAGGTGAAGCTGGGAGAGGAGAATGTCACTGTCTTCTTTTTATCCCAATGGAGCTGGAGCGGGCCGCGGAAAGGGAAACGATCGGGTTCGGATAGGGTGTAGCCATCCCTGAATTCCAGATCAGCCTCGAGCTTTTCATCGGATACTGAAAATTCCCCCCAGGCGGGAGTGGAAATCGGCCAGGGCAAAGAGAAATATTCTGTCACCGGATCCAGGAAAGCGCCTCTCAGGATTCCCTCGACTTTTTCCTCTGTGAATTGTAATTTTACATACTCTCTGGGCAGAGACCCCTTCTGATAATTGAATTCAACAGTCTGTGTGTCTTCTTGATAATCAATTCTTCCTCTGATTTCACCCATGAAAACGTCATTCAAAAAGAGATTATTGCTTGAAAAGTCGGCTTTGAGCGAGACTCCTTCCTCGTTTCGAGTGAGAATCCCCTGACCTTCCGTGTTTCCTTCCCATTTAAAAGGCAAATGAAGAAGTTCAATGAGCCAAGGCGCGTTGGCTCTGAAAGACATCTCAAGACTGAGCTGCGGGTTATCGAGGTTAGCCAGACTGCCCTCGGATTCCAGGCTAAAATCACGGCTATCGACTTTGAGTTTTTTGACGTAAATCTTCTGTCCCCGTCCTTCGATCAAAAAGTCTATCTTCCCCTCTAGACGAGGTTTTGAGGGGCCTGGAGAGAAGAGGCTCCTTTCTGTTTTCGCCTCCAAAGAAAATTCGTTTCTTTCCTGCGTGAAAACAGCCTCTATTCCTCTCGATTGGAAACTCGTCTCTTGAGCCTGGAAGTAAAACTCTCCGTTTTTAATCAATCCCTGCTCAATTAGAAAAGGAAAAGACAGAGCAAATTCTTTTTTTGCGTCGGCCTCTCTTTTCTGGGAGGTTTCGGAAATGATTAAGACCGGCTGCTCGATCACCACATTTAAGGGTTTTTGCCTGGTCAATAAAGCTCCATAAGAAATTCTCACGCTGATTTTTTCAGCGGAAAAGTAAGGAGACGGGATGCGGGTTTTCACATTCTCCATAACGAGCACAGGAGGGAAAAAAGACATGTGAAGATGATCATAAAAGAAGTTTGCGTCAATTTCATTCTTAATCCGGCTGAGAAAAATATTCTTGATAAAGACTCCTGCTCCGAGAAAAAAAAGGATAACAACCGCTGCGACGATTAGCGATCTAACTCTTTTCTTAATTTTCATGATTATTCATGTGAACAATCCCGGTCTCCAGGATTATTCTTCAGGAAGAGGGGCAGTCCCTCTCTTTCTTAAAATAGGGACCTACAGGGGCTGTCTCCTTTGTTATGAAAATAACGGATAAATATAACATTTTTTTCAAAAATAAAAGTGTATTCACACTTTATATTATACCATTAAGAGCTTATGACTTCATTCCCGTAGTTCAGATGGGCTGGCAATATAAAAGAGTATGGGGTCAGGCCTTATCCTATGGAAGCAGGGAAGTAAAAAGGATGAAAGTTGCCTTTCTTGATGACAAGGCCTGACCCCGAAGGGATGGGACTGTCTCCCTTCTCTAAAAAAAAGGGACCTGTCCACTTTTTAGGAAAACAAGAGTCTGGGGGGGTTATTCAACCGAGAAAAGGAGGGCGCCGGCCTCAACAGAATCGCCGGCAACGGGATTGATCTTTGTGATGACGCCGCTCTGAGGAGATTTTATCTCGTTCTGCATCTTCATGGCTTCCAACACCAGCACAGCCTGGCCTTCTTTGACTTTATCTCCTTCCTTCATATAAACCTTGACGATTCTCCCCGGCATGGATGTCTTGATGTCCTTTTTCTGTAACTTCGCTCCCTTCTTTCCCAATATCTGAGAGACGGCTTTTTTCTCGATCTTAAAAAACCTTCCGTTGATATAGACTGAATAAAACAGTGTATTGGAATTGACGATGACATTATGAATCCGTCCTTCGATGGTCAGAAGGATTTCATCCCCGCTGATGAACTCGACGGATACGCGATACTGCTTTTTCCCGAGAGAGACAACAATCTCATTCCCGATCTTCTGCTCCACGTTCAGTCTGTATTCTTTATTGTTCAACCAGAATGAAAAATTCATTTTAGAGCCTGTTGGCAAAGTTCTTTAATCTTCCCTGAAATTTCCAGCTGCTTTCTTTCCTCTTGGAATGAGGCTTGGAGCCAGACTTTCTTTCTAAATAAACTTTTACTCCGGCAGCGATCAGAGCGATAACTTCATCCTCTGGCTTCCTGCCGTCTGATCTTCTCTCGAGGTTGGCAATGAAATGTGTGTTGTAGTTGCCCGCGAAGAATTTCGGATGGAGCAGAACGCGCTTGAAGAAAGGAATCGTTGTTTTAATACCGTAGATCCGGTATTCAGATAGAGCCCGGAGCATTCGATGGATAGCTTCCTCTCGTGTCCTTCCCCAAGTGATGAGCTTGGAAAGCAGAGGATCATACTCCAAAGGAACCTCGTATCCTTCGTAAACACCATTATCATCCCTCACACCCAATCCTCCTGCAGGCGCATGAAGATGCACTATTTTCCCGGGGGACGGCAGAAAGCCATTATCCGGATCTTCCGCGTATATTCGGCACTCCAGTGAATGCCCTTCAGGCCGAATCTCCTCCTGCCGAAAGTTCAGCGGAAATCCGGCTGCAATCTCAATCTGACATCGGGCAAGGTCGATTCCTGTCACCATTTCAGTGACCGGGTGCTCCACCTGCAACCGTGTGTTCATCTCCAGAAAATAAAATCGCCTGTGTTTATCCACCACGAATTCCACGGTCCCGGCATTCCGATAATCGACAGCCTCTGCGGCTTTCACAGCGATCCGGCCCATCTGCTTCCGGATTCCATCATCTATGAAGGGTGAAGGGGTTTCTTCCAGGACTTTTTGGTACCGCCTCTGGATGGAGCACTCTCTTTCTCCCAGATAGACAATATTCCCAAAATTATCCGCCAGGATCTGAATCTCGATATGATGCGGTTCGTCAAGATATTTTTCGATGTAGATGGCAGGATCATCAAAGCTCGCTTTGGCTTCAGATTGAGCCACTCTGAAGGCAGAGAGAAGCTCCTTCCTCTTCCGGACCAGCCGCAATCCCTTGCCGCCGCCTCCCGCGGCGGCTTTCAGCAGGACAGGGAACCCGATTTCTTCTGCTTTCGTCTTTAATTCCTTCTCGCTCTCTATTGGCTCCAATGTCCCCGGTATAACCGGTACTCCCGCCTCTGTCATCTTCTTCCGGGAAGCCGTCTTGTGCCCCATGATCTCCATGGGCTCTGAAGGGGGGCCGATGAAGACGATCCTCTCTTTTTCGCAACTTTTCACCAGCTCCGGATTTTCAGCCAGAAATCCATATCCGGGATGGAGAGCCTCGGATTTACTTTTTTTAGCGACTTCTATGATTTTTGCGACATTGAGATAGCTCTTGGAAGGAACCGACTCGCCTATATAGTATGCCTCCTCAGCCAGCCTGACATGCAGGGCCTTCCTGTCCGCATCCGAATAAACGGCTACAGGCGCAACACCCAGTTCGCGGCAGGCTCTGATGATCCTGACCGCGATCTCGCCCCTGTTGGCGATCAGTATCTTCTTGAACATCCTGGGCATTTGTTTTACCTTCGCTCTCCAGTCCGCACCTTAGAGCTTTAATTTATTTTCCAAAAGAGATTGCCACGCAAGCTCGCAATGACACCTTTCCCTTCCTTTTAGCCTCTCGCTACAAAGGTATATTTCCGTGTTTTTTCGGCGGATTGCTGTCCCGCTTGTTCTCCAGCATCTGTAAAGCCGCTATGATCTTGGGTCTTGAGAACTTCGGCTCGATAATCTCATCGAGATATCCCTTCTCACAGGCGATATATGGATTGGCAAATTTCTCGCGGAACTCCTCGACCTTTGCCTCTCTCTGCTTGGCTCCTTCTTTCGAATCCAGCTCACGTTTATAGACTATCTCCACCGCCCCTTCAGGCCCCATGACAGCGATCTCGGCCGTCGGGTAGGCAAAATTGACATCTGCCCTGATATGTTTGGAAGCCATAACACAGTAGGCTCCCCCATAGGCTTTGCGCGTGATAACAGTGATTTTCGGTACGGTCGCCTCGGCAAAGGCATACAGAAGTTTGGCTCCATGGCGGATTATTCCCCCGTGTTCCTGAGCCACTCCGGGCAAAAATCCGGGGACGTCCTCAAATGTGATAAGCGGTATGTTGAAGGCATCGCAAAAACGGACGAACCGGGCCCCTTTATCCGAGGCATTGATATCCAGAGCTCCAGCCAGGACATCCGGCTGGTTGGCCACGATGGACACTGATTTCCCACCCAGCCGACCGAAGCCGATCACGATGTTTTTGGCGTAATGCTCCTGGACCTCGAAGAAATAATTATCATCCATGATCTCTTTGATGACTTTCCGGATGTCATAGGGCTGATTGGGGTCATCAGGCACCATAAAGTTGAGCTCATCGCTTCCTCTGTCCGGAGGATCAGCCGTCTCCTTGAAAGGAGGGTCTTCCAGGTTGTTATCGGGGACAAAGGAGAGAAGTTCACGGATCAATTCCATTGTCTGTTTTTCATCCTCGGCCGCAAAATGCGCCACACCGCTAATGCTGTTGTGAGCCTCTGCCCCTCCCAGCTCTTCCATGGTCACACTTTCGTGTGTCACAGCCTTGATCACATCCGGTCCGGTGATGAACATGCGGGAGATATCTTTCGTCATGATGATGAAGTCAGTAATGGCTGGCGAATAGACAGCACCGCCCGCACACGGACCTATGATCGCCGATATCTGGGGAATGACTCCGGAGGCAAGAACATTCCTCAGAAAGATATCCGCATAGCCTCCCAGGCTGGCCACTCCTTCCTGAATCCGTGCTCCTCCTGAATCGTTCAGTCCGATCATCGGAACACCATTCTTCAGGGCTAGGTCCATGATTTTAACTATTTTGGCTGCATTCGCTCCACTCAATGACCCACCGAACACGGTAAAATCCTGAGCAAAAATGAAAACTGTCCGACCATCGATTGTTCCGTGCCCTGTCACCACTCCATCTCCATAAATCCTCTTTTTTTCCATCCCAAAATCGTGACTCTGGTGCACAACAAGCTTATCCATTTCCTGGAAAGATCCTTCATCCACAAGGAGGTTGATCCTTTCCAGGGCAGTCAGTTTTCCGGCCTTGTGCTGTTTCTCTATCCTCTCCTTGCCACCTCCCAGCTCCGCTGATTCTGTTTTCTTTTTAAGCTCTTTTAATTTTTTCTCGATAGTCATCGTTTTCTCACCCCAATGATGATTCAGCGCTTGACTTTGCTCCAATCCTTCAAAAATTTCTCTATTCCGATATCGGTCAAAGGATGCTTCACCATCTTGTCCAGCACCGCAAAAGGTATGGTGGCAATGTCTGCTCCGGTCAGGGCCGCTTCCACGACATGGAGAGGATGGCGGATGCTGGCCACGATAATCTCTGTTTCAAAGCCATAATTATTGAATATGGCGACGATTTCATCGATCAAGGCCATTCCCTCATGGGAGATATCATCGAGCCGCCCGATGAAGGGGCTGACAAATGCTGTTCCGGCTTTGGCAGCGAGCAATGCCTGATTGGGAGAAAATATGAGAGTGGTGTTGACTTTGATCCCCTCACCGGACAGAACTTTTGTCGCTTTCAGTCCCTCGACACAAATCGGTATTTTCACAGCGATATTATCAGCCAGCTTAGCCAGTCCTCTGGCTTCCTCAATGATATCTTTGGCTTTGGTGGAGACAGACTCGACGCTCACAGGGCCCGGGACAATTTTACAGATCTTCCTGATCAAATCCTCAAACTTCATATTTTCTTTGGAAACCAGTGTGGGGTTGGTTGTGACGCCGTCCACTATTCCCCAACTTGCGGCTTCCTTGATCTGTTCTAGGTTGGCTGTATCCAAGAAAATTTTCATCAAGACCTCCAAAAATTATGAGCTTGTCAAGAGAGAAAAGACAGAATGCGGAAAATGAATTCTGATCATCTCTCCATTCGTGTATGTTATATCACTCTCAGATATTTTATTGAAGCCCCACAGACAAGAAAAGTTTATTTTTTAATGTTGCGCTAGAGGGAACAAGTCTCGAAACCTGTGCAATTCAGGATCAGGTCTCTATCTATTTACTTGACTTTCATGACTGTGTTGGAGAGAGTCCCGATCCCCTCTATCTGGACATCTACCCTGTCACCCGGAGACATCGGGCCTACACCAGCCGGGGTACCAGTCGTGATGATATCTCCTGGCTCGAGTGTCATGATCCCGGAAATATACCTCACTATAAAGGGCACAGGAAAAATCAGGTTTTTTAAGGTGGATGATTGTTTTAATTTTCCGTTGAGGAACGTCTTCAACCGAAGACTGTCAGGCTCAACATCGGTGGCAATACAGGGCCCCATAGCAGCGAACGTATCGAACGACTTTGCCCGGGTGAACTGGACGTCTTTCATTTGGAGGTCTCGAGCCGTCACATCATTAAAGCAGGTGTAGCCCAGAATGTAATCATCAGTATTATCTTCATCCCCGAGAAGATGCGCTCTTTTCTTGATGACTAAAGCCAACTCTCCTTCGTAATCAACTCTCTTGGATACTTTTGGATAGACGATGATATCGTTCGGCCCAACAAGAGAGGAGGGAGGTTTAAGGAAAATCAGGGGTTCTTCAGGAATCTGACGGCCCATCTCCTTGATATGATTCTTGTAATTGGCCCCGATGGCAACGATCTTCGAAGGAATCACGGGGGGAAGAAGAGTGACATCGCTTATGGGAATCTTTTCTTTTTTCACCTCGATTTTTTTGAAAATGGAACCTTCAACGGGACAAAGGTTTTCCTCCTTTAATACCCCGTAGCTGATTTTATCCTTATGCTTGTAGCGATAAATCTTCATCCTAATCCATCCTTTATGATCTCGCTGACACTCTCTGATTTCCTGCTTTCATTCCCCGAGGTATCCAGAGCGGTAACAGCATAATGGTATCTTTTGTTTTTTTCAACGGTCGTATCGTTAAATGCGTTTTCAGCTATGGTCTGGGGAGTTAAGAGCACGAACTCGTCCTTTCCTTCCATCCTCCGCCATACTCTGTAGCCGGCTAAGTCCTCATCACTATTCTCATCCCATGTGAGAGAGACAAAATCTCCTGCCACTATGGACACCAGGCCGGAGGGAACAGCCGGAGGAAAAGAGTCTTCTGCCCTAACTTCCAGGGGTTCGGAATTATCACTCTCCATGAACGGGGATGATTCTGTTGCCGATGCCCGGATAATATAGCGGTATACATTCCCGATGAGGAAGTCTTTATCGCTGTATTTGTTATCTTTGATCAGCTGTGAATTCAGGTGACGGGGAGGCGCATTTCCCTCGGCTCTGTAGACATTATATCCTATGAAGCTCGCAGGGGATGACTGGTCGAGGTTTCTCTCAGCCGGCATCCAGCTAACCTCGATTCGGTCCTGGAAGACTGCAGCCTTCACCTCTCGAGGGGGGAGGGAAACCAGAAAGGGCCGAACAGTCAGTAACGGCGAAAACTCCGACTTCCTTCTCCTCTTCGCCTTGACTCTCAGGCTAAAAATCAAGCTATCCAGCTGGAAATGTTTTTTTGTCAATGTAAAAGGATAGACGAGCCGAACAGAGCCCTCTTCTGTCCTGAACCGAAATCCGGAAAACTCTTCCTGCTTGAGCGAAACAAAAAGCGTTGCCACTTTTTCAAATTCGTCTCTGGCCGGTTTTTTATTCCCAGCCCCCTCTTTCTCCACCTCAAAAAGCCAAATCTCCACTTCGGAAACCTCGGGCAGAGGACTTCCATCCGCAAAAGCTGTCGGATTCTCCCATTCAAGCAGCAGCCTTCCTCCTCTCTGGCTGATGTTAAAAACTTCGACCTCCTGGATCACTTTGGGGAGAGGGGGAAGAATGGGGCCTTTTTTTCCGCAGGAAGCCAACGGTATCAGGAGAGACACGAAAATAAGGAATGGGAAAATTTTCTTCATTAAAGAATGAAGCGGCTCAAATCCTCGTCTTCTAATATATCTTCGAGCTGCTTTTGGACATACTTTCTGTCGATTGGGATTTTTTTCTTTTTGATGTTTGGTGCCTTGAAAGATATTTCCTCCATCACTTTTTCCATAACCGTATGAAGCCTGCGTGCTCCGATATTCTCCGCATCTTCGTTGACTCTCTCAGCGATATCAGCGATCTCATCAATGGCATCCTTGCTGTATTCGACCTGGATACCCTCTGTCGCCATCAGGGCCTTATACTGCTTGATAAGAGCGTTTTCTGGTTCGGTCAATATCTTGATGAAATCCTCTTTATCCAAAGATGTCAGCTCCACCCGGATGGGAAATCTTCCCTGGAGTTCTGGAATGAGGTCAGCGGGCTTGGTCACATGAAAGGCACCCGCGCCTATAAAAAGAATGTGATCTGTCCGCACAAGGCCGTAGCGGGTGTTGACAGTGGTCCCTTCGATTATCGGGAGAAGGTCTCTCTGGACTCCTTCCCGGCTGACCTCCGGACCGTGGCCCGCCTCCCGACCGGCGACCTTATCGACCTCATCCAAAAAGATGATACCCGAATGTTCGACCCGCTCCACAGCCAACCTGGATACCTGGTCCATATCTATCAACCTTTGCTGCTCGTCCTCCAATAAATATTCCCGGGCTTCTTCTATTTTAATCCTGCGTTTTTTAGATTTTCCTCCCAAAAATCCGGGAATGATCTCCTGGATATGGATCCCAATCTCTTCCATCCCGCTGCCGGAAAAAATCTCCATGGGAGAAGCCATTTTCTCTTTCACTTCAATCTCTATCACCCTCTCATCCAGCGCACCCGCTCTGAGCTGTCTCCTCAACTTTTCTCTCGTCTCCTGGAACTTCACATGCTCGTTCGGGTCAGGAGGCTCGGTTCTTCTTCTCAATGGAGGAAGGAGAATATCCAGTATCTTCTCTTCCACGTTCCTCTCCGCTTTCTCCCGCACTTCTGCGATTTTTTCCGATTTCACCATGTCTACGGAAATCCGGACCAGGTCTCTTATCATGGACTCGACATCGCGGCCGACATAGCCGACTTCGGTGAATTTGCTGGCCTCTATCTTCAAAAAAGGAGAATATGTCAGCCTGGCCAGCCTGCGGGATATCTCGGTCTTCCCGACCCCGGTCGGACCGATCATAAGGATGTTTTTCGGAGCGATTTCATCGGCAAGTTCAGGGGGAAGTTTTAGCCTGCGGTATCTATTCCGCAAAGCGACAGCCACCGCTCTTTTGGCGGCATTCTGGCCGATGATGTATTTGTCCAACTCTTTGACGATTTCCTGAGGAGTCAGCTCGGTTTCCATAGATTTCTCAACGGTTAACTTTAAGCTTTCTGGAAGTGCGATCGTCATCTAGAGCTCCTCGATTGTAATCTGGTCATTGGTGTAAACGCATATACCAGAACTGATCTCCAAGGCTTGCAGAGCAATATCCCTGGCAGACAGGTTCGTGTGCTTGAGCAATGCCCGGGCTGCAGCCAGAGCGAACGGTCCTCCCGAGCCGATGGAGATTATTCCATCATCCGGTTCGACGACATCTCCTGTTCCCGAGATCAGGAAGGAGACATCCTTGTCAGCCACAATCAAAAGGGCTTCCAACCGCCGGAGCGCCTTATCCATCCGCCAATCCTTGGCCAGCTCAATGGCGGCTCTGGAAAGGTTCCCCCGAAATTCTTCAAGCTTGCCCTCGAACCTGGAAAACAGGGCAAACGCATCTGAAGTGGCACCGGCGAATCCAGCTAAGACTTTTCCTTTGTAGAGACTTCGAATCTTGTTGGCTTTTTGCTTGAGCACAGTCTCTCCAAGAGAAACCTGGCCATCTCCGGCAATGGCGACTTTTCCTTTATGACGGACACAAATTACAGTTGTTGCCTGAAACATTTGACCTCCATTGACAATCATAATAATAATTTAAGCCTGAGGATATGTAAAGTCAAAAGCGGATGAGGATTCAATAAGGGGTCGCGGCCTAAAAGATAATGGATTGCGTCTCAACATTTCTTCAATTTGGGATTAAGCCTTATCCGTTCAGTTCGAGATCAGGCTTTGGATCAGGTTCTTTGAGGTCAGGCCTTGTCAAGGTGAATAACAGTCGACTGAAACCATGCCTTGAGTCTCGAATTCCAAATAAGGCCTAATCCCAATTTACTCTGATCCCAATTTATGGCTTAAGACCTAGCCCCGATAACCGGACAAATATGGGGATGAACGCTATTTTTTATCCCATCCAGAAGCCTTTGCGGTGAGAAATGCCGAGCACCTTTCTGCAATTCGGGCAAAAATAGACGTATCTTTTGCCCAAAGTGCTGGCCAGTGCCCGGAAATGAATAACCTTTAGCTCGCTGTTGCAGTGCGGGCAGATGGGAACGATATTGCTACTCTCCAGAAAAACCATTTCCGACCTCCTATAGATACTCTACGATTGACTGCTCTTTCTTATTCAACCTGAATATTCCCCATCTTGTCGTCCTGGTGTGACTTTTTGGCGTAATACATATATGATGACCCACGAACTGGCAATGGACACGAACAACGAGATGGTCATACTGCTGGCCAAAGAGGGAAAGGAAAGTGCATTCCGGGAACTGTACGAGAATAATTACGCGATGATCTTCCGGCTGGCTTATCGCTACACAAAATCCCAAGAGGATTCCGAGGACATCATGCAGGAAACATTCATTAAGGCCTTTAAGAGTATTAAAAGTTTTGACTTTAATGTCAGCACCAATTTTTCTGCCTGGATCTATCAGGTCGGCCTCCGCTGCACTCTCGACTATCTGAGAAAAAGAAAAAGAAGAAAAACAGGCCAGACAGACTCACTTTCTGATATTCTCATCGAGCCGGAAGCGCAGGACGCATCCCCTGAAAAATCCGCTATTGCGAGCCAGACAATCGCTCAGGTGAAAAATGCCCTTTATACACTGGCTCCAAAACAGCGCTTGATTTTCGACCTGCGGCATCAGCAGCATATGGCCATCAAAGAGATAGCCGAACATCTGCAGTGCAGCCGGAGCACTGTCAAAACACAACTCCAAAGGGCGGTTTTAAAACTGAGGCAAAAACTGGAACCGCTGTGGGAGGAACAATGAACTGCGAAGAATGCAAAAATTTAATAACCGTCAGTGTCTACGGAAAACTGACTTCCTTGGAGAGGAGTCAGCTGGATGACCATCTCCGGGAATGTCCCGAATGCAACCGGATATACAAGAAATCGGAAAACCTGATTTCACTTTTTGAAGACAAGGAAGAAATTGCCCTCCCTGATAAGGAGAAATCCTGGGAAATCATTTCGTCCAGAGCCGTCCCCAAAAAAAGTGAGAGGACAATTTTCTTCCCGTATAAAAAGTGGGCCTTCGCGGCGTCGGCTCTTGTTGTTGTCTTTCTCCTGGGATTTCTCATCGGCAAACAAGTGTTTTTTCCCGGTACGGGTGAAACTCCGCCCGAATCCGCAGCTCTTCAAGACTATGAATCACCGCTCCTCCGCTACACGGAAGGACTCGAGCCCATCCTGATCGATTTCGTGAACCGGACCGATGCCCGGAAACAGCAAGAAATGTCCGATATCGAGAAACTGGTCGTCAAAGACATGCTGACTCAAACCAAACTGTTGAAACATCTTGTCTCCCAGAGAGACGACCCCCGCCTCTTGCAGCTCCTGGAAGATATAGAATTCATCCTGGTGGGAATATCTAACCTGAGGCCTCAGGACCAGGAATCAGCCGCTCAGCTCACCCGGCTAATCCGGGAGAACGAGATCAAGTTTAAACTGAAGGCTTTATTCACTTCACAGACAACCATTTAAAATGGAGGATATACAATGAAAGCATTAAAGAAAATCTTATTCACAGGCTGGATAACACTCTTCCTGATTTCCATAGGACAACCAGCAGACTTGTCCAATTTCCATGAAATGCGGACAGCGCTGATAGATAAAGGATTGAATACTGAAGATCTCAAGTTTGAGCAAGATGAACTCGAAATCTTCCTGAAAGCCAAAGACTATGTGTTCAAAAGATACTGGAGGAAGGCCAAAGACCAACTGGAGTTCTTCCTTAAAAAGTATCCTTCCAGTCAGTTGAGAGCCGAAGCCCTTTACTGGCTGGCACAATCGCTAAACAGGATGTCCAGAGACGAAGTGTACAAGGAGAACGTGATCGCGCTCAAAGAGGACGCGTTTCAAAAACTGGAGCTCCTTATCGGACAGTATCCGGAAAGCGTCTGGATCGACGATGCCAAGGTACTGCGAGTTGAGATCGCAGGAGAGCTGGCCCTGATCGGCAGGACAGAATACAAAAGCATAATTGAGGAAATCTATGAAACAGGAAAAAAGACGGAAACCCAACTCAAACTGACGGCCCTGAGCTCATTGATCGCCCTGGAACCGGAAGCCTCTCTCCCCCTCCTCAGAGGTATCCTCGTCAAAGAAAAAGACCTGCGGGTGAGGAAAAATATCGTCCTTCTTTTGGGAAAAAAATTCAATCTCGGCGGCCTCGCTCTTCTGGAAGATGTCTCCAAGAACGACCCGGATAGAGAGGTGAGAGAAGAAGCCAGCTACTGGGTCGAGCAGATCAAGATCCGCGCCATCCCGGTTAACCTGAACTATTATCT
>Ga0180437_10002162_pt1 | contig 32019 bp, 42 predicted proteins | sample SS_ome_4_FD_132410 | JGI IMG/M metagenome (GOLD analysis project Ga0180437, IMG submission 132410) | Hypersaline lake sediment archaeal communities from the Salton Sea, California, USA - SS_3_D_1 metaG | ecosystem: Environmental > Aquatic > Non-marine Saline and Alkaline > Hypersaline >... | reverse complement strand
AGGTTTACAAACAGTTAGAGGACAAGACAGGGGATCGGCGGCTCTTGTCCCATTATCGTTATTGCATCCGTAAGGCGTTAGATGAATTTACCCGCGTGATCGGGCTGGCCGGGCGGTCTATATGATCTATATCCGCGCTTCATTGTTGCCTTATTATTTTGACTGTCCGCGCCGGGGGTCCTGTCAATTATTTGGCCGTGAGATCGAAAGTTATGATTATAAATTAAAATGGGTATCTAAGGGCGTGGCCGCGATCGTGGGCACGGCCGCCCATGAAAGCGCCGGCCATATTGTTGACGGCCTGGCCGCCCAGGGCGAGCGCGGAAAACTCGCGGACGCCACGGAAAAAGGGATCGTAAAATATCGGTCCGAGTTTGAAAAGGGCGCCGAGTTTGACGACGTAACGCCAAACAATAACCACGCGGAAAAACAGATCGAGACACTAACCCGATCCTATTATCACGAGATCGCGCCAGCCCTGGACCTGGGCCAGATCGAGCGTGAGGTTAGCCTAAAGGCCCAGGTGGATCAAGATACAATATTAAGCGGTCACATTGACATTAACAGCGCCCAGGCGGTCCGGGATATGAAAACCGGGCGGCCCGGCGGTTACTTGCCGCAATTAGGCGGCTATTCTCTTTTAAGAAATTCAAACGGTTATAATAAGGCCCGCGCTTGTTTTGTCGATCACTTACCCAGGACGCCGATCGCCAAACCTTACCCAGGCGCCAGGTCGATCCAGGTCGATCGCTTTTTATGCGAGGAGTCAGCATTTAGCACGATCAAGGCGATCCAAAATCATTATAACGATTTTATGAAAACCGGGCGGCCCTGGGCTTTTCCGGCAAACCCTAAAAGCGTTTTGTGTAATCCTAAATATTGCCGCGCTTACGGCACGGCGTTTTGTAAACTCGGAGGGCTTTAAATGATCAAGCGGCTTTTAATTTCGATCCTGGCCGGCGCCCTGTTTATGGGCGTTGTCTATAATGAGATCTTACGGTCCGGGCCCTGGGCCGGCATATCGGCCGGCTTTGGGATCCTGTCTGGCCTATTAGTTTTTTTTATTCTTAATAACCTTAAACAAAGGCGGTAAAAATGCAAACAGAAAAGAGTTTAACCATTAAAAACCTAGTGCCGGGGTTAACGGAGCGCGGCAAGATCAAGATCGGGGAAAAAGGCGACTGGGTTAAAAGTCGCGGCGGTAAAGATTTTCAATTACCTAAAAAGCTGGATCACTTTTTAATTACCACAATGGAGCGCGACGCGCGGACCGGGAATTTTTTACAAGACACGGAACTAATGGAAAACCTGGCCGGCGACGGTCCGCTTACCAGGATCCCGATCCGTTTGCTGTATAATGATATTGAGTTAAATTTTCAAACACGTTATTCATGTTATAGCGGAACTCAATTAGTTTGCTACGGCGACGGACAGGACGCTTATAGGCTCAATAAGGATCAGGCCCGCGATCGTGTCCCGTGTCCATGCCAGGCCCAGGATCCAAAATACAATGGGCAATATAAATGCAAGATCAACGGTACGCTCTCTTGTATTATTGACAGCGCCGAGATCGTGGGCGGGGTCTGGAAATTTAGAACAACGTCCTATAATAGCGTTGTCGGTATTTTGTCCAGTCTTACGTTGATCCGGCGTATATCCGGCGGCTACCTGGCCGGCTTGCCGCTCGACTTGACGATCGCGCCCAAAACTGTAAACAATCCAATTGACGGCAAGGCTCAAACGGTATGGGTTGTTAATATCGAGTTTAAGGGATCGGTCCAGGCTCTACGCGACGAGGGGTATAGATACGCCCTTGAAGATAAAAAACACGATCTAAGGATCGCGGACATTGAGGCCGAGGCAAAGCGGCTATTGTCGCCGGACGCGGCCGGGTTTAATGAAATAGCCGAGGACGTGAAAACGGAATTTTACCCGCAAGATGAAAAGGGGGATCGTATAGGTGAACCTGGGACCGGCGCGGCGCCGCCTATGGCCCAGCCGGCCGAGGATCCCGGCCAGGGCCCGGACGGGGCCCAGGACGCGGGCCAGCCGGCCCAGGGCCCGGACAAGGCCCAGGGCGGCGGCAAAACCCAGCCGGCAAAAAAGGGAAAGCGCGGCCGGCCGTCAAAGACAAAGGACGCGGATCCCGCGCCGCCTATGGCCCAGCCGGACGCCGGCGGGGATCCGGGACCGGCCCAGGGCGCCCAGGACGCGGGCCAGCCGGCCCAGGGCCCGGACATTACCAATAAGCCGGCCGAGGCCCAGGACGGCGCCCAGGACGCGCCAGGCGGCAAACAGGACACAAGTGGCGGCCAGCCGGCCGGCGGTAAACTTTCACTATTCTAGGAGGTCAAACTTATGGACATTACAATTAGGAATTATAGAGGCGTGGCCACGGCCGATATTGCCCACGAGAAAATAACATTTATTGCCGGCAAAAATCACAATGGAAAAACGAGTATAGCCGAGGCGATCGCCGCCACGTTAACCGGCAAGCTGATCCCTATTGCGGACCTGTTAAAGCGGGACATTAAAAAGATCGTCCGCGACGGCGCAAAAGATGGATCATGCAAAATTAACGACGACGGCGCCCTGGCCCTGGCGACCTGGCCGGACTGTAAGAGCGTTAACGACGGCAAACCGATCAAGAATATTTCTTTATGGGACGCCGGCCTTGAATCGGTTTTAGATCTTAAACCCAAAGATCGCGGCGACGCATTGGCAAAATTCATAAAAGCCGATCCCACGATCGAGGACCTGGCTAAAGAGTTAAGGGCCGTTGACCTGGGCCCGGACGTGATCGACAAGTTAAAAAAGGCCGTCGAGGTTTCGGGCTGGCAAACAATGTATTTAAAAGCAAAAGAGCGCGGCGCCGAGTTAAAAGCGCAATGGGCCTATATCACAAAAGAGCGGCACGGATCCCAAAAGGCCGAGGGCTGGGCGCCGGCCGCTTATTACCCGGCCCTGGGCGCCCGGACCGTCGAGGACCTGGACGACGAGATCAAGGCCGCTAAAAAGGACGTTGAGGCCGGGATCGCGGCGGCCGCCGTGGCCGGCGTCGAGATCGATCAGTTAAAGGCCCAGGCCCAGGACGCGCCACGTTACGAGGACGAGCGTAAAAATGCCGTTAAGGTTTACGACGAGTTAAAGGCCAAAATCGACACGGCCCAGGCTGAATTTAATAAACTTTCGGACGTGCCCAAAGAGCAAGGTTGCCCGCATTGCGGCGGGATCCTTACGATCGTTAACGGCGAGATCAAGGCTTACGAGGGAATGAATGACGACGAGGTTAACGAGCGGACCGCGCGGCTTGCCCAGGTCACTAAGGACCTGGCCGAGTATAGGGACCTGTTAAAAGAAACAGGCGAGCAAAAAACGATCGCGGATCAAAATCTTTCCAGGTGCCGGCACGCGGCCGCGCAATTAAAGGACTATGAGAAAAACGACGAGGCCGGCAAGTGGGATAAAAACCTTGACGAGTGCCGGGCCCGGCTCGAAAAGGCCGAGATCGACCGCGCCGCCCTGGGCGCTTACGAGGCCGCCACGGAATTAAACAACGGGATCAAGGCTAATAAAAAGATCGTGGACGTTCTGGCGCCCGAGGGCTTACGGAAAACAAAGTTACACGAGGCATTAAGCCCGTTTAACAAATTGCTGGCCGAGTTAGCCGAGGCCGCCGGCTGGGCCCAGGTCCGTATCGATCCCGATTTTAATATTTTCCATAACGACCGGCCGATCCTTTTTTGCTCGGCCAGTGAAAAATTTAAAACGCGGGTAATATTCCAGTTAGCGATCGGCAAGCTGGACAATACCCGGCTCGTATTAATCGACGGCGCCGACATTGTAGTAGGTACGGACCGTAACGGGATTTTCCAGGCTATCCTTGCCGCCGGCGTGCCGGCGATCGTGTTTATGTCTATGGGCACGGCCCAGGCGGTCCCGGACCTGTCCGGGATCGGCGGCCGGTCCTATTGGATAGAAAGCGGGGTATTAGATGAAATCAAAAAACAATGAGAAACATTTAACGCCGTTTGAATTGTCGGCACGCTGGAAAAACAAGATCACGCCGGACACGCTCGCAAACTGGCGATCCCAGGGTAAGGGCCCGCGCTATTTTAAGGCCGGCGCGTCGGTCCTTTACCCGATCGACGAGATCGAAAAATACGAGCGTAAAAACTTAATCAAGGTTTAATTATGAAAGCATACCACAAAGCGGACCGCGACGACTGGGCCACGCCGCCGGAAATTTTCGAGGCCCTTAATAAAGAATTTAAGTTTACGCTCGACGTTTGCGCGACGCCGGAAAATGCCAAGTGTAAAAATTTTATTACGCCGGGCCAGGACGCTTTAACGGTGCCCTGGCGCGGCCGGTGTTTTATGAACCCGCCGTTTTCCCAGGCGGCGGCCTTTGTCAAAAAAGCCCACGACGAGGCCCGCGCCGGCCGGGCCCTGGTTGTCGCCCTTATGGCCGCCCGGACAGATACCCGGTATTTTCACGACTTTATTTATGGTAAGACAAAAATTAGGTTTTTAAAGGGCCGGGTCAAATTTGTGGGCGCCAAGTGGGCCGCGCCCTTTCCGTCCATGATCGTGATCTGGAAAAAGCGCCGTATTTGGCCGCTAAATTTGATATGGGCGCCGATCGCGGCGGCCGTCGAATTTGAGGCAATTTTAAAGGCAATGCCGCCGGCGCGTTTTAAGCCGTTTTAAGGACCTGGGCGCCCTGGGCGTACACTCGGCCGTTTTGCTGGCCAGGTGCCCAGGGCGGCGCCCGTGGCGCCCAGTAGGCCTATAAAAAAGGGGTGTCTCAACTATGGCCGGACCGGCTGATCATTACTGCCCGCATGAGCGGCGCGGCCTGTATAAAGGCGATCGGGTTTATTGCTATTGTTCACTTTTGAAACAAGGCCGGATCGTTACGGTTTGGGCCGGCCTTACTTATCGGCTTAACATCAAGGCCGCCCAGGCCAGGATCCGGGACGGCCGCCGGACCGGGGCCCTGGGCCCGGACCTGGCGCGGGCCCATTGCGAGGACCTGGAATAAAAAAGCGGCCCGGAAAACCAGGCCGCCGGCAAGGGTCCGCGCAAGGCGGTATTACAAAGCGCGCCCTATTTTGCCTTGTCCTTTGCCCGGCCGATATTCAAGGCCAGGATCTCAATTAACTTGTAAATCAAGGCCATTTTCGCCCGCTTGTCCGGGGTTTTCGTAGCGGCCGTAATGACACTAGCGCCCGCAATAATACCCGTAACAATTTTAACGACGCCAGGACCATGATCAGTAATCCATTGTAAAATTTCCATTTTAAAGGCCTCCCTTTTGGTTTGTTGCCCGGTAAATCTTTAAAACTCATTAAGCCGCGCGTTTGTAGGTTTTGCCGCCGTCAGTAGAAATTAAAAAGGTGTTTTTAATAGCGCCCACGCGGTATAATAGATCGCTTGTAAAAATTAATTGCCGTGGGTTAGATAGGTGGATCCAGGGGCGCCGGCCGCCGCCACTTTCAAGGATCGCCTGGCCGATCTTGATCGTGCCGCGCCGGTATAATTTACGGATCTCCTCGTAACATTTATTAATGTCAAAGCGAGGGGTTACAAAATCGACGGCGCCGGCCGAGTAAATAAAATAAGGCCCGTATTTAATTTTATTTTGTTTTTTAATAGTGGGTATAACCTGGGCCCAAAAATGATCGCTCGTGGCGCTCGGAAAATAACCACGCTTTTTTAAACTTTTATATTTCTTTAAGGTCCTATAACAATCTGTGATCCTGATCGGGCTGTCAATTGTCCCGCGTATTATGTTTAAGGTCCGTTGTAAAAATTCCAATAGATAGGCCTGGACCGGGCGCGGCCGGCGCGGAAAGTTTTTAAATTCCTCGGGTGAAAAATAATTATACATTAAATTAACCCGCTTGTTTTGATCCTTGCCTCAATATTTGTTATCGGCCCACTGTTATAGGAATTACGGAGATCGATCTTGTCCTGTCTCATAACGAGAAAAGGCACGCCGTTTTTAGCCGTTGTCCCGTCAAGGTCGCTATCATTTGTTGTATTGTAATTGATATAAAAGCCGCCCAGGTTTACGGGCGTGTCGCTGTTTTGTGCATAGATCCCGTATTGCGGCGCGAGTATATGGATCCCAGTGGGCGACACTACGCCGGTCTTAGTTAGGCCGCGCCAGTGGGCTTGTCGGATCTGTCCTGGAAAAGTGTATCTAATATGCACGTCAATATAAAATTCTTTCCCGTCAAAGGACGATCCAAACTCAAACAGCGACACGTTGCTATTAGCCGCCAGGCTGTTTATTGTGAAAATGCCGCCGCCCTTAACCTTAATGTCATCCGTTGAATCGGCGCCGGTGCCCGTTACGGTTTTGTGTAAGCCCAGGGAATTAACGATCAGCGCGGCCGCAATGTCCAGATCGCCCACCATGATCCCGCCGGTCCTGGTTATTACGGAAAATGCAAGCTGTTTTAAATTTGACTCGTCAGGTGATAGGCCGCCCTTTTCGATCAGGTTTATTAATTCCTCTTGTATTTGGTTCATATACAGGGAATTTAAAACGGTCCGCGCGATCGTGTCCGCGATCCCGTCCGTGTACATTTTTGATTGACTCGTTACGGTTACGCCGCTTTGTGTGCTTTGGGCGTTACGGTTAAGCGTGATCGTGTTTACTGTTTTAGACAGGACGCGGATCCGGCCTATGTCCTCAAAGCCGGCCGACACTAAAACATAGTCGCCGGGGTTAATGCCGCCAGTGGATCCCAGGCCGGTAATTACTGGGCTGGAAATTGTCGTATTGCCGGTATCTGAATAGCCGCCAGGTGTCGCGGTCCCGTTATTTACTCTATTCATTTTTTAACCTCTCTTTAAATAGTTTGATATAAAAAAGTAATATGTGACTGTTTAAGGCGGCCCAGGACGCACTTGATCAAGGTGTCATTGTCGGCCGGCGGGGATCCCAGGGAAAATTTTATTTTTACCGCGTACCTATAAACGTCGCCCAGGCCGTCGCCCATGCCAAAAGGTTGACCTCTAAAGATCCGTATTGTCTCGCCCGTGCTGTTTGCCGTGGCGTTACGGTCCACGGTGATCGTGTTTGGGCTTTCCGTTTTAGATAAAACTTTTACCTCTTTAATATTGGATCCTGTAAAGCCGGTATCTATACTTAAATAGTCGCCCACTAGGATATTTGAAACGGTGCTTACATTGGTAATTGTTGGACTCGTGATCGTAATGTCGCCGGTTATATCGGCCGCCTGTTTTTCCGGGCCAATTAAAAAGGCGTCGTAATACTCAAAGCCCACAAGCGTATAGCCCAGCCAGGTAATAACGGCGGTAAAAAAACGCTCGCTAACCTCGGCCGTGTTAAAATATGCTGTCAGGCTGGCGCCGGCCGCCGTGTGTGTTGCGTTTTGCTCTAGGGTGATCGTGCTGGCGGTTTTATCCGTTACCAAATAACGGCCATTGCCTTTATAGCCCGCCGAGGGCGCCACGGCGTCGCCTACCTGGATCCCGGACGTGTCCGCGATCCCGGTGATCACATTGGATCCGGCCGTAACGTTGCCCGTGCCGGTCCAGCCCGTCGCCAGGCCGCCCGGAAATATCAGGCGGGCCCGGACCTGGGCCCGGCGGTCCGTTAATGTCGCGGGTATATTAAAACACTGATCCGGGAATCCGGCGTCTTTTTCCCAGTCGCCTATTAACAGATCCGCGCCCTCGGGCGTGCTTTCACAATTGAGATCGCTAATTTGGGTATCGATCCGCAATAACTCGACGGCAAAGGCGCTTAAAAGGGCGTACATTGCATTATAAGTAATACGCGGGAAAGCGGGCCCTTGCGGCAAAAGTTTTTGTAAAAACTTTGTATAGTCGCCCTCGTTATATTTTGGATCGCATATATTCATAATATTTTTTTAATTAAATGTTATGTCCGTTGGATCGATCGTGGGTAATTCATTTGTCCCTAGTTGCACGTCGCCCACGCCCACGCTTACGCTGTCAACCTCAATATCGGTTATTGTATGATCGACCTCGCCGGCCGCCAGGCTGATCGCCTCGTCAAGTTGCGATCTAAATAATAGCATACCCACGTCAGTATTATCTTTAAACCAGGCCTCGAGGCTGTCCTTTACGTTATTCTGGACCTCGGCCGTGTTTGGGTTAAGGTCCATTGTAATTGAGATCTTGCGCTCGACTGGCGCGTAAACCGTGGCCTCGACGCCTACGGGCGCGTGGGCGTCAATAACGGCCTGGACCGTGGCAATATTTGACGGGTTAGGAAAAATAGGGCTTTGGTTGTCCAGGACAAAAAAGATCCCGACGGTCCCAGGGCCGTTAAAAGATCCAATAATCCAAACCCGCGTAACGCCCAGGCCCGGCGTGTCTAAAACCCAGCCTATATAATCGGCGTCGTTACCGCCCGTCGCCGGATTTTGTACGCGCTGTAAAACGCGATCTCTAAGATCGTCGTCGCTTTCCAGGTCCTCGCCGCCCTGGATCCCGTCAGCGTCAACAAAGGCTTGATCGTCGATCCCCTCGAGCGGGCTAGTCAGGGTTAAAATGTCGCCCTCCTCTTGATTGCCGGCCACGCCGGACGCCAGGGCGTCAACCTCGATCACGCCCACGCCGCCGGCTATTGTAACAAGGGCCTTTGTCTCGTACTCGATCCCGTCCGCGTTTTGATATTGAGTATTAGCCGGGATCTGTTTGCCGTCCGTGCCGGTCACGTTACACTTGCCGGCCGCAAAAGTGGGCTGGCGCCGGGTCTTTCCCCATTTTGTCGCGTGCCGCTCTAGCCAGGCGTTTGTCGCGGTAACAATAAAAAGCTGGCCGCCCAGGAAATCAATAAATCCAAAGGTCAAATTTACCGCGCCGGCAAACACGCGGGCCAGGACGCGCAAAATGGATCGCCTTAAAATCCCGGTGCCCTCCTCGACGCGGCTTAATATGTCGCTTTCGATCCGGCTAACTAATTCCTGTAAAGTGGGCCGTGGAAAGTCTGCCATTTTTTACGCTCCTGTATCTGTTAATAATTTTTTCCAAACAAAATAATATTTTTTCAATTCGTTATCGTTTGGCTTTTTGATATTTATTTTAATGCCCAGGCTGTAATTGTCCAGCCGGGCCACGTCAACAGTGAAAAACTCGGCCACGCCGTCCGTGACTAACCAGGCCAGGGCCTCGTTAACCATTTCCTCGGCCTCGCTGGCGGTTAACTCATTTATCATTTTGTAACGCGCCAGGGTCCAAAGGCGGGATCCTATATAGTCGTTTGGTTCAAGGGTATTATCTCCCCACCAGCCGCGCCGGTCATTTTCCGTTAACGGTGGATCGCCACCAAATACCAGGCGGCGATCTGAAAACAGGGAAATAATAAGCGCGGTTTTAAGGCCGTCCTCGTCAAGTTCTAAAAGGCCGATCTGTGACACTGGGACAAACGGACCGCCGCCGATCCACCATATATGTGAATCGACGGTCTGATCTTCCCAGCGATCAACACTAACAAAACACTCGTACATAGATTAACCCTTTTAGGCGATCGTTTCTTGTTTAATATACTCGCCGTCAACGGTAGTTGTGATCGTGCCCTCGGCGCCGCCGCTACCTACGGCGATCGTCTTGGGCTTGCCGGCGGCCTGGCCGGTATGCCGCGTTAATACGTTACGGTTAAATAATATGTCCTTTAACGTGGCCTTACTCACGATCCCGGCGGCGGCCGCGCCGATCGCCTCTAAGCTGTCCGTTGTCCTGTCAAAGCCGGACGATCCGCTTATATGCTTTAACTCGTCGATCAGGTCCATCTTGTCGCCGGCCTGGGCGATCGTGCCGCTCGGCAATTTCCCTTGTACCTCGTTTGTATCGTCGTAAATGTTTTTAAGGTTTGCCGCCGTGATCCAGCCGGATCCCTTAATGTCGGCCAGGTGATTAATGATCGTTGTTTGGTTTGCATCCGTGCCAATTTTCGCGCCGTCCTCGTTTTTGGCCTTGATATAGCCGCCGGTTTCCTGGATCGGCGTGCCGGCCACGGTCTTAATATTTGAATCTACCCAGCCGCCGGTAAAGGAAATATTACTAGGGATCTTTGTGTTAAACTGGGCCGTGGTTAACAGGCCGGACACGTTAGCGATCGGGCCCTCCTCGAGCGCGTTAGCGGTATAGCGCGGGATCCCGCCGTCGTCCTCGGTCATAACATTAAAGCGGTCAATAAATCCCTCGATCGTGATCGTTGTACCGCCGCCGGATCCGATATAACTAATACGGCCCTTGCCGCCACGGATCAAAAGGTTGCCGGCCGTGCAAGTCGTAAGATCAATTTCTAGGTGTCCCTCAAAATCATCAATTATTACATTGTCGCCGGCATTGTTGATCCCTTTAATTGTCGGTTTGCCAGAACAATTTTTTAATTTAGCGTTTGACGTTTCGCCGCTAAAATTAACGTCGCCGCCGGCAAAATAACATCTCTCTAAATACCAGGTCCGCGTCGGTTGAATAGTGCCCTCAATAAAACAGCCGATCGCCCATGCGTCGTTACTGGCCCAGCCGGTAACAAACGCGCAATTATAAAAACGCGATCCGCCGGACTCGCCGGACATTTTTAATCTTAGATTTATAAAAACATTGGATAGCATTTGAGGCGGGGATCCGGTAAATTCTATATATCCCATGCCGGTACCCCAGGGACACGTTAGGCCCTCAAAGGTTTTATATTTTCCTCTTATGCCTGGCCCTAGATTTATACTTTCGTTACCTGGGCCCTGGTTAATTTTAAGGTGTTTTATTAAGTGGGCCACGGCAAGATCCAGGCCTTTATCTAATTTTAGCAATGGCGCGCCAGGTACGCCATAAGGCAAGGCGTCCGTGTCTATCCCGTCAACCATATCAACGTAGATCGCGCCGTCCTTAAAGATATTTTTTAGCGCGTCCTGGCGGTCAAAGGCCGGCGCCAGGTAAAGATCCAGGGCCTCGCCACTGGCCGGAAAAGCGGCGTCAGCGCCGGCGTCCGCTACTATAAAGGTCCAGCCGGATCCGTGGCCGGCCTCTGTTAGATCCGTGCCGGTCCACTCGGTATCTATTGTATTAGTGCCGCCCTCGGAAATATCAAACTTATCCTTATTAAGGGCGATCCCAAATACTTTTTGTGTGGTGTCGCCGGTGTCGTTAAAGAAATAGCCGCCCAGGATCATATAATTTTTTGTTTGCGTTGCCGAGGCGTCCGCGTAATGTAAGATCGCGCCCTCTAGTTGAGTAAGATCCAGATCCAGGTTGTCGCCGCCCGAGGTAAACAGGGCGCCCAAATCACTATAGCCGGACTTTGTAATCCGGCCGCTCGTAATGCCGGACCGCTCAACAAACGACTCGGACGTTATGGCCTTTACTAAGTCACTGGGTAATTCGACGTGGGCGCTATATCTTTTTATAGCCATACCTGGGCACGTCCCATCATTTTCGACGACTAGCTGGACATTACCCGTTTTAGTGATCTGGCTTTTATTGATCTCTAACCAATATTGTCCTTTGCTTAATTCGTCAAGGGTGTAATGGGTTGTAGGCGTTAACAGGGTAAAAGATCCGTCGTCCTCGTAGGCAAAATTTACGTCTATCCCGCTCGCCGTGGCGCCGGTTATGTCGTCGCCGTTTGCATTTTCCAGCCGGATCGGGATCCGTAATGTCCTGTTTAAATAACCCTTATTCATTTTTTAATCCTTTTTTAATATTGATCGTTTTACGCTTTTCTGGACCGGGCCCGCCAGGGCGTTAACCTTGACGTTGAATTTATCTATTAAGCGGGATAAATAAATACATTGGTTACAAAATGTTTTATTAAAAAACTCGATCCTATATTTGTCCAATGCTGAATTTTTGATCGCTATAACCGCGTGCTGGATCCGGGTCCGCTCGCCGTTTACCGGCAAGGTTGCCGCGTCGTAATTTTTAAGGCCCTCTAACAAGTGGGCGATCGCGCCGGGCCCTAAAATAATATCGTCGTCCATTAAGATTGAATATTCCTTGTTGTCGCGGTAATCACTGGCGACGCTATAATTATTAACGACGTTTTCACGGTCCAGGCCCTCGATCTCGGACGGGCTGGAAAAAACGGCCAGGCCGCAATTATTAGCGGCGATCCCGCCCAGGACAAGGGGATCCATCACATAGCCGGTTTTAGAATAAGTTTTTATTATTTCCATTAATTAAAGTTATTGTTAAAGACCGGCGACGGGCCGCCGGCGCCCTCGTCAACCTGATCAAACATTAATTGAATATACGGCGCCCACGTTGTTTCATCATTCCAGGCCGATCCCGTGTCTGTCCTATGCGAGTAATAGGCGTCCTTTGCTGTCCAGGCGCCCAAAATATCGTTATTTAAAAATTTTAATCCATACAAAAATTGAGCGTTACTGCCTGTATTCATTGTTACATAGCGGTAAGTCGATCCCTTGTCGAGAATAACAGGCGCGGACAAAGGTAAAAAGGTCCATCTATGCGACGTAGTGGATCCCCATACATTTTCGTCAAGTGAAATTGAATCTAAAACCGTGTTATCGGCCTTTAATAATTTCATTGTATTGTCCCCGCGCGGGCGATATGCCAAATACGCGCCCGTCATTCGGGCTTTGAACGGCATTGTAAATTTTAATCCCATTTGGGCGGTCGCCCCGCCCCCCGCCGAATGTTCAAAACAATCATTAATCGGAAAACACATATTTGAATCAAAAATATTCGGCGTCCCCGAATAGACAAAATGACAGATCGGCCATGCCTCGGTTTGATTTGACCAGGATCCGCCGGTCCTGATCATTACGCCAGGATAGCCGGTATTATCGACCACGGCGCCGGTCCTTACATAACGGATTTGTAAATTGCCGATCGTTGAATCAAATTCTATTACCACGGCTATATAGTCGCCGGCCGTGACCGTGGCGGCGGTCCCTAGCGTTACCTCGTAATATGTATTAGCGGACGGGCTGGCCTGGGTGCCCTTTGCGGATCCGCCGTAAAGCGTGCCCGTCGGCTCGCCAGTGGTTAAAGACACTGTTTGTAATTCGACCTTTAGGGTTTGCGACGACGTGACCGATCCGACATAAAAACCGATCTTTGTAAGTGTCCCGCTCCTGCCGGCGACCATCCTAAAGGCGATCCGCTCGCCCGAGGCGTCAATTGTGAATGAATCTGATAAAACTGAAAACTGGGCCGCGGTCCCGTAAACTTGCGGCATTGCGTAAGGGTAAATTATTCTTGAATTTGACGGTAAAATGATCATTTTTAACCTCGTAAAGTTAGGGCCGTTTTTTCAATATCGGTTTTTAATTCGGCGGCTGTTTTTTCAGCGCCGATAATCAATAATTCCCGGACGGCTTTTTTAATTTCATATTCCAGATCGTCCACTTCATTAATGATCTGCTTTTTATCGTAAACGCGGCGCCCGTAAGGCTGGCCGTCTTTATAAATCGTCGCTATAATATGCACGTCGTCATCTTTTATTTGATCAATTTTTATTGTTAAATTCATTGCTTAAACCTCGCTTTTTTATCCGGGCTGGCCGCCTCGTAAAAGGCCTCAAACATAAAATTTATTTTATCATAAGTTTTGTAAACGTAAACCAGGGCCGGCACGCCCACGCCCAGGATCGTAATTGTGATCGTAATAATTTTAATTAACTCGGTTAGGTTAATTGTAATTTTACGATCCGGCACTTTCCCCCCTTGCTATCCTGGCCACGTTATCAATGTCCCGCTTTATATCCTTTCGATCTTTTTCCGCGTGGGCCATTTCTATCTCACATATTTTTGTTAACTGCCTTTTTTCCATTTCCTTAAAAATAACAGTCTCTAGGTTTTTAATTTGTACTTTCAGATCCCGGCCGATAAAACCCACAAGGGCGACTATTATAATAGTCGCGCTACCTGCGAAAATTCCTAAAACTGTGATCGCCGCTTGTCCTGTCATTTTTAAGCCGTGTAATTTTTCCATGCCGTTTGTAAGGCCAGGCCGCCGTCGTTAGGCGCTGGCGTGCCCGTGCTAAAAAGATCGTTTAGGCCGGCATTTATAAATTTTCCTGTCTCGGTTAATAGTTTGCTTTTCATGTTTTCGCGGGCCGCCGCCAGGGCCGCCCGGACCTCGGCCGAGGCCGTGGGCTGATCTGGAATGATCGCCAGGGCCAGGGCCTCTATATTGTCGCTGTCCGTGAAATATGACATATTACGATCCCGTGGTAAAATCGGCCGGCAAAGTGGGCGGGGTCCCGGTCGAGGGCGGGCCCGTGGGCACGCCGCTATTTCCCAGGTGAGTATGGGACAGGAATTTATTTAAAAAAGTGTCCAGGGTTGTAAAATAAACCGCGCTTTTAAATTCCTGTTTGCCGTCCTTATTTATTTTAAAATATTTCCCGTCCTTATTATAGATCATTGACTCGCCGGACTCTAGGCCTTTAGGCCGGCCGGCGCTGTAATCCGTGGCGATCACGAGCATATTAGATCGGGTCCCGCCTACGCAAACGATCACGGCCTCGCTGTCCTCGGGCGGGTTGCTCGTAAATCCAAACTCTTGCACGCGCTCAACGTCGTTTTTTAATTCATCTTTCATTAGGGCGACCTGGACCACTTGCAATTTATCCGTGTCCTTTACTGCCTTGATCAAGGCCTTGCCCACCATTAACAGGATCCGGCGCCGCCAGGGGTTAAACCACCTATTTATTTGATCCATTAATTTTAGGCCAGCCATCTAGATCCGCCCTTGCTTTTTGCTTTTTTCTTTTTAGCCGGCGCCACTGGCTTAACTAAAAACGTGTCCTCGGGTACTAATTCTAATTTTGTTTGCGTGCCGCCCGTGTCCTTTGTAAACTCGACGCCGGCAATTAAGAGATCCAAATTTTCGATCTCAAATTGCGGTATATATACATTAACCAATTTATTGACGGCCCATAATTGATCGCTGTCTGTTTGTTGCCAGCCCTCAACGATCACGGTAACGCCCAGGGCCCGCGCTTTCCGCGTGGTTTTTTCCCATTGGGCCCGGCGCTCGGCTGTCTTTATCGTCGCGTTTGTCTCGGCCTGGATCAATAATGGCCTGGACCGCGTGATCCCAGGGTCCAGGGCCTCGCCTTGGATCTGGCCGGCGGTTTTTTTCCATTGGGCTTTACCCGTGCCGGCGTCCTGGCCGCGTACAAGATACCGGCTAAAACGATCGCGGGTATCAAAAGAACACGACGCGCTTTTTATATTGTCGCCCATTGCTAGGCCGGTGTCGGCGCGGGCGGCCTCGTTATTTTCCACGCTTAAATTGCCGTAAGGATCCGTTTGTAATAATACGCCCTCTTTTTGGGCCAGGTTTTGTAAAACCTCGTAGATCTTAACGCCGCTATCAATTGAAAAATTAAATTTGTCGTTTGAAATATCGGTATTGATCGCCACGTTGATCCCAAACGGACCGGCCAGGGCGTTAACAAAATTAAAAAATTTTACATTGTTCCAGGTGCCCGGCGCTTGTATAACGCTACAATCGACGAGATCGGCCGTCAGATCCCGGCCCTCTAATTCTAAGCTGTGACCACTGGGCCCGATATTAGCGTTAACGGCGTCAACGCGGCCGGTTAATACTGGCGTATTGCCGATTTCTATTAATACGTTGTCTTGCTCGCGGATCTGCCAGGCCTTACTTTGCGGGGTCCAGCGATCGGTTAAGGTCACGGTAAACTTGCCGCAAAGCGTATCTATTGATCGCTTTATGCTTACGCTTTCCCAGCCCTCAAACCTGGCGCCCTTTATAGTAAGCCCTAGTTTATTACTCACGGCTTAAAACCTCCAGATCAACGCCGCCGGGTAAAAATCCGGGGTGCATTACGTTATTTCTGCTTACTATTTCCGGCGCCCGATCCACGTCCTCGTAGCGATCATAAGCTAAAAACAGGCTGGGCAATGAATCAGGTAAAACGATATTTAAAATAACGGGTATGTCGATCGATCTTTGTTCAATGTCCAATAGGACAGCGCCGCGTAATTCATAGAGCGTATTATATAAAACGTCGTCGATCGCTTCATTCATTAATTGATCCAAGGCCACGCCCAGGGCGTCGCGGATCTCGGCGGCCTGGGCCGTGTTATTATAATCGACGCCAGTAATAGCTTTAGCGGATCCAATAACCGCTAACTCGCGGATCGACTTATTAAGGGCGTTATTATTTGGCTCGGTTATTAACTCGCCGCGCCCAAAATCTTTTAATTTCAGATTTTCAAACACGCCGGCCAGGGTGTCGTCGAGCGTAAAAAGATTTTCAAAGGCCTCGTAAATCCCGGTAACGGACAGGGCCAGGGCCAGGGTGTTGTTTTTAATATTTTGGATCTCGCGCTGATAATCAAGGGCCTTTTTGCCGTTACTTTTTGCCGTGTCCAGGGCCACGGTTGCGTTGTTTATCGTTTTAGATATATCATCTAAAACATATTGCGGCTTTTGGAAAATATCAAAGGCGGCATTAAAAGCGGCCAGGCCGGCGTCGATCGCGTCGTTAACCTTGTCTAAAATATTTTGACGGGTATTAACTACCTCGACCGGCGCGCTGGGCGGCTCTGTCTCCATAAACTCGGCGCTGATCGTGGCCATACCGCCGTCTTTTGTTACCTCGCGGATCCTGGCAATGCTGATCAGGCTTACCTTGATCCGGCCACGGTAAGGGTGAACAAGATCCCCAGGGCCCGCTTGCTCAAAGGCCGCGATCAGGGCGTCGCGTTGCCTGTTATAGTCCGGGCCTATAACGTAACATTCAAGAGTAAAGCGGCGCGTGTCCCTGCCCAGGTCCTCAACGCTATCAAGGTTTTTCTCCGGGTACTCATGGATCGCTATTTTGCGGCCGGCCGTGCTTTCACTCGACGCGACAAAAAAGGCGATCCCTCGAAAACTCGCCGGTTTTAGATCATCTTTCCAGGCCATTTATTTTTTATCCTGTTTGGGCAAACCCTAGATCTTGCTCTAGGTCCACGCCCTCGTTTTCAGTCGTTACACGGGCGCCAGGCGGCACGTTTTTAAATTCCATTTTAACGCGGGCCTCGTTTGTCGTCGTAGTCGTCCGGCGGGACTCCTCGACGGTCCGCGCGATCCCGCCGGCGCCGGCCGTGGGCCGGCCGGCCGTGGGTGCTTCGCCCTCCTCGCCGCCGCCAAATATTGATTTAAAAAACCCGCCCACTTTTCTAATGACAGCAAACCCGCTCTTAAACTTGGAAATTATAACGTCCCATTTTTTTATTAATAATACGATCCCGGTTATCAATAAACCGACGGCCAGGACAAGGGCGCCCACTGGGCTAATAGCAAAAAGCAAATTAAATATTTTAAATGGAATTATAAAGGCCTTTAACGCAAACGTCAGGACGCCGAGGCCCTGGATCAGGCCGCCCATAACAACTAAAAGCGGGCCCAGGGCGGCGGCGGCCGCCGCGACGGCAAACCCGATCTTTAAGATCTCCGGGTTTGTTTTTGACAATTCCCTAAAAGCGCCGGCGGCCCGCGTGATCAGGCCGGTTAAAAATTCTAAAACGCCACTGTCAGCGATCGCAATGGCCACGCTTTCCAGGGCGCTTTTAAGCATTAACATAGCGCCGTTAAAGCCCTGGGTCCTGGCGGCCGCCAGGCGGGCCAGGCTGGCCGCGCCCTGCTCGCCTATCTCTTTGTTAAATTCCCTTAATGACTTGGATCCCTGGGCCATAAGGCTAACCATGCCAGGGCCGGCACGGATCCCCATGATCTTTAGTGTGTCCTGGACCGTGGCGCCTCGTTTTTCCAGGACTTCGATCGCGCCCGTAAATGATTTTAGGCGGCCCTCGGCGTCCAATATATCAGATCGCCGGATCCCCAGCCGGTTTAATATGCTTACGGCCTCGGACGTGGGCGACGCCAGGCTGATCATTGCTTTTCTTAACGAGGTCCCGGCCATACTGGCCTGGATCCCGGCATTGGATAAAAAGCCCACGGCGGCGGCCGTTTCCTCGACGCTCACGCCCAGGCCGGCGGCCACTGGCGCCGCGAATTTCATAGCCTCGCCTAGTTGCTGTATATTGGTATTTGACGACGCGGCCGTATGGGCCAGGGCCCGGTTAACCCGGTCCATTTCCGTAGCTTCCAGGTTAAAGCCGGTTAATACGTTACTGGCAATATCGGCGGCCTCGGCTAATTCCAGGTTGCCGGCGGCCGCGAGTTTAAGGGCGCCCGGCGTGGCCGCCAGGATCTCGTTTGCATCAAAGCCGGCCATTGCTAAAAAGCCCATTGCCTCGCCGGCCTGGCTGGCGCTAAACATAGTCGTAGCGCCCAGGGTTTTAGCTTGCTCGCGTAATTGGTTAAAGGTGTCGCCCGTGGTATTGGTTAGGGCCTGGACATTTAACATTGACGATTCAAAATTAGCCGCCGCCTTGATTGCCGCGCCGCCCATCAAAACAAGCGGTAATGTCATCCTCATGGACATTGTACGGCCGGCCTGGGACACGCCGCCGCCAAACTTTTTTAACTTAGCGCCCACGGTGTTAAGGGTCCGCGAGATCCGATCCTGGCCCTTGATTTTTACATTAATGGGCGGGGGGTTGACCGGCATTTTTTTACTTTTCCTTTTTATAAAGCTGATCGATTATATACTGGGCGCGCTTTGCCCAGGCCTTGACTCGATCGTTAGGCATTGTCAATAATTCGCGCTCGGAAAAATGAAAAACGTGACCGATCCAGGCGATCGCCTCGCTCCAGTCCGCGAGGCTTACCCTAAAAAAGAGTTAAGGGCGTCTATAATCTCAAACGTTGCTTTGGTGTCGATCTTTTTTAGGACAGGGAAAGGCACGCCGCTAATTTTTGACGCGACGCGCAAGAAATCAAAAATAGTTGAGTTTTGGACATTAAACGCGCCCCAGTCGCCGCCCGTGGGCTCGCGCCGTAAAACGATCTCTGTTAGGTCCTTTTCTCCGTCGTTAATCGGCTTTTCCAGCGCGATCTTGATCGGCAATTCTCGCCGGGTAATTTCGTCTTGTTTTTCATTTTCCATAATACCGCCTTTTGGAAAAAGTTAAAGGTTGACACTCGATAAATTTTTATATCTCGTCGGCCTCGATCCCCTCAAAACGCAATTGGATATTGCCCTCCTCGGTCTGGCCGTTGCCCTCGGCCGCGTAACACGCTTGTTTTAATACAACGGTTTTGCCGTTGTTTAATTCCAGCGTAACGGTTGAATCGGTCAGGTTTAAAAGGGCGGCCAGATCGAGATCCTGTTTGTCCGTGATCTCGCCCTCAATATACGGGACCTGGACCATTTCCTTATAGCCGTGTACGCGGTCCGCGCCCACGATCATTTCTCTTTTAGGGCGCCCCAGGTTATAAGTAAAATTTCCTTTTGCGTCGTAAACCTCGCCGTCGATTTTAAGGTATATAATACCCGCGCGCTTGTTCCCAGCCATTTTTTGATCCTTTGTTAATGGTTAATTTTTATTTCCTGTTTTATGGGCGCTTAAAGCGTAACGCCGATCTGTGTCTTGCCTACCCGGAATTGGTTAACAAAGTCGCACGGCAAAAACCAGTTAAGGGCGTTAGGATCCTGCGGATCTTTTTCGCTGATCAAATTGGCCTTGAAAAATGCCAGGTCCTCGACAAGGGCGGCCTTTTCCCAAAGGTCAAAGCGGGCCAGGGCCTCGGCCTTGCCCACGGCCGGGGTTATGATTTTTTGGCCAGGTCCTACTCGTGTAGCGTCGGCCGCAAGTTTTGCGCGCGGGTATTTGTTTTTAAGATTTGTTACCCAGTCGTAACGGATAAACATAGCGGTAAATCGGGTATTGACATCTAGCCACGTTGTATCTGGCGCGCTTTGGGCGTTTGTCTGATAAGTGGTAATAAGCCGCTCGATCCTTACCTGGCCGCCGGCGTCCGTGTTAAATGTCGAGATCCCATTTTTAAGCAAGGCGTCGCGCTCGGTAAAAGTAAAGCGGTTTTCCTCACGCGGCGGGTTGATCCCGATAAGCGGCAAGGTTTGAAAAGGCCGGGACTCGGCGCCGCCGCCCACGGACAGGGCCGCCGCGACCTGGCCGCAAATAGCGGCCGCGACCATTTCCGGGGTTTGCATCACGTCGTAAATGCCGGTAACGCTTACCTGTTTGGAATTTTCGGACGATCCCCAGGACACAAGGGCGGCCTGGGTTGCGGACTTGGCCGCAAAGGCCACGCCGTCGATCTGCTCGACGGGTCCAAACCGGCGATCTAACTCGGTTTCAAGAGCGGCTAAATTTGTGGCGTCCGTATATGGAAAACAGAAAATAGGATACCAGGTATCCCCTAGCTGATCGATCACGCTGGGCGATCCACTTGATATGTCAGGATCGCCGGTCCCGCCGCTCATGGCCGTTACTGTATAGGTTACGCCGGCCGGTGTCTCGTCCGTTTCGTAATAGTTAACCCTTATGTCGATAAAGTTACCGACGACGCCTATATTTTTGGCCTCAAAGGTCACGGTGTCCGTTGCCACGCTGGCCTTGACGGGTAAGTTAGGATGATCGGCCGTGATCTTTGCATTAATGGCCGCCGCGATCGCCGTGGCGGCGTCGCCGCTCGACACGGCCACGGGGATCCGCTCGCCGGCGACATAAAGCGCCAGGGTCCCGTCGCCCGTGGCGGCCGCCGTGATCTGGATCGATCCCGTTGCCTTGTTTGTGGGCGTGGCCAGGGGATCCATTGTCGTAGCGATCGCCCAAACCTCGGACACGGAATTATTAGCGAAAAATTTAACGGCCTGGGTATGGATCAAGGATCCAAACCCAAACAGGGCGCCGGCTTGATCCGCGCTGGAAATTAAATAAAGCTGTTTGGCCGTGGCTGATCCGGCGTCCGTGCCCTGGCCCAGTATAACGACTTTGTAATTAAGGGTTGACAGGCCCGCGCGCAAGTTGCTAACGTCAAACTCGGCGTATTGGCCGGGCACTCTTGTTTGTGGTATTGCATTAAAGATCATTTTTTTACCTCCTGGGTTAAATTATTTTTTAGTTTTTTTTTTGCTTTTTTTGTCGGCCTGGGCGCGGTCCGGCGCCGCCTTGTCCTGGGCCGTTTTTGCGATCCCGTTTTCAGCGACCGGGGGATCCGCCTCTTTTGTCACGGGCGCCGGCGCGCTTTTCGACACGGGCGGCGGCGCGCTTTTCGACACGGGCGGCGTGGCCGTGGGTACGATCACGATCGCGCCCTCGGTCTGGCGCCGGCTCCAATATTGATCATAAAGGACGCGCCGGCCGGCCTCGGGCAAAAAAGCGCCCGTTTGCGGATCCCAAACTTTAAAGCCCTGGGCGGGCTTTATAAATTCGTATCTTTTCATTTTTTACGCTCCTATAGTTGGATAGGTGATCGTTGCTCCAATACTGGACACGCTCACGCTGTCAATGCCTATACTCGTCCCGGACCTTTGAAGATCAACGGCAAGGCTGGGCTGAAATTCGGGCGCGTCGGTCCTGTATTCCAGGTTAAAGATCAGGACGGCCGCGCTATAAATGATCTCGCCGTCGTCCTTAATGGCCACGCTTGTATTTACCAGGGCCATATCGTCGATCGTGTCGTCGATCGTTGGGTCCAGGAAAAATATTTTTTCGACCTGATCGGCTATGTCGTCAATTATATCATCCGTGATCGTGCCCTGGGTTTCCTTAACTAAGATCTGGATCGCCAGTTGTAAATTGCGCCAGTATTCACGCGGCGCGCTTTCCTGGTGATCGGCGTCCTCTTGAAATAAATAAAATGAAACGGCCGGTAATTGTACGCGCCAGTAAGGGATCGCGCGGGTTTGGTAAACATTAACGGGCTGGCCGCCGTAAGTGATATTTCCGTTTAACTTGGTAAAAACCTTGTCACGGATCCCTTTACGCTTGTGGGCCATTAGTTGATCTTTTCCTTTAATTCTAAAATGATCGTGCCCACGCCGTCCGGCTCTTTGGTTTTGATCTCAAAAATTTGAGATCGGATCGTTAAGGTGTCGCCAGGCTGTAGCGGGTTGACTAACTCGTTTTCATTTATCCGCGCTACGGGGTGAGTGCTTAAAATAGGCCGCTCTGTCTCTGGATCGACGTCTATAAATTCCCTGTCAAAGATCGCGCTGATATTATACGGGCTCTGGCCCTGGGCGGCCGGTGTCAAGGTTATTTCCTCGGCAAACTCGGCCTCGTTAAAAAATACGTTGGCCAGATCGTCCGTTAATTGCTGTTTAAAGTCTGGCATTTATTTTTTATATTTTTTTGCCAGTTTGGCCGCTTGCTTAATAATGTCCTTTGCCTTGCGATCGCTTAACCCTGGGACCTGGGCGAGCGTGTCAACGCTTGCCTGGGCGAGGCCTTGAAAATTGGTAATTCCCATATTGTTGATCATGGCCTCGGTTTCACGGCCCACGCCCTTTAACTGGGTTAGATCCTCTTTGTACGGCGCCGGCGGCTTTTGTGACTCCTCAAACGCGGCCTTACGGTCCGGGTTAAGGTCCTCTAAAACGCCAGCCTCGACAAGGGCCCGGCCCTCGTCCGCGTCCATTTCGATCGTGTCGCCGGGATTATAATAGACGTGGTTATTAACGACGGTATTAATGCAAGTAAAACTCTTTTTTGCCATTGTTACGCCTCCTGGGTTATAAACCTGGGCGGATCATCCTTGATCCGCCCGGTTCACTTATCCAAAAAAAGGTTTTTCTCGTTACGCTATAACCTGGGCCGTAACAAAGGCGTCAACCTGGTGTAAGCCCATTAAGGGCGCGCTCTGGATCATGACATAGCGGACGCTCGGATCCTCTTTGGTCCAGGATTTCGGAAAGCGCGACACGCTGGCGAGGGCTTGGAGATCCTGGATCGCGCCGTAGTGACGGATCGCCCTGGCCTTTGTGCATCCCATAAGGACCTTTTTAACGTTGACCATAGGGGTCAGGACCGCCGAGGAATTTAAATACCACTCGTCGTAAGTGTAAACGTCAACGTTGACCTCTTTAAGCGTGCCCATGTATTGCGCGCCGTTGGGCAAGGTCCGGGGATCGATAATTCCCAGGTCGATCCGGCGGGTGTCCAGGGCGGTCCTTACTTTCGGGTGCTTAATAAAATTATCCCAGGCCGTTTCTCCCATGATCACGGTGTCCGGGACAAGGCCGCTATCCTTTGCGATCAAACGTTTCCAGGTGTTGAGATTTAAGAGCGGGTTTGCGTTTGTCTCGTCGGTCCACAAGTCGTTACCCGTGAGCGTGATCTTGTGGGTTGCGGCCATTCCAAAGTCGATCGTGGCGTTTACGCCGTCGCCCACGCAAGTAATAACGCCGCCGTCAAGGGCCGCCGCCGCCTGGCTTTCTTCCAGCCGGTCGATCTCCTCGTTAAGGGTTGAAAGGTCTTTGCCCAGGGCCTCGCGGGCGCGCTGGGCCGGCGTCTTGTTGCCCTGGTAAATATGTTCGCTCATTGAGCGGTTTAAAAACTCCGTGGCCGTCGTGACCATTTTAGGCTTGACATAGGGCGGCTCATAGCTGTTTGTCGTAAAGCCGATCCGCTCTACCTGTTTGCCCTCCATCAAGGGCGACACATAGGGCGCCAGGCGCCGCTTGCCTTTCATAATGTCAATATCGACGTGCCGGCTGTTTGACGTTTTGACCTCGGTAAAAAACAGGTCCCTTAAAAACATTTTGGGCTTGTAAAGCTGATCAAGGGCCCGTAACATTACGCGGGTTTGGAAAATATCGACTGCCATTTTTTGATCCTTTGTTAAAGGTTTATGGTTTATGACTCGTTTAACCCGCTAATCGGTAACGGGCGCTTTCTGGAAAAGGGACTTTGTACGCATTGCGGCTTTGAGATCGGCGGCCGTTGTCGTCGCGCCAAACGTCAAGAGCGAGCTATTAAACTCGCCCGTCAGGTAAACCGGCGCTTTTGTCACGTCGCCGCCGCTCGCGTCCGTTGCCTGGGCAAGGACCGCCTCGGGCGTCTGCGATCCGTCGCTTGCAAGCTGATCGCACGCGGTATATTTCCCGCTCGCGGTGATTTTGCCCAGGACGCAACCACGGGCCACGTTTTGACCGCTAATAACCGTTACCTCGTCGCTAACCAGGGGAAAGTCGCCAGCGATCAGGTTGTCAGGGGTGTAAGTTTCACTCATTTTCATTACTCCTTGTTAAATGATTTTTTTTTGTTTTCTGTTTTTTACTCGACGCCTACGGGCTTGGATCCGGCGGCGATCTCGGCGGCGGCGGCGGCCTCCTCGGCCTCGTCGTCGCCCGTGGGCTGGCCGTCGATCTTTGCGGCGGCGGCGGCGGCCTCGGCGGCGTCCGTGTCCAGGGCGTTGTTAAGTTTCAACTCGCCGGCCTTTTGCTTTTCCAGGATCAGCGCGCTAACGCTTTCCTTTGTGGCCTCGGGCTTAAACTTTTCCTCGTTAACGATCGCCTCGGCGCCCTTGATCTGGATCGACTCGATCGCCTGGATCCGCTCGCGCTCGGCCGTGGCGCCGGCCGTGGTTCCCTCGGTTACGCCGGCCGCGTGGCCCTCGTCGTAAAATCCCTTTTTGACTTCTGCCTTTACCTGATCGTAAATGTCCGGGTACTGGGCTTTTAAAATTTCCAGCGTCAGGTTATCCATTGTTTGACCTCCTGGGTTTTGGGTTTGTTTTTGGTTAAAGTTTTTTATTAACTCTCCATATTTAAGTTTGTCGCGGTAATCATATTTAGACAAATCAAACGTGGCGGCGGCCGCCAGTTGCTCGGTGATCTTGTCGATAAATCCGGCGTCTAGGGCCTCCTGGGCTGTAAACCACGTTTCGGCGTCCATCATTTTTTTGATTTCGTCGGCCTCGATCCCGGTTTTTTTATGGTAAATATTAACAATTGAATCCTTAATTTTGTTAAGGATCTCGATCACTTTTTCCAGGTCCTTAACCTCGCCGCGCGCGCCGCCGATCGGGTTATGGATCATGAAAAGGCTATTTTCGCTCATGTTAATATAGTCGCCGGCCAGGGCGATCACGCTAGCCATTGACGCCGCGATCCCCTCAATAAAGGTGTTAACGATCTTACCTTTTGAATTGTTGTTTATTGCGTTGTAAATGGCCCAGCCCTCAAACACGGATCCGCCTGGGCTGTTAATGTGAATATTGACCTTTGACGCTTTGAGCGCGTTAAATTCTTTTATAAATTCCTTTGCCTCGATCCCCCAGCCGCCGATCTCGTCGTAAATATAAATATCGGCGGTCCCGTCGTTACGGTCCTGTATATCATACCAGGATTGACGCGGGCCCTCGTCCTGGCCGGGCCCTGGGCGCTCGGCCCGTCGCATTGTCCCGCCGCACTTTGGACATTTAAAAGTATTACAATGCTTATCACTTGTGACCTTATAGCCGCACTTGATACACTGGCAATTATAGGCATTTTCCGGCGCTTGATCTTTTTTGGGCGCGGCCGGCTCAAAACGGATAAAGGTAATACTGTTATCCTTTAACCACTTGCGGGCGGCGGCCTCGGTCCAGTTGCGGATCGGGAATCTTAACGCTTGCGGCGCGGCGGCCTTGCCGCTCTGTGTTTTAAGCTGTCCCCAAATAATACCGATCGTCGTGGGCACTCTCTTAGATCCGTATATAACGCCGCCGGCGGTACGCCGGAATTTACCGCCCGTTGACCAATCGGGTTTTTCTTTAAAGTCGCCGGGATCTCTTAATCTGGCGCTATGTTCGTTAGGGTATGGATTTTGTGGATCCCAGGACGTTGAATTTTTAAAATAATTTCCCAGGCTTTCAAAAATTGGATCCATTTTTTTTACTCCTCGGGTAAGGGGTCCGTCCTGTCCTGGCCCTCAAAAAGATCAAGCTGGACCGATCCGGCCGCGCCGGCGCCGGCCGCCGTGGTTTTCTGGCGCTCGACGCCGATCCGCTCTAAAAATTTCTCCTGGCGTTTACGCCGCCGCATTGCGGCTTCCCAGTTGCCGCCGTGGATCGCCGTGTACTCGGTTTCAAAGTCACTTAGTAACTCGTCGAGTTTGATCTTGGATCCCTTGCTTTCCTTAACGGGATCGATCTGGCCCTGGCCTGGGCCTACCCAGCCGGCACGCGACCAGGCCCAGCGTTTATAATTGTCCGTAAGAAAACCAGGCGCCCGGATCCGGCCTTTTATAATTTCCTCGTATAACCACTCTTGATAAATCGGATCGCAAAAATTACGGCCCATGAAGATCCGGCGGTCCCGGTAAAATTTCCAGGCCTCGAGCAAGGCGCCACGGCTCGCGGAATAGCTGGCCGTAAAATGCAAAATTAATTGTTCAAACGGGATCTCGAGGGCGGCGCCGATCTGCCTTACCACGGCCGTAAAAAACGGATCAAACTTTGACGACGGCCTATTAGGATCGGCCATTTCAACACTTTCGTTTTCATCAAGGCCTATAATATTCCCGTTGCCCATTTCATACATGGCCTTATCTTGTGGCGTGCTGGCCGGATCCGTTAGGCGCTGGCTGGCGTCGATCGATTGCTGTAAAGGGTTTGCTGATTTAATTTCTTGCTTGACAAAGACAGTAAAAAAGGACTGAATAACGGCGGCCATTAACTCGGCCTCGCTGTAGCGGGTAAGCTGTTTTAATGACTCGACGACTGGACTAAGAAAAGGCTCGCCTCGCCTCTGGTTTGGCCGCTCGCGCTGGAATAGGTGGATCACGTTACGCCGGCCGGTCAGGCGCCCAAAGGCCGGCACGCCGATCCACTGTAGGCCTGGGACCATAAAGCCGCCGGGGTGTTTTGTGGTAAACCAATATTTAGCCGGCGCGCCGTTGCGGTCCAGTTCGATCCCGCCGGCCAGTTTATCGGTGTCCATGTTGTATTGTGGATTAGATACCTGATCGGCCTCGTAAAGCGCGATCCTTAGATCGCTGTCAATATTAAGGCGCTCGTTACGCGGCAATAGGCTAAAAAGATCGCCGCTCATTAACATTGATAAATAGGCCAGGCCTTGTAATTCGTAAAAATTATTTACGCGGGTAAGGTCACAGTCTTTATTTGACGCCCAGGCGTCAAACCTGGCCTCGGTATCTCTTTCCCAGTCGTCCGCTTGCTCGTCAGTAAGGCCCAGGGCGTCCTTATTGATCTGGCATTGCAAGATCAGGCCTGGGCCTATTACGTTAGTCCTGGCGCGCCGCAAGGCGCCACGGGCGATCGGCGCGTTTGCCCAAAGATCGCGGGACCTGGCGCGGATCGTGTCCAGGCCGGGAATAAGATCCGCGTCCGCGCTGGCGCTGTCCGTTTGCCAGCCGCGCATGGATCGCCGGCTGTTATTGCCGGACACTATGCCGCTATTTTGTAGGTGCTGGATCTGTGCTTTGGATTTAATACGGGCGAGGCCGCGAGCGGGTGAAACAAAATTTACAAAGCGATCGAGAAAACCCAGGCTAATAATGGGCGCGGGTTTCCCGTTTAATGCTTTGCTTATGGCCATTTTTCTATAAATATATTTTTAAACGGCCAAAAAAGCAAATTTTTTAAATATCGCGCGGGACCACGCGCTTAACGACGGCGCCGCCGCCGTCTGTCAGGGCGTTAACCTGGCCCTGGTAAAACTTGATCTTTTCTGTAATTTCTCGGGCGTTTGTCCTGGTTAAGGACCGGCCGCCGATCGTGTAACTTTGTCCCGTGGCTACGGCTTTATCGGCCGCGATCCACAAGTCTAGTAACGTTTGGGCCTCGGCAAGGTCTAAAGGCATTTAACGTACTCCTTGGCTTAATACTCTTTTAAAGCGCCGGACTTTAGGCGGCGCCGCGTCGTATCTATAAACTTTATTTTGTTCAATTAATAAATTAATATTTGGATTTAAAATATTCAAGGCGGCCAGCGCGTAAACGTAACAATCAAGGGCTTCGTTACGTTTTCCTTTTGGTAAGATCCAGGTCAGGCGCGGGATCCCGGCGTTGTTTTTTAATAACCTTTTCTCGGCCGTAAGCTGTTTAAAATAGCCCTCGTTAATATGATCTTTTTCTGGAAAGTGACAAAACCCAGGGCCAGGATCTTTGATTTTTAGCCGGTTGTATAATGTCTCTTTACCTTGATCAACGCCCAGGTGAAACAAATAAACGCCGGCGCGCTTATTCAAGGTATAATTAATAACGAGCGGCCGGCCTGGCCCACGGGCGCCCTGGATCGCAAATACGCGCCGGTTAAAATTCTCTTTACAGTATTTATAAACCTCGTCGGTATGGTGTCCCATTGCATCAATACAGGTGCATCCTATATTAATCTTAAACCCGCGCTCGTGTTCAAACTCACTATTTAATAAGGCCGTCAGGTCTTGCCAAACTTGCGGCTGATCGGGATCGCCCATTAATACCCGGTGATCAATTAACCACGTCTCGTTATCTTTGCCGGTGCCTATTATTGTGGCCTCGATCCGATCGTCCTGGGTATCGGCGCCGCAAGTTAAAACCACGGCCTCGGCCGGGACCTGGGCCGGGTATTGCTCGCAACGCTCTATTAACCAATTATGATCGACCGTTGTAATAGATTCGTCCCATAACTCGCCCAGGACCGTATTAACCCAAACCTTACGCTTTAACGGATCGCCCAGGGCGGCAAGGTGATCCTCGACGGCCTGGCGCCAGCTATACCAGCCCAGGGGCGAGTAAAGCGCGGACAGGTGAAAACCGGGCGTTTCACTTTCCGGGTTTTCCGCGATCCATTTACCTTTATTTAACATCTCTGTTTTATGATATTCCCGGATCTCGGCGTGGCAAAATTCACAGATCATTCTAACGGTTTTAGGATCGTGGTTATCAAATTTTAATTTGTCCCAGGTTATTTTTTGTAAGCCCTCGCAAAACGGGCAAGGCACGTTATAATAACGCTGATCAGATAGGTTAAACTCGCGCTCGATCCTGGACATACCCGCGATCGTGGGCGTCGAGCAATCAAACTCTTTCCGGCGCGCAAAATTGGTTTTACGCCGGCGCGCCAGGTCCAGGGGATCGCCCTCGCCGTCCACGTCCGCCGGCCAGCCGTCGATCTCGTCCGCGAACAAATTACAAACCGGCATAGACCGCAAACCCACGGCGCTATTAGCGCCAGTTATGATCAGGGTCCCGCCTGGGTAATCCTTTTGCAAAATGGTATTTGAAGATCCACGGCTTTTATTGTCCTTTACCTTGTTACGGATCGGCCGGCACTCTAGGATCGACGGGCTGATCCGTTGTTTACTAAAACGCTTTGACAGGTCGATCGTGGGCTGGACCGCTAACGTGGGCGCCGGCGCGTTGTCAATAATCGACAATAACCAATTGATCCCGGCCTCCGTGGCGCCGATCTGGCTACCTTTCATCAATACCACTTTTTCCGCGTGGGATCGTGGGCTTAACTCTTGTAAGATCTCGCGTAAATAAGGGGTCCGGCCGGTACGCCAGCGCCCAGGCTCGCCGCTACTTATCCGTGGTAAGTTACGGAATTGATCGGCCCAGGCGTCAACGGTCAGATCCGGCGGCGGCCTTAAACCGTCCTGGAAAGCGGCCAGGACCGCGCCGGCGTCACTTTCCAATTAGATCCTCGATCGGCGTGTTGCTAAGTGACTCTAGGGCCTGGGTTATCTCGTCGGTTAATAGATCGTAAATCTTTTTTTCGTTTTGCTGGGCCGCAATGATCGCGGACACGCGGCCGGGGATCGCTAACATATTGCTTTGGACCTTTTGGCCCAGTTCAAAAAACAGGACCTTAACCGGCCCGGACGCTATTAACTCGCCGGCCTCGGTTTTATATTTCAGCGCGGCCATTTTAGCCGTGTACTCCTCGCGCTCGGCCCGGTGATCGTGGAATTTTTTAGCGGCCGGGTTTAAGGTATAGCCGGCGCGGCCGTCCGTGGCTTGCTGTGGCGTGACCGGGCCGGCCTGGGCGCCCTGGGCGGGCCCGTCGCCGGCGCTGAATAGTTTTAGATTTTTAGGATCCGGCGGGCCCGGCGGCGTGGCGGCTGGCGCCGTGACCTGGGCGTTATCTTTGATCTTGTCGTCCGGGCGCTTATAATCCGGCTGTGGGCCCTTGCCGGCCTCGGCACGGGTTAAAATATGGTGCCGGGCCTCGGACCGCGTGGCGTGAAAATCGGCCACGGCTTGATCGGCGTCGAAAAATACGCGGGTCCGCTTGCCGCGTTGCTCGGTCTTGACCGGCGCGATCCGGCCAGTCTCGACGGCGACCTGGATCGCCCGTAAGGTCACGCCGGCCCGTCGGCTTAATTCCCGCATTGAAACAAGATCGCCCATTTGTTAACCCTCGCCCTTTTCAAACTTTGGATCATTTTCAATTAAGAAACTGATCGCATATTCAAGGGCCTCGATCGGTGTCTTAAAACCTGGCGACTTAATCGCTTTTTCCTTATGGATAAAAGTAACGGCCCACGGGTGATCCGCTAATTTTTCCGGGCCATAAGTGAGCGCGGAAAAACGGACGCCCAGCCATAAAATTAACTCGTCAATTGTCATTATTTTTTATTCCTATATCTAACCAGGTTACACGTCCGGGCCTGGCGGTCCGGGCAAGTCTTACAATAAAAATATGATCGCTCTTTGCACTTGGCCAGGTGTTTAGGGTTGCCTCGGGTCCCGGCACCATTGCCGCCGGCCGATACCGGCTTTACGCTGATCGCTTTTTCGTTTTTATATAAAAACTTGATCGCCCGATCGCACTCGTCCGCGCGGCGCTCCATGTCCTTAACGTCCTGGGTTGTCTCTTTGTGGTAATACCTTAACTCGGCACGTTTGACGCCGGCCTTTTCGCGTAATAGATCGCGCTCCATTTCCAGGGCGTCGATCGCGTGGTTTATCATCTTACCGCCTTTTTATTAACCGCCTTTTATATTCTGCTTTCAAGGTGTCGAGTAAGCCCTTGAAAAAATTTAACGCCGTTTTATTTTGATACATTAAATTAACCATTTCAATAATTGCCTCGGCGGCGGCGACGCCGGCCCGCCTGGCGCGGCTCATTTTTTCCAGGGCCATTATAAAAACCTTATGGGCCGCCCGGCCTGGCGCGCGCTCCCTGGATCCCGCTTCCTGGGCTACGACACGCCGGCGCGGTACGGCTATTTAATGCTTAATTTCTAAAACGGTTTCGGTCCCGGCCGCGACGCTTAAAAATATTTTGTCCGCGTCGTTTACGTCCGCTAACTCGGCGGCCTCTTTCAGATCCCCCCAGGTTGTCGCCGTGTTCAAGTCGCCGCCCACCTCGAGCGTTACCTTGTGGGCGATCCCGGCCTGGCCCTTGCGGCCGATCCCGATCTCAATGTTTAATTCCATGTTTAAACCTCCTGTTTAATTTTGGCCCTGGCCTTTTGGGCCGTGAAAAACCTTGACTTGATCCAGTCGTCGATCTCGGCCGCCGGCCGGCCCACGATCCGGGTTATAAAATCCCGCAATAATTTATTTTCGATCCTGGCGTCCGTTAACTGATCGTTGATCTCGGTCCAGGCCCGGTAAGTCGTATAATGGCCCACGGGCGACGGTTCAATTACCACCTTGCCCAGTGAGTAACGCGGCGGGCGCTCGCTCGGCCGTAAATTTTGCACGGCGTAATTTCCTTTTATTTCGTTTGAGTTTTAAGATCCGATCCAGTTTGTCGTAATGCTGGGCGCCCAGGGTGTAATATTGCTCGGCGGCCCGCTCGGCCCGGATCGCCCGGACCTCGACGGCGGCCACGCGCTCGCCCAGGCCGGCGTTATATCGGTTGTAGTTTCGTAGTATAACCAGGGCCCACAAGGCAAAAATGATCCGCAATATCGGCCAGGCCCAGGCGGCCACGTCGCGGAAAATGTTTAAAAACGCCCTCATATCCCTAAATATACCTTTGACTAATCCAATAGTCAAACGTCCTGGGCCCGGCGGGCGGCCGGACCTGGCGCGGCCTGGCGCCCGGATCCTCGAGCGGGCCCGGTGCCGGCACGGTTTACAAGTCGCTATTTTCAGAGAGAAAAAGCCGCTAAAATAATTCAAAAAGGGCGGTAAAAAAAGGGGCCCGGCGGCCGGACGGCTTTAAATTTTTTGAAAAAAACGCTATTTCTAGCTTGGGCGCTTCGCGTT
>Ga0180437_10002161_pt1 | contig 32024 bp, 23 predicted proteins | sample SS_ome_4_FD_132410 | JGI IMG/M metagenome (GOLD analysis project Ga0180437, IMG submission 132410) | Hypersaline lake sediment archaeal communities from the Salton Sea, California, USA - SS_3_D_1 metaG | ecosystem: Environmental > Aquatic > Non-marine Saline and Alkaline > Hypersaline >... | reverse complement strand
TGATGCGGTCATGGCGACGCCGGCGTTCGCGGCAATTCGGAAAGAATTTGCCGACGCGCACATCACATTCCTCGCGAGGAAGCCGGTGGATGAGGTGCTGTGGGGCGGGCGGTGGTTCGATGAGTTGTGGGGAGTGCAGAAGGAGAAATCGGTATGGGGGGTGGCGAAGAAGATCAAGGGAGGTAATTTCGACCTGGCGATCCTGTTCCCGAATTCGTTCCGGTCGGCGCTGGAGGTTTTTCTGGGGCGGGCGAAGCGAAGGGTGGGATATGCGGGGCACATGAGAACGATGATGCTGACGGATAGGGTGATAAGGACGGAGAAGGATACGGTGGGGAGCTACGTCGAGCTGGTAAAGGCGGCGGGGGTGAGCGTCGGTGAGCCGAGGCTGGAGCTTTTCGTCACGGAGGGGCAGGAGAGGGAAGCGGATGAGTTTCTGCGGAAGCATAAGGTGGAGGACGGGGAGAAGATAATCGTGATCGTTCCGGGGGCGGCATACGGTCCGGCGAAGCTGTGGCGGAACGACCGGTGGGCGGAGGCGGCGGATGCGTTCTCGGAGGAGATCGGCGCGCGGGTGATTGTCTGCGGGTCGCCGGCGGAGAGTCACATCACGCGGGAGATTGCGGCAAAGATGAAAGCTAGTGCGACCGACGCAGCTTCGGAAGGAGTGAGGCTTGGAGTTGTGAAGGCCCTGGTGAAGCGAAGCGCGTTGACTCTAACGACGGACACGGGGCCGAGGCATTTTGCGGCGGCGTTCGGCGTGCCCTCGGTGGTGCTGTTCGGCCCGACGGAAGTGGAGCGGACACGGAGCTTTCTCGAAGATGCAGTCGTGGTGCGGAAAGAGGTGGAATGTGGCCCGTGCCAGAAGAAGACGTGCCCCCTTGACCACCGGTGCATGGAACTCATAACGGTGGAAGACGTAATCGAAGCGGCGAGACAGGCGCTAAGTGCCTGAACCCTACGGGGAGGAGGTAAGGCGGATGGAACGAATAATAGGCTGCTGCGGGCTTATCTGTAACGAGTGCGACGCGTTCCGGGCGACCCAGGACGACAACGATGCGGAACGAAAGAGGGTGGCGAAGGAGTGGACGGTGCGCTACAGCCATCCGTTCAAGGCGAAGGACATCAATTGCGACGGTTGCACGGTGCTGGAGGGGAGACATATTCCGTACTGCGAGGAATGCGAGATAAGAACGTGCGCGCTGGGGCGAGAGCTGGCGAACTGCGGTCACTGCGACGAGTACATGTGCGAGAAGCTGTCGAGTTTCATCGAGTACGCGCCGCAGGCGGAGAAGGTGCTGGAGGAGATAAGGAAAACGATTTAGGCAACTATCGAGAGGCAGCTAGCAGAGCGGTTGAGGGAGTTCGTGGGAAACGGTGAACCTGAAAGTCAGGAAACGTCCGGAAGCCAGCGCCAGAGATTCTCGATCCCGCAGCTCGTCAAGGCAGAAGTGTTGCGAGAGACCTGGAAGCGGATGAGAGAGGCAGTGCCTGCTTGGCTCAAGAGAAAGCTACGCAGACGGTACGCTTGGATGTGGGGTGTGGCAGGCGGGATCGTCTTCCTAACCCTTTCATCCCGGGTAGGTGCCCATTCAGCGCAGAATGCGCGATATCTGCTGAGCGCGGAAGCGCAGGTCCTTGCGGCGATATTGGGGCTTTCCGGGACCGGGGTGCTGGTCGTTGCGCAGATGACAGCGTCGGCCTACAGCCCACGAGTGGCAAGATTCCTATTTGACAAGTGGGTTTGGAGCGCCCTTGTTGCTTACGCCTCAGTGATAGTCGTCTCGCTGCTGCTGATATCGTTCTTGCCGAAGAACGAACTGAGATGGTTCCTGCGCCTGTGGGTGGGAGGGGATTTTCTTCTTGGAGCCGCCTGTGTGGGTGGGATCGTCGTATTCGTGCGGCACGTCATGGATCTCTTGCGTGTGGGGACGCTGCTCGAGCGAATCCAGGGCAGGGCCCGGAGAACTCTGGGGCGGCCACGAGGGGATGTTGGTGCGGCAAGGATCCCAGACCTGCCAACGCGGTTCCAGGCATCCCTCGATCTCGCGCTAGGGGCTTTGACACGGTCTGATTTCGCTACGGCCAGTGATGGGCTACACGTAGCAGCAACTATCTGCCAAGAGAGAGTAAGCCGCTTGGGGAAGGATGGTAAGTACAGACCATTGGACGAGATGGCGCGAGGTGTCTGCTACTTAGCAAAGCGGCTGGAGAATGTAGGCGGCCCGCCTTACAGCATGCACGAAGTGCTTGATGAGCTATCGAGGATTAATGGTTTGCTCGGCGATTGTGGTCACGACAACCGACCGTTGCTAACGCCCATCGTGGACTTGCACGGAATTGCCACAAGTGCGCCGCTTAAGCGAAGCGTATTCTGGTTCTTCCTGCAGGCGATCGTGAGGGCATCCCGGAGGACGCCGGGCAATGATCGAGCGTTCTTCAATAGCTGCATGGCAGCATTGTGCTTGGCAAAGCTCAGGGTGAATTGGGCGGACAAGCCGGTCGACTGGGTGAACGAACCAGATCTGTACTGCGAGTACGAGCTTCAGATGGGCAGCTGGGCTTCAATTTGGAAAGAATTCAACAGATTCATGTATGCGGCGGGGGTCTTCTACAGGAGGAACCGAACACCTGAGCGACCTGGGCGCACGCGCACCAGCCTTCCCTACGGGGGCGAAGAGCAGGACTTCGCTCAACGCTATGAAGAACTCAACCGGCGCTTTGATGCGTGGCGGAATATTGAAGAGGGTACGGGGGATGGAATCCTCGAAGCCTTGGAATCCCCCGGGGATTCGATGCCAGAGTTCGTGAGAGGGTGGGCGATCGGCTTTCTTCCACACTACCGACTTGATGAGCAAGCGCTCTGTGATGCAATAGCCGAGGAGGACTCAGAATTTTTTCTGCTCCGGTTCGCGGAAAGGCTTCACACTCTGCAGAGGCAGGCGAGGGAGAACCAAATGGAGAAGCGCTGGAGCGAATTGTGCGACCGGGTTAGACGCAGGATACGCGCGGAGCAAGGGCAGAAATGCTACGAGGCCCTGATGTCCCGGTGACAGCACGAGGGCTATGGGGGGGTTGGCTGGGCGAGCAATTCGGTGAGGGATTGGAAGACGGAGTCGATGGAGATCTGGGTCATGCAGATGGGGTCTTTGCAGCGGCGTCTGGTGCAGGGGCGGCAGGGGACGTCGGCGGTGAGAATTCTGCAGTGAGGGCCGCGGGGGGCGTGGAGTTCGGGGTCTTTGGGTCCGTATAGTCCGACGAGGGGTTTGCCCAATGCCCAGGCCAGCTGAAGAGGGCCGGTGTCGGCGGCGACGAAGGCTTTGCTCCTGCGGATGAGTTCGGCCATGTGGCGAAGTGTGGGAAGCTCGGGGGCGAGGTGAGCGGCTCCGCGTGATGCGCGGACGACGGTTTCGGCGATTTCCTTTTCTCCAGGACCCCAACTTACGAGGAAGTCAGTCTGTAGATCCGCCCTGCGCCTCAGGGCGAGAATGCCGAAGTTGGAGAGAGGCCAGCGCTTGAAGGCTCCGAAGGGGCTGGTGCCGGGGTGAAGGAGGATGAAGTCGCGGGGGAGGTCCTGCTCGATGAACTGGGTTTCGAGTTCGACGTCGGCCTGTCTGAATTCGGGAAGAAGCGGCGGGACGGAGCTAGGGACATCGCCGAGGATGCGAACGAGAGAGAGGGCTAGGTCGGCGCGATGGAGTGCGTCGGAGGACGGGGTGAAGTGGGCGTTGGTGAAGCGGTGGGCCCATTCCCTGGTGTAACGGCGACCGAAGCCGAGACGGAAGGGTGCGCGGGAGGCGAGGGTGACGACGCCGGAGCGAAGGTTGCCCTGGAAGTCGACGGCGAGGTCGAATCTCATGTCGGAGAGTTCTCGTGCGCAGCGGACCGCATGCCGGACGGCGGAGGGAAGGGACCAGGGGCGAGACATTCGTCGCTGCCACGGGCGGCGGTTGACGAGGATTACATCGTCGAGGTGAGGGTGGCCTTCGAGGAGTTCATGAGCCGGGGGCTCGACGGCCCAAGCGATGCGGGCCTGCGGAAAGAGGCCCCGGAGGGCGGAAAGAGCGGGAAGGGTGACGAGGACGTCCCCGAGGGCGGTGAGGCGGACGATGAGAACCCGTCGCGGGTGGAGGTTCAATTTCATGCGCCCCCGGCGAGGAGTTTTTTCCGGAGCTTCTCCTGGACATCTTGTGGAACGAACTCGGAAGCATCTCCGCCGGCGAGGATTATGCCCTTGATGATGCTGGCGCGAACGAAGGAGTATTGTTCGCTGGGCATGATGAAGATGGTTTCGATTTCGGGGTCGAGAACGCGATTAGTGAGGGCCATCTGGAATTCGCTTTCGAAGTCGGAGACGGTTCTGATGCCGCGAAGGATCACGCGTGAGTCGCATGAGCGGACGAACTCGACGGTGGAGCTGGTGAAGCCCTTGACCTCGACATCGGGAACAGAGACGGTGCTGGCCTTGAGCATTTCGATGCGCTCGTCGAGGGCGAAGGTGGGGCGCTTGGAGGGATTCTCGGAGACGCCGACAATTAGCTTGTCGAAGAGCGCGACCCCGCGATTGACGACGTCGAGGTGGCCGTAGGTGACGGGGTCGAAGGTCCCGGGATAGACGGCTATGCTCATATCTTACTCCTCCCTGAGAGAAGTCCGGTGGGGTAAAGGTTGAAGAAGAGTGTGGTTTCGTCTTCTCCGGAATCGCGGCCGACGCCCAATTCGAGCCTCCACATGTGCAGGTCTCTTATTACGGTCACCTCGGTGCCGATGGGGTCGTTGAGCTCGAAGTCGTACTCAGCGGAGAAGCGCATGGCGTAGCGGGGCGAGAAGCGGTAAGCGCCGGAAGTCTGGATGGCGGAGGCGATGTCGTTGATATGTCGGAAGCCGACTGCGGCCTCCCATTTTTGGCGCGGGCGGAAGGCGAAGCTGCCTTCGAGTACCTCGGTTCCGTAATCGTGGAGGTCAAGCTCCCAGTCGCCCTTTATGGCGAGGTCCTTCCTCGGGTAATACCAGAAATCGGTGCGAAGGTTGCCCCAGTGGTGCTCCGCGTCGAAGTCTTCGGGCTCGGGGAAGTAGTCGGTCTGGACGATGCAGCGAAGTAGCTCGCGCGGGATGGCACCGTCGCGGGCGTAGACGAGATTGCGGAGGCGGAGATTGACGAAGCGTCCTTCGCTCATGTCGTCGAGTTCATCGAACTGGAATATGTCGGACGAGGGTGTGGAGACGTGGGTGGACTCAGCGTAGGTCACTTCGGGGATGATGTGATGCCAATAAGAGCCGGAGCGGAAAGGCCTTGCGAGACGAGCGGAGAGGGTTGCACCGTAGCCTGCGGTTTCGCGTGTCTGGGGGTCGTCCAGGGGCGAATCGGAGTACTGGGTAGCGGAAGCGCGAACGTAGGGCCGGAGGGAGAGGGGGCCGAGGGAGAGGGGCGCGGTGAGTTCCGCTTGGTTGTGAAGCCTGGAGGCGTCGAAGGTGGGAGTGGTTCCTCCGTCGAAGCGCCGCCGGCGGAGTGCGGCGGCCTCGGAGCGGGTGGTCAGATAGAGGCGATTGCCGAACAGGGGCTGTCCTACGAAGTGGAATCCCGCTGACGGCGTGTACTCGGTTTGATCCTGGAAGTCGTTGATGCGGTAGCGATAGAGGCCGGTGACGGCGTGGTGGTCGCCTAGCTTTCTGATAAGGACGTAGGTCTCGGGGTCTTTGTCCTCTTTGAATTCGGTTTCGTAGTACTCGTTGAGAAAGTTGCTGTCGGAGAGATAGTTCACCTCTGCGTCGAGTCGCCACTGGGGTGAGATCTGCCAGCGGAGGCGTTCCTTGGTGCGGCCGCGGTCTTGGTGTTCGGGTTCGGTACCGTCCTTATCGACGCCGTCGTCGTTGATGTAGTAGTTGATGCCGTCCATGTAGAGGTCTTCATTCTCGTAGATGAAATCGAGTCCGGCGGCGGGCCCGCGGTTATGGCGGTAGTCGAGGCGGGGAATGAGGCGGAGGTCGTCACCGACGCGGAAGAGCCAGCGGGTGAGCACGTAGGCGCCGTTCCTGACGGAGTTGCCCGCGTGGAGGGAGCGGATGGGGAGGCCGGGGGGCTCCTCTACGACGGAGGTCTCGCCGGAAAGGCGGGGAAGCTTGAAGATTGTCCTGTCGCCGAGGCGGAATGTGAAGGCTCCGGCGGACCAGCGAAGGAGGCCGCCTTCGACGAGTTCGGCGTCGGCGCTGGCGACGCCGATGCTGTAATGGGGCTTTCCGAAGGGGCAGGTGGTCATGTAGCCGTTGCGGATGCGAAAGGTGTTGGGGCCGGTCTGCTGGACGGTCTGCCCGTGGATGATGATGGGGAAGTCGCGGTCCTCGGTGTAGGTTCTGAGGAAGGCGGAATCAAGGAGGGAGACCTCGCGGATGAGGTCGAAGTAAGCGCGGTCGGCGGAGAGCTTGCGGTTGGGGGTTTCGGCGCGGACGTGGCCTTCGGCATAGATGCGCTGCTCGTCGGGCCAGTAGACAATGCCGTTGGCGTAAAGTGAGAAGCCGGGGTAAGTAACGAATATGTCGCCGTGGGCGATGACAACCGGTGCGTCCGCTTCTTCGCGGAGCTCCATGTACTCGAAGCGATGGATTACGAGTTCGCCTTCACCAGGGATTTCGAGGGTCTCGACGACATCTGCTGCAAGGAGAGCGGCGGGGGAAAGGAGTAGGAGGACCAGGATGTAGCATCGTGCCATGTGCCGCTCGCCCAAAGGTACGGGATCCGTTCAGGATGGGTATTCTAACCGAGGGTGGGGTTGTGTCAACAGAGGACGGGAGCGGGAGGAGGGGGCGATTGACAGAGGTGGTAGGGGGCTTATAATCGATGAGGCATGCCCTTGTAGCTCAATTGGACAGAGCGCTGGCCTCCGGAGCCAGAGGTTGTGGGTTCGAGCCCCGCCAAGGGTGCTTTTTTGTCAGCTTGCGGGCATTTCTCCCTTTGTTTGAGTGGCAGGCGCGGTCGGATCCAGATGAGCTTGGGGAGCGACTATGACTTCACGTGAGAGAGTGACCAAAGCGATGAACTTCGAAGGGACGGACCGGGTTCCGCGGAGCCTGTGGAAGCTTTACGGCATACTGATGATGCGTAAGGACGACTTCGACGAGGTGAACCGGCTGTACGATTTTGACACCACGCGGCCGCCTTTTAAGCCGGGAGACGCGGAGAAGCAGCAGACGGGGGTGTACTGTGAGGTGGGGAAGTGGACGGATCCGTGGGGATGCACGTGGACGGTGGGCGAGCGGGGTGTGTGCGGTGAGGTGAAGGCCCCGCCGCTGGCGGACTGGTCGGCGCTGGCGCACTTCAAGCCGCCGTACGAGCTGATCGACGGGGCGGACTTGAGCGAGACGAACCGGTTCTGCGGGGAGACGACGAAGTTCATAGATGCCGGCGCCGGGGTGAATCCTTTCGAGCGGCTGCAGTTCCTGCGAGGTCCGGAAGCGACGTACGTCGATCTGGCGTACGGGACGAAGGAGATCTTCAAGGTGCTGGAGATGATCCACGATTACAACTGCCGGGCGATGAGGATGTGGGCAGACAGCGACGTGGACATGGTGAGCTGGGCAGACGACTGGGGGGCGCAGGATGCGCTGCTGATTTCCCCGGCCATGTGGAGAGATATTTTCAAGCCGCTCTACAAGGATTACGCTGACATCCTGCACGCGAAGGGCAAGTACATGATGTTCCATTCAGACGGGTTCATCGAGCCGATAATTCCCGACTTGATCGAGATGGGGGTTCACGCGGTGAACGCGCAGCTATTCTGCATGGACATCGAGAAGCTGGGGCGGGAGTACGGGGGGAAGATATTGTTCTACGGAGGGATGGACCGGCAGTACCTGCTTCCATTCGGGACGACGGGGGAGGTGCGCGAGGGTGTAAGGCGGTGGCGAAGGGCGCTGGACCACGGCAAGGGTGGTGTCGTCGCGGGGCTGTGCTGGGGATTGAGGGATCCGATCGAGAACGTCATCGCGTTCTACGACGAGTGGGAGAAGCCGCGGGTCCATTCAGAGGACCTTGTGACTTCCTGACGGAGTGCCGGCGGGGTCAGCTCTCCTGGGGCCAGGGTTCGTTTTCGCGGTCTTCGACGAAGTAGCAGAAGTGCGCCCATTCGAATTCGCGGCCGGAGAGAGGGCAGCGGAGCTTGACTTTGCCGCGGGTTGTGCCGATGACCTCCCAGTCGCCGGAGCGCGGGCTTCCGTCAATGCGCATTTTCTGGCCGACTTCGAAGGGGTAGGGGCGAAAGACGGTCACCTTCTGGTTAGCCATGGCCAGCCTCCGTGGGAAATGTGAATCTTCGTTTCAGTTGATCCGACGGTTCCTACTTAGCGGGCTGCTTGTAGAGGGCGGTCACATCTGCCTGAGTCAGCGCCCTGTCGAAGAGCCTCATCTCGTCCATCACTCCGGAGAAGTAGTCCACAGCGCCGAAGCCGATGTAGAGGGGCTCGTCGTTGGTGAGGTCGTAGGAGTCGGCAGCGAAGGGCTGGGAAGAGGAGACGAGCTTGCCGTCGACGTAGAGCTTCAAGCTGCCGCCTTCTCTAACGGCGGCGACGTGGCTCCATCCCGAGCCGAGATCCTGATCATAAGAGACATTCTGTCCAGCCGTGGTCGAGTAGACGCGCCCGGCTTCGTAGTGAGGGTTCTCCTCGGCATATCCGCGGCAGGCGGCGGTGGCCGCGTAGAGCTTGCCGTCGAAGACCGTGAGGGACGGAACGCGCGCCCAGGTGGCGGTGCCCTTGGGCTTCCAGTCGGGGTTTGAGACGAGCCGGCGGAGGAGGGTCCACGAGGTGCCGCCCTCGTAGCGGTAGATTTCGCCCTTTGGGATCACCCCGGCGTAGAGCTTCCCGTTGTAGACCGTGAGGTCGTTGATTTCATTCAGCCGCTGGTGCTCGCCGGTAGTCACGCCGAGGCGACCGCAGAGGGTCCATTGCATTCCGCCTTCGTAGCTGCAGACGTATCCCTGAGGCCAGGTTCCGGCGTAGAGCTTTCCCTTGTAGATCTGAAGGCAGTGGACCTGGGTATTGTGGAAGGGATTGCCGATGTAGGTCCAGGCCGTGCCGCCCTCGTAGCAGAAGATGTCACCATCGGTGCTGCCGTAGAGGACGCCGTTGTGGGGGAAGACGCAGAAGGAGCGGATCTGGTCTCCGAGGCGTCCGCAGTCGACCCATCCCGTGCCGCCGGCGTAGCGGAAGACCTTCCCCGCCTCGGGCCCGCATTCGCGCTGGTTATCGTCGGTGCCGCAGTAGAGGTCGCCCTTGAACGAGCAGAGGGAGAGGATGCGGTAGTTTTCGCCGGGCTGGCCGCAGTCGACCCATTCCTTGCCGCCCTCGTAGCGATAGACGCGAACATAGTCGCAGTTTTCGGGGGTGACGGTGACCCAGTCGTATCGCCCGGTGCCGCAGTAGAGATGGTCCTTGTGGACGATCATGGAGTAGGCGGAGCGAGTGCGAAGGCTGTCGCCCACGCGTCCGCAGTCGATCCACTCGGCGCCACCTGCGTAGCGGAAGACGTGGCAGGCATCGGTGCCGTCGCCGACGGCGTCGGCGATGCCGGCGTAGAGGTCCCCCTTGAAGACCGTGAGGGAGCTGACGTAGGTGTTGGTGGGCCAAGGCTTTCCGCAATCTTCCCATGGGGCATCCATGGCGTTGTCGATGCCGAAGTGGACGTTTTTCGCGTCGCCGTAGGAGTTGTAGGCAGCGGAACTGCCCTTTATGTAGAGGTTGAAGCCGCGGCGAGAGTTCTCGTCGAACTTGCTCGCCACGTCGCCGATGATGTCGGTGAGGTCCTCCTCGAGGCGGAGCCAGGCAGCAACGGAGAAGTCGCCCGCGCCGAGAGCGAGGGACTCGCTGCTGCGGACTTCGATGCAATCATCGACGCCGTCGAAGGCTGCGGCGGTGTTGGGTTTCCCGCTCCTGCCGACGGCGGAGAAGTCCACGCCGAAGGGGCTGCCGTGGTTACCTTTGCCGGAGGAGTCTTTGCAGTCGCCGTTGAATCTCCAGAGGCCGACCAATCCCGAGTCGAGGGACATCGTTTCTTTCCTTTCCAGTCAGCGCCAGGGAATGTCCTGATTCAAATGATGCGGATGCTACTCCTTCGCCATCTTCAGCACTTCCACGGCCTTGGACCAAGCGAGTGCCGGGGCGTCGGCTTCTTCGTCAACGCCGATCTGGGCTTGCCAAGCCCAGACGTACATTGCGTCGGGCTGCTCCCTGACGAGTATTTTCCCCTGCTGGAGAATGCGCTCTTCGTTTCCGGTCTTGGCGAACCAGCACTGGAGCCACTCGTGGTGCACCTTGCCGTTCTGCTTGCAGAGGGAAGCCATCTGCCTGACGAGGGGAGTCATGTTTTCTACGTCGCCGGGTTTGTTGACCAGATAGATGTCCGTGCCGAGGTTGTCGAGGCTTTCGAGTTCGGCTGCCTTCGGCCACATTGAAGTTTGGTGGGGCATGAGGCAGCACATGGTTTCGAGATTCGGATGGTTAGCCTTGCAGTAGTCGGCGATGTCCTTGACGTACCCGATGACACATCGCTGACGAAACTCCTTGCGAGTGTCATCGTCTGCGGCGGCGAGGTCGCCCCCGTACCACTCGTCGAACCTGGAGCGACACGAAGGGCAATAGCAGTCCCTGAGCTCGGCAGGCTCGTCGACGAAGTAGCCTTCGAATCCGCGCTCGGCAATTGTGTCGATCATTTCTTTGATGCGACCGACGCAGGCAGGATTCATGTAGCAGCCAAGCGGCGAGTGGGCGCCATCGGCCTTCACCTGGAAGCCTTCGGGGTGTTCGAGAAGGAACTGGCTGGAGCGGCCGCCGCCGAACAGGTTCAGGACGCCCCAGAAGATGGCGATGGGACGGATGCCGAGTTCCTTGGCGATGGGAGGAAGGTACTTGAGCTTGCCGGGGAAATGGACGAAGTCATTCTCCTGCGCGGCGACGAGAACGTCGTCCAGTTGAAGGTCCTTCATCTCTTCGAGGTCGGTCTTGAGGTGCTTGGGGTTGTGATGCCCCATGTAAGAAACGCCTGTCAGCACGTGCTTACCCTCCTGCAACAACTAAGGTTGCTGTTCCGCGCGCCAGGGAGGGATGAGACTGCACACACGGCAGATATCTATTCTGCGCTCAAGGAGATGCTGACGCTAGTGGTATCCGCCAAGTTTTCCACCCAGAGCCAATATGCGTCGGTTCCCCTGAAGCGGCCAGAGGCCACGATGCGATGGGTCGAGCCATCGGGGGACGCGCCGTTCCGGATTGCAGCGCGGGCGGCTGCGTCGCTGCCGAAAGGGCCGAGTCGAATGGCCAGATGGGGGATATTGAGGTCGCTGGAAAGGGTGAAGCGCTCGTCCCTAACATAAGTGAAGGCGATGCGGGCGACGCGAACTTCGCCGTCCTGCTGAACGAGCGCAAGGAAATTGGAGACCTCGATGCCGGTGAGGGGTTCGGGGACGCGGGGGAGGATCTTGAGTGCCGAGAGGTCAGTGTCGTCTACGCCGGCGCAGGCTTCGAGTGCGTGAATGGCGGGGCCCTGGTTTGCGCCGTTGCTGAGGTCGCCTACGCGGTACCAGCTTCCGTCGGGAAGGACGTGGGTTCCCTCGGGGACTATCCAGAGCCACTTGCGCCAATCGATGCCTCGAGCCTCATCGACGTAGTTCATGTTCTTGTCGTAGGTGTACCTGGCGATGTTGGTGAGGCATTCGCCCGCGGCATCCATCTCGTCGAGAAGAAGCGCAGCGTGGGTGAGCCATCCCTGTCCGTAGCCCATGGCGAGAGGGACCCTGGTGCCAGGCTTGGAGGCCAGTTGCCTGCGGAGGTAGTTCCTGGTGATGGCGGCAATCTGGGGGTCCCAGCGGAGCGGATCGCATCCGTCGAAGTAGCCGGCGAACCATGCGGGGGCGAGGGCCTCCTGGCCGCTGGGGAAGACGGAAAGGGTGCAGCGCCACACAGCGTCGGGGCCTTCCCCGATCGTGAGGTCTTTGATCATTGCGTCCCGAATGCGGTCTGCGTACGAGCGCCACTTCGCGGCGAGCTTGTCCTCGGCCATCGCGCCGGCGATCTCGGCCGAGCAGCGAAGGGCCACCATGCACACGTGTGTGGGGTAGACCTCGTACATGTTCGCTTCGGCGTATTTCTTGATTCTGTCGTTGGCGTCGGTCTTGTCCGGCATGTTCTTGGGCACGCGCAGGAGCTGGGGTCCTCCGCCCCAACCGGTGGATTCGCCTTCGCTCCAGATCACGTCGCGGCCGGTGTAGTCCATGAGCCAGCAGATGAACTCGGCGGCGTCGCGGGTGGAATCCCAGCGGCTCTTTCCGTAGACCTGATCTCGCGGGGTCGTGAGCCAATCTCCGACTGGGCAGCCCATCATGCGCCAGGAAAGGTAGCGGGCGACGGCGGTCGCGCCGTGACCGTCCATCTCCTCGTCGCCGGGGATTTCGTTGATGAGCCATTTGGGCCAGCTTCCGGGTACATTCATCACGAAGCCCCAGTGCGGGGGCGCATCCTCGGGGTAGCTCTCGATATCGAGAGTCTCGTTGGGAGGGCCTTTGTCGGGGTCATGATTAGTCCGGTAGAAATAGAGCCAGCCGTCAACGTAATCGACGAAGCTGGTCCAGCGCTGGGGATCGTGGACACATCGAAGCACGACGGTGGCGAGATGGTCGGACGATCTGCCGTAGCACCAGCGGGAGTAGACGCCGGTATCCGGAGCCCAAGTGCCGATGCCCTGGTACCCGCCGTACCAGGGGGTGTCGGTCCCGGTTTCGCCGAAGAATCCGGTGTCGCTGATGAACTTACGTTCCATCTGGATGAGATTGGCGACCCAGATGTTGGAGAGCATATCGCCCCAGCGCCCTCCGCCGAGGAAGCGGATACACGCGGCGTCGAGGTCGTCGGGGAAATCAAGGGGCGCGACCTTTGCGGGCAGGTTCTCCTCGCGCGTGTAGAGGATGCGGCGCAGGGCATCCAGTTCTTTCGACCAATTGAAGTTCCCGGCGGCGTCGAGTCTGATCTGCGAATCGGGCACGTGCACGAAGGCCCGGCCAAGATTCTCGAGGCCGGATGCAGGCTCGGGGGAGGCAAGGGTTATGCCAGAGATCAGGGGTCGGCCTCTGATGGATTGGTTGTCGTGGATGATCACCTCCCGAATCTTCTTGGGGCGTGGCTTGAGGGCGAGGTAGAAGTGCGCATACTCCTTTCCGTCGCGGGGGACATCGCCGTCCTCGTGCAACAGGAGGCTTTCGCGAAGAACCGCCGCGTACTCAGGACGCGACGCGAAGGGCTCTTTGACGGGCTTCATCACACTGTTCGAGGGTCCGAACGCCCAGTGGCTCACGGACCAGATGGTTGCGCCCATGACGAGAGGGATTATGTCGCTGGTGCTGTCGGCATACTTGATTTCAAGCCCGCCAAGCGCATCGCCGATCAGGATTCGGTCGGGCCGGTCTTTCTTGAATTCGGGATGCTCACCCCAGTGGGCGAGGCCGTGGTCCCACCCGTGGTTGTACATGCCGAGGAGGTAGATCGCTTCGGCCTTCGCGCCGACGGGTATAGTTTCGCGGGAGGCATCGACCTTGCGGCGCGTCTGCCCTCTGCTCTCTGGAGGGCAAGCCAGGAAGCGAAGGGAGCGGCAACTGACGCGCTGTGCGCCGGAATCGATCTTGAGCCCGTAGAGATCACTTCGATACACGGCCTTTATCATTTGGGGCTCCGGTTGGGAATTGGCGGCAAATAGGAACGGGAGCAACACTACCAGCAGCAGGGCGCAGGGGCACCGGTGGCGTTTGGTGCAGCGGATGCGCGAGTGCAACGTTTGCTCTCCACACCAGCGCCAGGGAGATGTCCAATATTACGCCGGTGGGGTCACATGTCAACAGGGAGGGCGCCGTTGCTCCGGGATCCGGAACGGTTCGGCGAAGGGGCAGGCCGGAAGGGCTCACGCAAGCTCGTAACTGAATGGGACTTCGAGGAACTGAATGCGGAGACCGGGGAGCCTTTTGTTGAGTTCGGTGACGACGGAGCGGAAGCCGATACTTTCGGTCACGAGGTGCGTGGCTTCGATCACGGGGACGTCGTTTTCGCGGGCGTGCATGAAGTCGAATTCATTCACCGCGCCAAGAATGCCAGCATCGACGCCGTTGATGACCAGCGAATCTACTACGCCTCCCATGCCGCCGAAGCCCAGGCCGACTTTGCGGACCGGTCGCCCCCTGTCACCCCAGACGCGGAGAAGGTTGATGCCGGTTGCCTTCTTGACCTGAGCGATGAGGTCTCCGAAGGTCATCTCGGCCACGGCGTAGATGCCGACGGCGATATCGCGCGAGATCTCATCTGTGAGCCCGAAAGCCTTTGCGATGGTGGGCAACATGCCGACGTCGGGCTGGAGGTCCCAGTTGGAGTGGGCAGTGTAAACGCAGATGTTGTGTTCGAGGAGGAGCTTCTTGCGCCGAAGATTGGCTGGGTTGGTCTCCGGCATCAAGGCGGAGTGCCAATAAGATGAGTCGTTTCTTATGAATACCCCCGGCTCGTGGGCGATTATGAAATTGAGGTCTTGCTCGACCGCTTGCTGAATCACCTCGATGGAGGGCAACCACGCAACACCAACGCCGGTGACGTCGATATCAGGGTCGCCGAATCGGAACCCCAGCACGCGTCCCTGGAGGTCGCCGGGGAGGCCGGTGGAGACAGGTGCGATTTCCTCGAATACCTTTGCGATGTCCTTGGCTTTCATGTCGGACTCCCAACGGGGATATGCAACCCGGATCCCCACGCAAGCTTTGCGCGACATCTAGGGTGTGGTTCTCTTTCCGAATATGAGCTGGAAGGGGGACAGGCGGTCGATGACGATCTCGGCGCGGACGGTGGAGCCGTTTTTGAGAGGGAACGGGGAGTCGGTGACCGCGACGACGCCGAAGAAATAGGCAGACGAGGATTCGCGGACGGCGCTCTCGCCGACGAAGGCAAGGTCGCCTTGTGCGTAGCCGTAGAGGCGATAGGGATAGGCGGGGGAAGAGATCATGACCCTCTGTCCGACTTCCACTTTGCCGATAGCGTCTTCGGGAATGTGCAGCTTGACGATCCATCCGCCGCCGCCGTCGATGGCGAAGAGCACATCTCCGGTGGCGGGGCGTTCGCCCTCATCGAAGGGAATGCTGACGATTCGCCCGTCGCGGGGAGCGAGTATTTGACGTTCTTCGAGGCGCAGGGCGAGACGCTTTCGTTCGTCCTGACCCGCCGCCAACTGGGCATCGACGTGGGCTACCTGGCCTTGGGCCTTTTCGATGTCTTTGCGTTCGGGGTCCTGCTCAGCCATCTCCAACTGGCGCTGGGCGGCTTCGAGTTCGAGAGCGGCAACCCTCTCGGCGGAGCGTGAAAGCTCCAGCTCGCGTTTGGATGCGAAGGCTTTCTCGAGGAGCTCCATGACTCTCTGGGTTTGGTCCACGGCGTTGTTGTGTCGCTCCTTCGCCCGTTCGACATTCAGCCGCGCCAGTTCGAGTCGCTTCTCGAAGGGGATGGCGGTGACCTTATCGAGTGCCGCTACGGCCATGAGCCTCTGCGAGCGAAGGAGTTCGAGAGCCTCGTCCTGCTGCGCGAGCGCCTCTTGAAGGTCCCGGGAGTCGAGCCTGGCGAGGAGCCGGCCCTTTTCGACCTCGTCGCCCTCGTCGACGGTGATCTCTTCGATGATCTGCGCCTCCCTAGCACGCACTTCCTCGAACCCGACCGACTCGACCTCGCCGGAGGCGGCGACCTTCTCGTCGATGCGGATCACGGCGAGGACGCCGACGAGACTCGCCAGCAGAACGGCGAGCAACATCGCGATGAAGCGCATTCTGAGCACGGATTCCATGGGTAAACCCTTCAGGCGATCCGGGATTGGGAAGTGGTTCCCTGGTTCAGGGAAGTGGCTTCCCTGGACTGGGAGGTGGCTTCCTCGTCGAGCTCGGGCAGTTCCCAAGATTCGGGCCCGGCCTCCAGAAGTTGTCTGAATAGGCCGGGTTGTTTCATGAGTTCGTCGGGAGGCCCGAGCTGTACGATGCGCCCGGCCTTAAGAGCGACGATCAGGTCGGCGCCGTGGATCGTGGACAGACGGTGGGCGATGACGAAAACCGTGCGGTTTTCCATCAGGCGGTCCAGCGCCTGCTGAACCTTCATTTCGGTGACGGTGTCCAGAGCGGAGGTCATTTCGTCAAGGATGAGGATGCTGGGGTTGATGAGGAGAGCTCGGGCGATGGCGACGCGCTGCTTCTGCCCGGCGGAGAGCTGTGCGCCGAACTCTCCGACGGGAGTCTTGAGGCCCTTGGGCAATTCTCTGGCAAACTCGAGCACGTTTGCATCCTCGGCGGCTCTGAGAACATCTTCCGGTGACGCGTTGGGGTTGCCGTAGTAGATGTTGTCCTCGATGGTTCCGCCGAGAAGGATGGCCTCCTGCATGACGAGGCCGATCTGTTTTCTATAGGACCGCATGCGAAGGTGCTGGATGTTTCTGCCGTCTACGAGGATGCGGCCTTCGTCGGGGTCGTAGAGGCGAATAAGGAGGTTGGTGATCGTGGTCTTGCCGCAGCCGCTGCGGCCGACGAGAGCGACCTTCTCTCCAGCTCCGACCTTGAAGCTAACGTCCTTGAGAACGGGGCTCTTGTCTCGGTAGGAGAAGCTGACATTCTGGAATTCCACCTCGCCGAGGAGTTCACTAACGACGATGGCATCGGGCCCGTCAACGATGTCGGGCTGAAGGTCGAGGATTTCGAAGATGCGTTCGGTGGCTGCGCGGGCGGGCATTATCTGCTGCATCATCATGGCGAGCTCGCGAACGGGGGTGTAGAGCATGTTGACCATCGCATAAAAGGCGACGAGTTCGCCTATCGACATAGTTTCCGGGTCGGAGATGGCGATCCTGGCGCCGAACCAGAGCACGAAGGCGGTTCCGGCGGCGACCACGTACTGGCTCCATATCATGTAATGTATGCCGAGCACGCCGCGGGTGATGTTGAGGTCGACGCCTCGCTGGAGGATCTGGTCGAACACTTTCTTCTCGCGGTGCTCGGCGGCGAACGCCTTGACGATCTTTGCGCCGGGAATCACCTCCATGAGCTTCTCGTGCATGCGCGCGACGTTTTCGCGCACGTCGAGACTGGCTTGCTTGTACCTGCTTCGGAAGAAGGCAATAACGAGTCCCAGGAGGGGCAATATGGTGAGGGCGAGGAGGGTCATCTGCCAGTTCATCAAGAAGAGGACGACGAGAACGACAACCAGGGTGAGCAGGCTGGTGACGAGACGAACGACGCCCATTTCGAGGAGTCCTTCGAGGGTGCCGACGTCGCTCATAACTCGGGAGACGATCTCGCCGGTGCCGCGCTCGTCGTAGAATCGCATGGAAAGCCGCTGGACGTGCCCGAAAAGCTGCTCGCGAAGGTCGAAGATCACTCGCTGGCCGACGAAAACGACGAGATACCGGCCGACGTAGTAGAAGACCATGCGAAAGGCATGAAGAAGGAGAATTGCGACGAGGACCCAGGTGATCAGCCAGAAGTTCTGGTTTGGTATGGCCGTGTCGATGATGACCTTGAAGCCCCACGGTATGCTGAGCATGATGAAGCTGATGATGACCATGCATACGATGGCTTCGGCCAGCTTCCCGGCGTGGGGACGAGTGAAGCCCATGAGGCGCATGAAACCTCTGCCTTTCGGGCTTTGCTCAGACAATGTACCCCCCCGTGATTCCCCGCACCAGGAATCGGCTTGATTCTTCATTCTACCCCATTTCCGGGTCGTTTTGAACGGCAGGGTGCTGGAGAGCTTAACGGGAGTGCGTGTGAGACTATGGACCTGCGAGCAGGAATGGCCGCCTAGAAAGTCGTGCCGATCCAGGCGTAACCCCGAAGATAGACGTCGCCGGAGGAGGTGATGACGGCGACGACTCTGCCGGAGCGGCCCTTCAGAACGAGTTCAGGAGAGGAAGTCGGGAGGAGGGGCAACTGGCCGGTGTGAAGCGAGCCAGCGATGGTCATGTTTCCGTCGGTGCCCAGGGCGAGGACGGGCTGGCCAGATGCGCTCTTGACAAGGAACTCCGGCGCGGAGGTGTTCTGAGGAGAGGCCTGCTCGGTGAGGAATCCTTTGAGGAACAGGTTGCCGCTGTCGGTGAAGGCGGCGAGCTTCCCCCCGCCGGGACCGCGGACGCAGAAGGCGCTGGCAAGGGTGGGGGAGGTGGGGACGACGAAAGTGCTTATGCTTTCGGCATTGATGTTGAGGCTGAAGCTCTGGCCGACGACGGGGAGGTCCGGCTTCCTGGCGTAATCTTCGGTGGCGGAAGATCTGATGTGAACGGCGTCCCCTACAACGCCTGAAACGGAGAAGGTGGCGGGGATGGCCGAGTCGGTGCGGTTGAATGCAACGATCACCAACTCGTCGGGGTGCTCGAAGGCGAGGACGTAGAGGTCGGGATTGTCGGTGGCGGCGTACACCCGGACGCTGCCGGGAAGGACGAGGCGGGAGAACTGCTTGAAGGCGTAGTAGCGCTTGGGGATTATGAAGTCGGTGGGAGGCCTGCCGGTTATTGAGATGAAGGCCTGCCCGTGGCCTTCAGCGTAGTTCCAGTAGTAGGACCAGTGGTTCCAGGCCGAGCAGTTGCCCTGGGTGAAGGCAATCCACATCCACCAGTTCATCTCGAGAGCGCCGGCGATATCGTCGGTCGCGTCGTCGAGCTTGGCCATTTCGCTCTGCCAAGCGGGCACGTTGAGAGACTGGCAGCGGGTAGCGAAGCCCGCCCAGTCGAAATGGCCGGATTCGCCGTACTGGTGCGTAGCGCCGATGGTTAGGAATGAAGCGGCTAGAGGGTCGCCGATTATCGCGTCGAGGAAGGACTTGCCACCTGAGGTCGGATGATTGGGATTGATCGTGTCGGGACCGAGGAACCCAATATCGGTCAGTCCCTCGTCGACGAACCGCTGCCCCACGACCTTGAGAATGTCCCTGTACTCGGCGGGGGTGGTCTCGGTCGACTCGTAAACCGTCTCGAATCCGGGCTCGTTGAAAAGACTGATCATGTGTATGGGAATGCCGTAGAGGCTTTCCATGCCGTGGGCGTAGGCGTAGTAAAACTCGGCGAGCTCATCGTACATGGAGGGCAGGACGTGTCCCCCGTTGGAGTCATCGCCGTTGTCTTTCATCCAGCCGGGGGGGCTCCAGGAGGCAGCCCAGACGGTGTCGATGTTCCCAAGGGCCAGGGCCTGCTGGGTAACCCAGCGGGCGTCGGCGTTTGTGCTCCAGGTGTAATTAGAGAGATTAGTGTTGAACGGGTCGGCGTTCTCGTTTCCGCGCTCGAAGTCAGCGTTTATGCGGAGGCGAAGGATGTTGGCGCCGAGATCGCCGAAGAGAAGATTGAGCGCCTCGGAGCGTTTTGGCTCGGGTAGAGCAACGAGAGAACTCTCTACGAAAGCGACGGACGCGCCGAAGCCGTGGATCTGCTGGTACTCGATAGATGGGTCAACGACCACCGTAGCGGCCTGGGCGAAGGGGGTTTGGAGAAAAAGCATCCAGAGGGCCAAGGCTGCGCAATGCCGCCGCAAAGAGCACCGCGGTCTCAGGATCATCTGCCGCCCTTGCTGGTAGCGTGTGGTTAGAGAGGCTTCGTAGGGTGGCCCCAAAGCCGTCCAAGCGCGCACGCAAGAGTCCTGCCCGGTCCTCCACAATTATGACCTTCCAGAGCGCAAAAGGTTACCATTTTCTTTTTATCCAACATCTGATCGTCTAGGGACGGCTTTGCGGCGCGATAAGAAAGGGTGTACGTGGACGGGAGAGGTCGCTGAAATGAGGAAAGGGAGGGACGTGAGGTTGCGGGAACCGGATTGGCGGGGGTAGACTGCTTGGTGAGAAGCGGCGCGGAGGAGGTTGGAGCACTCATGCCGGAGGAATTCCCTCTCGATCTTGGCGTGCTGCAGCGGGTGTTGGATTACCTGAACGACGCGGTCTACATAACCGACCGCGACCGGTGCATAGTGCTGTGGAATCGGCGGGCGGAGGAGATCACGGGATATTCGCGCGATGAAGTGGTGGGCCGCAGGTGCCGGGACAGTATCCTTAGTCACGTAGACAAGGAAGGGCGCTCGCTGTGTAGAACGGACCTATGCCCGCTGTACCGGACGATGGTGAACGATTCGCCGACACGAATGCCAGCCGTGATTTACGCCATGACTAAGGACCGAGGGCGGATTCCTGTCAGCGTATCCACGGCACCGCTGCACGACGACGAGGGCAGGGTCATCGGCGGGGTGGAGATTTTCCGGGACGAGAGCGAGAACCTGGCGGACCTGGAACTAGCGCGACGGATCCAACTCCATATCCAAACGCCTGAGCTTCCTAAGCTGGAGACGCTGGAGGTGCAGGTGCAGTACGATGCGCTGGGGCTGGTCGGCGGCGACTTCTACGAGGTGCGCGAGGTCGGTCCAGAGACGGTGGGGATTCTGGTGGCGGACGTGCAAGGGCACGGCATGAGCGCGGCGCTTTACACGATGGTTCTGCGGTCCATTTCGGACAACCTGCGTCGGCTGGCGGTGAAGCCGGGAGAGTTTATGGGAGCAGCTAATAAGGCGCTGTCCGCGATCGCGCTGGATGAAGTATTTGCGACTGCGGTGTACGCGGTGGTGGAAGGCAAGAAGGGAGTTGTGCGGTACGCGAACGCGGGACATCCGAGGCCGCTGAAGATCGCGCCAGGTGAACCCACGGAGACACTCGAGGGGGGAGGCATGCCGCTGGGGCTGATGGAGGAGGAATCCTACGAGACGCTGGATGCCGCGCTAGGGGCGGGGGAGACCATACTTCTCTATACCGACGGGGCAACGGACATCCAAGACAAAGAGGGGCAGATGCTGGGGTCTGCGGGGCTGGCCGAGAAGGCAGGGGAGATTGAGTGGGGTAAGGGGGAGCGGGCGATGAGCGCGTTTCGTGACTCTTTGCTCGATCTCTGCAAGGAAGTCCGGTTTTCGGATGATGTGCTTCTGCTATCGTGCAGGCGCAAGAGCTAGCGGGCTGGCGTCGGGCCCTGCGGCGAGGTGCAATCCTCGCCATTTTCCCCTTTACATCTACCCGTGATATTGTTGGAATAATGGCGTCGTGCGGACCCTGAACACATGAGCGACTTGGGGGGGAGCCATGGACAGGGAGCTGCGAAGAACCCGGTTTCGCGAGGGTCAGATTCACTTCCCACCTTTCATTCTGAGGCTGTGCGCTCTCCTGCTGGCGTTCGCGGTCGTGACGCAGTGGGGTCAAGGGAGGGAGATACCGTTTGGGGGCCGCTCAGTAATCTCAAAGGCGCAGGGGAACCCGGACGGGGTGCATGTGGCGGATATGGACCGGGACGGCGACCTGGACGTGGTTGCCACGTCGGCCGATTTGGACAAGCTGGCGTGGTACGAGAACGACGGGAGTTCTCCGCCCTGTTTCGTCGAACATATCATCACCGAGGACCCCGACGGGCCCGGAGGGACGGAGGATGGGCCGCTGGACGGCGCCTTTCAGGTCTGCGTCTCCGATTTGGACAAGGACGGGGACTTGGACATTCTGGCGAGTTCGCTCACGACGGCCGGTGGGGGCAACATCATGTGGTTCGAGAGCGACGGCGGCGCGTCGCCGACATTCACTGCGTACCTGATCGTGCTATCCCGGAGGGGGCTGGACGTTGCCGCCGCAGACATCGACGGGGACGCGAACGTGGACATCGTCTACTCGTCCGAGATTGACAGCAAGCTCTCCTGGGGTAAGAGCGACGGGGGCTCACCGCCCACGTTCACCGAGCAGGTGATAACGTACAGCGCCGATCGGATGTACACGATTTTCCCGGTTGACATCGACGAAGACGGAGACGTCGACCTCGTCGCGCCGGAGCGGGACGGTGACAAGGTCAAGTGGTACGAAAACGACGGGGCTTCGCCGCCTTTGTTCACGGAACACGTTATAGACCCTGACGCCCCGGGAGCGACCGCGGTGCACGTTGCAGACATCGACCGCGACGGCGACATGGACATAGCCGCGTCGATACCATTCGCATACGATGAAGACCGAGTGCGCTGGTACGAGAACGAGGGAGGTACTCCGCCGACTTTCGCCGAACACGCCCTCAGCACCGAGGACCGGCCATGGTGCGTGTGGGCCACGGACTTCGACGGCGATGGAGACGTGGACTTTCTGGAATCCCCGTTTCCCTACGAGGAAAACGGCATATCGTGGTTCGAGAACGACGGCGGCTCGCCGGCGGCATTCACCCAGCGAATCGTCCTGCCGAGCAGCGGGCACTGCTTCCGCTTTTTCGTGGCGGACCTGGACGGGGACGGGGACAAAGATGTGGTGGCCGGCTCGGATGTGGTCGATGACCTGTTTTGGGTCGAGAACAAGACCATCCACCGGAGCGCGGCGTTTCCGGAGGAGCGGGTCATCTCCGAAGAATGCGCCGGAGCCAATTCCGTGTGTGCGGCGGACGTGGACGGAGACGGTGATGTTGACGTCCTCTGCGCGTCGCAGGACGACGACACGGTGGGGTGGTACGAGAGCGACGGCGCTCCGGTGCCGTCATACACTAGGCGCATACTCTCCACAGAGGCCGATGGGGCGTGTGCGGTTTGCGCAGCGGATGTTGACGGCGATGGGGATACGGACGTCCTTTGCGCATCGCAGAATGACGACACAGTGGCTTGGTTCGAGAGTGACGGCGGCTCTCCGCCCTCATTCGCCGAGCACGGGATCGCCTCCTCGGCGGACGGCGCGAGTTGCGTCTGCACCGCAGATGTGGATAGAGACGGGGACGTGGATATCATCTCGTCGTCGCGCCACGACGACAAGGTAGCCTGGTACGAGAGTGATGGGGGGAAACCGCCATCATTCACTGAACGGGCGGTTTCCGGCACGACGAATGCGGCGACCTGTGTCTTCCCCGCCGATGTAGACAGCGACGGGGATGTGGACATTCTATCGGCATCATATGAAGACGACACTGTGGCCTGGCACGAGAGCGACGGGGGGGCTCCCCCGTCATTTACCGAACATGCAATCTTCACGGCGGCCGACGGCGTGGAGAGCGTTCATGCGTGCGACGTCGACGGAGACGGACACATGGACGTGGTGTCCGCGTCGAGTCTGGACGGGGTTATTCGATGGTACGAGAATTTGGGTGTGCCGTCCCCGTCGTTTGTGGAGCACATGATATGCGCCACCGCAAACGGAGCAGCGTCGGTCTTCGCGGGAGACGTGGACGAGGATGGGGACGTGGACGTGCTTTCCGCTTCGCGTGAAGACGACACTGTATCGTGGCACGAGAGCGACGGTGGCTCCCCGCCGACGTTCGTCGAGCACGTGGTTTCAGCCTGGGCGGACGGCGCGGATGCGGTATGTGCGGCGGACGTGGACGGGGACGGGGATGTTGACGCTCTATCCGCCGCCAGCGAAGGCGGCAAGATAGCGTGGTACCCGAACAAGGGCGGGCAGTCCGCGCTGCCCACGCTGGATACGGGGCCGTTCAGGCTTGCCCAGGGCGAGACCGACGACATTCTGAAGGTGTTTGCGTTGCACAGAGGCCGAGCCGGGGATGCGGAGCTGGAGCTGGCGGCTCTGGAATTGCTGTTGGAGGAAAGCGAAGGTGACCCCCTGACCAGCGGCGAGGCCAACGCGCTCATCGAGAATCTCTACGTTTACATGGACGACGGCTCGGGGATTTTCGAGCCCGGCGTGGACACGCTGGTCGCATCCGTGGAGACTCTCTCGCTCGACGACGGCAAGCAGGTCGTGAGCTTCTCGGACGAGGAGCCTCTCGTGCGACTGGCGCACGGTGCGTCGAAGGCATTCTTCGTGGCAGTTGAACTCACAGGCAACGCCTGGTCGCAGAATCCGAACAAGTTCAGGCTCACGCACTTAACGGAGGCATGCAGCGAGGCCGAGGATTACGAGCACGACATCGTCCTCACGCTGGAGTTCGCGCCCAATGTGTCTTACGAGACCAAGGCGCAGCCGCGCTTCAGAGTTTTCAGCAGTCTGGGCGAAGCCGTCGCAGAGATTGATCGGGAAGGGAGCCTTTTCCTGGCGGGAACCGTCTGCGGGCACGCTGCACCACGCGCAAGTCTGGCGAACGAGTTTCTCGTGAAGAGCCCGGGAGGCGCGGTTGTGATGTCGATTGACGAGAATGGGAATCTGAATCTCGCCGGCTCCATGCACAAGAGCCAAGCACCGCTTACAGCGCCCGAGGGGTCATTCATCTTCAAGAACGGCGCGGGGGATGTGGTGGCTTATTGCACCTCGGAGGGGGATCTCTACCTGCTGGGAGAGGTGATGCACGGCCCGTGACAATCGTGGCCGGGACGGCGCCGTTCCAACACGCGGAGCAGCTGGGCAGGGCAAATCGCGAAGGTTAAGTTTCCCGCGCGCTGTGGAAAAAAGGTGTTGACAGTTTTGGGCTGATATCCATAATAACGGGCGCCGGATGGGATGTGTCGCCGGAAGGGCGGCGGCTTTCAACGAAGGAAAGCCAAGCGCGATGATCTTAAGGCCCCTGGAATAATCTGCTCAGCGGGCGCTTCTGCTTGAGGGGAGCCACCCCTCTGTTTCCACGCTGTGCTCTCTCTATTCTGCCTATTGGTGTTAAGCCATGACTGATCACGAATCACAAATCAGACGGTTCCTCCGGCCGAGCGAGGAACTGATACTGCTCACCTATACGGATATCGAGCGTGGGCGTTCGTTCGGGCGGAGATGGCTGGCCGTCACGGGCGAGCGGGTGATGACTTTCTCCGACGACGGCGCGGCGGACGGGCCCGAGGTGGAGGTGCCGCTTGACGAGGTGAAATCCGTCAAGCCGGTGCACCTGGTGGGGCAGCTTGTGCTGGAGGCGGAGACGAAGACGCAGAAGGTGGAGGTGCTGCGGTGCTCGAACTCGATGTCGGAGAAATTCGGAAAGGTGGCCAAGTCGCTGAACGACGCGGCCAAGGACGGAACCTACAAGAAGCTGGTGGAAATGCAGTCGAAGCTATCGTCAATCACGGCGGTCGGCGGATAGGAAACAGCAACATGGAACCGCAAAGCGAAACGAAACCGGTGATGGACAGGGAGCCGGATTTCGTGTTCCTGGATCCGAAGAAGTTGAAGCTGTTCAAGGACAATTCGGGGCGGTTGCGCCTGACGTTGGAGAGGGACCGTTCGTATCCCGAGGTGAAGGTGGTGCGGGCGTTCCCGCTTTCGGATCCGGATCACTACCTGGGATTGCTGAACGCCAAGGATCGGGTGATCGGACTGGTCGCGGATCCCGGTGAGCTGGATGAGGATTCGCGAAAGGCGGCGGCCGATGCCGTCGGCGGGCACTACTTCGTGCCGGTGGTGAGAAGGATACGGAGCTTGAGGGAGGAGTTCGGGGCGATCTATTTCGACGTGGACACGGACCGGGGGAGGAGGGAGTTCGTGGCAAAGGGGATAAGGGACGAGATGGAGGATCTGGGGGAGGGGGAGCTGCTGATCCCGGACGTGGACGGGAACCGGTACAGGATTGCGGATTGGAGGCGGCTGGACGGGAAGTCGAGAAGGCTGCTGGAGCGGGTTGTCTAGCTATCCGCAGCACGAGGTGCCTGAGTCGCCGGAGCAGTCGCACGTGGGCTGGGTGCCGCGGAGGGCGCCGATGATTATTCCGGTGGCGCAGCCGACGCCGGACCTGACGGAAATCGCGGCTACAGGGCAGTTGCCGGCGCAAGCGCCGCACTCCATGCACGCGTCGCGGTCGATTATCTTCGCCTTCTTGCCTTCGATTGCGAACACGGCGTGAGGGCATACTTCGGCGCACATGCCGCAGCCGATGCATTTCTCGCGGTCGAGAACCAGAGTGGCCACGTTTTCCAGGTATCGTAGCTGAGGCATCGCGCCCCTCCTCCTATTCAATTATACGAAACGCCCCGCAATCCACAAGCCGATGCCGAGCACGACGGCGGCGATCTGAACAGGGAGGGCGACGCGCATTTCTTTCTTCACGCCGGAGAGCGAAGTGTAGGTTGACGAGCCGGTGAAGTTCATGGCGTAGAAGGCGGCGAGGGCAGGGACGATGAGGAACCAGGGAATGATTTCCAGGGCTCGCGCTGTGCCTTCGGAGCCGAGAATCCGGTAAGCGGCATAGGCGATGGCCGGGACCAGGCCGACGGCAGCACCTTTGATCGAGAATGCGCGCCCGGGGAGCCAGGGGAGCAGCATGGGAGCGACGGCCGCGCCGCCAAGAAAGCCGAGAACGCTGAGCACGACGGCGGCGAGGCCTGTCGTGAGCGCGTTCTGAAACCAATAGCCCCCGCGCCCCAGGCCTCCGAGGAAGAACAGAGCGGCGAGGAAGAGCAGGAGGTATTTCGGCCCGAGGACCAACTCCATGGGGACGAGAACCAGCCTGTCGCGGAAAGTGAATCTGATGCGGCGCATTTCGGGGGTGGCTTTCATGCCTGCGTCGAGAAATGCGGGCAGGTCGTTCGCGCGAACGGGGCCGTAGACTACGCGGAACCCCGTGCGCTCCTTGACACGGTGTGCGGCGACGCCGGGCGCGCCAAGCTGGGGAAGGATGAGCGTTCCGTGGGCGACGACTTGGTCTAGGTTCGTGGCTGATATTCTGTTCACGATCTCGTCGGTGCCGAACGTGCCTTTGCCCGCGGCGCACCACACGTTGATGCCCTTCGTGTCGAGCACCATTATCCAGGCGTCCCTGCCGGCCATGGCGCTGCGGAGATGGTCGAAGCTCATCTTGTAGTTAGCGGAGACGAGAACGGGGGAGTCCTTTGTGGGATTCCCGACGGCGTAGACGCCGGGGCGGACGGAGTAGCGCATGCGGTTGATGCCGACGCGGGCCTTTGCGGTACCGAGGCTATCCGCGAATTGCAGGTCGGCGCGCACGCGAGGCACCAGGCCCGCGGGCGTCAGGATCGATTTGAGCTGCCAGTGAGGTGCCGGGCAGCAGGGCCTCGACGGAGCCTCTGCGCTTGCCTGCCCACAACAGGACTTGTCACTGGAGCACGAGAACTCTTCCTTCACGTGCAGCGCCGCCTTTCTGCCGTACCTGAGGAGGAACGAACGTGATATTTTATCTTACGCCATGCCGGTGCCCTCTGCAAAAGGCAGCCGGAGATCGGCGGATGCTGCGATGGCCCGACGCACGAGCGTTGACGCAGAATAGATAAGATCCTATAGTTCCCATGGTTAACGAGAGAGACCCACATTCCGGGCGCCTTGGAGGAGAAGGAGCATGAAGACCAAAACGTTGTCCCTGCTTGTGGCCGTTGTTGTCGCGGCGTCGGCTGCGTTGGGGGCAGCGCAGCCCAAGGGGGCACCCAGTGCCGAACAGTTGATGAAGCAGAAGAAGGCTGAGTTGAGACAGGAATACAAGAAAGCTGCCGAGATGATACGCAAGACGGGAACGCTGGTCTACGCACATGATGACGAGGCGAAGGATGAGGTAGTTGCGGCATTCGACGACGGCAGCATGATCGTGCTTTCCGACACGCCGGGAAAGGACAGCAGGATCGTCCGAATCGGCACGGATAAGAAGGTGACTGTGCTGCTCGATGGCGGGAAGGAACTCCAGAGAATAGCGCACGAGGGGAAGATGGGGCAGCTTAGTGCGCCGGACTTCGATCATGCAAGCCGGACACTCGTATATAGCGTGCGGGGAGTGAACGGCGGGGGGACGGCGACCTTTGTGTACGACCTGAATAGCCGCGAAACGAAAGAGATATTCAGGTACAAGAGTGGGCAGCAGAAGCTCTGGTTCTTCTACAATGCCTCGGCGATAGCGCCGGGAGGAAAGGCGGTTGCAGGCTGGGGGATGCAGAGACAGGACCCCAAGACGCTGCGGTTCTTGTTGGGATTCCTCGATGTCGAGACAAACGCAATGAAGGAGGTGGTCCTACCCCAGGGATGGGGCAGGCAGATGGGACAGATGTGCTGGGGGCCGGAGGGGAAGGAGCTTTACGTAGGGATAACGGCACAGCAAGAGGCGAAGATCGTGCGGTACTCGATGGATTCGGGCGAGTTGGAGACCGTGTATCTTCAGGCAATGACGCCCAGCGTGTCGGCCGATGGGAAGAAGCTCGCGTTTGTGCAAATGGGAGAGCTTTACGTCATGGACTTCAGCGCGGAGCGAGGGGGGGCGCGGCGTGTAGCCGAAGGGATGATCAACAACATCAAGTGGAACCCCAGCGGAGACAAGCTGTACGTTACGGCAGTCGCCGATGAGGAAGGGCGGACCAGAGTGTTCAGGATAGATCTGCCGGCGGAGGAAAGCGGCAGATGATCGCCGGACGTTAGCGTCGATCCGTTCCCGGCCAGGGGGAGGGCGAGGGGTAGCGCCTCACAGGCGTGAGATAGAGAAGGGCGAATATTGGTGTGGCGGGGGGCGTATGTCTCCAGTAGAACCGGGGAGAAGACTGTTCTCAACCTTGCGAGAGATCGCGGAGGCTAAACGATGGCGAGATCTGCACTGTTGGCCGGCGCACTGCTAGTCGGCTTCGTATTGGCGCCGATCGTCGAGGATAGGGCGCTGGCTGCTGACGACCTGGGGGAGAAGGCAGCGGAGTTTGCCCGCCTGCTTTCGCAGGGAAATTGGGCCAAGGCGGCAAGCGCCTTCGATAGCGCCGTGAGGAAGGCACTTCCACCCCAGAAGCTTCAGGGAGCGTGGAATTCGCTTGTTTCGCAAAGCGGCCAGTTCAAGAGGCAGGTGGGTGTACGTGGGGAGAAAGAGGGAGGACGCGAGGCACGGTATGTCACGTGCGAGTTTGAAAAGGCGACGATCGATGTCAAGGTGATCTTCAACCAGAGTGGACAGATCGCGGGGCTATGGTTTCTGCCGGGTCAGGCACGCGCCGGATATGGACCTCCAGCCTACGCGAAGCCGGGCTCTTTCGAGGAGAGAGAGGTGACGGTAGGGTCAGAGGAGTGGGCACTGCCGGGGACGCTCTCCATGCCAAATGGCTTTGCACCGTTTCCGGCGGTTGTGCTGGTTCACGGGTCGGGGCCGCACGACCGAGACGAGACGGTTGGTCCCAATAAGCCGTTCCGCGACCTTGCGTGGGGCTTGGCGTCGCGCGGCATTGCTGTGCTGAGATATGACAAGCGAACGCAGGTGCACGCGGGGAAGCTTGCCGCGGCTCAGGTAACGGTGAACGAGGAAACGGTCGAAGACGCACTGGCGGCCGTATCCCTTCTGCAAGGCAGGCGAGAGATAGCTGGGGAGCGGGTTTTTGTGCTCGGCCACAGTCTGGGGGGGATGATGATCCCGAGGATTGGGAAGAGGAACCCGGAGATTGCGGGGTTGATTCTCGTGGCGGGGTCGGCAAGGCCGCTGGAGGACGTAATCCTCGAACAGATGAACTACATATTCGCCCTGGACGGGAGCATTTCGGACGAAGAGAAAAGGGCGCTGGAGGATATGGCGGGCAAGGTGGCGAAGGTGAAGGATCCGGAGTTGTCCAGCGGGACCCTCTCGTCGGTCTTGCCGTTCGCTGTGCCCGCTTCGTACTGGCTGGATTTGCGCGGGTACGACGCAGCAGGCGAGGCGAAGGGGTTGAGGCAGCCGATGCTAATACTTCAGGGAGGACGGGATTATCAGGTCACAATGAAGGATCTAGAGCGTTGGAAAGCGGCGTTGTCGTCGCGCGACGATGTCGTGTTCAAGGTCTATCCGTCGCTGAATCATCTCTTCGTTGCGGGACAGGGGAAGTCCGCGCCGAAGGAATACGAACGCCCAGGCCATGTTGCCGAAGAGGTGGTTGAAGACATTGCAGGCTGGATAAAGGCCCACTAAGAGACATCACTCCTTGATCATGCGTTCGCCCGGAACCCGCTTCCCGACCAAGCCCTGCGTGTGATTACCCCCTGCATCTCACAAATCCCATCAAGTGAGTTCCCGGCCTTTCTCTGTAGGTCCGCGGCGATGACAGCACTCTCAGACCCTAGACTTTGGGGGTGGAGCGGGGAGACCGCGGGGGGGGCATGGGGACGGGGACGGGTTGGGTGAGTTCGTGGCAGATTTGAAAGTGAGCAAAGTTCCTGCGGAAAGTCTTTCCGAACGGGCCGGATCATAATAACATACGCCTTGCGCGGATTTGCCAACTTCGGCTCCCTGGGAATAATGATAGGCGGAATGGGAGCGATTCCCCCCGAGAAGCGCCCCACGATCATCAAGCTGGGAATGAAGTCGATCCTTGCGGGAACGGTCGCGACGCGCATGACGGGGGCAATCGTAGGACTGATCTACTGAAACGAAGGAGGCAGGCATCGTGAGCAGATGGGTCAAGATTCTCGCCGGATTGATGGTGGCAATCGTCGTCGTAGGAGCGCTGGCGGCGGCCCAGGTCCGCAGCACGGGCATGGAAGGGCGGGGGCCTGCGCGGGAAGCGGCCCAGGCAGACCCGCGGGCAGGGAGAGGGGCAGCGGCGAAGGTCGCGGGGTATGACGTGAACGTGCCGGGGTTCGACATGAAAGAATACACAATGTTTTTCGGGGACATGCGCGTCGAATACCCGCGGCAGATCACGATTAACGACGAGACGGACCTTATCCGGATCGGGTCCAGGCTGAGCCAGTACTACACCGGCAAGAAGCAGACCCGGGAGTCGGCATTCAACCAGTGGTGCGATTACGTGGTCGGGCTTATCGAGTACATCAGCAAGTGGGACAATGTGTTTGTCGCGGAATGGGACGGGGAGAAGGTGACGAACTTCGCAGGGCCGAGCGGAGAGCAGTTCCTTTCGGGGCTGGAGGATCAGCCGTTCATCTATAACTACAGAGTGAAGGATTCGAGGAAGATGTACGTGTTGAAGACGCAGAAGGCGGACTTGGAGGGATGGGGCGGGATCAGGCTCGTTGTGGACCCGGCGTATCCGACGCTTTTCAAGCTTTTCGTGTCGGGCATCGAGGAGGGGACGCACAGCCATTCGCTGACGCTCGAGACGCCGGAAGGCGAGACGCTGTACAAGGGGCGCTTTGAACTGAGAGGCGTGAAGCCGGGGAGGATCAAGGTCAGTGTGATCGCCGAAGACACGAGCGAGCCGACGGAAGTGCTGATGGGGCTTTACCCGTCGAACGGTCGAGACCTGCCGCAGAGGAGAGTGCCGTATCACCTGACCAGCGGGCCCACGTACATAAGAATGGCGCTGGGGGGAATCTGGCCGGCGAAGGACACAAGGGCGTGCATCGTCGATGGGGAGTTCGAGATGCCGGTTTATCCGGGGCCTTGCAGGGTCGTTGCGGTGAAGGGGCCCGAGTATAGAGCCGTCGACGAGACGTTCGACGTGCCGTCGGGAGGCTACGTGTCGAAGACGTTCGCCCTGAAGCGTTTCATGGACCTGCGCAAGTGGGGATGGTATTCGGGCGACGACCACTGCCACATCGGGCGGGATCCTCTGCGCGACGAGGACATAATGAAGCTGCTTTCTGCGGTGGACCTGTACGCGACGAACATCGTGCAGATGGGCGATCAGGACAGCCTGTATTTTCTCCAGTCGACGTGGGGTGACATGTCGCGTTACTGGCGCGGGAGAAGAGTGATGATGGCAGGGCAGGAGGACCCGCGCACGGGGTGGCGGGGCCACACGCTGATGTACGACATTCAGAACACGATCCACGACCGCAACACCTACTACTTGTACGAGGATGCATTCAAGGAGGCGCGCCGACAGGGAGGCATCACGGGCTATGCGCACGATGCGCTGAGGTTCGAGGCCGAGCGCGGGGCGACGGTGTCGATTCCGCTCGGGCTGGTGGATTTCATCGAGTTGGAAGGCTCGGATCCGCAGCACGTTGACGCGGTGTACCATTTCTGGAACCTGGGCTTCAGGCTGCCGGTCTTCAGCGGGGCCGACTTCCCGTACGGGCAGTTGCCGGGGGGACGGAGGTTCTACACGTACGTTGAAGGGGACCTGACCGTGGCGAAGTACCTGGACGCGCTGCGTGCGGGGAATACGTTTGCGAGCCACGGCGGCGGCATCATCGACATGCGGGTGAACGGGCAGCTCCCCAATTCGGTGATCGAGGTGGAG
>Ga0180437_10002160_pt1 | contig 32041 bp, 25 predicted proteins | sample SS_ome_4_FD_132410 | JGI IMG/M metagenome (GOLD analysis project Ga0180437, IMG submission 132410) | Hypersaline lake sediment archaeal communities from the Salton Sea, California, USA - SS_3_D_1 metaG | ecosystem: Environmental > Aquatic > Non-marine Saline and Alkaline > Hypersaline >... | reverse complement strand
CGGATCGCGCAATAGGGAGATAGCTTCCTGCGGACAGTGCGAGACGCACACACCGCAGCCCATGCAGGCCGCGACATTCACGCAAGCGTAGCCGTTGTCCACGGCGATGGCCTCGAACTGGCAGTGATCCGCGCACAGGCCGCAGCCTTCGCACAGATCCTCACCCACTTGGGCGACATAGCCCGAGGAGGCCAGCATCGGCGTGCCGTTGCGGTGGGCGTTCATCGCCCCGCAGCAGCAGGAACAACAGTTGCAGATGGCATAGAACCTGCCTAGCATAGCATCTTTGAAGAACGCGTGGTGCACGTAGCCCCGCTCGTGCTCGGCCTGCAGGATCTCCACCGCTTCTGCCTGGCTGATCATACGGGAACGGCGGGGGTGATGCTCGAACACAAAGCCGGCAAACGGCTCGCCGATGAGAAGACAGACGTCCAACGGCTCGCAGGGGTCCGGCCGCACAGTGCGGCAGGCACACTCCAGCACGACGATGTGGTCAGGGTTCTTTAGCACGATGTCGCGGGCCATGGGGTACGGGATCGTCTGCTCCAGATCCCGCAGATCCACGTCCTCCTTGACTGTTACCAGTTGCTTGGCCGCCTCCAGAGGCACCACCTTGCCGTGATACCCGTCGGCATATGTGCCGCTGGCCCCTTTGGCATACGCGCCACGATCACCGCCATCCGATCGCTTTGGAATCAGGCGGCCCAGCAGCCGCACCGGCGGCCCAAAAACGCGGGCCAGTGGATGCTCCCCTGCGCCAATGCCGATATACAGATAGGGCCAGCGGGCATAGACGTAGCCGTGCAGCCAATCAAATAAGGAAAAACCTGGTGTGCGCCGCGCCTCTTGAATGAAGGCTCGGGTAGAAGGTCGTATCAGGCCGGATCGCGACTTGTCTTTCATGGGCAGGATCCTTTTCGAGCAACTAGCTGCCCCGCCGCGGCAGGGCATACCCCAGCCTCTCCAGTTCCCTCTCGTTCTTGCGCCACTTCTTGCGTACTTTGACCCACAACTCCAGGTAGACGCGAGTGCCCAGCAGTTCTTCGATCTCCTGACGGGCATCGCGCCCGATACGCTTAATCATCGCCCCCTTTTTCCCCAGGATGATACCCTTTTGGGTGTCGCGCTCCACGAAAATGTTGGCGCTGATGTAGGTCATGTCCTCGCTGCGCTCCTTGAATTGGTCGACCACTACCGCCACCGAGTAGGGGATCTCTTGCCGCAGGTGGCGCATCACCTGCTCGCGCACCAACTCTGCGGCCATGAACCGCAGTTGCTGGTCAGTGATCTGCTCCTCTGGAAAATAGCGCGGACCAAAGGGCAGCCGGGCTATGGTCTCTTCCAACAGTTGGTCCCGGTTATCTCCGTGCAGCGCCGAGACCAGGAGCCAGTCGTCGAACGCGTCCAGGGCCTGGTAAGCTTCGACGTGGGGCGCTGCCTGCTCGGCTGAGAGTAGATCTGCCTTGTTTAGCACCAAGAGGGTTGGCACCCTACCTTGCTCGCGCAAGATGCCGGCGATCTGGCGGTCCTCGTCGCTGGGCGGCTTTGAGACGTCCACCAAAAAGAGCACCACGTCGGCGTCCGGAATGGCACGCACGGCAGTTTCGACCATAAACTCACCCAGCTTGTGCAGCGGCTCGTGGATGCCTGGCGTATCCACAAAGACGATCTGGGCGTCAGCGAGGTCACCGCGCTCCCGCTCCAGGGTCAGGATGCCCAGCAGCCGGTTGCGCGTCGTCTGCGGCTTGGGCGAGACGATGGCGATCTTCTGGCCCAGGTAGGCATTCATCAGCGTAGATTTGCCCACATTGGGCTTGCCCACCACCGCTACGAACCCGGAACGGTGGTCGGGCGGCAGGTCATCAGGCAGCAAGAGTTCGGCTAGCTCGTTGTCACTCATGTCACGAAACCCCAATCTTGAATGGATTAAAATCGGTGTCCACGTCGTACACGTCCTCGTTCTCGGTCTGTTTCAGGTGGTTGGTGACCCGATAGGTGACCGGCGTCATGACCACCTCCAGGCCCACCTTAAAGACATAGTTGGAGATCACGATGCTCCAGAACAAAGACCAGGGCACTGTCCCTGCAAAGGCGATGGTCACAAAAAGCACAGTATCCACCCCCTCGCCCACCAGAGTGCTACCGATGGTCCGCGTCCACAGCCAGCGGCCCTGGGTCAGCACCTTCATCTTGGCCAACGTGTAGGAATTGCTAAACTCCCCGGCGAAATAGGCGATGAGAGAACCAAGCACGATGCGCGGCGTGGTGCCCAGTATAGCCTCGTACGCTTCCTGATACGGCCATCCTTCTGCGGGAGGCAACGCACCCACCAGGGCAAACACGCCAGCCATCAGTGCAGCGCTGCCGAACCCCGCCCAGATGACCCGCCGGCTGCGACGGTAGCCATAGACCTCGGTCAAGATGTCGCCAAAGATGTAGCTGATCGGAAAGAGGAGCGTCCCCCCATCAAAGGTAAAGGGGCCAAGTTCCACGATCTTGCTGGAAGCCACGTTGCTGATCAGCAGCACGGCTACGAAAGAGACCATGATCAGATCGTAGTATCTGTAGCCTTGCGCTCTGACCTGAGTCATCTGCTACCATCCATGACAACGAGTAGATTCCTGATCGAACACGGCTCATAGCGGGAGATGAACCGTCAGAGGACCCAGAATCTACATCACAGCTTGAGACGATATCCCCACCTCGATTATAGCGGTGAATCGCCCCCTTCGCAAATTGACCCGAGCGACCTGGGGTTCGAATTGCTACTCACACGGCAGATCTGTCCATGGCGCGAGCAGCTCGAGGCAGCGCTAGGGTTGTTCGTGTACGGTAAGCCTTCTCACGGACTGACAGAGATGGTGCCTACCGTCAGATGATCGTCTGGTGCCGCATCTGCGCTGCCGCGCACCAGCAGTCGCTCGCCGCTGACGGGATCGTACAGGCCGGCGATGAGTTGGTATTCACCTGGTGACAGATTGCCGGGCAACAGCACGCCGTAGCGGTCCACAATCGGTTCGCCCACCTCCCAGGTGGACGTAGGCCGCATCCCCCCCACTGGCTGGCTGTCGCGCTGGGCGACCAACTGTCCTTCGGCATTCAGCAAGTGCACAAATACCTTGAGATCCTGTTCCACCGGCTGATTCGCTCGCCAGAAGAGGCTCAGGGGCACCACGTCTCCAGGCGAGAGCTGGCGGACAGCCAGATCGATCCCTGTGAGTTCGATGCGCCCGCCAATGCCGTCGCCGAACCAGGCCCCGCTCATCTGCGTGGCCTGTTCTGCCGGGGGCAGAGCGGTCGTGCCATAGAGCGCCAATTGCAGGCCGCCAAACCAGCGGTCGTCGGCCCGGTAGGCATGCTGGTTCATCCATGCTTCGATAAAGCCCTCTGACGCTCCGCCTGCCTGGCCAAACAGCACAAACACGCGCCGGTGTTCGCGCGTGATATCCGCAAGCTCGGCGCCGACCGTCCCCTGATCGGGCAGCAAATAGATCTCCACCCCCTCGATCCCCTCCCGGCTCAGGGCGGGGAGTAGTTCGGGCGGGCTGAGGATCAACGCATCACCTGACCGTAGAATGCCAGACAAAGCCTCGCTTGCCTCAGCGACGTAGGCCTCAGGCAGAGCAGGGTCCGGCCAGTAGTGGAGGCAATAGAGATAGGCCGTGTCACCATCAGGAAGGGAATAGGTCGTCTCGAGCACAAACGCATCCTGGAACAAGCGGGGCGGATCGTCGAGGATGCGCTCAATGGCCGCCTGGACCTCTGCGTTCGGATCCTGGTTGTCGCGTGTCAACAGCAGGTACTCGTAGCCATAAAGCCGGGGTAGAGGATCGCCACCCTCGTGGTTAGGGGCCAAGTCCGCCACCTCGACGCCCTGCAGGCGGGTCAGTATCGAGTACAGGAAACTGCCAGCGTTGATCTGGGGTGTGTGAGCCAGCACACCCAGTCGCACCGAATCCCGTTCCATCAACCGCCGCCGCGCATCTATGCGGGCCAACACCTCGGGTTGGATGTAGTAGCCCGGGTCAGTCTCGCCTGCGTCGGGCAGCTCCAGGTGGACGCCGCGGGCGAACAACCCTGTCTCGCCCAACAGGTCCGACCAGAATCGGGTATTCTCGGCAGGTGTACTGAACTCCGAGTATGAAATGACGGCGAACTGGACGAGTCCCCATATCACGGCCAGGGCCAGCAGGGCGCGGCCCAGCCACTGCCAGGGCATCAACAGCAGGCCCGCAGCCACGATCAGCGCCAGGGCTGGCAACACAGGCGTAAAGGCCCGCGCCTCTTTATAGATGGAAAAGGTCAGCAACAGATAGGCCGCGATGGGCCACAGGAACAACACCCACCAGCCGTTATCAGCCTCCCAGATCGTGCGCCAGACCCTTCCCTTCTTGACCAAATAGGCGACGATGCCGGCCACGGCCACCACCAGCAGCAGGGCAAAGACCAGGCCCAGGCCTTCGTTGGTTGTGTGGCGTAGATAGTAGGTATAGGTGTAGATACTCGTCAAGTCCAGCTCGCGCCCCCGGGGATCGCCCACACCGTAGCCGTACAGCAGCAAGCGCCGGACGACCTCCACGCGGGGCAGATACCACAAGGAAGCAATGGTTGCGCCCAGGCTCAAGGCCGATAGACAGTTCACGCCTGGATCCTTGGGCCGTCGTAGGACCAGGTAGATCGTGGTAGCAATGAGCACGGCCCAGGCAGGGAACAACCACAGGCCCAACGTCAGATCCTCGACCACACTGCGGTTAGGAAAGTACCACAGGGCAGCCAGGGCCAGGCCGCCGCCCATTGCGACCAGCAGGTCTGGAACCGAGATGCGCAGCCCGCCCCGTAGCCGGTTCCACAATGAGCGCAGCACCTCGGAGCGCAGGATGACCACGACGACCGGCACAACCACGAACACCAAGTAGGTCCGCTTGGTGAGCATCCCCAGGCCCAGCGCCACGCCAAAGGCCAGGGCATAGCCCCGCTGCCGCAAGCCGTCGCTGGCCACCAGCAGGTAGAGGGTCAGCGTTACCAGGGCAGCCAGGGAGAATTCGATATAGAAAGAGCGGGACATCCCGTACAGCAGGGGCACCAGCGCTGCCAATACCGCACCCCAGACGCCCAGGCGCCTCCCACCCAGGTATGCCCCCAGCCCATATACCGAGGCGATCAGGATCAACCAGTAGCCGGCATTGACCATGATCGCCACGTCGGAGGAAGTGCCAAAGGCCCAGTACAGGGGCGTGACCGAGGCAAAAAAGAGGGGGGGGCGGATCGGATCCTGCACCGAGGCCTGGAACATTCCCTGCCAACTGGGCGGTGTGAGGGTCGCATAATAAGCCAACGACCGGCCCAGGTGTGCAGGCCGGTCCCAGCCGGGAATGACTACATTTTTCGTCAGCCAGATCCAGTTGTTAATGGCATGCAAGGCCGCCAACCCCAGGATCAGCACCCAAGGGGCCAGACGGGCCAGCAGCCCACCACGACCACCAGAGTTTGGCCCCATAGCGTTCGCCATGTGTCCCTTTCGTCGACGCGCTGCCTCCCATTATAGGCGAATGGGAGGACTTGTCAACTGCATGAGGACCAGGAGGGTTTCCATCATCTCTACCTGGCGTCCCTTCCTGTCCGCCAGCTCCTACCAGCGAAACTGCTGCCCGCACGATCGCTGTGCTTTAGTCAGCCTGATTTCGCCCTCGCAGCCAATCCAGATAGCGGGGCATAACGGCTGTATAGAACCGATACCCTGCCCTGCTCCTGGGGAAATCCCAGGCTCCCAGCCCCTGGACCAATTGCCCGCCCATCCCCAACTTGAAACGTACCACTCCCCACATCGGGTCCGACTCGTCCAAGTCATCGGGTGCACCCCACAGGTCGTATAGCCTGCAACCAGCGGCCCTGGCCTGCCGGATCGCCTCCCATTGCAGGAGTTGGTTGGGCATGTGCTTGCGGTGATGGCTCGAGGATGCGCCGTACATATACCACGCCGTCGCCCCAAAGGTAAAGAGCACCAGGCCAGCCACAGCCTCCCCTTCGATCTCGGCCAGCAACAGACGGGCGAGTCCCGCCTCCAGGAAACTCCCCCAGGCATCCTGATAATACGCAGGAGGGCGGATAAGGAACCCGTCGCGCTGGGCTGTCTCGGCGTAAAGCCGGTAGAACACCTCCAGGTCTTTGTCGGTGGTCCCTTCGACGACGGATACCCCCCGCCGCATCGCCAGGCGCACATTGTAGCGCGTCTTGGACTTCATCGCCGCCAGCAGTTCATCCTCCGGCGGCACCAGGTCGAGCAGGACCGTGTTGCGAAACTGGATCTGGTCATCGGACAGGCGCCAGCCCCGGGCATGAAGTGTGTGCGCCATCTCCCCGGCATTCGCCGCTCGTCCCCCTGCTACCGGGAGTAGCGCGTCGTCCTGGTAGTAGATGTCGGGATCGATCTTGAGGAAAAGCGCCCGCCGCCCGCGGACCAAGCGTTCCAGTTCAACCAGGATGCGGATCGCCAGACCGGTGTCTTGCCAGTCCAGGATCGGCCCCTTGGGCACATACAGGATCGATACCGGAAGCCGGGGCAACCGCCGCTCCAAGACCGAGGCAGCAGCCACCGCCCGCCCTTCCTCCTGAAAGAGCAGGCGGGTCGCATTCCAGCCATGCCGAGACTTGAAGGCCCCCCAGGCCCAGCTCTGCAGGATATGGGGGTTGGGCAGGTCCAGCAGGGCTTGATCCCACGCCTGAGGCTCTGCGATATCTACGATGCGCATCAGCCTTCCTGTCTCCGATTGAGCCAGTTCACGATTCCCGAATAGAGCCGGTAGCGCAACGGCGCATAGACCAAATCCCAGGCGCCAACGGTGCGCACCACCCGCCCGCCGAACCCCCGCTTGAACCGGTAGACGCCCCACAGCCCTTCGTGGCGCTCGGTGAACTTGGCTTCCAGGGTATCCTCGTCCTCGTCAGGTATGCCCCACAGGTCGTAGCTCCGGCACCCCTGGTCTCTGGCCCACTCCATCGCCTCCCACTGGAGGGGATAAGCGGGCATCCGGTTGCGATGCTCATCTGAAGAAGCGCCGTACATATAGATGGCCATGTCGCCAAAAGCGAACGCTACCAAGCCGGCTAGGAGTTGCCCTTCGTATTCGGCCAGGAGCAGCCGGCCACGACCTGCCGGCACAAACAGCCGGTGGGCCGTCTCGTAATAGGCCTGGCTGTGGATGCCAAAGCCATCCCGTTCACCGGTCGCCTCCATCAATTGATAGAAAGCGGGCAGGTCACCCTCGTCGCCAGCGCGTACCATGACCCCCTTGCGCCCGGCCAGGCGCACGTTGTAGCGGGTCTTTTGTTTCATGCGCGCCAGGATCTCCTCCGGCCCACCCTCCAGGTCCACCAGGACCGTACGTCGCGGCTGCACCTGCTGGGGGCTCAAGCGGAAGCCTATTGCGCGCAGCCGCTGCCCCAGGTCAGCGTTGTCCTCCAGGTCCGGCTCTATCTTGAGGCAGATGGCGCCCTGGCGCCGCGCCAGGGGCTCGATGGCCTCCAGCAGTGATCGCACAATCGCCGCATCCTCCAAGTCGGCGGCCGGCCCCCTGGGCACGTAGGCGATGCTGCCCAGTCCGAGCGGCAGAGGCCGGAAGAGCACCTGGGCGCACGCCGGGCCCACGGCCACCCGCAGGACGCGCCAGCCGAACCGGGCCTTGAGTTCACCCCAGGCCCAGCTCTGTAGCAGGTGCCCGCCCGCCGCCGTCACGGCCTCATCCCAGGCCACCTCGTCCCCTGGCCGCTCGAACACTCGCTCCGTAGACATCATGCCCGGATTATATCACGGACAGCCCTGCCTGGAAAGAACACCGCCGTCCCATGCGACGATACCCTGCCTCCCACGCACCCAACCAACCCGTTCACCAAGCTCCCAGGCCGCGAATTCCCGACCCTCTCCCTCCTTCCCGGGGGAATGTGACATTTGTAACTTGCCTTTTCCCCTGACTTGTGGCATAATAGCCCCCGTTCCGCAAGCTGCCAAGGGAGGGTATGACATTGCTGTCAGACTATAACTTCATTGGGGTATACATAGTCGTCGTGGTCATTTTCCCCTTTATTGCCCTGGGGTTGGCCTGGTTGCTACGACCCAAGAAGCCAAACCCCACCAAGACCGACACCTACGAGTGCGGCCTCCAGACCATTGGTGATACCTGGGTGCAGTTCCGTGCCCAATATTTCATCTACGCCCTGGTCTTTGTCGTTTTCGACATCGAGGCCGTTTTTCTTTTTCCCTGGGCGGTGGCCTACGACCAACTCACACTTTGGGCACTGGTCGAAGCCATCCTCTTCCTCGGTATCCTGACCGTGGGCCTGCTCTATGCCTGGCGGAAGGGCGCACTTCGCTGGCAATGAAAAATGACGAATGACCCATGACCCATGACCGGGTCAGCGCGTACCTGGTCATGGGCCCATGGGGGCTTGGTCATTCCACAGGATGGGAGACACGCATGGACTTTATTCTCAACTTATGGGTTGAATTGGGAGCTTGGGCTCAGGGCCTGTTGAACAGTTGGGGCGTGCCCGAGTGGGGTGTGAACCTCATCTCTGACATTGTCGGCGCGCTGATCCTGCTCATCATCGCCGTGATGGCCGTCATCATCTTTACACCGATGGAGCGCAAGGTGATCGCCCGCATGCAGGACCGGCCGGGACCGAACCGCGTCTGGCCCTACGGCCTGCTCCAGGCACTGGCCGACGCTATCAAGATGCTCACCAAGGAGGACATCGTCCCCCGCAACTCCGACCGCGCCCTGCACATGCTGGCCCCCCTGATCGTCGCCATCCCCGCCTTTCTGGTTTTCGCCGTGTTACCCTGGGGTCCCCAGGTCATCGGCAAGGACTTGAACGTGGGCGTCCTCTTTATCGTCGCCGTAGGTTCCATCCACGTGTTGGCCGTCGTTATCGCCGGCTGGGGCTCGAACAACAAGTTCGGGCTGCTGAGCACCTTCCGCGCGGTGAACCAGTTGCTGGCCTACGAGATCCCCATGGTGCTCTGCATCCTGACCGTCGTCCTCTTTGCCAAGACCATGTCCACGGTAGGGATCGTTGAAGCCCAGACGGTACCCTACTTTGTCGTCACGCCGGTGGCGGGCATGATCTTTCTCATCTGTGCCCTCGCCGAGGCCAACCGCTCGCCTGTGGACCTGCTGGAGGCCGACTCGGAGATGGTAGCCGGATACATGGTCGAGTACAGCGGCATGAAGTTCGCCATGTTCTTTATCGCCGAGTACGTCAACATCTTTGCCGTCGCCATCCTGACCTCCACCCTCTTCCTGGGCGGCTACAAGTTCTTTGGCCTGGAAGCGGTCGCTCCGATACTCACCCCCGTCATCGTCTTTGTCAAGGCGGTCTTTGTCGTCTTTTGCATGCTGTGGTTCCGGGCCACCTTCCCCCGTATGCGCTTCGACCACCTCGTCGGCTTTGCCTGGAAGTTCCTGGTGCCCCTGGCCCTGGTCAACTTGTTGTTGGGCGCCCTGGTGGTCAAGCTGACTGACAACGTCTGGGGGCAAGCGGGCTTTATGCTCCTGTCCAACATCATCCTCATCGCCATAACCGGCATCCTCGTCAACCGGATAGCGCGTCAGCTCAGAGAGGCGCCGGCCATCAAGCGCATCGCGGCGGTGGAAAGGTAGGCTGCCATGAACTTTTCCCAGGTCGTCTTTATCATCCTGAGTGCCATGGCCTTGATCGGCGCGGTCGGCGTCGTCACCAACCGCAACCTCTTTCGTGCCGCACTGTTCTTGATCCTTTCCTTCGTCGGCGTGGCCGGGTTCTACATCCTACTCGAGGCCGAATTCCTGGCCATGGTCCAACTGCTGGTCTACGTCGGGGCCATCTCCATCCTCATTATCTTTGCCATTATGCTTTCCCGCCGGATCATGTCATCCGAATTCAGGGCATCCAACGAACAATGGCTCATTGCCCTGGTGGCAGCCGCCATCCTGTTGGGCGTCCTGCTGGCCATTCTCCTGCAAGTGAACTGGCCCACCGACCCGGTAGCCGACATACCCGACAACTTGATGGTCGAGCTGGGCAAGGCCCTGGTGGCCCCCGACCAATTCCTGCTGGTTTTCGAGGTGGCCTCCGTGCTGTTGTTGGTAGCCCTGGTCGGAGCGGTTATCATCGCCCGAGAACGATAAGGACGCGTGAGGGAGGAACGCCTATGCAAGTCCCATTGTCCTGGTATCTGGTCGTCGCCGCTGCCCTATTCTGCATCGGCCTCTATGGCGCGCTCTCCCGGCGCAATGCCATTGTCATTCTGATGGGTGTGGAGCTGATGCTCAACTCAGTCAACATCAATCTCCTCGCCTTCTGGCGGCACCTGGAGGTGGCTGGCGGCACAATGACAGGCCAGGTCTTTGCGATCATTGTCATCACTGTGGCCGCCGCCGAAGCGGCTGTCGGTCTAGCTCTGATCATCGCCGTCTATCGCAACCGCAAGACCGTGGACGTCGAAGACGTAGACCTGATGAAGCTATAGAGGAGGCGGGATCGAGTCCCGAGAAAGTCAATGAGAGAATTCTTTTTCAACCTGGTCTGGCTGCTCCCGCTCTTTCCCCTGTTGGCCTTTGGCATCATTGTGCTGTGGACCAACCGCAACCGGCTGCTTAGCACCTGGATCGCCTGGATCGGCATTGGCCTGGCCTGGATCCTGGGCTGGATCATTCTGGCCTTGACTCGGATAGATATCCACGGCTTGGTGCCACCGGCGGGCGGCTATCAGGTCTGGATGTACGACATCCCCACAGGCTCTACCGTCCTCAAGCTGGGCTTCCAGGTGGACACGCTGACGAGCATCATGTTGCTCATGGTGCCCTTTGTCTGCTTGATGATCTTTATCTATTCCAAAGGCTACATGAATTTCGGCACCGACCAGGTGGATCCCCGCTATTCCCGGTTCTTTGCCTACATCTCTCTCTTTGCCTGCGGCATGCTGGGCCTGGTCGTCGCCAACAACTTTGTCAGCCTCCTGATCTTCTGGGAGATCATGGGCCTCTGTTCCTACCTGCTCATCGGCTTTTGGTTCGACAAGTCGTACGCTGACCCCAAGCGCATCACGCCCAAGGAAGCTGGTCTGAAGGCCTTCTTGACCACGCGCATCGGCGACGTGATCATGCTGGCCGGAATGCTCTTGCTCTATTCCCAGACCGGCACCATGAGCTTCCAGGAGATTTTCTCCGAAGAGTCCCTGCGGCAGTTGGCCACGACCTACGCCTTCCCCGGCATGTCCTGGGCCACACTCTGTGCCCTTTTGATCTTTGGCGGGGCGGTAGGTAAGAGCGCCCAGTTCCCGCTCCACGTCTGGTTGCCGGACGCCATGGAGGGCCCCACCCCCGTCAGCGCCCTCATTCACGCGGCGACGATGGTCTCGGCCGGCGTCTACCTGACTGCGCGCTCGTTCCCGCTGTTTCTGGCCGGAGGCAGCGAGGCGCTGTCGGTGGTGGCCCTGATCGGGGCCTTTACCGCCATCTTTTCCAGCACCATTGCCATCGCCCAGAATGACATCAAACGGGTGCTGGCTTATTCGACCGTCAGCCAGCTTGGGTACATGTTTGCCGCCCTGGGCATTGGCGCCTATGCCGCCGGCGTGTTCCACCTCATTATGCATGCCTTCTTCAAGGCCCTTCTGTTCATGGGCTCGGGCTCGGTGATCCATGGGGTGGAGCACGGCCATCACCACGCCCAGCACGGGGCCCACGGCCACGGTGAAGAGGAATTCGATCCCAACGACATGATGAACATGGGCGGCCTGTTGAAGCGCATGCCCCGCACCGGCTGGACCTTCATCGTCGGTGCGCTGGCGCTGACCGGCATCTTTCCCTTCGCTGGCTTCTGGAGCAAGGACGAGATCCTGGCCGAGGCCTGGAACCAGTTCATAGAGGGCAGCGGCGCTGCCATTGCCCCTTCCCTGGACTTTGTTGTCTGGCTGCTACTGGCAATCGCAGCCGCTCTGACCGCTTTCTACACCGGGCGGCAGGTCTTTCTGACCTTCGCCGGCAAACCCCGCACCGAGGCCGCCGAGCACGCACCGGAGAGCACCGGCAGCATGACCTGGCCTCTGATCATCCTGGCTGTCTTTGCAGCCTTCCTGGGCCTGTCCGGCACACCCTGGGCCAACCAGTTCTTCATCATGATTGGCGAGGAGGCCGAGTTTCTGGACTACCATCCCCACCATGCGGAGTTTAACCTGCTGGTGGCGGGCATCTCCCTGGCCATCGCCGGCGTGGGCTGGCTTGGCGCCTGGCTCATCTATGGCCGCAAGCCGCTGACCGAGCCGGTGGATCCCTTGGAAAAGCCACTCGGACCGGTCTACACCCTGCTCAAGAACAAGTACTACTTTGACGAGCTGTACCAGCTCATCATCATCCGGCCCACCCTCTGGCTGGGCAAAGCCTTCGCCAAATTCGACCGGGTGGTCATCGACGCCATCGTCAACGCCGTGGGCGCTTTTGGCCGCTGGCTGGCGAGCTGGCTCAAACAGGCAATCGATAACCCCATCGTCGATGGCGCGGTCAATGGCGTGGGCAAGGTGACTGCCTGGTGCGGTGAGTTCATGCGCGCCACCCAGACAGGCCAGGTCCAGAACTACCTGCTTGTGGCTGGCGTGACCGTGCTGCTGTTGCTGGGCCTGTTTCTCTGGCAAACCAGGGACCTGTGGAGTACCCTGTTCTAGGACACGAGCGAAAGGCACCTTTGCACCGAGGAGGATATAGTAGATGGACCAACTGCTCACCATTATCACCTTTTTCCCGCTGCTATCCGTCCTGATCATCCTGTTCATCCCCAGGGATGAGGAGCGGACCATCAAGAACATGTCGGTCGGCCTCAGCTTTGTTCCGCTGCTGCTGGCCATCTACCTGTGGTTCGCCTACGACAAGATGATGGAAGGCTTCCAGTTCGAGGTCTTTGCCGAGTGGATCCCGGCCATCAACGTCAACTATCACATCGGTGCGGACGGCCTGAGCATCCCCCTGATCTTCCTGACGGCCTTGCTGACCGTCCTCTCTATGATCTATTCGTCGTTCACCATCAAGACGCGCGTAAAAGAGTTTTTCTTGCTCTTCTTCCTGCTCGAGATGGGCATGATCGGCGTCTTTGTCTCGCTGGACCTGGTCCTGTTCTACGTCTTCTGGGAGATCGGCCTGGTGCCCATGTACCTGCTCATTGGCATCTGGGGACAGGCCAAGGACCGGCCGCAGTATTCGGCCATCAAGTTCTTCCTCTACACCCTGGCAGGCAGCGTGTTCATGCTGCTGGCCATCCTGGCCCTGTACTTTACCCATGGCACCTTTGACATCGTGGAGCTGTCCCAGATCGACTCGATCCTGGGCGGTGTGGGATGGGCAGCCACCCTGGCCTTCTGGGCGTTCTTTGTCGCCTTTGCTATCAAGGTCCCTCTCTTTCCCTTCCACACCTGGTTGCCCGACGCCCATACGGCAGCGCCTACGGCCGGCAGTGTCATCCTGGCTGGCGTGCTCCTTAAACTGGGCGGCTATGGCATGATGCGCATCGCCCTGCCCATCTTTCCCGAACAGTTCCAATTCTACTGCACGACCGCGCCCGTTATCCCCATCCTGGCCCTGTTCAGCATCATCTACGGCGCGCTGGTATGTATGGCCCAGTGGGACCTCAAGCGGCTGATCGCTTACTCCTCAGTGAGCCACATGGGGTACTTTATGCTGGGGATCGCAGCAGCCGCAGCAGCCTGGGGGGTGTCAGGCCTGGAGGACGCGGCGGCCATGGCCTCCAACGGTGCAGGGATGCAGATGTTCAACCATGGCATTATCACCGGCGGCTTGTTCTTCCTGGTGGGCGTGATCTATGAGCGGGCCCACACCCGTGACCTGGCGCTAAAGGACACGGAGGGCAACCCCCTTCGCGACGAAAACAACAAGGTCATCCCGGCCTTTGGCGGGCTGGGCAAGGCGACGCCCTATTACTATGGCATCTTTTTGCTCACCGCGTTTGCCAGCCTGGGCTTGCCCGGCCTGGCCGGATTCTGGGCCGAGTTCTTTGTCTTCCGGGGCGCCTTTCAGATCATGCCCTGGTTCGCCGCCATCGGCATCCTCGGCATCGTGGTCACCGCAGCCTACATCCTGTGGAAGATCGTCCAATACGTCTTTCTGGGTGACTTTAGCCTGGACCGCTGGAACAAGATATCCCACGGTGCCAAGTTGACCGACATGCTGTCCTTCGAAAAGGTGACCATGTGGCCCCTCGTGGTGTTCATGATCGCCTTTGGCGTCTACCCGACGCCGCTTGTGGACTTTTTCAACTCCTTTGCCCAGTCGCTCTTTGGAGGATAGAGATAGCCCCTTCGGGTCTCTCAGACCCGAAGAGGTCGGATCTCGTGCGGAGGTGAGTTTTGACCTTTGAAACCTTTCAACTGCTCTCACCTGAATTGATCCTGCTACTCACAGGGATCGTGGTTCTCGTCGTCGACTTTGTCTGGCAGGATGACGCCGAGGGCGGAAGCAAGAAGACGGTCTGGGTCCCAGCCCTGGCCCTCGTCGGGCTGGGCGCGGCCCTGGTCGCCACCATCCTGCTATGGGGTACGCCCTCAACCGACGTCCTGGCCATGATGGCTGTGGACCCCTTTGCCCTGTTCTTCAAGATCCTTGCCATGTCCACGGTGATGCTGGTCACCCTGGCGGCGGTGCCCTACCTCCAGGACCGCACCCGCTATCGCGGCGAATTCTACGCCCTGCTGGTCTTTGCCGCCATGGCCATCTCCCTGGCATCTGCGAGCATCAACCTGGTCTCCATCTACCTGGCCATGGAGTTCCTGAGCATCACCTCCTACGTGCTGGCCGGGTACCTGCGGGGTGACGAAAAGTCCAACGAGGCGGGCATCAAGTACTTTCTCTATGGTGCGGTGACCTCGGCCATCATGCTCTATGGCATGTCCCTGCTTTACGGCGCCACCGGCACCACCGACCTCGTCGGCATCGCCCAGGTCCTCATGGCGGGGGATGTCACCATCCAGTGGCTGGCCGTGGCTGCTATCGTGCTGCTGCTGGCTGGTTTCGCCTTCAAGATCGTGCTGGCCCCCTACCACCAATGGGCGCCCGACACCTACGAAGGTGCGCCGACACCCGTGACCGCCTTCCTGTCGGTCGGCTCCAAGGCAGCCGGGTTCGCCATCCTGATGCGCGTATTCCTTACAGCCCTTCCCCAATTTCGTTTCGGCATCGGCTGGATGGCCTTCCTCATGGCCCTGTCCATCATCTCCATGGCCCTGGGAAACCTCATCGCCCTGCGCCAGACCAACGTCAAGCGCATGCTGGCCTATTCCAGTATCGGTCATGCCGGCTACATCATCATCGGTGTGATCTGCAGTATCACGCTGGGCGTCAACAACTGGTTCCTGGGGATCAATGGCACACTGTTCTACCTGCTCGCCTATCTGTTCACCAACCTGGCGGTGTTTTCGGCGGTCATCGCCTTCGAAACCGCCACCGGCTCCAGCGAGATCGCCGACTATCGGGGCCTTATCAAGCGGGCCCCCGTGGTAGCCGCCATTATGCTGATCGGCTTGCTATCACTGGCCGGCATCCCCGGCACGGCTGGCTTTATGGCCAAGTTCATGGTCTTTGGCGCGGCCATCCAGTACGGGGAATGGCAGACGATCCTCCTGGCCGTCGTCGCCGTGATCGCCAGCGCCATCGCCGCCTTCTATTATTTGAACGTCGTCCGCTACATGTTCTTCGAAAAGGCTGACGAAGAAGCCGAACCGGTCACGATCTCCGCTGGACTCAACGTTGGGCTGGCCGTCACCGTCATCGGCATCCTGGTCATCGGCATCTATCCCCAGCCCTTTATCGAATTCGCCACGGAATCGATCCAGATGTTGGGCGGGATCTTCTAGCTCTTCCACCCAAGGTCGAAGGCCGCGGGGGGATGGAGGAAGGCTGACCCGCAGCCACCCTGAACACAGAGCGTCAAGGAGGCACGTGCTTCCTTGACGCTTTTGCATGGGTTGCCTGCCCAGACGCGCTCCTCAGCATGCTTGCCATGGATACCGCGCTGGCGCGGGAGACCGCCCTCGTACGGGCCGCGACCGGCCTACGGACACCTGATGCGATCCAGGTCGCCACGGCGCGGTTAGCCCGCGCGGATGCTATTGTGACCAACGACCATCGCTGGGCTGGGAAAGTGACAAATCCAGCATTGGTGATCCTGTATGACTATGTAGCGTAGCCTATCATCTGCTGTCCCTTACGGCTCCGGCGGCGGCCCTGCATCCTCCGGGATCGGCGGGCCGTCAGGAAGGTCGCGCAGATACTGGCACGATACAAAACGCACATCCTCCCAGACGTGTCCCTCGGCTTCAAAGGTGTCGATGTCCTTAATCCAACGCTTCTGCTGGTTTTCCAGCCGGTAGATGTGCGGACTGGTTTGGCACTTGAGCAGGACATGGATGGGCGTGCCCTTTTCAAACTTTTCGAGGAACTCGTCCTCCACCACGTGCACGTCCTCCCAGGTCAGGCCCAGGTGCTCAAAGGCATCCAGACTGCTGATCCAGCGCAGCTTATCCTCCTCCAGCACATAGATCTCCGGTCCACTGCCCTTCAGCACCAGCCCGTCGCGGATGATCAGCGACGTCGTCTCCGGCAAGATACGTGCCAGGCTCACGCCGTAGCGGGTCACCGGAACGTTGATCAGGATCAGCAGGAGGACGACCAGGATCAACAGGCGCCCGATGGTCTTGGCCATGTTGATGCTGGGCAGGCGAGCTGGCGGCTCCCAACCCTCGTCACCTGGCTGTGGTTCGCGCTGGTACTTGAGTGGTGTTGTCCTGGCCGGTGCGGAAGGTGCCACGGCCCGCTGTGGCTCGGCAGGACGCTGCTTTTCGGTGGTCCCGCGCTCGTCTGCCGGCCTTGGTTCAGGCCGCGGCGGCGGCACCGGGGTGGGTGGGCTCTGCTGGGCCTGGGCCCGGCGCGCCTTTTGGCGTTCGATGAGGGCATCCAATAGCAAGTCCAGGATTTGGTCGGTGGTGGACCGTGGGTCTCTGTTTGTCATCTCCTCCTCCTATCGGACCACGAAAAAGCCGAGGATCTCGCCGATGCTGGCAAAGACGTTGGTGTAAAAGTTCCCACCCAACTGGCGGAATAGCTCAAAATCCATGCTCGGTGCTCCGACAAAGGGCCGCAACGTCCAGGCCATCTGGCTGCCCACAAAGGCATAGACGATGATCCACAGCCACATCACCACGCGCCGGGCCGTCGTGCCCTCTTTGCCGGCTGACGCGACGATCTTCATTCCCTGGCTCAGGAACACCACGCCCACGATACCACAGACGGCAAAGATCATCACGTTGAGCAGTTTGAAGAATTGGTAGGACGGAGTGGTGAGCAGGAAAAAAACGACGATAGGCGCAAAGCTGAGGAGCAGAACCGCAGTGACGGTGATGGCCGTCAGGATCAGGGCCACGTTCTGCGTCAGGCTCTGGTTGGAGCCAAAGAGCACGTTGAAAAAGTAAAGTGTCGGCGAGCAGACGACCAGCGTCGCCAGGAAGAGCAGCGGCAGCTTGAAGGCCGAACTGAGCGTCTGCAACAGACTGTGCGTGGATCCCAGCACCGCACCGTAGAGCGCCAGGAAGAGGAAGCTGGAGATGAGCATCGCCCGCATCTTTTCATTCAGACCCACCCCATCGCGGATCTCGACGAAAAAGTGGGCGCGGTTGCGTAGGATGGTCTCGATGACCGCAAGATCTTTCATGCTTGTGTCGTCTCCTTTTCACTTGGTTTGCGTAGCCTGACCAGGACGGCAAAGGCCAGGCTGAACAGAAATACCTCAAGGACAAAAGCGATCAAGGGCTGCAGGCCCAGAGCATAGTTCCACAAGCCCACCCCTACCCTCTGCGAGGCAAGAAAGTTGGTTATGGTGATGATCCCGAGCCCAAAGACCGCCCCAGCCAACGCGGCTAGCGCGGCGACGACCACGCCCACGAGCCGGCCCCACCACGAGCGGGCGTTAAGGAACAGAAACGCACCACAGCTCACCAGCAGAAACGTGCCAACCAGGCCCAGAGGATGGAATACCACCGTCTTGGATGTGATCGTCAGTCTCTCCAGACGGGAGAGAGCATACAAGCCATGCAAAGCTGCAAACGCCAGACCGGTCAGCGCCGCCGGGACCAACGTCCAGGGCGATGCTTTCTTTCGCAGCAAGAGGATCACGACCGGCACCAGTGCCAGGATCCCGAGGATGACAGAGATAGCATCTCCACTTCCCTCCTGCCCGTAGAGGAGGGTGTGATCCAGGGCGTCCAGCAGCACGTCGGCTGCCACCCAGTACCAGGGCGGCCGGGTCTGGAGGCGCAGCGTGAAATCGCCTCCCTTGTGGACGAACAACACCAGCTTGTCCTCCCCCATGTTCACCATTTGGAGGCGGGCGTTGTAGAACGGATCGTGATGCCACGCCGCGGTCACGCCGGGGATCTCGACAAAGCTGTACGCCGCGCCGCCGGGGATGCGCACGGGGATGACGCCAGCCGGGATGATGCCCGCCGCCGCATCGGCATAGGAGAGCGTGAGCGTACCATTGGACGATCGCGCCTCAGCCAGATCGTAGGGTGCTTCCACCTGCAGTGCGATGCGCGGGTCGCCTAGCAAAAAGTAATACGGTAGCCCGGCGAACCCCTGCAATGTGCCCCGGTTCTGCACCTGGACGGCGTGTCCTATGGGGAACTCGGGCCAGGTGTGGCGAAAGGGCACACCCTCGAAGGCGCCGATCAGATACCCCTCGTTGGGACTGTAGGCGAAACCGGCGTAGGCCGCTGCTCCCCTGTCGGTGAAGGCCAGGGCGATGGAGCCACCTTCCCAGGGACGGAAGGTGTTGCAGCTCCCTGTGGCAATCACCATTGGCGACAAAGGTGGGACATGACCAGGCCGCAGCGCGGTACCCTCGGCCAGGGCCAGGTATCCGTTCCCGCCGTGCCCGGTGAAGGTCAAGTAGTCGGCCCTTTGCAGGGCCTCTACCAAGTTCGCCAGCGTGAGGGGTTGAAGCGTGCTCTCTGCACCCTCAAAGGCCATGATCCCCGCCTCGCGATTCCCCGCGGGATTGGCTGCATTGGCAGCATAGACCCGTTCCCCCTGGACCTCCCCCGCACGTTGCCACAGGGCCCGGGCATCCTCCAAGGTGCCGCCGGATATGATGCCCACCGAGACAGCCGATGGCCGGTTCTGCACGGCCAACCCAAAATCGACCAGAACCTCATCCGAGAGACGGCCTGGCGACACGATCCACAGAAGCAACTCTGGATCCTGCGCCAGCGCCTCGTCAAGGCTGTGGGCGGTGGGCAATCCCTCCCCCTGGGCGATCTCTTCGGCCAGGGGGTAATAGGGATCTTCGGGGTCCGCCAAGATCACAGTCGCGCCCTGGGAAGGAGATGCCCCCAAAGCATCCGCGGCAGGCACCAACAACGCCAGAAGCATCACCAGCAGGATAAGCGTTCTCATTGGCTTGATCGGTTCGCTGAGATCCATCTCTGGCATGGATTGCACTCAAGTCTCTCGGACCTGCGCTCGTGCGATGAGGGCCAGGTTGCACGTGGGGTGTAGGGGTCACCAGCGCAGTGCAGGCAGGCTGACAAAGAGGACCGTCAACCCCCAAAAGAGGACCCATGTGACCAGGGCGTAGCGCCAGCGCTCGAACTTGAGCAGCGGGATGAGCAGCGCCACCAAGGCGACGATCCAGAAAGCAGGGCGGCTGAGGAGCAGGGGCCAGCCCATGGCTGTTCCACCGGGGGCAAAGGCCAGCCAGCGCAGGATGAGCGCGCAGACCACCGGCAGCGCGGTGGCAACGACCGCGTCGGCAGTGCCCCAGCCAGCATGGGTTGCCTGCAGCTCCCGGCCGATCTCCTCCTCCAGGCCAAAGCGCACCGCTGCGCGGGCCAGGGCACCGGCTTCATCCAGGCCTTCCGCCCGCGCCTCCGCGATCGCCTCCTCCAGGTGATCGCGCATCTCGGCCAGGACCTGGTGTTCGGTCTCGGCGTACAGGTCCATTTGGGCGGCGATGCGCGCCACCAGTTGATCGATCTCGTTCACGCTACAGGCCCGCTCATGATGCAGGCTCGATGCCCAGCATCTGGTTCACAGTGCCGGCAAACGCCTGCCAGCCCTGCAGCTCGCGCTCCAGGCGACGCCGGCCAGCATCGGTGATGGTGTAGAACTTGCGGCGGCGGCTGCCTTCCGCACCCTGCCATTCGGAGCCCAACCAACCCCGTCGCTCCATCTCGTGCAGCCGGGGGTAGATCAACCCCTCCTTGAACCGGAAGTAACCCTCGCTTCGAGCTTCCAACTCCTGGATGATCTCGTAGCCGTACATGGGCCGGTCCACCTCTGCCAGCAGGTTGAGGATGATGACCGTTGTCGTACCTTTACGCATCTGCTCCTGGATCGTCATGGCCTTCCATTTACCTCATTATCTTATGCATCAGCTAGTATAGCATAGACAGACGAATCTGTCAAGAACGAAACCTGACGTTCCGCCCGCGATTACCCTATCCTGTCCAGATGCTCTTGACAAGGATACCTAATTATGTTATAGTCTGACTATCGCCCACAGGAGACAAAACGTGGTACGGATCGGAATCCTTGTTGTGATTCTGGCGCAGAGCCTCATCCTTTTGGTTGGGTGCGGCTCGCAGGAGGCGCTTGCCCCTGTAGCCTTTGACGCGCTGGCTCGCCGGCTGCCTGCAAATGCCACGCAGATCTTCTTCTTGGATCTCAAGCCCGAAGGCGAAACAGGGCGTCACTGGGAGCACATCCGCAGCCAACTGGAGGCGAACTCGGACGTAAGAATGGCGCTCGATGGGCTGTACGGCGATTTTCTGGTCGAGGTATATGGCCTGGAGTCCTATGTAGAGGGGCCAGCCGCCAATAGCTTTCGCGGCGACGGTACCTTCGTCGCCATACAGGTCACCGATGGAGACGCTGCTGAGGAGACTGTCCTCGAGCACACGGCAGACGTGGGATGGGACCGGGAAACCTATCAGGGCCTTACCCTCTACTCCGGTGCCATGCCCGATGAGGGATACTACGGCCAGAACGTGGCCTGGACGGTAAAGGAAGGGCTCTGGCTTTTGTCATACAGCTATTTCGGCGACGCCCGAGATCCCCTCCAGTCGCTGCTCGATCTGCCAGAGGAGGAGAGCCTGGCAGCCTTGACCACTTGGCAGACGCTGCGTGACCGGCTGCCGGAACACCCCATGGGCCTGGTATACATCAATACCGCCAGGCAAGCCCGCCTGCACTCCCCTGTCCCCGGCGAATCCTCGTTGAATACGATAGCTAGCCAGCAGGTGGACGCCTTGGCCTTTGCCGCTGTGCCCGAGGAGGCAGGCATACGCATTGAGATCGAAGGGGTCTTTGCCCTGAAAGACGACGCGCCCCCGGAGCTTCTGGCCCTGTTTGAACTCCCTGCCGTGGATGCCACTTCCTGGAACGCGCTGCCGGCCGACACCGCCTTGACCCTGATCGGCCACGATGCCACCCTCGTCTGGTCCTGGATCCAGGGCCTGTTGGGCTTGAACACTGAAGCATGGGCACCGCTTGAGGACGCAACCGGCCTGCACCTGGAAACAGATCTATTGAGCGCCGCTGGACCGTTGACCGGTGGCTTTGCCCTGGGTGTCACGCCCCCCCTGCCTGACCAGCCTACCGGCGGAGGGCTGATCGCGATCCAGGTGCTGATCCTGGCCGAGGATGCCACAGAGGCCCAGATGAGGAGGGTGCACAGCGCCATGGAGAGCCGGGGTGCTATCTTTGGCCCCGCCGAGGTCGAGGGCATGCCCTTGCAGACCCAGTTGGGCACCGGACTGAGTGGCTATGCCATCTCCTACGGCTTTGACGACAGATTGCTTTTTTTCGGTTCCTCGCCGGACGTCGTCGGGCGCGGGCTCGCCGCCCGGCGCGACCGCGGGGGCCTGGTGGAGACCGGATCGTTCCAGTACGTCCTCAAGACCATGCCTGAGGAACCGGTTCTCATTGTCTACGTAGATGGTGGATCGCTACGCCAGCTTGCGAAGGCCAATATGACCAGCGAGGAGTACCAGAACTCGGAGTTCCAGGCACTAGAGGCGCTGGAGGCCATGGGCCTGGGCCTGCGTGTAGACCAGGACCGGATAGACGGCACCATCTACCTTCTCATGAAGTAGATGGCATTCGACTGGTCCAGTTTCGAACCTGGACCGGTCTGAACGACCGGTCTGAAGCCCAATGCCCTGGCCAATCCAATTTGCCCTACGGGAGTTGTGGAGCCAGCGCGGGCGCTCCCTGCTCTCGCTGCTGGCCCTGGCATTGAGTGTGGGCCTCGTGATCGCCACGGCCAGCATCAGCGCGCTAATGCGGGCCAGTGTGGCAGCACCGGCTCCCCCTCTGATCCGGCCTGGCGAACTCCTCTGGATCAGCAGTGCCTATGACGTAGACTATGATCTCCCCGCCGATCTGGCGGCGCAGATCGAGCCCGTGGCAGGTGTGGCTGGCGTGCAGCCGGTACTGCGCCGCCCTGTCCGCGTCTCTACCCCACGCGCCGACACCCTCACCTTGCTGGGTGTGGAACCAGCCGCCTATTTTGACTTCCACGATCTCGACCTGGCTGCAGGCATCCTCCCATCGGCCGAGGCGCCGGGTCTGGTGGCCCTGGCGCCCTGGGCTTACGTCCGGGATCTGAGCCTCGGCAGCCCCATAACGCTAACCACCCCCGTGGGTGATGTGCCGCTGCCCCTCACCGGTCTGATCGAGGTCGAGACCCTGGTATCTGCCCAACAGGGCCTGGTGCTCTATGCGCCGCTCGATACGGTGGCTGAGCTTTTCCGTGTGCACGACGCCATCACGAGCCTGGAGGTCCGCCTGGAGCCCAGTGCATCGCTCCGCGGCGTCCGGGCCGAGCTGGAGCAGATGCTGGGACCCGCCTACGCCGTGTCGGGCGCAGCCCAGCCGGGTTCCGGTCCCCAGCTCTGGCAGCGACTGGTGATGGGCACCCTACTCTTTGTCGATGGGCTGGTCCTGGTGGGCAGTGCCATGCTGGTCTATGCCGTCTTTGCCACGGCGACCCGTTCGCGGCGCCGCCAGGTCGGGCTGCTGCGCTCGGCCGGGGCCCAACGCCAACAGGTCATGGCGCTCTTTGTCGCCGAGGCAGCGGCCCTGGGATTGGCTGGCAGTGGGCTGGGAGTCCTCCTGGGTCTTTTGCTGGCCCGGGTTGGCGCATTCCTGGTCCTGGCCGGCACGGAGAACCCTTCTGCCCCACCTCTGCCTGCTGGGTCACTGTTGCTGGCCGTAACACTGGGCCTATTGGCCAGCCTGTCCGGGTCTGTCGGGCCAGCGATCCGGGCGGCATGGTTATCTCCCCTGGCCGCGCTGTACGACTCGCCGGCCCAGCCTGCGCCCCGATCCAGCGGAACCGGCCCGGGGTGGGCGCCTGCCTTTCTCATACGTCGTTTCCCGGTCACCGCCCACCTGGCGGCTGCCAACCTGGCCCGCCAGCGGAGCCGGACGCTGCTGCTGGTCAGTGCCCTGGCCCTGATCTTGGCCATGGCCCTGGGCAGTGTGGGAGTGCTCTCGCTTCTGGGCGAGGAGTTGGCGGCGGCCCTCGACCGCTTGACGGGGGGCGACTATTTGGTACTGCCCGGCCTGACTACCATCTCCTTGCGTGAACTGGCTGGGCAGGATACCTCCGATGTACCTCCCCTGGATCCCGGCTTGCTGGCTGCCCTGGAAGCCATGGGCGATCGCGTGTGGCTCATGGGCGGCACTACCGCCGACGTCGAGGCCCTGCAGGTCTTCCCTGGACAGCCGACCATACTGCTGGACGTGGAGGGATATGCCCGGATGGGTGGCTTTCGCTTCCAGGCAGGCGATTGGCCCACGGTGCTCGAGGCGTTTCGCCAGGGACCGGCGGTGCTGTTGGCACCGGTGGTGGCGCGCCGTCTGGGGGTGGAGCTGGGTGACGTGGTGCGCTTGGACACCCCCCATGGCCCTGTCGATTTCAGGGTAGCGGGCATCGGCGACAGCGAGTTCACTACCAGTGTGCTGGACCTGGAGGATGGGGCAACCTACCTGGGTGCCAACGAGGTCAACGCGGTGATGGTCCAGGCGAGGCCGGGCAACAGTCCTGAGACAACCCGGCGGCTGCTCCTGGACGCCGTGCAGACTCACGGCGGCACGCTTGTGCCCCTGAGCCAGGCCTCTGCCCAACTGCGGGCCGTCTTTTCCCAGGCCAGATTGTCCATTTCCCTGCTGATCGCGTTGGCAGGGCTGGTGGCCATGCTGGGTGTGGTCAACGCAGCGCTATCCAGCGTGGCCGAGCGCCGTCGCGAGATCGGCCTATTGCGGGCGGTAGGTGCCACCCAACCACAGGTCATCCGCCTGCTCCTGAGTGAGATGGCGCTGCTGGGGGGCGCTGCGGCCCTCGCCGGTACTGTACTGGGCTGGGCCGCCACCATCCTATTTCTGGGTGTGGCCCAAGCGCACCTGGGCTTTTCAGGCGAAGGCGTGTCGTCGCTTGCCGCTTGGTTGCCCCTCATGGTCGCCACCCTGGCTTCCTGGGTCCTGTGGCCCATGCTGACTATGCTCGGCGGGCTCGCCCCCGCTTTGCACGCTTCGCGTCTGCCAGTGATCCGAGCCCTGTACCAGGTAGCCGGGACGATGGGCTAGGGACTTGCAGACATCACGCCTTTTCATCTGGTTGCCCTGTCACCGCGACCAAAGCCAAAACGGGGATGAGAGAATATCTCTCATCCCCTCATTCCCTGCCCCCGGAGACGGGGGCTCGAGCGAGTTTCGTACCGAAAATTCTGCTAATCCCTCCGCGAGAAACCGGTCAGCAGAAACACATAGTAGAGCATGGTCGATAGGGCCTGGGCCAGCGCGGCCACGTAGGTCAGGGCCGCTGCATCTAGCACCTGCTTGGCCTCCTTCAACTCGCGCCCATCGGCCAATTGGTAGCTTCCCAACAACTGCAACGCCCGCTTGCTGGCATTGAACTCGACCGGCAATGTGACCAGGGCAAAGACGACGGTCCCAGCGAACAGGAACAGGCCGAACCAGGCCACGATCGGCGACTGGATCAGGCCAGTCAGGAACAAACCAGCGAAAAAGATGATCGGTCCCAGCCAGGATCCAATCCGTACCGCCGGCACCAGCCCCGAGCGAACCCGCAAAGGCGTATAGTTGACCGCGTCCTGCATGGCATGGCCTACCTCGTGAGCCACGATACCCAGCGAGGCCACCGAACGGCTCTGGGCGACGCCTTTGGACAGGCGCAGCACCTTCTTGCCCGGATCATAGTTATCGCTGAGTGTGCCGGGCGTCTCCTCGACGCGGATCTGGTCCAACCCGGCGCTACGCAAGAGAATGCGGGCAATCTCATAGCCGTTCAACCCCCGCCCGTTCGGCTTGCGGCTATAGCGCTCGTAGGTGGATCGCACCTTCATTTGAGCATAGAACGCCAGCAGCAACGCCGGTGCAGCGAAAAGTAGATACCTCCAGTCCCAGAAAAACATATGCCTCCCTCAACTCACCTTTTGTCATACGGACGCCCGCCGGGCCGTGCGTCCTACCAGTCGGGCATCCGGCTGATCAGTCGTCTCCTGCAAGCATAGCACAATAGGACACTCCCTGCAAGCCAGACCGCTGACACGTGCCTGACACTTCCCACCAGCATGCCGCGGGTTAGAATCACTGCCTGTCCAGATAGCAGTCACCGTTCGGCAGAGTGATGCTCCGGCTGGCTATGGGCCGAACTGAGCTGCATCGCATGCACCCTGTCCGGTAGCGGCAGATTGTCATAATCACAATTGCAGGGGCCACCCCCGGCGCAGCCGAGGCAGCAATATGCCTTGCCATCCACGATGGTCGGCTGCCAGTGGATGACGATCTTGCAGTTTTCACATACCCACTCTTCCGGCATGATCCCAGCACTCCCCTTCCGGGACACATGAAACATCGCAGCCTGGTATGCATCGTAGCATCACACGAACCGTGGTGCAGTGCGCACACAACAGGCCTCGAGACCGTGTCTCCAGGATACACATTCATTGTAGCTGCCAATCGTTAGATGAATGCTAGACCAATGTTAGAGTTGTATTAGAACCAGCCCGTTGCATCACCATTTCGAAAAGCAGGCTTGCCCTTTGCCTGCTTTTCGAGTACAATTCGTGGGACAAGCTATAACAGCACGGAAAAGAAAGGAGGTTCGCACATGGGATTCTTGAGACGGATTGCCTTCTACATGGGACTGGCCTTGGGGATGGTCACCGTCGCCGTGGCCGGCACTGTGGCCTTCACCTACCTCTTCACCGGCAAATTCGCGTCCATTGAGATGGCCGAGGGCAAGCCCCAGGTGACACTGATGACGCCGGACGAAGTGGTGTCCATGGTCCGCGAACAGGTGAACGCGGCCAAGATGGCCCAGGCGGAGGAAGGAGGTGCGGACGATGACGAGGAATAACGACGCGTTCCCCGTGTTCAGCATCGTGTACAACGTTTTGGCTATTCCCTACAACTTTCTCATCGGCTTTGTCGTAGGCTTGGCAGCGCCGGTGGCGGCCATCGCCGGCATCGTGGCTGGCATCCGCCTGCTGACCGGCAAGGTGCCCTTCCTCAGCCACGGCCAGGACGAGGCAGGCGAGCGCATCCTCACCCTCAGGCTCGTACCGGCCGAAGAGGCAGGCGACCTGTACTACGCAGAGAAGGACCGGCTCACCGAAGAGCTGGGAGATTTCCAGGCCGAGATCCGGACCATCATCGAGGAAGCCAGAGGTGGAGGAGCGGAGGCTGCTCCCGAGGAAATGGGGACTGTGGTAGAATAAACCCTGGTCGAGAGCCAAAGGCTTGTCAGCTCTGAAGCGCCCTTCGCCTTGCCGGGGGGCGCTTTGTCTTTTGCACGACATCACAAGTTCCGTCCCTACACCGAGGACTGGCGGCCGCCTGCCCCCAACCTAAAACATCAGTTCTACTCATTGCGCGCGCTTTTGACACCGCGCGCCAGAGATGCTATAATCATCGACGGGAATGTGACAGGGCTGGCCCATCTCTCCCCGCTTGGGACGGCAGATATTCCTGTGGAGGATCGCAACGGTGGCCAAAAACGAGTCTACAGTCAGCTACGAAGTAACCGACATCCAGGTCCTGGAGGGACTGGAGGCGGTGCGCCGCCGGCCGGGCATGTACATCGGCTCGACCGATGCGCGTGGCCTGCACCACCTGGTCCACGAGGTGGTGGACAACAGCGTGGACGAGGCGCTGGCTGGTGCCTGCGATCTGATCACCATCACCCTCAACGCCGACAATTCGGTGACGGTCGAGGACAACGGTAGGGGCATCCCGGTAGGTCCCCACCCCACCCAGAAACGGCCCAACGGCGAGCCGATGGATACCCTGGAGGTGGTGCACACCATCCTGCACGCCGGGGGCAAGTTCGGCGGCGGGGGCTACAAAGTGGCCTCGGGTCTGCATGGCGTAGGCGTCTCGGCGGTCAACGCCCTGTCGGAATGGTTGGAGGTGGAGGTACGGAGGGACGGAAAGGTCTATCGCCAGCGCTACGAGCAGGGCCGCCCGGTGATCCCTGTAGAGGTTGTAGGCAAGACCAGGTCCACGGACACCGGCACCCGCACCACCTTTATCCCGGACCAGACTTTGTTCAAGACCATCGACTTCCGGTACGAGGCGTTGATGCAACGCTTCCGGGAGATGGCCTTCCTCACCCGGGGGCTGACCATCCGCTTTGTGGATCGGCGTGAAGTGCGGGGCAAGCCGGCAGACCGGGAGATGAGCTTCTATTTCGAGGGCGGGATCGCCTCCTTTGTCCGCTACCTGAACAAGAACCGCGACGCACTGCACCCACCCATCTATGTGGAAAAGCAGGTCGATGGCACAAAGGTCGATGTGGCCATCCAATACACCGACGGCTACGCCGAGTCGTTCTTTGCCTTTGCCAACAACATCAACACCGTGGACGGCGGCACCCACCTGACCGGCTTTCGCTCGGCCCTGACCCGCTCGCTGAACGACTATGCCCGGGCCAAGAATATCCTCAAGGACAAAGATCCCAACTTTTCCGGCGAAGACACCCGCCAGGGGCTCACCGCGGTGCTCAGTGTCAAGATGACCGACCCCCAGTTCGAGAGCCAGACCAAGGCCAAGCTGGGGAATGCCGAAGTGCGGGGACACGTCGAGTCGGTGGTCAGCGAGGCCCTGTCCGCCTTCCTCGAGTCCAACACCACGCAGGCACGCAAGATCGTGCAAAAGTGCATCACCTCCTCCCGCGCTCGCGAGGCGGCCCGCAAGGCCCGTGACCTGGTGATCCGCAAGAGCGCGCTGGAGAGCATGACCCTGCCGGGCAAGCTGGCTGACTGCTCGGACCGGGACGCCGCCAAAACCGAGATTTTCATCGTCGAGGGCGACAGTGCCGGGGGTAGCGCCAAACAGGGCCGCGACCGCCGCTTCCAGGCCATCCTGCCGCTGCGGGGCAAGATCCTCAATGTGGAAAAAGCACGCCTGGACCGCATCCTGAACAACAACGAGATCAAGGCCATCATCACGGCCCTGGGCACGGGAATCGGCGCCGGGTTCAGCCTGGACAACCTGCGCTATGGCCGGGTGGTGGTCATGACCGACGCCGATGTGGATGGCAGCCACATCCGCACGCTGCTGCTGACCTTCTTTTTCCGCTACATGGAGCCGCTCATCGAGAGCGGCCACCTGTTCATCGCCCAGCCGCCCCTGTACCTGATCAAATCAGGACGCGACAAGCAGTACGTCTACACCGAAGAGGAGCGGGAACAGGCCATGAAAAAGCTCAAGGGGCAGCGAGTGACCCTGCAGCGCTACAAGGGATTGGGGGAAATGAACCCCGAGCAGTTGTGGGAGACGACCATGAACCCCGAAAAGCGCACGTTGCTGCAGGTGACGATCGAGGACGCGGCAGCCGCGGACCGGACCTTTGACATGCTGATGGGCAGCAGTGTACCACCACGCAAGCGGTTCATCCAAACCCATGCCAAGAGCGTTCGGAATCTAGACGTGTAGGCGCCATTGTCCAGTTCCATGCACCAGTTGAGCCGACGCCTGCATCGTAAGCAAACAGAAGAACCCGCTGCCGGCCCGGCTGGACCGGATGCCCCCAGCACAGACATCGCCCTCGTGTTCGCCCCAGGTGGCCCCGTGGCCCAGCTATTGGGTGACACATATCGCCCCCGGCGCGGCCAGGCGCGGATGGCCCGGCTGGTGAAACGCGCCCTGGAGGAAGAGCAGCACGCCCTGATCGAAGCGGGCACCGGCAGCGGCAAGTCCTTTGCCTACCTCATTCCTCTCATTTGGACCGGGAGCCGAGCCCTTGTCTCCACGGCTAACAAGACGCTCCAAAACCAGCTCTGGGAGAAGGATCTTCCCGCTCTGAAGCGCATTGCCCCCCGGCCCTTTACCGCCGCACTCCTCAAAGGACGGGGGAACTATGTCTGCCAGGTCAAGCTGAGGGAGTTGAGCCAGCAGTTGACCCTGCCAGGCTATGGCCTGTCCTGGGACGATCTGGTAGACCGCCTGACACAGGTACCGTCGGGTGATGTGGAGGAGATGAGGCTGTTTGGCGAGCAGCGCACTGCCCTCACGGTGGGACGCCACGAGTGCCTGGGCCCGCGCTGTCCAATGCGCAAAGAGTGCTACTATGAGCTAGCGCGGCTCTGGGCGGAAGAATCCGATATCGTGGTGGTGAACCACGCCCTCTTTGCCGCGAATATGGTCTTGGACAGCCCCATCCTTCAGCCCCGCGAGGTCGTGGTCATCGACGAGGCACACGAACTCGAGCGCTATGTGGTCGGCGCGTTGCGTCTCAGCCTGGAATACGACCAGATTCCTGCTTTCGTCAACGATACCATCGTCGCGCGCAATGCCGACGAAGCCACGCGCGGCAAGGCCGTACGCACCAACCATGAGCTGTTCGGCTTCCTGAGCCAGACCAACCAGAGCGGGGAGCGGCGTTGGGCCGCACCCCAGGAGTTGCCCCTGGCCCAGACACTGGGCTTCCAACTCAATGCCATCCATGGACAGCTTCTCAAGCGTTATCCCCCTGTGCCCGGCGCGGGTGAGCGCGACGAGGAGAATGTCCAACATAGCAGGGTACTCGAATGGTCCGGAGAACTGGCCAATCAGATTATGACTTTGGGCCGGCCAGTCCCTGACGAGCAGGTACGCTATTGCGAGCGGGTCAGGGGCCAAACAGCACAAGCGCGCGTTGCGCTCTACCAGGAACCGGTCGTGATCGCCGAGTTCCTGCGGCACGCCATGTGGGAAAGCACCAAGACCGTGATCTGTACCACGGCCACGCTTGCGGTGAATCAACGGTTTGACTATTTTCGCTGGCAGACCGGCGCGCCCCAGGAAGGCGCCTACCAGCGCATCATCCCCAGCCCATTTGACTTTTCCAGCCAGGCCCTGCTCTACACACCCCACGGACTCTACCCCCAATACGGCGAGGGGGAGGAGGGCTATGTGGAGAACCTTGCTGCGGAGGTGGGACGGCTCATCGAGGCCAGCCGGGGACGCGCCTTTGTGCTCTGCACCAGCACACGCCGGGCGGAACAACTGTTTGAGCGGCTGGCGCCAGACTTGCCCTATGCCTGCTACTGCCAGGGCATGGCCCCGCGTTCCGAACTACTGGACCTATTCCGGAACGACGCCGGCGGTGCCGTGCTCTTTGCCACCAAAAGCTTCTGGGAGGGTGTGGATGTCCCTGGCGAGGCGCTGTCGTTGGTGATCATCGACAAACTGCCGTTTGCACCCCACCGCGACCCGGTGATCCAGCACCGGGGGCAGCGCATCCGGGATGCTGGGGGCGAACCATTCATCCAGTACACCCTTCCGGAGGCAACGCTGGCCCTCAAGCAGGGTGTAGGCCGTCTCATCCGCACCGAAACCGACCGGGGTGTGATGGCTGTCCTCGACTCCCGGATCAACACCAAGCGCTATGGCCTCCAGATGGTCGCCAGCCTGCCGCGTGCGCGGAGGACTCTGCGCTTTGAGGATGTGCAGGCCTTCTTTTCTTCCGAGAGCCCAGCTCGCACCCGCTGAGGTTTCGCCGGTGCCCGCGGTCGGAAAGCGTCTGAGAACCGAATTAACGGCTGCGTGACGGAGCATCTCTCATTCGCGGTGGTCCACTACAGAAAGGGCGAGCGGTCGTTGGTCCCATACGCCGCTCGCCCTTACCAAGGAGGAGACACTGTGGGAGATCTACCCTCGCCACCCCTAGCGAGGCGGAGCCCTACACTCGATCAAATCCCCCAACATCACCTGTAGTATAGCCGGCCCTTGGGGGACTTGTCATCCCCAACTTTGGGGAAAGAGATGGGGGATTCCCCTGCATGGCCAATCACCTCTTTTCCACAGGACAAACGCTTCTTCCTCCTTGACAAGAATGCCCCTCCGTGGCATAATGTAAGCAAGTGCTTACTTGCATCACGAGAGGAGAAAAGCATGACCGAAGAGCCCAACCGGCTCGTGGCCCAGGGGGAGGTGCCCGACGACACCCGCCACCGCATCCTGCAGGCCGCCGCCCTGGTCTTTGCCGAACAGGGCTACACCCGGGCCACGACGCGGGCGCTGGCCGCAGCCGCCGGGGTCAACGAGGTCACCCTCTTCCGCCACTTTGGCAGCAAAAAGAACCTCTTTGCGGCGGTGCTGCAACAGTACGGCGGACCAGCCCTGAGCGCTGAATTGGAGGGACTGCTCAGCGGCGACTACCGGCAGGACCTGCTCGCTGTGGGAAAGCTGCTGATACAGGTGCTCTGGGAGCGGCGGGACGCTATGCGCCTGATGCTGTGCGAAGCTGCTCACTTTCCCGAGGTACAGTCGCTCATGGTCGAGAATCCACGGCAGCTTCGCCTGGCGATGGCCCACTATTTTCAGCAGCAGATCGAGCGAGGCCGGGTGCGCGCCTTCGATCCCGAGGCGCTGGCCCAGGCATTTATCGGGATGTTCTTTTCCTACACCATAGGCCGTGGGATCCTTGAAGACGAGAT
>Ga0180437_10002159_pt1 | contig 32051 bp, 22 predicted proteins | sample SS_ome_4_FD_132410 | JGI IMG/M metagenome (GOLD analysis project Ga0180437, IMG submission 132410) | Hypersaline lake sediment archaeal communities from the Salton Sea, California, USA - SS_3_D_1 metaG | ecosystem: Environmental > Aquatic > Non-marine Saline and Alkaline > Hypersaline >... | reverse complement strand
TGGACAGGCACAACCTGTCAAGTCTCCGGCGCCAAATGTCCGGCTCGTCCGCGATTCTACCCCAAGACGGCGAAAAGTGCAAGAGATGGCCGAGGCTGCCGCCCATCCTGACCTGATAGCCCCCTTTCGTGGGTTGACTATGCTCGGTGCGCTGACCACGCTCGGTGCGGATCGCCAGATCCGCACCAGTGGACCGCCGGAACTGGCGTTCCGGCTTGAGCGTAGGTTGGATGCCCCACACATGCCTTCGGGTTCGAAAGCCCGCTTGGAAAATGGCTTGCTAACTGATGCGGAGTGCAGTATAGTAGACGCAGCCGCCCGCAAGGGAAAGGCTGGATTCGATCAAGCCATGCCATAGACAAGAGTCGACTTGAGTTCCGAACTGACCAGGGCCACCTCATCTATCGCTGCTAGCCCTCGTCTCGAGGGCGGTCTTGGGAGTCATGGGCAATAGCCGAGTTGTCCTGTGGTGCAATACGCCCTCAAGGTGGGGGCTCGGAGCAATGTTGTAGGACGGCTCTCCAAATGAGGCGGCCCTACGAACTGACCTAGGAACTTTGACGGGTGATTGCCATCTGTGGCAACTAAAGGAGGAAAGCAATGGAAGCCTATCACTTCAAAACAGTCGTGGACACGGATGGGTCCGTCCGACTTTCTGGTTTACCTCCTCAAAAGGAGGTGGAAATCGTCGTTCTGGAACGTTCAGAATTGCCAGAAGAGATACAGAGTTGGTTGAGCGATATCCGAGCACGGCATCCCTTTGCCAAGATGAGTAAGCAGGAGATCCTTGAGGTATTGCGCAGAACACGCGAGACCGTATGACTGAACGACATGCAGGTTGGTCTCGACAACGAACGAGAAATGGAGGAGATTACATTGGACTGGCAAGAGCGAATTGTAATCGATCCAGATGTCCTGGTGGGAAAGCCGATCGTGAGGGGTACCCGCCTTGCAGTCGAGTTCATCATTGATCTCCAAAAAATCGGACCGGTCTGGAGACCGGTCCGGTTTGGTTTTGGACTGGGCGTTACACCTTGTAACAGGCCACAAAGTGCCCGTCCCCCTTGTCCTCCAGGGGCGGGTGGTCGTTCTCCTCGCAGTACTTGTCGGCCAACTGGCAACGGGCGTAGAAACGGCAGCGGGGCGGCGGGTCGATGGGCTTGGCGATGCCCCCCTTGATCTCGATCACGTCGCGGCTCAAACGCGGATCGGGGACCGGCACCGCCGAGATGAGCGCCCGCGAGTAGGGGTGCAGCGGCTTGGCCAGCAGCTCCTCCGACTCGGCCAGCTCGACGATCTTGCCGGTGTACATCACGGCGATGCGCTGGCACATATAGCGGGCCACCGCCAGGTCGTGGGTGATGTACAGGTAGCTGACCCCCATGCGCTCGGCCAGCTCGGACATCAGCTCCATCACGCCGATGCGGATCGATACGTCGAGCATGGAGGTCGGCTCGTCGGCCACCACAAATATCGGCTCCACCACCAGCGCCCGGGCGATGGCCACGCGCTGTCGCTGGCCGCCCGACAACTCGTGGGGAAAACGGAACATAAAGGTGGACGCCGGCACCAGGCCCACCACGGTCAGCATCTCTGCCACCCGCTCTTCCTGTTCGGAGACGCTGCCCATGCCCTGCACCTTCAGCGGCTCGGCGACGGTATCAAAGATCGTCCGGCGTGGGTTCAGCGACTCGTATGGGTCCTGAAAGATCATCTGCACCCGGCGGCGAAACCGCTTTAGCCGCTTGCCTTCAATGGTCGCCAGGTCAACATAGTCTTCCGTGTCGCGGCTCCGCAGGTAGATGTGCCCACCGGTCGGTTCGTACAGTTTGACGATGCACTTGCCGGTCGTCGTCTTGCCGCAGCCCGACTCGCCCACCAGCCCCAGGCTCTCACCCTCGGGGATCGCAAAGCTGATATCATCCACCGCGTGGACAAAATTCACCGGCTTGCGGAACATGCCCCGGCTGACCGGAAAGCGTTTCTCCAGGTTCTCCACCCTCATGATCACGTTGTTGTCAGCCATCAGTCTACCTCCAGCGGATTCCAGCAGGCTGCCAGATGTCCCCCGCCATAATCGCGCATGGGGGGGATCTCCTGGCTGCAGATGTCGAGGGCACGGAAGCAACGGGGGTGGAACCGGCATCCCGTCGGCGGGTCCAACAGGTCGGGTGGCTCGCCGGGCAGGGTCTTGAGTTCCTTGCGTTCCCCTTTGATGCTCGGGAAGGCGCCGATGAGGGCATAGGTGTAGGGATGCAGGGAGCGCTCAAAGATGTCCACGCTGTCGGCCACCTCGTACATGTGCCCCGCGTACATCACGCCGATACGGTCCGACACCTCGGCGATGACCGCGATATCGTGCGAGATATAGATGAGGGCCATGTCCAGCCGCCGCTGGATCTCCTCCAGCTTGCGCAGCACCCGGTCCTGGACGATCACGTCCAGGGCGGTGGTGGGCTCGTCGGCGATGATGATATCCGGGTTGCAGGACAGGGCCATGGCGATGACGGCACGCTGGCGCATGCCGCCGCTGAACTCGTGCGGGTAGCGGTCGATGAAGGAGGCCTGGAGGCCCACCAGGTCGAACAGCTCGGCCACCCGCTCGCGCGCCTCGGCCACCGAGATCGATTCCCAGTGGGTCTGCATGGCCTCGACGATCTGTTCTCCCACTCGCTGGACCGGGTTCAGCGAGTTCATCGCTGCCTGGAACACCATCGAGATGCGGTCCCAGCGGTAGCGGCGCATCTCGTCCTCGGGCAGCGCCACCAGGTCCGCCCCGTCGAAAAAGATGTTGCCCCCCCGGATCTCGGCATTATCCGGCAGCAGCCTCAGCAAGCAGACGGCGATGGACGTCTTGCCACAGCCCGACTCGCCCACCAGGCCCAGCGAGCGGCCGTGCTCCAGCGAGAACGAGACGCCGTCCACGGCCTGGATATACCCGGCACGGACCTTGTAGTGCATGACGAGATCTTCGACCGAAAGAAGCGGTGTTGTCATGTCAGGAATTTCCCCCTGGTTTAGTAATAGACAGGTTCGTAGTGGCGACTTTAGTCGCTGAATCGGGACAAAAACGACTGAAGTCGTTACTACAGGCGAGGTTCCGCCAGAGTCCCGTTTCTTTTCGTATCACATCTAGCGTTGCCTGAGCCTGGGGTTGATCACCTCGTCCAGGGCGCGCCCCACCAGGTAAAAGGCCGTGCACAGCAGCGTGATCGCCGCGCCGGCCGGGATCAGCAGCCACCAGTAACGGGTGCCCGACAGGAGGTAACCCTGGCTCTGGGCGACGTTGATCATCAGCCCCCAGCTCATGTTGACGTCCATGAGGCCAAAGAAGGAGAGGACCGCCTCCAGGAAAATGGCCGTCGTCACGGTGAACATCATGTACAGAAAAGCCAGCGGCATCAGGTTGGGGATCAGGTGGGTAAAGATGATGTGCCAGTTGCTGCCGCCCGCGACTCGGGCGGCTTCGATGAACGGTTTCACCTTGACCGTCAGTGCCTGGGATTTGAGAACCAGGGTCGTGCCGCCAAAACCGACCAGGATGCCGATGATGATGGCCAGGTGCCACAACTGGAGGTCGATCATGGCCCCCAGCAGGATCATGATCGGGATAAGGGGTAGGATGATGATCAGGTCGGCCACGCGCATGAAAAAGGTGTCGAGGAAGCCGCCATAGTAGGCGGCAACCGCGCCCACCGTGGTGGCGATAAAGACCGTGACCAGGGCCGCCAGGATGCCCAGCACAAACTCGGAAAAAGTGCTGTACATGAGCTGGCTGAACACGTCCCGGCCCAGGGGGTCGGTCCCCAGCAGGTGCTGCCGCGACGGTGGAGCCGGTTGCTCGGCGATGGTGATCGTGTCGCCCAGCTCGGGGTCGAGGTGGTAATAGTCCAGCTTGGCGATGCTAACCTGGATCTGGGTGCTGGGATCGGTCACCTCTTCGACCACTTCCTTTTCCACGAGTATCTCATCGTAGCCGATCACCGGATCGTAGATCCGGGGATCCCAGACGGTGGCCATCAGGATGGGGTGGGCGGGGATCATCAGCGCAAACAGGACGATGATCACGATGCCGACGATGCCGATCTTGTTCTCGGCGAACAGGGCCCAGTTCTTCTTGAACCCTTTCCACATCAGCCGCAGGCGGATCCGCCACAGCGGTTCCGTGATGACGGCATCCATCGTCTGGGTCGTTTCACTCATGGCACGCTCCTCCTTTTCCCAATGGCGACTAGCCCTGGACCCGCATGCGGGGATCCAGGTAGACGTACATGATATCCACGACCAGGTGGGCGAACAGGGCGATCACCGCCACAAAGGTAAAGGCCCCCACCGTCAGGGGAATGTCCTCAGTCAAGGCGGCCTGCAGGAGGGTCAGGCCCATGCCCGGCCAGGAAAAGATGGTCTCGGTGATGATGCCGCCGCTGAGGATGCCGGCCAGGCCCAGCACCAGGCTGGTCACCACCGGCAACATCGCGTTGCGGGCCGCGTGCTTGTCGCGCACCACCTTTTCCGACAGGCCCTTGGCCCGCGCCGTCAGAATATAGTCCTCGCGCAGCGTCTCCAGCATCGAGTTCCGCGTCAGGAGCATCGTGCCGGCAAAGGCGACGAGGGTCACCGTGATCACCGGCAGGATCATGTGGTGGACGATGTCCCAACCGTAGGGGCCGTAGGGCGAGGCAGCCCACAGGGCCACCGTGGCCCCCAGCAACAACACCACGCCGGCCAGGCGCACCTCCCGCTTCCAGGGCGCCAGCTTGCGCGTGAAAAAATAGAGGGCCGCCAGCAGGATGCAAAAGACCACGATGGTCAGGATGAGCAGGCCAAAGACCCTGTTGGACGAGAACGGAGCGCCGGTCCATTTCTGGGGCGTCAGGAATCCGGCGACGGGGAACAGGCCCAACTTGAAGGAAAAGATCCAGATCATGATCAGGCCGAACCAGGGCGTAAAGACGGTGTAGAGGAAGGCGCCGCCCATGGTGACGGTGTACTCGAACAGGCCACCGCGCCGCCAGGCCAACTGCTTGCCCAGGACGAAACCGGTCCAGAAGGACACGATGGTGGCGGTGGCGAACAATACGATGGTGCGGGGCGCCCGCTCCACGATGATATCCATCACCGGCTTGGGGTACTGGACGTAGGAGACGCCCAGGTCCCCCCTCAGGAAATTGCCCAGGTAGCTGAGATACCGCTCGCCAACCGGCTTGTCCAATCCCAGCCGCTCGATGATGATCTGTTTCGCTTCCGGCGGGATGTCGGGGTTGCCGATGAACTGGTTCTCGATGCCCCCTGGCATCGCTTCCAGCAGGAAGAAAAGCAGGGTCTGGAAGATCAGCAGGAGGAAAATGATCTGCAAAAGGCGGGAAACTAGGTATCGTCCCATATTCGCCTAGACCTCTCCATTGATGTCAACCTGGTAGTTCCTATGTCGGAGATCGGACCGAACCACCGGGTACCGGTCCGTCCGGGAATGGTCAATAAACCGCAATCCGCTCCTGCTGGCTCGCGCGCAACCCACGGTCGCCATCCGCCGGAAGGGCATTGGATCTGGCGATCCAATGCGAGCTGTTACGATGTACTGACTATGAAAGCACCTCTGCCGGGCTTGTGCTCGTTTATCAACCGGCCCCTCGATGAACAAAGAGGGCGGGGCAGGTGCTCCGCCCTCTTTGTCAGAAAGCACACAAAGCGGCGGTGAGGGATCGTACAGGTGCTGTCACCGCTCGATCCCCCACCACCTCAGCTCAAGCGACTACTTGGACATCACCCATTGCGGCATACCGTTCAGGTTCTGCACGCCGTCCAGGGCCTCGAGGAAGGGGTAGCTGAAGCGGGCCGGGGCCCAGAATTCGAGGATGGGCGCGGAGAAGAGGGTCACGTAGGGCACATCCTCGGCCAGCTTGTTGTCCATCTGCCACACGTATTCGCGCGCCGTCTCGAGGTCCGTGGCCGTCAGCAGGCCGGTGGCCCACTCGTCAAACTGCTCGTCGCAGTAGCCGGGCGTGTTGTTGCCGCCCTCTTTGGCATCCTGGCGGCAGGAGAAGAACGACTCGTGGAAGGTGGGCAGCGAGGGGTCACCCAGGCTCCAGCCCAGGATGTACCAGTCGAACTCGATCTCGCCCGTCTCCGGATCGGGCTCAAAGACCAGCGGGATGATGGTGTTAAAGCCGGTGGGGTTGGCCTTGACCGGGATGCCCAGCTCGTTGCACCACTGGGCGATCCAGATGGCGGCCGTGGCGCGCATCGGGTCGTAGCCGGCGCTGGGGGCCAGCAGTTCGATCTCGGCCAGCTCGGCACCGTCGGGACCCTTTAGCGTCGAGCCGGGCACGACCACGCCGTTTTCGGCATCAAAGGTGGGCTCCACGTCCCAGCTAAAGCCGCCCGCCTTGAGCAGCTCGATCGCCTGGGCCACGCGCTCCTCGCGGGTCAGGCCCTTGCCGATCTGCGGGGCGTCGGGGTTGTACCAGTAGGCGTTGCCCTCGGGCACCATGCCATAGACCGCGATGGCCGTGTTCTGGAGCACGTTGCCGGTGATGTACTCTTTGTCGATGAGGGTGGCCACCGCCTGGCGGAATTCCAGGCTGTCGTTGGGCGACTTGCGCATGTTAAAGGCCAGGTAGCGGAAACCGTTGGACGGGTTCTGGAAGGCGTCCAGGTCGGGGTTGCCGACCACCTGGTCGCGCAGACCACGCTGCAGGCCCAGCGAGTTCAACAGGAAATCCACCTCGCCGTTGGCCAGGGCCAGCACGGCGGCGTCCTGTGTGCCATAGATGTTGAATATGGTGTTGGGCACGAAGGGGCCATCGGTGTACTCGACCTTGACATCACCACTGCACTCGCCATACATGCAGTACTCGTAACCCAGCACCGGGTTGACTTGCATGTAGCCACCACTCTCGTAGAAGGTGTGCGTGGTGCCCGTCCGAAACCAGTTGTCGTTGGCCGTGATCTCGGCAAAGGCGCCGGGCTCCCACTGGGTAAAGACATAATGAGAGCTACTGGGCTCGCCGGTGCCGTCGGCGGCGTACAGGCAGGTGGCCGGATCTTCGGTGCCACGGCACTCCTCAACGACGTCGGCCCAGAAGTGCTCGGGCAGCCAGCCCGCAAGACCCACGCCGTTGCTATAGACGGCCAGGCCAGGCTCCTGGCTAAAGTAGACCTTGACCGTATAGTCGTCCACCTTCTCAAAGCGGTCGATATAGTCCGGGTCAAAGTTGCCGATCCAGTTGCCGCCAAAGCCAAACTCGATGGAGGTCTCACCGGTGAAGATAAAGTCGTCGACGGTGACCTCTTCGCCGTCGCTCCACAGGATGCCGGGGCGCATCGCGTAGGTAACGACCCAGAAGTCGCCCTCCTGGACAGGGGGCTCGGCCATACTTTCGGCCATGTCGGGCACCAAGTAGATGTCGGGATAGGCGAGGTCGTAGAAGGCGCTGTGCATGTTGCCCAGGACAAAGGCGTTGTACACCGTGCTATCGGGGTCCAGGTAGGCCGCATAGTTGGTGGTGGTGATGTCGGCAAACATGCCCTGGCGGTAAGTCTGGGGCTCGGCCGGGACCTCTTCGGGCTCTTCGGGCTCGGGGGGCGCCTCGGCCGTGATTTCCTTCTCTACCACCACGGTCTCTACGACGACCACTTCCTCACCCTCGACCTCCACGACCTTGGTCACCTCAACCTCGACCGTCTGGATGATGGTCTCGGCCGGCAGCGGCGTGGGCTGGGCGCAGGCAGCCAGAACTAGGGGGGCGATCATCACGAGGACCACGAGGATCGCCAGCTTTTTGCTAGAAAACATTGTCTCCTCCTTCACTTTCACGTGTAATTTGGTTTAATATTGGACTGTCCAGGAGCGGGGGCCCTGCTTTTCGGTACGTTCCCGCCTCATCACCTCCTTCACGTTCACCACCCAGAGGCGCTACTACGGCCTACAGGTGGGGTATGTCCCTGGTAAACGAAGCGCCAGTATCATACCATAGTTTTACAGGCAAGTCAAGCATGCTTCGTTACTGGCCCAGGGAACAGGGATGCTACATGGTCCGGTTTTCCCTGCCACCAGGGCAGATCAAGACGTTAAGTTCGAAATCCCGGACACGGTTCTACGCTTTAAATAACGCACTTTTTGCCAGGAATGTTCACCGGGTGCGACAGACAGACATCCGAAGTTTCGGAAAACTTCGGATGTCTGTGTCACAAAGGCGCCCACGTGCCGGTTTTCCCCCTGACCGGCACGTGGGCGCAGCAAGCTGGCGTCTCAACAAGGCCTGGTACCGCTGCCTCAGGCCCGGAAGCAGGCAACCCAGTGCCCGTCCCCGACGTCCTTGAATTCCGGCTCCTCTTCCCGGCAGACATCCATGACCACCGGGCAGCGGGTGCTAAAGTTGCAGCCCAGGGGTGGGTTGGCCGGGCTGGGCACGTCCCCCTCCAGGATGATGCGCTGGCGCGTTTCCTCCACGACGGGATCGGGGATCGGGACGGCCGACAGCAGCGCCTGGGTATAGGGATGCAGGGGGTTGTCGTAAAGCTCTGTGCGGCCGGTCAACTCCACGATCTTGCCCAGGTACATCACCGCGATCCGGTCCGAGATGTGCCGGACCACCGACAGGTCGTGGGCGATAAAGAGGTAGGTGAGATTAAACTCCGCCTGCAGGTCCTCCAGCAGATTGATGATCTGGGCCTGGATCGACACGTCCAGCGCCGAGATCGGCTCGTCGCAGACGATAAAGTCGGGGTTCACGGCCAGGGCCCGGGCCACCCCGATGCGCTGTCGCTGCCCACCGGAGAACTCGTGGGGGTAGCGGTTGACAAAGTAGGGGTTCAAGCCCACCACGCGCAGCAGCTCCTGGACCCGTTCCCGGCGCTCCTTGCGCTTGGAGATGCCGTGCACCACCAGCGGCTCGCCAACAATGTCGCCCACGGTCATCCGTGGGTTCAGCGAAGCGTAGGGGTCCTGAAAGATCATCTGCATCCTGCGGCGCATCTTGCGCAGCCGTTCCCCCTTGAGTTCGGTCAGGCTCTCCCCCTCAAAGAGCACCTCACCGGCGGTGGGCCGGTAGAGTTGCAGGATCGCCCGGCCGGTGGTGGATTTGCCGCACCCTGATTCACCCACCAGGCCCAGGGTCTCGCCGCGTATGATACTGAAGGAGATGCCATCCACGGCTTTGATGGCCCCCACGCGACGCTGGATGATGATGCCCTGGGTGATGGGGAAGTGCATCTTGAGATCACGGACCTCTACCAAATAACCATTCGTTGTCATGCGCACACCTGATCCTTCGTGTATTTGAGCCAAAACGAAATCAATTCCCTCGCTCAGAGCCCCCGAGACGGGGGCTGGAGCCTTTAATAAATCCAGAACAGAATCAAAGCCCGCACCTCACCACGTCCGGCCGCAGGCGCCTGCCTGCTCAGGACGGCGCTACGAACTGGGTCACATCCACCCAGCAGGCGATGCGATGCCTGGGTCCCACCGGTTCCAGTTCGGGCCGCTCCTGCCAGCAGCGGTCGATGGCATAGATACAGCGCGGTGCAAAGGGACATCCCTCCGGCAGGTCGATCAGGTCGGGCGGGAGGCCCTCGATCGACGTCAGCCGGTCCTCCCGGATCTCGTCCAGGCGGGGCAGAGATCCAAGAAGCCCGATGGTATAGGGATGGCGGGGGTCGCCGTACACCTCTTTCACCGGGGCTTCTTCCACCGCAAAACCCGCATACATGACCATCATGCGGTCGGCTATGCCTGCCACCACCCCCAGGTCGTGCGTGATCCAGATGATGGCCATGCCGATCTCGTCACGCAGCCGCTTCACCAGGTCGACGATCTGGGCCTGGATCGTCACGTCGAGGGCCGTGGTCGGCTCGTCAGCGATTAGCAACTGGGGGTTGCAGGCCAGGGCCATGGCGATCATGGCCCGCTGGCGCATGCCGCCCGAGAATTGGTGGGGATAATCGTCCAGGCGGTCCGCAGCCTGGGGGATGCCCACCATGGAGAGCAACTCGGCGCTCCGTTTGCGGGCTTCCTCCTTGTTCATGCCCAGGTGGAGCTGCAGCGCCTCGCCGATCTGCCGCCCGATGGTCAACACCGGGTTGAGGGAGGTCATCGGATCCTGGAAGATCATAGCGATCTTGTTGCCACGCACCCGGCGGATCTCGTCGTCGCTCACCTTGAGCAGATCCTCGGCCTCAAACAGCACCTCGCCGTCCACGATCTTGCCTGGCGGCTGGGGGATGAGGCGCATGACCGACAGCACGCTGACACTCTTGCCGCAACCGCTCTCGCCCACGATCCCCAGCGTCTCCCCCTCCTCCAGATAGAACGAGACGCCGTTGACGGCCTGGACGACGCCGTCCTGGGTGAAGAATTGGGTTTTCAGCCCCTTGACTTCCAGTAATGTCATACTAGTTCTCCCCACTTTGGAATGAAATTGCACAACGCTGAGCCGCGCCCCCACTGTGAGGCAGGAAGACTTGCCCGAGCGGCATTATACCACAACTCACCAAAACTGACAACGCGCAATCTGCTGGGACCCAAGGTTGGTGCAAGGCCGGTCATTGCGAGCGACGAAGCACCGCCACGCCCAGAGTACCAAGCGAACATCCAGCTCCTCTATCATCCTAAAAGCAGCAACGGCGTTAGAAACAGCAACGAGAAAAGCACAGCGTCGGCCAGGACAAAAACGAAAAAGCTGGCGAACATCGACTGGTTGCCAGTGCGCCGGACGTAGAGCCGCATGATGAGCACGGCCAGGCCGGACACAAGCAGCGGCCCCAGCCAACGGACCGCGGTAGCCAGCCAGGCCGTCGTCAGAAAGCCCCCCGAGCTCAGACGCGTCACGGCAGCACCCGCTGTCGCCACCTTGATCGCAACGTAGATTAGGATCGCCAGCCACAGTACCAGGTTCACCCGCGGCTGGTCCCGATCGGCCTCCTGGGTCACCAGGAAAAAGACCAGCAGCACAAGCGCGGACGGAACGGCCCACATGAGGTACAACGGCAGGAAGCCGATCAATGTCAGGGCGCCAAAGCCCAGCTCGAGCGTCTGGCTCACCACCTCACCCACGGTGACGGGGTTCAGGACATCCTGGACCTGGGGGGCCGTGCTGGCATAGAGCACCCGGTAGCGCTCAAAGCCCGCGGTGTCGATCCAGACCAGGTGGTGATAGCCCCGGCCGTCCACGGCCACGCTCGGCTTTAACGAAGCCGCCGGTGTGGCGCTGACCACTTCCTGCCCGAGGACCTGTCCAGCCTGCAGATTGGCGACCCCGCTTTGGAGCATCTCCAGGTTGCGCGGGCCCTGCGCCTGCGTATAGAAGGCCAGCACCTGGCGCCCGGGCTGGCCTGGCAGAAACTGGGGATCGCCGGTCACTGTGGGGTCGGCTCCCTGCACCTGGACCGGCTGGGCCGTCACTTCCGGCAGAGGGTAGGTGAACGCCCCTGCAGGGACCGGTCGCTGTAAAGGAGGCTGGGGGAAGGCCTGGTAAAAGGTAAAAGCCGAGAGCATGCCCCGTTCGCGCACCTCCAACAGCCAGCCCAGGTAGACTTGGTCGCCCTCCAGCCCCAGCCAGGGCCCGTTGAAACTGCCCGCTGCGGTGGGTCTTCCCAGCAGATTGGCCTCGAAACCGGGCTCGATGACCACCATGCCCGGGCCCAGGGCGCGGCCCTGGGGATCGTAAACGGCATAGTGAAAGCTGGATTTGCCCACTTCGCCTTCGGTCTGCCAGGCCAGATGGACAAAACCCTGGCCATCTACCTGGGCTGCAGGCCACAGCCCATCCGGGATCAACAGTTCCTGGGGATGGAGGACGCTGCCCGCCCAATCCAGGGCGGCATGATAGACGCCAGCGCGGCTGGGCGAGGTATCCGACCAAAAGACCTCGACCGTCTGGCCCAGGGGCTCGACGACCATCGCCATACGGCCGGCCTCCAGTGCCGAGGAGGAGAGGGCGGTGGCGCCCTGGATCACCTCGCCGTCGGGCGAAAGGCGGGCGTGGAGAACCTGCAACCCGTCCTCCACTTTGTCCAACCAGGCTAGGTGCAGTTGCCCACCCCCATCCAGTGTCAGCAGCGGCCTTTGAGGATGGTTCGTCTCGAGGCCCAACGCTCGATCGACCTCGACCTGGGCCTGATCGTCCAGCCGCACAAAGCGCAGGTCACGCTCCGGATCGATCCAGACAGCGTAGACGCCGCCCCCTTGATCCACCGCCAGACCCACCGGGTTGTTCAGGGAGGCAAGGCCCAGCGGCAAGCCCTTGCTCCAGGCATGCGACATGCGGGGGGTGCGGGCCAACGAGGTACCGCAGCCGCTGAGCACCACCCCCCCTCCCAGGAGGAGGACAATCACGGCCGCGGCCAGGAGACCGCCCAATTTTCGTTTTACACCAAACCCCGCCGTCTGGCTCACCTAGGCTCCCTGGGGGATGTCTACATGGTGCCTTTCATCTTGGGATCGAGGGCATCGCGCAGCCCATCACCCAGGAAATTGAAGGCCAGCATGGTCAGGATGAGTATCAGGGCCGGGAAGACGATCAGGTGTGGATCGGAGCGGACGGCCCGCCAGCCCTCGTTGAGCATCTGGCCCCAACTCGGGAACGGGGGGGGCACGCCCAGCCCGATGAAACTCAGCGTGGACTCGTACAGGATCAGGTTCGGGATGCCCAGCGTGACGGCGACAATGATAGGACCCAGGCTGTTGGGCAACAGGTGCCGGGTAATGATGCTCGCATCCCGGGTGCCGATCATGCGCGCCGCCTCGACGAACTCTTTTTCGCGGAGGGAGAGGAACTGGCCGCGCACCAGGCGGGCCATACCCATCCAACTCACCAGGCCAATGCCCAGAACCATGTTGCGAATGGCCGGAAGGCCGCTCGTGGAGCCGAGGATGACCATCAGCAGGATGATGAACAGCAGGCCGGGAAAGGCGTACATGATGTCCACGAAACGCATCATCAACGTGTCCGTCGTACCCCCCAGAAAGCCCGATATGGCCCCGTAGGCAAGGCCAAAGATCATGATCACCAGGGAGCCAACAATGCCCACGGCCAGCGACACCCGGGCGCCAAAGATGATGCGGCTGAACACATCGCGCCCGTACTTGTCGGTGCCCATGATGTGCGGAAAGCCCCCCGATTCGGTACGCTGCAGGCTGGGGCTGGCCCTGGTATTCTGAAAGTCCACCTCTTTCCAACCATAGGGCGCCAGGAGAGGCTCAGGCTCCCGCCCCAGGGCCCAGGCGATGATCGCGTCGTCGGCAAAGACGGCAAACACGAAAAGGATGATGACAAACACGCCGCCGGCCACGGCCGCTTTGTTGCGCACCAGGCGCCGCCAGGCGTCCCGCCACAGGCTCTCCGGCGGGCGGGCCAGCACGGCGGCTACCGCCCGCTCCTTGACGCGCTCCTGTTGCCCATCTAGTACAACTTCTTCAGCCATCACGACTCCTTTGGGATGCTATCAGCTCACTCGACAGCCGCTGCTGGCTAGTCATAGCGGATACGTGGGTCCAGGAAGGCATAAGAGATGTCGACCAGGATGTTCATGAGGATCAGCAGCACGGCATAGATCAGGATGGTGCCCATGATCAGGGTATAGTCCCGGTCGGCGATGCTGGTGACGAAAAAGCGGCCGATGCCCGGGATGGAAAAGATGTGCTCGATGATAAAGGAACCGGTCAACCAGGCAGCCATGAGGGGGCCGAGCACGGTGGTCACCGGGATCAGCGAGTTCTTGAGGGCGTGGCCAACGATCACCGCCCGCTCGCGCAGGCCCTTGGCCCGTGCGGTGCGGATATAATCCTGGCGGATCACCTCCAGCATGCTGGCGCGCGTCAGGCGGGCGATAAAGGCCGCGCCGCCGCTGCCGAGGACAAAGGCCGGCAGGATCATGTGGCTGAGCCAGGAGCTAAAACTCTCGGTGCCCCAGCGGGCCAACGGCAGAGCCGGCAGGTTGTTCTGGCTCAGCCAGAGCATGAGCAGGATGAGCAACAGCGCCAGCACGAAATTGGGGATCGACACGCCTAGCATGGCAAAGAACATGGATGTATAGTCCATCCAGGTGTTCTGCCGCAGGGCAGAGATCAAACCCAACGGGATGCCGATGCCCACCGCGACGAGAGTGGCCAGGATGCCCAACTGGGCCGAAACGGCGACGGCCGCTTTGACCGGCCCGCCGTCGAATAGCACGTTGTTGATGGTCCGCCCCCGGTACTTGTACGAGGGGCCCAGGTAACCTCGCAACAGGCCGTTCCGCCCGAAATCCGCGATCTTGCCCGTGTCCACAAAATCACCCGTCATGTAGCGAACGTACTGCTTCCACACCGGTTCGTCCAGGTGGTAGATCTTTTCAAAGTTGGCCTGGATCTCGGGGGGCATAGGTCGCCCTGAGGTGGAAAAGGGCCCTCCAGGCACCAACTTCATCGCCCCAAAGGTGACGATGGTGACCATCAACATGACGGGCACCATCCACAGAAACCTTCTAATGATATAGGCGGTCATCTAGCTTGTTCTCCCTCGAATGCGGAACCCGGGCAGGCAGGGAAAGACTCCAGGCCACACCCTATCCGGCTCCGTTGCTGGCTGTCCTCAGATGATTTGGAGAATAATTGCAAGAAGGGCTATGTAGCCCTCGAAACGAGCGCTACATAGCCCTTAGGTTCCAACCTACGGTAGCGCCCAGTACTTGAACGCCGGCCCGCCAAAGGGCGGGAACTCGAAGGTGACGCCTTCCTTGACCATAGTGCTGTTGTCGTAGCTGATGAGCGGGATGAGAACGGCCTCGTCCTCGCACAGGATCTTGTCGGCCTCCATGTAGAGGGCCTCGCGCTCGGCCGTGTCGAAGGAGGCGCCGGCCTGGTCGATCAGCTCCTCAAAGCGCGCACTCTCCCAGCCGGTGTACTGCTGCGGCGACCTGGGATCAAAGAGCACCTGGAGCTGGTTCTGCGGGTCGCCATAGTCCATCACCCAACCCATGCGGTAGGCGTTGTACTCGCAGGCCGCCAGGGCTTCCTTGCTGTCGTTGCAAGCATTGAGAAAGTCCTGGTAGACGGCCCACTCGTTGGTCCGCAGCTCAACCTGGATGCCCAGGTTCTCCTCCCACATGGCGGCCACGGCCTCGATGACGTCCTCGTTAAAGTCGGCCCGGTTGAACCAGAACTGCAGCACGGGGAAGCCCTCGCCATCGGGATAGCCGGCCTCGGCCAGCAGCTCCTTGGCCTTATCGGGGTCAAAAGCCCAACCACAGGTGCCGTACTCCTGGTGGCCCAGGACATCGGGCGGGGTGCTGCAGGACATCGGCTGCCGCCACGGCATCTGGATCACGTTGTCGATGATCGTCTGGCGGTCGATGGCCGCGCCCAGAGCCTGGCGCACCAGCACGTTGTCCGTGGGCGGCCGTTGGGTGTTCAGGCCGACATAGTAGACGCCGGGGCGCGGCGAGATGCGCTGCTCCTGGCTGAGGACCGGGTCGGCCTGGACTCGCGGCTGGTCCTCGGAAGGAACGGCAACTCCACCCATGCTGTGGAGCTCGTCGTTCTCGTACAGGGCCATTGCGGTGGCAGACTCCAGGATGATGGGGATGGTGATCTTTTCGATGCTGACGTTGTCGGCATCCCAGTAGTCGGGGTTCTTGACCATCACCAGCTCGGCCTCGTGCTCCCAGGACTCGAGCAGGTAGGGGCCGTTGCAGACATAGTTTCCGGCCTCGGTCCACTGGTCGCCGTACTGCTCGATGATGTCCAGGCGAACGGGGTCGAAAGTGGAGAAGGGCAGGACCGTCTCAAAGTAGGACCTGGGACCCTCCAGCTCAACCTCCAGGGTATAGTCGTCCACGGCCCGGATGCCGACAGTGCTCGGGTCGTCGGTCTCGCCGCTGTTAAAGGCCGCCGCACCCTTGAGGTCGTACATCAACCAGGCGTACTCGGCGGCCGTCGCCGGATCCAGCAGGCGGATGACGCCGTCGACAAAGTGCTGGGCGACAACCGGCACACCATCAGACCAGGTGGTGCCCTCGCGCAGGTTGATGGTGTACACCAGGCCATCGTCAGAGACGGTGTAGCCGGTGGCGGCTGCGGGATCGAAGGAGCCGCCGGGCCGGTACTGGAACAGGCCCTCGATGCACTGCTTGATGATCAGGTGCGAGGTAGTGTCATTGGCCAACTGGATGTCCAGGGTCGGCGGCTCGGTGCCGATGGCATACCACAGACCGTCCAATTCCGCCTTGGGCGGTTCGGTCGGCTCGGGCTCGGGGGTGGCGGTCACGACCTTTTCAGTCTCGACCACAACCGTCTGTTCTTGGACGACCTTCTCGCCTTCCACCTCGACAACTACCGTCTCGACGACGACGCTGGTCTCCACGATGGTGACCGGCTCTGGAGTGGGGCCACAAGCGGCCAAGACGATAGGTGCGATCATGACCAACAGCGTCAGAATCGCCAATTTCTTATTCATTTTTGTCTCCTCCTGAACTCTAATATGGTTTCACCAAGGGTTACGACGGTACTGCAGGACAAACAACACGGTTCTTTCCGGCCCTCACCTCCTTTCCAAGTAGCGAACCTACGAGCAACAGGCCCGGGACCAACGTTGTGCCCGTTGCCCCGTCGCCCGCTACTCACGCGCCGATGCGCAGATACGCATAAATCTGCCATTGGGCCGCTTGCATACCATCAGGGAATGCACAGCTCCTGGCCCGGATACAACAATCTGGCCGAGCTGATCGTCAGGCCATTGGCCGACAGGATGTCGTACGGTGACACACCATAATTCCTGGCAATCTGCCATACCCACTCGCCCGGCTTGACGGTGTGGCGGATGCGACAGCCTGTCGCCCCACTGGACCCGCCGGTGGATCCGCTGGTGGACCCGCCGGTCGTCGAGATTTTGAGTTCTTGACCCACGCTGATCAAGCTGGGATTGACAATGTTGTTGGCCTGTATAATGGCTTCCACCGTCGTGCCGTACATCCTGGCGATCGAGGTCAGGTTTTCGTTCGGCTTGACAGTGTGCCATACCACGCCCGGTTCCGATGCGGATCCGGAAGGCGGAGGTTCCGTCGCCACGGGCGCTGTCCCGGAATCGGTCTCCGGCGTGTCAGTCGCCGCCGGCGCAGCGGGCGTCTCACCCCCGGCTGCCCCCGACTGGTCCTCTGTGGCAGCGGGCGTGACCTGCTGCCCAGAAGTACCAGTTGAGCCAGCAGCCGAGACGACCGTCTGCCCCGGGGCAGGCTCTTCTTCTCCAGTGGGCGGTACACTGGTGGCTCCCGTATCTGCCGCTTCTGTGGCACCAGAAGTCCGACTATCAGCAGACCTTTCGCAGCCGGTCACACCGCCCAGTACTACGACCGAAATCAGCAGCAACACACCCAGGACTGACAGCCTTTGTCTCATTGTTCGTCTCCTCCCCATCCACTCGGTGCTGATACGCGGGTCTGAACCACCATAAGCCTGTACATCTTACCACAAGTGGGGCGAGACGTCAAGAAACGGCGGATTAGGCCCACACCCCCTCTAACCAACTCCCACCGCTGGCCAGAGCGCCCCCGAGACGGGGGCTCCGAGCTAGGGTGGGGCGAGACGTCAAGAAACGGCGGATTAGGCCCACACCCCCTCTAACCAACTCCCACCGCTGTCTAGACCGCCCCCGAGACGGGGGCTCCGAGCCAGGGTGGGGCGAGACGTCAGGAAACGGCGGATTAGGCCCACACCCCCTCTAGCCAGCGCCAAACGCGATCGGGCAGGGCCTGGCGGTTGTCCAGGGTGACTTCGACCAGGGTCGCATCGGGCCGGGCCCTGATGTCGTCGACCCAGGGCTGCGGCCGGGCCATGACCGTGGCCAGGACTGGCTTGGGGCCTTCCAGCGCGGCCAGCACCGCCTGGCGAAAGGCCGGCGAAAATAGCTCCATCTTGCCGATCTCGTCGACGACCACCACTTCCACCCCCGGACCGTCGATCGCACGCCATAGGGCCGCAACCCCCACCTGGTCCAACTCGTCGAGGTGGACGGCGTACTTGCCGACGCGGTGGCGGCCAGGCCCCTTCACGCTGGCCAACGTGCCCGCCGGCCCATCGAGGGCAACCAGGCGAAAGCCGGTGCGCCGCCCTCGCTCGCGGATTTCCTCGGTGTAGAATCCCCCGGCCCGCCCACCCAGCCGGTCGGCGACCGCCCGAACGACGGTCGTCTTGCCCACACCCGGCCGGCCGGTGAGGAGAAAGGCTTGCCCCACTTCTGAATCCCATTCGGTGCGAAACTCGCTCGCTCGAGTCCCCAGTTCCAAGGAGCTCTCCCTAGGTCAGACCGCCCCCGAGACGGGGGCTCCGAGCATGGGTCCCCAGTTCCAAGGAGCTCTCCCTAGGTCAGACCGCCCCCGAGACGGGGGCTCCGAGCATGACTCAGGGACTCCGAAGACGGACCCGTGAGCGCTCAGGCACCAGCATCTAGATCACGCCCAGCTCGCGGCCCACCTTCTCAAAGGCCGCCAGGCCGGTGTCCAGGTCCTCCTGCGTGTGGGCCGCGGTGTTCATCACCCGGATGCGGGCCTGTCCCCGGGGCACCGTGGGGAAGCCGAGGGCCATGGCGAACACGCCGTTCTCAAAGAGCGCGCGCGAGAACGCCTTGGCCAGGGGCGCTTCGCCCAACATCACCGGGACGATGGGGGTCTCGGAACGGCCGGTATCAAAGCCCAGGTCAGCCATGCCCTGCTTAAAGTACTCGGTGTTGGCCCACAGTTTTTCGACCAACTCGGAGCTTTCCTCCAGCAGGTCTACGGCCGCCAGGCAGGCCGCCGTGTCGGCGGGGGTCACCGCGCTGGAAAAGAGGAAGGGACGCGCTTTCTGTCGCAAGTAATCTATGACCACCCCCTTGCCGGCGATGACGCCGCCCACCACGCCAAAGGCCTTGCTCAGGGTGCCGATCTCGACGTCGAACTGGCCCTGCAGGCCAAAGTGGTGCACGATGCCCTTGCCGCCGCCCAGCACGCCCTCGCCGTGGGCGTCGTCCACCATGGTCATGACGCCATACTTTTCTGCCACCTCGTACAGCTCGTCCAGCGGGGCGATGTCGCCGTCCATGCTAAAGACGCCGTCGGTGATCAACATGCCCCGGCGGTAGCTGGGCAGGTGCTCCTTGATCTTTTCCTCGGCGTCCCGGGCGTCGCAGTGCTCGTAGACAATGATCTTGGCCCCCGACAGCCGCGCGCCGTCGATGATGCTGGCGTGGTTCAGCCGGTCGGAAAAGATCACGTCCTGCGCGCCTGTGGCCCTGTCACGCCCCACCAGCGGTGGGATGGCCGCCTGGTTGGCGCAGAACCCACTCTGCACATAGAGCGAGTCCTCGACCCCCTTGAACTCGGCCAGGCGCTTTTCCAGCTCCACGTGCAGGCCCTGGGTGCCGGCGATGGAGCGCACCGCGGCCGGGCCCACCCCCCACTCCTCGATGGCCCTGGTGGCCGCCTCCTTCATCCGGGGATGGTTGGCCAGGCCCAGGTAGTTGTTGGTGCAAAAGTTGAGCACACGCTTGCCGTCGACAACCATCCAGGCGTCGGCCGGCGAGCCCATGATCCGCAGGCTGATGAACAGGCCCACGTCCTTCAAGCCCGCCACGTCCTCGCGGATGAAATCAAACTTGTCTGCCATGGTTCACTCCTCTCCATTCAACATTCGAGGCTCATGTCCGTTTCTTGACTTTTGTCGAAGCACCAGACTTCCGAAGTTTTCTGGAAACTTCGGAAGTCTATATCAGTCGCAGGCCTCCGCATCGCCGGGATACAGCCGGCCCTCGGCGTGGCGCTGGCCCAATTTTTCCAGCATGTCGGCGGTCATGGCCGCCAGATCGTAGCTGGGCTGCCAGCCCCACTCCTCCCGCGCGGCACGGTCGTCGATGGAGCGGGGCCACGAATCGGCGATGGCCTGCCGGGAATCGGGCCGGTACTCGCACACAAACTCGGGAATGTGTTTCTTGATCTCGGCGGCCAGTTGACCGGCCGAGAAGCTCATGGAGGCCAGGTTAAAGTCCGCATGGTGCTCGAGCCGGTCCGGATCCGCCTCCATCAGGTCGATGGTGCCCTGGATGCAGTCGGGCATGTACATCATGGGCAATACCGTGTCCTCGCGCACAAAGCAGGTGTAGCGCTTGTTGGCAATCGCCTCATAGTAGATGGCGACGGCATAGTCGGTGGTGCCACCGCCCGGCAGCGTCTCGCTGCTGATGATGCCCGGGTAGCGAACCCCCCGCACGTCCACGCCAAAGCGCCGGACGTAATAGTCGCACAAAAGCTCGCCGCTGACCTTGGTGACGCCATACATCGTGGTGGGACGCAGGACTGTTTCCTGCGGGGTGTTGTCGCGCGGCGTCTCGGGGCCGAACACGGCGATGGAGCTGGGACAGAATACCCGGGTCAGGTCGCGCTCCCTGGCGATCTCGAGGATGTTGTACAGGCCATTGATGTTCACGTTCCAGGCCAGGTGGGGCCTCTCCTCGCCCACCGCCGAGAGGATGGCGGCCATGTTGTAGATGGTGTCGATGTCATACTTGACCACCATAGCCTCCAGCGTCTCGCGGCGGGTGATATCGATGAATTCAAAAGGGCCACTGTCACACAGGGCCTGATTAGGCTTTGTCCTGTGTCCAGTGGCCACCACATTCTCCCCGCCGTACCGGCGACGTAACTCGATGGTCAATTCGGAGCCGATCTGACCGACCGCCCCGGTCACCAGGATCCTTCTCATCTCCCCTCTTTCTGCCATAGAAAGATGCTCCCCCTATCAATCTTCCCGGAAGCTATGCTCGGGCAAAGGCGTTAAATCCATTCACATCGAGGAAAGCGGGCCAGGATTGAGGCCCGTGACATGCTTCCGGGAAGGTCACTGTGATCAGAGTATAGCACACCCGCCCAGTTTCGTCAAAACTCCTTTGCTAAATCGGAGTCAAGGCCCTGCCACCGCGCGGAAGCTACTCGCTACAAACCTTCAGGTGCATTTATGCACGAGTTGCCCGCGCTTTCTCAGCGCTGCCGCAGCGCCGGCAGGTACATCTGCTCAACATACTCTTTGATCATGCGCCGCATAGAGAAGGCGGCAATGCTGGTGCGTATCGACTCTTTCATGACCTGGACCCAGCCACAGGGGATGTCCGCCGCGTCGCGGTCGTAATAGAGGGGCACCACCTGCTCCTCCAACAGCCGGTAGAGGGCCTGGCTGTCCATCTCGTCCTGGGTCTCCCAGTCGTCATATTGGACCTCGCCAAAAGCCCAGCCATTGGCCGCCCGATCCCCGTCCGCCGGGTGGTACGACTCGGGCCACCAGCCGTCGAGCACGCTAAGGTTCGGGACACCGTTCATCGCCGCCTTCATACCGCTAGTGCCGCTAGCCTCGTTGGGTCGGCGCGGGTTGTTCAGCCACACGTCCACCCCCTGCACCAGGAAGCGGGCCATGTGCAAGCCATAGTCCTCCAGAAAGGCGATCCGCCCACCAAATTGGGGATCCTGGGCGTATTGGTACACCTGCTGGATGAACCCTTTGCCCCCCCCATCGGCGGGATGAGCCTTGCCGGCAAAGACGATCTGGACGGGACGGCGCTCGGCGTGGAGGATACGCTTCAGGCGCTGTGTGTCGCGAAAGATGAGGGTTGCCCGCTTGTAGGTGGCAAAGCGCCGGGCAAAACCGATGGTCAGCGCCTCCGGGTCGAGCAACGTGCCGGACGCGAGCACCTGGCTGGCATCCATCTGGCCGGCGCGCCAGCGCAGCCGCGTGCGCGCGTCGACAAAGGCCAGCAGCTTGGCCTTGAGCTGCTGGTGCACGGCCCATAGCACCTCGTCGGGGATCTCGTCCAGCCGCTCCCACAGCGCCGGGTCGTCGTGACGCGTCTCCCAATCCTCGGCCACGTACCGGGCATAGAGGTTCTTGAGTTCGGTCGAGATCCAGCTCGGCACATGGGCGCCGTTGGTGATGCCACGGATGGGCACCTCTTCGACCGGACGGCCGGGCCACACCGGCTGCCACATCCGGCGCGACACCTCGCCGTGCAGTTGGCTGACGCCGTTGGTCCTGCCCGCCAGGCGCAGGGCCAACACCGTCATGTTGAAACGGCCCTCATACTCACCCAGTCCCAGCAACTGCTCGCGGCTGATGTCCATCTCTTGCCAGAAGCGGCCAAAGTACTCATCCATGAGGTGGAAGGCAAAGGCATCGTGACCGGCAGGCACCGGCGTGTGGGTCGTAAAGACGGTCGTACGCCGCACCGCCTCGATCGCCTGATCGAAGGGCTGGCCTGCCTGCATGAGTTCCCGCAATCGCTCCAACACCAGGAAGGCCGAGTGGCCCTCGTTCATGTGCCACACGCCGGGCTCGATGCCCAGGGCCCGGAGCACCCGCACGCCACCCAGGCCGAGGACCATTTCCTGGCGGATACGCGTTTCCTGGTCGCCGCCGTAAAGACGGGCCGACAGATCCCGATCCCAGGGAGCGTTCTGGGGCACGTTGGTGTCCATCAGGTAGAGGTTCACGCGCGCGGCCCGCACCTGCCACACCTGGACGTGGACCGGCACCCCGCGCAGGGTGACCAGGATCATCAGGCGGTTGCCGTGGGCATCCAGCACCGGGTGGATGGGCACCTCGTCAAAGTTGAGGGTGTCATAGATCGCCTGCTGCCAACCGTCAGCCGGGATCAACTGTCGAAAATAGCCCTGGGGGTAGATAAAGCCCACGCCCACAAAAGGCACGCCCAGATCGCTGATCTCTTTGCAATGGTCACCTGAGAGCACGCCCAACCCGCCAGAGTAGATGGGCAGAGAACCATGCAACCCAAACTCGGCGGAAAAGTAGGCCACCGGCCGCTGGCAATCATCCGTATACTCCTGGCAGAACCAGAGGTGCCCATCGGCCAGGTCGGCATCAAAGGCTGCCACCACCTGGTCGTACCGCGCCAAAAAATCCGCATTGCGGGCCAGGGATTCGAGCCGCTCGGGGCTCACGAGCTGCAGCATCCGCACGGGATTGTGACCGGTGCTCTTCCACAGGGGATAATTGACCGCTTTGAACAGGTTGCGCGCCGGTGGGTGCCAGCTCCACCACAGATTGTCGGCCAGATCGGTCAGTCGCTTGATGCGCTCGGGGATGGGGACAGCATTGTTCATCGTTGCGCTCTCCTCGCAGGGAATGTCGAACCGGCCCTATCTTACGGGAAAAGCGCCCAGTTGGCAAATGCTGCCATCTGCAGATCCAGAATGGCAGGCATACCAAAAACGCCGCCGGGGCTCTCGGCTCCCGGCGGCGTCCCTTTTGGATCGGTGCTATCTTTTTTGCGCGCAGTTGATGCACCTCTTGGTGTGGGGCAAAATCGCCAGGCGGGCCGGGTCTATTTGCTGGCCGCAGACCTCGCATAGGCCATAGTCGCCCTCTTCCGCCTTGCGTATGGCCACCTCGAGCGAGCGGGCCTTGTTCTCTGCCCGCTGCTTGAGGGCCAGGCACATCTCCCACTCATAGATGCTGGGATCACCCTTGCCCAGCCCATAGTCGCCCTTGCCCTCGAGGCGCGCCTCCAGGCGTGCGATCTCGGCCCGCGTTTCGTCCAGTTCTTGCTGCAGACGTGCCTGCAGATCTGCTGTTGCTGATGTCATGGTGATAGCCTTCATCCTCTATACCAGATCACGCCTCTGTGACGGCTGGCTCCGTCTCCTCGACGACCACGGCCTCCAGCAACTTCGCATCCTCGATCCTGGCCTCTTCTGATTCAAGGATCTCATCGGTTTCTTGCGTATCCTCTGCTTCCGCTATCTCTTCCGCCACCAATTCTTCTGGGCCTTCCAACGCTTGTGCAACAGGCTCCCCGGTCTCCTCCACAGATGGCGGTTCACCCTCCACTTCGACCACTGCAGGTTCTTCGACTGCCCCGGCAAGCGGCAGCTCCGCACCAGCCTCCGTTTTCCCAGGCTCTTCTGGTGACGGCTCCTCTGCCGCTACCCCGGCAACTGAAGGCTCTTCGGCCTCTCCCTCCGCGGCTGGCGGCTCGACCTCCATCTCCACGGCAACTGCGGGCTCTTCGGCCTCTTCCTCCGCGGCTGGCGGCTCGGCCTCCATCTCCACGGCAACTGCGAGCTCTTCGGCCTCTTCCTCCGCGGCTGGCAACTCGACCTCCATCTCCACGGCAACTGCGAGCTCTTCGGCCTCTTCCTCCGCGGCTGGCGGCTCGACCTCCATCTCCACGGCAACTGCGAGCTCTTCGGCCTCCTCCTCCGCGGCTGGCGGCTCAGCCACCATCTCCACGGCAACTGAAGGCTCTTCGACCTCTTCCTCCGCGACCGGCGGCTCGGCCTCCATCTCCACGGCAACTGCGGGCTCTTCGGCCTCTTCCTCCGCGGCTGGCAGCTCGGCCTCCATCTCCACGGCAACTGCGAGCTCTTCGGCCTCTTCCTCCGCGGCTGGCAGCTCGACCTCCTCCTCAGCAGCCGTGGGCTCCTCTTCCTCCTCAGAAACCGGCGGTCGCGCCGCTTCCTCCGCTGCCGCCTTCTCAGCCTCGATCGACGCCAGGCGCGCCGCCCACTCGGCCCATTCCGACTCGAGCACCCGCTTGAGGCTCAACCCCAATCGCTTGCGACGGGCATCAATGCGGATGATGCGCAGCAACAGGAGGTCGCCCTTCTTTACAACATCTTTGGGATGGGATACCATGCCATCGGTCAACTCTGAGACGTGAATCAGGCCTTCCACCCCTTCTTCGATCTCGGCAAAGGCGCCAAAGTCCACGACATTGGTCACCACGCCTTCGACCAACTGGCCCAACTCGTACGTTTCCTCGACCAGGGACCAGGGTTCCGGCTGCAGTCGCTTCAGACTGAGCCCGATCCGTTTCTTGGCATGATCCAGGCGCAGCACATAGACCTCAACCTCATCTCCTGCCCTGACGACCTCTCGAGGATGGCGGATCCGCCGCCAACTCAGCTCCGAGAGATGGATCAGCCCGTCGGCTCCTCCCAGGTCCACAAAGGCACCAAAGGAACAGAGGCTGGTCACCCTGCCCTTGCGCACCTCCCCTTCCCGCAGCTCCTCCAGCAGCCGTTCGCGCTGCATCGTGCGCCACTCGCGCTGGGCCTTGGTCGCCGACAAGATCAGCCTGCGCTTGCGCCGGTTGATCTCGATGACCTGCACCATCAGGGTCTGGCCAACCATCTCGGACAGGCGCTGGAGGCGCTCCTCCTGGTTCAGGCCCGACGGGAAACCCGGCACCTGCGACGCGGGGACAAACCCCCGGATCTCATCGACAGGGACCACGAGTCCTCCCTTGTTATAACCGATGACCTGCGACTCCCATATCTCTTCACTCTCATGCAGCTTTTGCGCACGATGCCAAGCTCTCTCTTGCTTGGCCAGGTGGAGGGATACCAGGAGGTTCCCATCCTGGTCCTCGGGGCGCATGATGAACACCAGGACTTCGTCGCCCGGTGACAGCTCCTCTATCTCTTCGCTCCCCAGGCGCTGCATATCGCTGTACGGGACGATACCATCCCGCTTGTCGCCAACGTCAACGACGATCTCTTGCTCCCGGATGTCCAGGATCACGCCAGGACGGACTTGACCGCGCCTGGGACGCTTGTAGTCCCAATCCTCGACGGGCAGCTCGCCCATCTCGGCCGTATCCTCCGCGTCCGAGCCAGGCTCCTCGCCTTCCTGCTCTGACTCGTCTGCTTCCAGAGCAACCGCTGCACCTTCCTGCTCAGGTTCATCCGCTTTCAGGGTAACCTCTCCAGCTTCCTGCTCAGGTTCGTCTGCCTGCGGCGCAGCCCCCTCGGCTTCCTGCTCAAGTTCGTCTGCTTCCGACACCACCTCTTCGGCTTCCACCGCCAAAGATACTTCTTCCACTGCTTCTGCAGAGGTTTCTCCCTCTGCCACCAATTGGATCTGGTCCATAAGTTTGAACATCTCCTCGCGAAAATTCACCCTCCTGTGTCCAGACAACAGAAAGCTCGGCCACCTGCCTGTTCTGCCACTTCCAGGAGAGAAGCCGAGCCACACGGATCATCCGTGAGCACTCTATCAGCCAAGCCATCGTACCTGCCGGAGAATGGCCCACCGGCACCCCCTGGACAGGGGTTCGAGCGGGTTCATGGACAGATCCTTGGTACTTCCCCTACGGTCCCAAGCTCTTCTGGGGAAGCCTCTCTGCTGCCTAGGCTGAGTTGGTTTCACGAATCAGATCTGCTTGCCAGCCAACCGACCCCGGTGACTTGTACCGGACGAGCTGGCCTACGATCCCTGGTGCGTTTCTGGAGCCCTCACCCCCATTCACGGTGCGAACCCGGGTCCGCCCCCGTCCTAGAGCCTGGAGGGCCAGGCAGCCCGAGACCAGTCTTGCTGATCTCCTGGAACACAAGAGCCACAATATTATACACCAATTACCCCCTGGTGTCAACAAGCTGTGGCGGCTTGCGCGCGTTCGCCCTGCTTGTCCCTTTGCCCAGCCTGTGCTACAATGCCCTGTAGGAGGAGACGGCAATCCATGCATTTCGACATCCTTACTCTGTTTCCAGGCCTGTTCGCCGGCGTGTTCGAGGAAAGTATCCTCAAGCGGGCCCGCGAGGCCGGATTGGTGACGATCACGCTGCACAACATCCGTGACTTTGTCAAGGGGCACCAGCGCGGGACCGATGATACCCCCTACGGCGGAGGCGGCGGTATGGTGATGAAGCCAGAACCGCTCTTTGCAGCCGTGGAAGCGGTGTTGGGCGACCAGCAGGACCACGTGCCGGTCATCCTCCTTACACCACAGGGCAGGCTCTTCACCCAGCAGGTGGCCCGTGAGCTGTCGCGCCAACAGCAAATCCTGCTCATCTGTGGTCGCTACGAGGGCGTCGATGAACGGGTACGCCAGCACCTGGCAACCGACGCCATCTCTATCGGAGACTATGTGCTTGCCGGCGGCGAGGTGCCGGCGATGGTCATCGTCGAGGCAGTCACCCGCCTGATCCCCGGCGTCCTGGGCGACCCCTCGGCTCCCTTTGAGGATTCCCATGCCGAGGGGCTGCTGGAATATCCCCACTATACGCGTCCTCCGGTGTTTCGAGATCACGCCGTGCCCGACGTCCTCCTTTCGGGTCACCATGCCGAGATCGTGCGCTGGCGCCGGGAGCAGGCCCTGCGGCGTACCCGGCAACTCCGGCCCGACCTGCTGCACCAAGCGCCTTTGACCGACGAGGACCGCGCCTATCTCCGACAGTTGGAAGAGGCAGAAGCCCGGTCGGGAAGCTCGCAATCACCAGCCCCAGCGGAAAACAACACTGTCTAGATTGCCCCCAGGGGCAATCTATGCTATAATCGCCATGTCCACTGCGCTTAGATAAACTTGGAGAAGGGATGAAATCCACAGAAATCACACCGATGGGCAGCCAGAAACCCAAAGGACCATCCCCCGACCGATTGACCCAGGTGTTGATCTGGGCAGCATTCTTTCTCGTCGCAGCCCTGGCGGCCCTGGCCGCCGACGCGTTCCTGTGGCCAGCGTCCGACGGTCCAGTGGCCCGAGCCGTGGAGCCCACACCGCTCCCTCCTACGCCCAGTTACACGCAGCAACCCGCGCTCCCGACCGCCATTGACCCCATGGAACCCACCGCCCTGCCCAGCATCGAGGAGGCCACGGCTACGCCCACCACCCCGGAACCTTGTGTTCCCCCTGATGACTGGGGCATCCACGTCGTCGAGGCTGGAAACACGCTCTACTCGCTGGCCGGACGCTACGGCAGCGACGTGAACACCCTGATGCGGGTCAACTGCCTGAACACCCACACGATCTTTATCGGGCAACGGCTCTACGTACCCGGACCGCTGCCCTTGGCTACGGAACTAGCGCCCCCGCCGACGTATGGCCCCTACGCCACGCCGACAGCCTTCCCTACCATCGTGGCCATGGCACCTACCGACATGCTGGCAAGCGCAACCAGCGTCCCGACGCCAGCCCCAACCCGCACCCCCCCGACCGTCTTTCAGGTAGACATCCCAAACCGCTACCTCAACATCGTCCTGCTTGGCTCTGACAAGCGACCCTACAGCGGTGCCTGGCGCACCGATAGCATGATCGTCGTCTCTGTAGATACGGAGAGCAACGTGGTCCGCCTCCTATCCATCCCCCGAGATCTGTGGGTCTATATCCCCGGCCACGGCTACAACCGCATCAACACTGCCGACCTGTGGGGAGAGCTGGCCCAGAAGGGGAGCGGCCCGGACTGGATCAAGCGGACGATCCACCACAATCTGGGTATTCCCATCCACTACTATGTCCGGGTGGACTTTCGGGGGTTCATGAAAATCATTGACACCGTCGGGGGTGTGGACATTGACGTGGACTGTCCCCTTCCAGACATCAACCTTTCGGCGGGGATGCACCATATGGACGGCAAGGAAGCCCTGCGCTATGCCCGGTCGCGCAAGAGCACCAGTGACTTTGACCGGGGACGCCGGCAGCGCAAGGTTCTGCTGGCCCTGTGGGAGCAAGCCCTCAACCTTGACATCATCCCCAAGCTGCCGGAGCTGTGGTTGACGATGGCCGACTCGTTCCAGACCGATCTGCCCCTGGACCAGGTCATCAACCTGGCCTACGTGGGTGTCCAACTCAATCCGCAACGCATTATCAGCCGGGCCATAGGCCGCAGTCACACCCAGAGCTGGGTCACCCCGCAGGGGGCGGCGGTGCTCTTGCCCCGTGAGGCTGAGATCCGGACCCTGCTGGAGAACTTTTACGCCCCCATAGAGCCAAACCAACTGGAAACTACCAACAAGGTGCGCGTCCAGGTACTCAATGGCTCGCAACGCAACCAAGCCTCCGAACTGGCGGCGGCTGCCCTCCGCTGGGAGGGGTTCAAAGTCGTGGACAGCGGCCCGGCCGACCGGCGAGACTATGCCCAGACAAGCATCCAAGTCTACACCGGCAACATAGATGCCGCCCAGCAGCTCGCCCAGCAGCTCCGGGTGCCCTTCTCCGCTATCCAGGATCTCAGCACCACCCAACTCCAGCCCAACCCCGAAACACCCGTAGATATCCAGGTGATCCTGGGCGGGAACTATGACCCGTGCCAGCGCTGAGGTCTGAGTTCCCCCTGTGAAACCAATCTGTATCGACTTTGAGCCTGTGGGCCGGCGGGGGGATTGCCCTGAGGGCTCGACATTGCTGGACTGCGCCCGGCATCTGGGCGTGGACCTGGCCAACCTGTGCGGCGGGACGGGGAGCTGCGGCCGTTGCATCGTGCAGATCCTGGACGGTGAGGTCTCGGAACCTACGCCCGGCGAGGGCGAGTTCCTCACCACCGAGGAATTGGCAGGGGGGTACCGGTTGGCCTGCCGCACCATCCCACAGGGCGATTGCAAGATACGGGTCCCGCCCGAGTCGCTCACTGCGCCACAACGAACCCAGGTAGAAGGAGAGCAGGTCTTCGTCACCCCAGAACCAGCGGTCCAGACCTACCAGGTTACGCTGTCCCCTTCCTCACTGGACAACCTGGGCGCCGATGCAGAGCGGATCGCCGATGCACTGGCCCAGCAATACGCGCTGGCAGCAATTGCCTGGGATGTTGCAGCGCTGCGCGAGCTGTCACCCCGCTTGCGAGATGGGCACTGGCAGATCCGTGTCGCGGTGAGGGAGGGCGAGGTCGTTGCCCTGCTCCCAGCGGAGGCCCGTCCCCTGGGATTGGCTGTGGACCTGGGCACGACCAAGATCGCCGCCTACCTGGTAGACTTGGGGACAGGACAGATGCTGGCCTCGCGGGGCATCATGAATCCCCAGATCGCCTACGGCGAGGATGTCATCGCCCGCCTGGCCTACGCGCAGCGGGATCCATCCCGAGCCGGCCTTTTACAGAGGCTCGTCGTAGATGCACTGAACCTGGCAGTGGGCGAGATGATCGCCGAGGCAAGCACAAAGACGCGCACAGCGGGCGTCGAGGCAGGCGCCGAGCCAGCCATCCACCCCGTTGACATTGTCGAAGCAGTAATGGTAGGCAATACGGCAATGCACCACCTCCTGCTACAACTCCCGGTCGAGCAACTGGCCAAGGCCCCTTACGTGCCAGCGGTGACCCGGGCACTGGACGTCAAGGCCCGGGAGCTGGGGCTGTTGATCGCACCGGGCGCCTACGTGCACTTGCTGCCCAACATCGCCGGGTACGTCGGCGCGGACCACGTAGCTATGTTGCTGGCAACAGAGGTTGCGCAAGCCGGAGGCGTGGTGCTGGCCATGGACATCGGCACCAATACCGAAGTATGCCTGGCCAACCAGGGTGTTCTGGCCAGCACATCCTGTGCCTCGGGCCCAGCCTTTGAGGGCGCCCACATCAAACATGGCATGCGAGCAGCGGATGGTGCTATTGAACGATTGCGACTGGTGGACGGCCAGATCGAATACCAGACGATCGGCAACGCGCCGCCGGTAGGCCTCTGCGGCTCCGGCATTTTGGATGCCCTGGCCCAGCTCTTCCTGGCCGGCGTGGTGGATGCCAAGGGACGGATGGGAGAACATCCCCGCGTACGCGAGGTCAAGAACGCACGAGATGGCCTTGACGTGCGGGAATTTGTTCTGGTTGGCGAAGAGGAGCTAGAAAACGGCCGTCCAGCCATCACGTTTACCCAGAAAGACGTGCGGGAGTTGCAACTGGCCAAGGGAGCTATGCGCACCGGCATCCAGGCGCTCCTGGAGGCCACGGGTCTGGGCCAGGAGGATATCGACCAGGTCATCATCGCTGGCGCCTTTGGCACCTACATCGACGTTGCCAGTGCGGTGGCAATCGGTATGCTGCCTCCATTGCCACTGGACCGCTTCCGACAGGTGGGAAATGCTGCCGGCATGGGGGCCAGGCTAGCCCTGATATCCAGGCGGAAACGGGCTGCGGCGCAGGACCTGGCCCGCCGGGTCCGCTATGTCGAGCTGGCCACATCTCCAAACTTTCCGAAGACGTTTTCTCGGGCAATGTACTTGGGGAAAAACCAGCTTTGAGCGCAGGGGCCAGACTCGGCCCAGGACACATCATAGCCGCGTCGACCGCGGCGAGGGTGTGGTGTCCCTGGCCCCATGCAGGGCTATCGTCAGCGCACCCCTTCTGGCTCGACGTGAATGAGCACCTGACCCATGTCGGGAACCTGGGCGTAGAGGAGCTTCTCCGCCCGGTCTGCCAGCCGATGTGCCTCCTCGACCGGCAGATTGGGATCGGCCAGGCAGTGGAGCACCACATCGTAGCCATCCGGTCCGGACCGGACGTGCACGTCGTGCGCACCGTGTAGCCCCGGCACCGAATCTACCACCGATTTGATCTGAGCGACGATGTGCTCGACCGCCCCGGCCTCAAGGGCGGCGGGGGCCACCGGCACGACCCGCGGCTCGATGTGCGTGTGAATGTCGCTGACATGGGGCAGCTCCTCATACATGGCAGCTTCTAACTCGCTGACCAGATCGTGGGCCTGGCCCAAGGTCAGGTCAGGGGGGACCTCCACGTGTACGTCCACAAAATAGCGTCCCTGTACCTCGTGGGCGTGAATGTTGTGCGTGCGGAGTCCGAGCCGCGCAGCCACAGCGCTTACAGTCTGGGGCAAACTCTCGCCCGACTGGCGTACCGGGTCCACGTGCACCACCACATCCCCCCGGTGCATCAAGCCAGCCACGCGACTTTCCACCGACGTGGCGATCTGATGGGCCTCCTCCAGCGAGGCACTGCGTTCTATATCGACTGCCATGTCCACAAAGGTGGCATCCCCCGACTGGCGCACCCGCACCGCGCCGACCGCTCGCACGCCCGGCACCTGTGCCGCTTTGTCGGCGATCAGCTCCGCCAGCCCGGGCGGCGCAGCATCCAACAGCTCGGTCACGGCATCCCAACCTAATTTCAGACTCACCCGCAGCACCAGGGCAACCACAGCCAGCGCGGCCACGGCGTCAGCCTTTTGCAGCCAGGCCCATTCCGGCCCCAAGTGGTAGCCCAGCCAGACGGATACCAGACCGAGGAGCACCACAGACGAACTCAGCACGTCGGTACGAAAGTTGAGAGCATTCCCTTCCAGCGATTGGCTCCGGTGCTTGCGCGCCACCCTCATGAGATAGGCC
>Ga0180437_10002158_pt1 | contig 32060 bp, 44 predicted proteins | sample SS_ome_4_FD_132410 | JGI IMG/M metagenome (GOLD analysis project Ga0180437, IMG submission 132410) | Hypersaline lake sediment archaeal communities from the Salton Sea, California, USA - SS_3_D_1 metaG | ecosystem: Environmental > Aquatic > Non-marine Saline and Alkaline > Hypersaline >... | reverse complement strand
TATTAGCTTGTTAAAGAATATAAATGGGGTGAAACAAATAAAGAATAAAGGCGTAACAAAGGAATGTCAAATATAGATTGTTTTTTATAAAAAGTTACAAATATTTTTATATTTGTAAAAATTATTTTTTACTTGAAATTATTATCCAATTCGATTTATTAATTAAATAATTTGTCATTTTGTCATATTTAATAAATTGGGGGAGGAGATGGGGGGAAAGGGTTTGGTTTTGTAAAACTCTTTTCCCCCAACTATAAGAGGGCGGGTGGGCTTATCGCCGAAGCGAAGTGCAGATATAGGGAAGCCGAATGTTGTCTCGCTTCTATTAGTGAACAATTCAATTAAATAGCGGGGCGTAGGTTTTGCAAAATAGAGTTCTATTTGCGAAGCCAAAGCCCCCAGTCTTATCTTATAATTATTATTTCCTTGCGAGGCGTTGTTAGTGAGGCGCTCCCTTCCTTAACCAGCCAAGTTTACATAACCGTTTATGTAACTTGTCCCACGCTGTTTAGAATGCTAAAGGTTCGGTTTTATAATGTTACAGGTTAAGTAAGAAGTCGTTGTTGCATAATGCTGCATTATGCGACAACGTATTGCGTGGGCAAGCTACTTGGCGGGTCGTTATAGATACTGCTCTTCGCGAGGCGAAATCTTTTAATAATCATCCCAATTGCAAAGCATGCAGATATTCATTCCACAGCCTGCCATCTTGGAACTGCGACCATCGGGATATATATGTTCACAATTTTGCACCCTCGCTTTTCCGAGAAATTCATTCAATAATTTAATATTACCTTCTGTCTTCTTTACAAGAAAATACTTTCCATTAACCGAGATATTTATATTATCATTATTCCGATGCAGTATATTCTCATAAGCGGTTTTTAGAACATTAGACTTTTCGTTCATTATTATCTACTCTTTTTAGTATATCCTTTATTTTTATTATATGTAAGAATCATTTTGCTCATGCCATCATCCCGCCATCCTAGATATTCGAGCCAATCTTCTATAGTGTTATTATCACGATTGCAATTCGGCGGTTTTCGTTCATCGAAGAAATTTAAGCTGCGAAGCAATCGCTCACCTTCACATATTATTTGTTGTTTCATCATTATTTATGAATATTGTTTCTCTAAACCTTTAAAATATTTGACTATATCATATTTCTTCTTTTGCCAATTCTTTTGCATTCGCTGACAATTCTTAAGATGCGAAATATGTTTATTGCCATCGAATTCGTCATTACGATATACAGGTCCATTCTTATCTAGTTCTACAGGCAAATATGAACCTCTCCGCGAATATATTACTGCTATGTATGTTCCGCAATATTCGCAGGCATAACGTTTATAAGGTAGATAGAGCATCGAGATTCTCCTCGTTATTTTTTTTATGATTATTGTTAAAAAGATTTTGAATAATGCTAGAACGACTCGCCATGCGAGCCCATCGCAGCGCTTGGTTATGAATAGCTCATTCCACTTGATTTGAATGCACCAGACCTTCTTTTTTAGATTATAGGCACTGTCTATATGTAGATAGATTTTATTCATAAAATTTTTATTATGGATTCCCGCTTGAAACTGCGGGAATGACAATTTATTCTTATCTCGGTTTAAAAAATGGGTCTGGCTCCCAATTATGAATGCAGTTCCATCCACCGCAATAGGTGATGACCGGCTGAAGTTGCTTATAAACTTTTCCGGATTTACTCACAAAAGAATTGTCCAATCTGTTTATTTCATCGATGCTTAAAGTTTGTCCGAGCATTTCATCACAAAAAGGTCGGGTGGTTGGTCTGCGTTGCCCGACGTATTCATAATAAAAGACTTGAGCTATATTTGCCTTTACATTTTTAGATTCTCTAGCGTAACCATTAATTTGCGTCCGTGCAATCGTGTTAGCGTAGAAATCGACTCCGCTTGTTTTAAGCGATTGCGCCAACTCATCCACACTCTGATTAGTGAATAATCCTTGTCTAACTTTTTTCTGGATTACTTCGATGGCTTTGTCTTCAAATTTGCCGAGTCGCGTCTCGTTGACTTTTTCTATATTTTTGATTTTGATTAAATCACGATTAACTTCTTCGCCAAGGTCCTTATATAAATCGTTCACTATATTTATGACCTTATCATATTGCCCGATAAATTCTTTATCGAAATTTTGCCATTCTGCTTTGAATAAATTTTTTATTACTGTCGGATAATTCTGTTTGAACAATTCGGGGTCGCGTGAAAATGCCGATAGTAATTTATCCAGAAAAGTTTTATAGCTCGCTTTGAAGCTTAGCTGCTTCTGTATTTGAAGCATCGCTTTTTGAAATTTTCTTATAATATTGTTATCTGCCATAATTATTAGCCGTTAGCCATTCGCCATTCGCCATTGGCAAAAATTTATTATTCTTTAGTTTGTGATATTTGAAATTCACGAGCATATTGCTCGGTGGTCTTAAATCTAAAGCCACATTGCAAGCAAACGACTGAGCGAATAGTTACTGTACGAAAATTTTCTGTACGAATAACTTTCAGCGGTTTATTCGCATCGTCGCTTTTCGTGAAATCTTTATTTTTGCATTTGGGACAAAGCATATAATCAATTATGAATTGTGAATTATGAATTACGAATTATTTTCTTCTGGATTATCACGTTCTATTTTTATTCCGCAGAAGGGACAAAAGGAATGAAATAATCTTAATTTACATTCTTTTTTTTGTCCCTCCAATTGAAAGGCAACATTTGAATAAGTTATTGTCTGTAATTTTTTACCAAAGATAAAACCCTTTTCTATAGAAGCAGATAATGCTTTCTTCTTATTCTTTTCATTAGCGTTGTAATTATCTAATAATTTTTTTTCAGTATTTGTTAAACATTCGCAGTTCATATTACCTCCTTTTAAGCACTCATTTTTAGTTTTTGTGAATTTAATTTATTAATAGCTTTACGGACAGCATCGGCATGGGGATGCTCATCATCATTTATTGCATTGTGGACGGTGGACTTGCCGAGTCCCGTTTCCGCGGCGATTTCTTTTAATGAATATTCGCATGCTTCCTTAAGCTCTCTATTTGTCGGCTGAACGACTTCGTCATCTATTAATTTCTTACCGGCTTTCCTCGCTTCTTTCATTTTGGATTCAATATAAAAATCTATAGCCAATGGCGATTTTTGTAAGATGGCAATTCGCTCTCTGGCTTTTTGCGTGATAGATTCGCCGAATACACGCTTGATATACATCACTCTTTCTTTAAGCGTCATCCATCCGTTAGACTCATCGAGCTCGAGGCGTTGACTTCGCCAGTATGCTTCCTTTCTACTTTCGAGCTTAGCGGTTAATTCCTGATGACCAATTAATACAACGGAGAATAACGGCGATATACCTGCGAACGACGACTCACGAATTTCTTTTAATGCTCGCAATGTATTAGCGTGTATGCGATGCGCTTCCTCAATTATTAGACATATTTTCATTTTATCCGTTACATGTCGGCGACCGATGATTTTTATTAATTGTCGGCTTCTTGCCTCTAAGTCACGGCGTGGCGGTTCATCGGATAAATCATATATCATGGCGTTCATTATTCCAGCGATGTTCAGCTTTTCTTTAAAATAATTTCTGACATAAACAAATATTATGTCATCCATTCCAGCGATGGATGAGTTGAATAAAATTGATTTGCCGGTGCCTACAGCACCAGCGATACTTAGCATTTGGTTTTGTTCGATGGCATCGACAATATCTGCTTTGAAATTTTCGCAGGTCGGATTCCAGAACATTTTCATTTCGGATAGTCCGAAGTGTTTTAATAAACTTTTTTGAATGGTTCTTCGCATGGTTACCTCGTTTAATTGGCTATTTGCTTCTCGCTTTTCGCGGTTCGCTTTAATATAGATAATTAGTCCAGTGAATTAATTGTCCTTCGAAAAAGGTATATTCTCGCGAATCAAAGAAAAATTCGAAGAATGTATTTACATATTTAAAACCATCATTCTTGCATAATGTATATAACATCGATGGCGATAATTCTTTCCCATCAATAGTTATCCATTGAAAGCCAGGAATATTTTCCGAACGATAAAGAATAATTTTTTGCACAGCGATACATTTTTTATCATCGGTAAATTTCTTCATAGATTTTGTTCTCGCGTCATTATAAAATTGGATGTCCAATCCAGGACGCCATCGTTCGCCAGCTCGGATAGTATGTATCTTTGTCCCGTCTATTATTGCTTTATTAAATTGTTTTTTAAAGGTTAAGATCATTAGAACCTCATTAAAAGTTAAATACCACCCCGTCCCCTCTCTTAAAAAGAGAGGGGAGTTGGGGCGGGTCGACTACGCGGCTCGTTCCACGTCTATTTTCTCCCAATCGATTTCATACATAAATTTCTCGTCCTGGTCTACTTTCATTCCGATAGCAGCTAGCTGCTCATCGGATAAAACTTTTTGCGATACATCCGATAGAAGCTCATCCTTATTGACTTCTTCCTTCCGACGAACGTACTTACCATCGAATACTTTTTTGACTAATTCTAGAACAGTATTCCAATTGTACTTTCGGTTAAGTAAAGCAACCTTCGGTGTAGCGGTTCGGAAGCCGATAACTCCATGCGTTAGATTGCGCGTGCGTTTTTTGTCAAAATCTGCTTTGTGCAGCAGACAAAAAGTTTCGACTTCTTCGGATAGAACTTTTACTTTAGCGCGTGCATCTTGCGTCTCTTCATTGAATCGTTCCTTGAGCTTTTGCATTTGCTCATTCATTTGAGCTTCTTTCTTAGCGATGAAGCTTTCGTTACATCCTATTTCAAATAGATGCTTATCCACCGCGTTGTAGTCGCTCAAAATTTGGACATCACTTTTTTTTGACATAAAATTTTCTCCATAATTAATAAAATAGATTCCCGCTTAAAGCATGCGGGAATGACAATTAGTTATACTACAGCGTATTGTTCATTAATCAATTCTTCTCTTAGTGCTTTGAGTTCGCTGTAGAATTTTACTCTAGCACCATAATCCTTACTACCGAATAATTCTTTTAACGTGTCGTAAGTTTCACGAGCATAATTGTCTATTGCTACGATATCGTTCTCTGCATTCGGAAATTTTTTCCTCGCTTCTTGTAACAATTCACACTCCCTTGTGTCCATGATTGCCTCCGGTTTTAATTATAAATTATGAATTATGAATTATCAATTATAGTTATCGAATAATTTCAATTGCACATCGCTGAATATTTCAAATGCGGAATCTTTCATAATATGCCTTTCTTTTAGCATCGTCATAATCCGTTTGGAATAATGTTTAATAGTAGCTAATGCTTCGTCTTCATCCCTCGGTATGTAATAGCCCCTATCGGTGCTGCCTATCATATATATGCCTCGATATTTGCGATTGAAATCTCTAACGAAAGCAGCCAGCTGACGCTTGGATATATTAAGCGTTGTGATATGAGCCGATGTAACCGGATGCTCGTAACTTCCGAGTTTCAGTATTCGTTGAAATATTTTTCTTTCGATTTCGTTCATAAACCAATGAATTGGTTATATAATTATATTTTATTTTAGTCCCACGACTAAAGTCGTGGGTTAATATTATATTATGGTTTCCCGCTTAAAACTGCGGGAATGACATCGAGTAATATTAGCCGATGGCTACTTGCCTTTTTATTTCAAATAATACTGCATCAATGTTAGCTTTATTCAGCCCACCTTCATCGTCGAGCATCTCATCGAATATATACGCATAGTCTTGATAGGTCTGAGCCCTTCCGAGCATTTGACCGATATAAACTTTAGCAGCATACTTCGAGCCGAATATATGTTCTTCTTTTTTCTTATTAAAAGGTGTTTTCGCTTTCACTGTTACTGCCTCCCGTTGTATATAATTAATTTTATTTTCTTTTTCTTCTTGCTTGATTTCACGTTCGAGTTGTTGCCTGTAAGTAGCGGGCTGACGATGTTCGAAGTCGCCGAGCTCTACATAGCCCTTGGTGTGCTTTAGTATGAATGGCTTTCGGAATTCATCTATAAGCTCGCCGATATATTCACCCGATAAATTTTTATATATTCGTATTTTTTTATCCATCGCGAATGCCGGGCATTCGAATTTTTCATTATTGATTTGCACCGTTAAATCTTGGCGAACCTTACGCTCTATAACTACGAAAGCGACCTCTCTTAAATCGGTGGCAATTTCGCGTGGCTGATGACCAGCCAACGATGCTCTATAATAATGTAAGCGAGTACCTTGTTTAGTGGGATGCTGTGCCTCTAGCATCGCGACCATAAAATGATGGAGCTCCTCGTTATATTCGTTAAGCGTTATAGTATTACCCTCGCCGACCCGAAGGTATAGCGGTATTTCGAATTTTCGCCAGATATTTTTAAACGCCGCTTCTTGCTTTTGGATTCCGTGATGCCCGTAAGGTTTAGATAATTCTATTTTTATGTCGAGTGCTTTCAGCATCTCTTTTACTGCTTTGGTTTTAGCGAAGGAGCCGTTATCGGTCTTGAGAATATCAGGAATATATTTAAAGGGATGAGCATCGTCTGGGCGATTATATACGAAGTTCAAGAAATCAATTCCGACGATGGCAGACTCGCCAGTAGCGGCATAGGCGCGGGCTAGAGATATACGCGAATAGGCATCGGTGATGCCGACTACCCATGTACGTAATTTATGCTCATATTCCTTATAGAATAAATTCTTGCCCGATGCTCTTAATAGGAATTCGCCATCGCTATCTATACCGGCGATTTGAAAATATTTTGAACGTGAAAAATCAAGCTGGTGTTGCTGATTAGAATATTGCGCTTCTACTCTAACGATAGGAGCTTTCTGTCTAAAGCCAAGTTTAACAAGATGACGATTAATCGTAGAAATATTTAAGTCGTTCACGGCGATGCCCTGTTCGTTTAAAAGTTTTAAGCATTGTTCGGTAGCTATTTCTCGCTCGCCAATACCAATTTTTATTGTTTTAATTTTTGTCTTAGCGATTTCTTTAACGATGCTTTCCGATATTTTGCATTCGCGTTTCACGTCTTTTTTCTTTCCGTATAATTTCCGAAGTCGTCTGTAAATGGTACCCTTGCTCACCTTCAGCAGCTTAACGTATCGTTGAATAATCGCTTCTCGCTCTCCCTTATTCGCACCCGCTAGCTCGGCATTGATGAGTTGGTAATCAAACATAATCCTCTCACTATTCGCCATTAGCCATTAGCCATTGGCTTTTTAATTGTTGATTATTCATTTTATTTAATTGTAAATAATATTTGCGGTTGCCATCGGCGAGGATTCTTTCAAGTCCGACGATGACTTTAACCGCTTCAAAATTCATCAGCATTTGTACCGCAGTATTTTTATTCAATTGCTTTTTAAGGAAGCCGTGCAGCCGAGCATCATCCCAGCCGAGTGCATCGGCTAATATTCCGATACGCTCCGCTTGAGATGCGGTAAGGTGGCGTTGGCTTCCGCGTTTGCCCGTACCGTAATATTTTTTAGGGTGAGATTCTTCGCTTCGCTCAGAATGACAGGGATTAGTACCTACTCGCTTGGATAGTTGGGCGATGATGCCCTTCGCTTGCTCGAATGATAGTTGCCTCGTGCTTTCAACTCCAATAGTACCGAGCATAGAGCGATAGTCGTCATCGCTTGGAAATACGCGACTGGCAAGTGTGCGAACGGCTCGTATTTGATTTTTAGTTATCAAGTTAAAAGTTAAAAGTTAAAAGTGATAATATTAATCGGGCGACCCATAGCACTCCGCATAGCCATAAGTAGAATAGTGCTAGTGTAATAATTATTATTAATAGGCAGCCCCAGTTGATTCGCAATTCGCTTTTCGTTATTCGCTTTTTGCGAAATGGATTCCCGCTAAAAGCGTGCGGGAATGACAAAAAAGATTTATTCTGTTTCTTCATTTTCGTTATTTATTTTGTTTTTGTTTTGTCTGGCTTTTTTTTGCGCTTCTTTTTTTATTTCTTTGTTTTGCGCAAGAACGTAAGCAGTTCGTTCACGTTCTTCTAAATTCATGCTCCAGCCTGGATTACCACCGCAGACATCTATTTCCCATGCGAGTGCCAATGGGATGACATCCGGATAAACATCCATAACGCGAGAGATTCCTCGGTTCATGTGTCCGATGAGCTCGAGTAATTCGCGTTGCAATTTCTCATGGTCTTCGGGCAAAATACCAGCATTATATAGTACATAGATAGCATCGTCAAATTTTTCTTTTACTTCTTTTAAGTAGCGAAGCTTCTGCTCGAATAAAGATGCGGTGCAGTAGAGCTTCTCTATTTCCATTATCTCCATTACACGTGTGTTCAGCCGTTCTATCTCTTTTGTGAGAGCTTTCTTTTCTTCCTTAGCGAAGCTTAACTCTTCTTGGTTACGATGAAGCTTATCTTGCCACTCCTTGTTGGAACGCTTCAATGCGCGACGCTCTTTTGCAAATTCTTTTTCTATATCAGAAGTTTTTTGATTTACGATATCGTCAAGGGTTAAGGTCTTGCCGCTTTGGGTTATGATTTTACCTTCCTTTTCTAGAAGGTCAAAATCTTCTTTCGGAAGGTTGAGTATTTTTAATAATTTGCGTAAGCCAAATTCTTCGAGTTTAACTTCGCCGATGCTTAATTTTTGTACTGGTGCAAAAAAATCAGTTTCATTATGAACCTCTAATTTGCTAAGGTCTAAAGCAAATCCGTATTTTTCTTCTACTTTATTAGCTAGATCATAATAACGATAAGCAGACCGTAAACTAACACCCCAATATTTTTCAGCATATTCTTGTTTAGTAGAGCATCCCATCGCTAAATAGATATAATTATCGAATACATATTTTATTATCGAAGCCATACGTAACAATTGATTCTTTTGGATATGAATAAGTTTCTCTGCATCTTCTTGCATCTTTACCGTAACCGTAATTTCCTTATCCTCGTCGGGACAGAATATTTTATAATCGGTTAGGATAGGTGTTTCATTTTCTTTTTTTACTACTTCCAAATTTGTTTCGTTTTTTACTGCTGCTGAATTTTCCATATTTTCCTCGATTTAATTATTATGGTTTAATTATTAAATTCACTAAATATTGTTGAGAATGTTTTTAATGATGCATTCCAATTCGCATGTCGGTAATATTTCATCGCTGTTTCAAAATCACGTGTGCAGCTGATAGCTTCGATGCATGTTCGCTTATCATTACAGCCAACATCTAGATATAATTCATCATCGAATATTTCTTTGATACATTTGGCGACTTCAAGTTCATGCTTCCTTAGATTTTCTACTAATTCTGAAAATCTTTTTACTCTTTGTTCTTTTGTTAATTTGTTCATACAGCCCTCTAATTAATTATTAATTATGAATTATGAATAATTGTTTTCGCTTTTTGCAAAAATGGATTCCCGCTCAAAGCATGCGGGAATGACAAACAAGATTCTTCGCTTCGATCAGAATGACAGAATTTTTTATTTGTTATTTGATTTTTCATTTTGTAATTTTATTATTGTTTAGTTTCTGTAAAAGACAGCATAGGGATGGGCGGGGATTGCCTTCTCGACAATGTAGATGTCGAGCTCGAATAAAACTACATGACGATTTATTTGTTGCGAAAATATTTTTGTCTGATGATTATTTTTATTCGTCTTCTCCCCACCGTTATTTTTCTTTCTATTAAAGATGTTCATCATGCTGCCTTCAATAATTTTTTCACGATAGAATTAATTTGTGCGATGCGTTTTTTGTTTGTCCGTTCCCCAGCGAATAAAAGTCTTACATAGTGCGGGGTTACACCCATACGTCGTGCTATCTCGGCTTTGTTCAGAAGGTCGGCGTCAATTTTTTTTATTGTGTTCATAATTATTCCTACAATATATTATGTATAAATAAATTTTGTTGGGTAAAACATACATAATAATATTGCTTTTGTCAAGTTTTTTTTAATTTTTTTGTAAAATTTTTTTTTATTGTAGAATGGCTAAAATAGGTAAAAAATTAAGAGCATTTGCCGAATTAAATTATCCTTCGCATGCTAAGCTTTCGGAAATACTTAAGATAAGGGAACCTCACATATATATATACTTCAATGAAAATAGTTTGCCTGGATTTCATTTATTAAAAATTTTACAGTATATAGGATGTGAACTTAATTGGTTGCTAGATGACGAAGTATCGGTAGATAATGTACCAGAAGCGAAAATAAAAGAGGGACCAATAAATTATGAGCCGATAAAATATATAGAAGTGTACATGGGGCAGCGGTTAAAAAATTTCGGTTATAGAAAATTTAAGACGATGCATAAATTTGCCGAGGCATTAGAAATAAAACTTCCAACATTATATACTTATATCAACGGTCAAGCTTTACCTGGTGCTAGATCATTAGCAAAGATATTAAAGCTAGGATGTAATATAGAGTGGTTAGTAGCGGATAGCGAAGAGACTGCTTATATTCCTCATGAATATCAATTGCAAAAAGATTTAGAGAATAATAAAATAGCGGAGCCAAGAGAAAAATATTTTGACAATGGTGAAAAGAATGAATTATATTCAATGGCTAAAATTAAATTTGGTTCGGTAAAAGAGATGGCGAAGCAACTCGGGATAAGTCGTCAAGCTCTCTATCCTTATATTCAGGGTAAGCCCTTAACCGAAAAAATAATTGTTAAACTAAAAGCGCTCGGGGTAGAAATGAATGAAGAAGAAGTATTACAAAAAGAAATTAAACATTCTGATTATTCTAATATTAATAATCAAAATAACGAAAGAGATAAAACAATAATTAGATTGGAACGATGGCTGGATGAACAGCGAGAAGATAAAAAAATATTAAACGAAACAATTAAAGAATTAAATGCTACTATTAAAGAATTAAGAACAAAAATAGCATCATTAAATGAAGTTATTGTCAGGCGAGAAATTATTATTAAGGAAGAAAAAGAGAAGCGAGAGAAGGCGGAAGAAAACCTAAAATTTTATAAAATAGGAAATAGCGGAAATTAAAATAATTACAGAATTTATTTAATAATTTACTTTAGAATTTTGCCACCGTGTCACATTAAAATTTATGGATAATTATTAAGGAGCGGGTGCTCGCCTTTTTTATTTATGGATTCCCGCTTAAGGATTGCGGGAATGACAGATTGAGATTGCTTCGCAGTTCGCTTTTCGCTAATGGATTCCCGCTTAAGGATTGCGGGAATGACAGATTGAGATTACTTCGCAGTTCGCTTTTCGCCCTTCGCTGTTCGTTAAATGGATTCCCGCTTGAAGATTGCGGGAATGACAGATTGAGATTGCCACGTCGCTTCGCTCCTCGCAATGACATAATTAAGGTTTGAAGTCGAGTGGATGGACCATTAGCTTGATAGCCAACATAATATATCTACGATTGATGAGTAATGTTCGCACCGTTGGCGGTGGCTCTTTTTGCTCGATGAGATAGTTTTGTTGGTTATATTCATAGCTGGCGTTGCGGTCGAGGTATTGTAATAAATCCGATGCGATGAGTAGCCCTTCGGAATAGTTGTCATCACGATCGAAGCCGACGTTTTCGGTAGTGATTAGAATATCCAGTCCACCGCCACCACCGGAGTTATGCGTAGTGCCATCGACGAAATTAATTAATGCCGATGGATGCTCGATTGTTTCTTTTATTCCATCTAGCTGAATTTCACCGCTATAAATTTTTACCGTTTTGAATTTGACTTGGAATTTTTCTTTGGATAAATCCTTTGTCGCTTTGATATGTTCGATTAAACCGAGTGTTAAGTTGTACATTGTTACCTCTTTCAATGTGAAATGTGAAATGTCAAACGTGAAACGAAAAGATTCTTCGCTTCGCTCAGAATGACAAAATTAATTAATTAAACCATCGATTAAATCGACGGCGCTTGGCTGTTATTATTACATCGTTGGCATCGTTGATATCATTGGGATTGACGGATGCTTCGCCAGATTTGTATTTTTCGAGCATCGCAATAGTAGCGTTGTAATCTTTAATTATTTGTGGTTCGTTTTCAAATTCGGTATCGCCGTGCTTGCAAGTGAAGCCACGGTATGCGACAATATTCAGTAGATGCACTTTCAATGCCTCGGTGATGGTCTCGGCTGTTACATAGACATATTCGAGAAGCTTCGCTTCGGCGATTTCTATTTCAGCCGCTAGTACATCTTCGTTGACTTCGTCGGAATCATCGAAAAAGAATTTGTCCCATTTGGGAAAATGTTCTTGGACATATTCAATTGATATTAACATTGTTACCTCAATAATTATTGTGAAATGTGAAATGTCAAATGTGAAACGAAAAGAAGAGATTCTTCGCTTCGCTCAGAATGACAAAATAAAAAATTATGAAAGTTTGACATTTGTGTTTGTATTATTTTTTAATTTTTTTAGGACGTTAGTTAATTCATCCTCGGTGATATTACTGCCGAGGTCTAGAGCGAGCTCCTCTACATTCTTAAAGACTTGTTCGGATTCGTCATCGCTGAGCGCGAAAAATTCTCGGATGACCTTCCCTTTACCCGCACCGGATATATTATGATAGTAAGCTAATAGTTCTTTATCTGGTCGGTTAAATTCGATAGAAACTTTATCGAGCGTCGAAGGGATGAAGCCCTCGATGCTATCGAGCATCCCACCGGCATTGGAAAAATTTAAGTCGACTGGTGTTGTTGGTCTACCCGCTCTTTGTCTAATTCTACGATAGCCCTCGGAATATGGCTTGAAGCTTCTTCCCTCTACATCTTTACCTTCGCGAGTTCTTTTCTTGATGATACGAATAATAGCTAGCTCTGCTCGGGTGAATATAGCTTCGCGTGCTAATCGTTGTGCTTGAGTGTTTAGTGCCATTAGTCTAGGAATCCTCCGAATTCTTTTATTAAAGGTTCTTGGTCGGGATATTTATACAGTCCCAGCTTCGCATATTCATCGGGATTAATTTTATAACCCTGCTCATACGCTTGGGATAATATTTGCAATCGTTCGGTTACGTTGATGGGTTCGGATTTATCGATGCTGAATACCGGGAAATTTTTTGTATTGAAATTTTGCGATATAATGAGCTTCATCAATACGGTAACATATTCCTCTATGAATAGAATGTCATCGATAGTCAATTCTCTGCGAGCGCGGAAGGAGCTTTGATTATCACCTACTTTTAATCCCGCTGAATCTTCAGCGGCATTAGCATGTCCGAGGATAGTAATAGCGATGCCGAGGTTCGCATTTTTAATAAAAGCCTGCTGGTCACCGGTAGACCTGCCCGATTCTATAATTTGCACCTCTGTACCATCGGGAATAATTCCCTTCGTAGAAGCTGCTATTGCATTGATTCCTTCTTCTAATGATTTTTTAAAATTTTCATCGGCACCAGATGGATATTTACCAAAGACAAATGCTTCGCCGAATATTTCGATAAAGCTAGCCCAAGATTCTAATCCGAATTCTTTTAAGATATAATCGCGAAGCACACCAATGAGAATAGGAAGCTCATCATTCTGGCAGACGAGTGCCTCTTCCTCTGATATTTCGATAAATTTACCGCTGTTATCTATTTTTATTTTATCATCGTCATCTTTATCAATGCGGAAATATTTCTGATCAATTTTTTTTATATTAGTAACTACGCGTTGTTGGTCTTTTATTTGCCATGTTAATTCAATTACGGAAAAAGATTTCATTTTCGCATCGAAAATATATCTAAATAATCTTCGCATATTCAAATTAAGAAATACGGATTCGGCGAATGTGGCGATGGATTTATCTATTGAAGATTCGGAGAAAGGACTAATTCGCCAGTCGCGTTGAAAACCAGCGATGCGACCATTCTTGGTACCGATGACATAGCTGTCTGTTTCTGCCTGCTCGAATAAAGCAGTAATTTCGCGCATATAACCATATCTATAACGCTCAATTACCTTTTTGTAAAACTGGGGCGTGAATTTTACTTTCGTTATTCCGAGTGTTTTGTTGATGTTTAACATTTTTTTTCTCCGTGAAAATTGTTTATGGATTCCCGCTTGAAGATTGCGGGAATGACAATATTTATTTTATCTGAATATTAATTTTCTTCTGAATTTTCTATGATTTAATGGTTTGAAATTTCCTTGCTCGATGTAGCTTTTAAGCATAATGAATGCGGTCGCCATAGCATCGAGTCCATCGAGCTTACCTTTAGATTTTCTTAATGCTAAATATTGGGTATTATCTTTTTTGCCTCGATTGGCTCCGAAGGATAAATATTGAGCGCGATAATTTTTATAGTCCGCAGTACGAACGACTTCGTCGCTGTAATAGAAGGAGCCAGTCTGGTGTGGATGGACTAGGTTCATTATCCTGCCTTCTTTATTAGTGCCATAAAATTCGCTCTTCAATTGTTTGGATGAATAGACTTGGATGGGTAGATATTTTTTCCTTCGTTCAGTCCATGCATCATAATAAGGCTTGGCGATAAACCACTGATTAAAGTCATTTTCGAATAATAGAATTTTCCAATAAGGAATAGATACTCTTAATTGCTCGACATAATCGAATACATTAGAATAATCTTCCTTGCGTAAATAAATATCTTGACAAACAATTTTCTTGTCATCGGTGATGCCAAGCGTAGCGATGCCTTTGTCGCATGCCGATGGGGATGAGCCAAAGCTCGGGTCTATTGCGGAGATGGAAGTAATGATTTTAATTTTATTAACATTTATGGTTCGCAGCCATTCGATATTAAAGACATCGCCTTTTCTTAATGGCGAGTCCATATATTCGCCATTCCATACATCGAAGGGAATATTCTTGCGCTTGCTATGCCAGTATTCAGTAGTATGAATTTTAGATTCTTGCCAAGTGGTTTCATCCTTCTCGTCGAGTGCGGGCATAGAATAATGATTATCCGGATATTCATCTTTAATTTTATTGATGGGGCAAGTCTCGGTGATTTGGTTACCCATCGTTATACATAGCCCGCCATCTTCCATTTGACCGTAGATTTCAGACATAATGAAATCGGCTACTTTCTGATTATCCTCTTCGGAGTTGACGCTATCTCTATTATAGAGGTCGTCGTTGATAGAGATATCAAAGCGTTTGAAGTCATCGTCTAGAATTCCTCGCAATCCAGTGCGAACAGAGGTAGCGACGAAGTGAGTATTGTTAATTATATAATGACCTTTCAAATCTTGCTGAATATTTATAGCATAGTCGTACATTAATCTTTTGTTCCTTCGCATGATGCGGACTAGAGCGGCGGTTCGTTCGCGAGCTTGCTCTTGAGTGCGAAGCGTTATATTTACTATACCCGCATTACCGAGGGCAAGAATTTTAATTGCCTTCGCTAAATACGTGAATGCAGATTTGCCAATGAGCCTAGCACCGGATATAGTATAATTGCCATGCTGTAATTGGGCTACGTGTTTATGCAATCTATTAAAAGGTTGATGGCAGATATTCGGGAAATATATTTCGCAAAATTTAAGGTCGTCATCATCGGCTAGAGCGCGTCTTTTTTTTCTCTGAGCCGGGGATAATTCGGTCTTGGTATGCTCGAGTTTTACGGAATCGAGAAATTGCTCGAATTCGCTGTCTAATGATTTTAATTGATAAGGTTGCATTCAGATACCAATTTTTTATTTTCTTTTAATGTACGCAAAAATGGAAGGGTTTTGGACGATGTCGCGAAGCGACTTTCTATTTGTAAAAATGGATTTCCGCTAAGAGATCGCGGGAATGACAAAGAATAATTATTTTGATAAGACATTCATTCCTCCCTTGGTTAACCGTTCGCGGAGTTCGTTCTTGAAATGACGAATGGAATTAATTAATTCATCGGTGATGAGCTTCGGATAATTTCGCTTCATAAAATCGATGTATTCTTTTAAAACTTGATACATTATCGGAAGCTGATACGAAGGATTAATTATAACTCCGAGTGTTTTGTGAAGCTTCGCCAGAGCATCCGCATCTTTAGAGCTGAAGTTTTTCCTCGCTAATATCACCGCGATTTTTTCATATAGATTTTGAGCGACTACATTCGGCGATATCTTCTCATAGTAGCGTTGTTCGTAGTCTTGGCGTTCTTTCTTCCAATTTCCTTTTTTCGCCCAAAGTGCAATAATCTGATGCGTAGGTCTGCCTTGGAATAATTCAGAAATTTGGATGAAGCTCATATTTTGCTCGACGAATAATTTTCTTGATTCGGCTTTTGTCTCTGCCGTGTATCGCTGTCTGATTATTTTCTTCTTCGTTACTTTTTTCTTTGATGCCATGGAACAACTCCATAATTGATGCTCGCAACATAAAACATTTGATATTATTTGAAAAACACTTTAATGCTAAATATACATTTAGCACTGATTTTATTTGACAAGGAAAATTTATGAATTACTTTTGCATCGTGGGATGAGGGAACTCACCCCCGACCCCTCTCTTAAAAAGAGAGGGGAATAAATAAAAAAAAGGTTGAGCATGAAAAGATTTTTTAATTCGTTATTCGGTAAGGACAAGAAAGAGCCGACGTTATATTTCAATACGATTGATATATCGGAGGCAATAGCCAATGCCAATGGCACCGATAAAATGTTGAAGATAGTTCCTATCGGTTCATTCCCTAATCATCATCAAGGACCTTTCGTAATTACTGAGAAAGAAATTACCGAGATGGTAACCAATGGCAAGAATGCAGGCACTGACATTTTAATAGATTACGGTCACGAAAGCAATTGGGATATGGGAGCAAAAGCAGCTGGCTGGTCATCGCGACAATCATTAGAAGCACGAGAAGACGGACTGTATATCGAATTTCCAACGTTCACCGAAGCGGCTCAAGAGAAAATTAATAAAAAAGAATATCGCTATTTATCGCCGGTATTTCAATTATCCACCGTGGATAAGAAAGGAGCCGAAGGTGGTGCTATGTTACTATCTATAGGAATTGTCAATCGTCCTTACTTCGATAAAGAGATAGACCACATTGGCAATGCGATACAAAGAAATATAAAAAATGGAAAAAAAATAATTAATCAAGAGGGACAAATGTTACCACAATTTATTTTAGACTTTTTCGGTTTAGCCGAAGGAGCGACTATCGAGGATTTGCAAACATTACTCGATACGGAAGAATTGAAAGGCAAGACGTTTCGTGAAATTCTAGATGTATATCTGGAAGCTAAGAAGAAAGAAGAAGGGACTACACCGCCAACCGATGTTGAAGCCGAAGTTGACAAATTAAAAGAAGAAATCGATGAGCTTAAAAAAGTGAACGCAACTCGCTATAATGAGAAAGCGGATGCACTTGTAAATCAAGCTATTGCTGATGGCAAGATACTTCCAGCAGATAAGGATGTATGGCTGAATTCTGCATTGAAGAATTACGACGATACGAAAGCAAAATTGGATGCGAAGAAAAGTACGATGCCTAAAGGAATGAATTTCACCGGAGCAAATGATGACGATGATATGAGGGCAGTAGCTAATGCAGCGAGAACGTTGGTTGAAAAAGAAGCAAAACTCGGGCATAGGATTTCGTACACGGAAGCGGTGAATAGGGTGAAGAGAGGAGAAAGTTAAAAGTTAAAAGTTAAAAGTTAAAATAATAGGAGAATATAAAATGAACGATTTATTGATGGCGAAAAGTTTTATCGCCGAAACGGCTGTAACGAAGCATCGCATCGTCAAGTTCGGTTCTACGGATGATTACGCTGTGCATAGTGCAGCTGCTACTGATAAATTAATTGGCGTATCGGATAATATCGATGTAGCAGCAGGTGAAAGAGTGGATGTTCATCTTGTCGGTCCGGTAGAGATCGAGTATGGTGGCGTTGTTACCAGAGGAGACCTTTTGACTTCGGATGCTAACGGAAAAGCTATCGCGACTACTACTACAAATAACAGAGTAGTAGGTATAGCGATGGTGAGCGGTGTGCTTGGCGATATTGGAAGTGTGAATATTTCGCCGGGAATCATCTAATCAATTATGAATTATGAATTGTGAATTACGAATTGATTGAAAAGAGATGTTTGAAAGTAGTGGCTTCGTGGGCATTCGGAATTAATATCGAATTAATCGAAGCAAGATACGATGAGTTTTCAGTTTTAGATCTTGTGAAGCTCGGGTTAGAAAGAAATTATTATTGCGGTTCTTTGTTTAATGAACTAGATATTACGAATAAAAAAGTTCTTTGTCAAAATGAAATTCAAGGCACTAATGCCTTGGTGATAATCAAGAATAAAAACAACGAAGGCAGTCATGCGTTATACTGGACTGGGGAGCGTTTGTTAGACCCTGAAGGAGGCGGTTACGAGGAGGAGCTGGAAGGCATCAGAAATAAATTAATTAGTTGGATGCCGATAATTAATGTAACCGAAAATTTAGGAGAATAAAAATGTTTAAGGAAAAATTTGATTTGCGCCGGATATTAAATTCCAAGCCCGGCGATATCGCTCCCTTCCCATTGGATGAGCATACGACTGCGATTGTTATCGCTTATCGGAATCCGCAATTAGTCGCGGATATGGTACTTCCTATTGTAAATGTCGGCTCTCAGATATTCCGATATATGAAGCTCGACAAAGGGGAAGCATTCACAATACCCGATACGAAGGTAGGAAGAAAGAGTTCACCGAATTTAATAGAAGTATCCGCTACACGCGTGGAAGCTTCAACGATGCCTTATGGATTAAAAGATGTTATTCCACAAGAAGACATCGATAATGCACCCGATAATTATGACCCTGAAGGAAGAGCGGCTGAGCGTTTAATAGATCTAGTTCTATTAGACCATGAAAGACGTGTCGCTAATTTAGTCCAGGATTTGAACAATTATGACGCAGCATATCAGAATACCTTGGCTGGTGGCGACCAATTTTCTGATTATGTCAATTCAGATCCGATTGGCACAATCCAAGAGGCGCTAGATACGATGGTGATGAGAGGAAATAAAGCTGTGATGGGTCAAGCCGTATGGTCTAAATTGCGAGGTCATCCGGCAATAGTTAAAGCAATCAATGCAACCGCTGGCGATACGGGATTAGTTTCACGTCAAGCAGTCGCCGATTTGTTCGAACTAGAAGAATTAATCATCGGCGTTGGATGGTATAATATTGCGAAGAAAGGTCAATCGCCTGTCTTGGCTAGAGTTTGGGGAAAAGATTTGGTATTATTCCATCAAAATCAATTGGCAGATACACAAGGCGGAATCACTTACGGTTATACTGCTTCATTCGGTGAGCGAGAAAGTAGAACTAGATTCGATGAATCGATTGGATTACGCGGAGCAGTAGAAATTAAAACTGGTCATAATGTTAAGCCATTGATAACCGCTAATGACCTTGGTTTCATTCTTAAAAATGCAGTAGCCTAGTTAGTTAATTAGGAATTATGAATTACGAATTAGGAAATAAATAACTCACCCCCGACCCCTCTCTTAAAAAGAGAGGGGAGTTTAGGGGATAAAAAATAAGGAGGTATCAAATGAAATTCGATGTATTAAGACCCTTGACTTTCGATGGCAAGAAATATTTGCCAGGTTCGGAAGTAGATTTTTCAAAAGCGAAAAAGGAAACAGCGGACGAACTTTTGAAATTAAAGGTAATCGCTGTAAAAGAAAGTAAAGTGGATGCCGAAGCTAAGACAGAAGCGAAGGCAGAAGCGAAGACAGAAGACGGAAGTCAGAAGTCAGAATTAAAAACAAATGATAAAAAAAATATGGGTGTGAAATGAAAAGGTTTAATCTTTTGTTCATAGCAATAGCGTTGTTCTTTTTAATGGTAGCGTTGCAATTTGCTCAAACCGCATGGGATGAGCAGGGGAAATTTAATACTTCGAGCAATCGGAATAAATTAATATTCAGTTGCAATGGCGAAATTAATTCGACCGATACGCTATACTCAAATTCATTTAATATGTTCGGTTATAACGACGAGCTTGTAACTTATAAGCGAATGGCTTCGGAAAGTGACTCGGCTAAGATTAGTGCAGTATTGCAATATAGCAATATGCAAGATGCCGGAAGCGATTTATGGACTGATTTATTCACTATCGTAACAAACGATAGTACCGAAACTCAGAATTATATCGCCGATACTCTGAGCATCAGACCGGACAAATTAAGATTAATGATTTACGGAGGCGCGGCTAATGCAAAGGCAACGGATACAAATTTTTATTTTAAGCTCGAAGCAAAAAAGGAATAACAGCACTCCCCGCTGCCTCGCCGTCTTTAAATAATACTGGCGGGGGTGACGGCTCCGCCTTTTTTTTATTGAGTTAAAAGTTAAAGGTTAAAAGTTGAAAGCAAAAAAAATAATATTAATATTTTTTATTTGTATCGGAAATATTTTTGCTCAAAATTCTGATAAGGATTTATCCCTAGTTAGCGCTGTCCAATTTTGGCAACGGATATTCGAAGGAACATCCGAAGGCATCCGAGCAGTAATAGTAGGCGGTGCCGATACTTCAAACATAGATAAGGATTCTTCTTTATTCCGTGAAACACAATTCTGGCAACGCATCTTCGAAAAAACACCCGAAGCTTTAAGAATTATTCTAGTCGGTACTATTACCGCCGATAGTTCTCTCTATGCCTCCATAACAAGATATGTCATCGACCAGAACGGCGATACAGTCGCTCAAGGTTTTAGTGGATTATTGGGAGCTACTAAAATAATTACACCTTATCTTATTGCTGATACTATAACTGCTAATGGTTCTTCGGTTAATTTTGATAAGAATATCTATCTGCTAGGCGAGAATGATTTACAAATTGGCAGCGATAGTTCTACCGGTCGCTTGACGATTGGACATAGTACATCGGATGATTTCTTGAATTTTTATAATTCTGGATTTAATGTATTTATGATTAATTCTGATGGTGAAGTAGGAATAGGTACCGAAAATCCCGAGTATACTGTGGATATTAGATGGAAGGATGCACTCCAAATTGGTAGTGGAAAAAATGAGTCTCAATCTATACTTAAAGGTAATGCGGGGACAAATCAAGATTTGGAATTATTTTTTATCCCGAATTTCTTCGGTGGTAAAGCATGGGAATGGTTCGCCGAAAGTGAAGTTACTGCTTACAATTATGATTTCGAGCGTGCTGGTAGTATGAATATAATCGCCGGTAGTTTTAATTATCCGGTTCAATTGGGCTTATATCACGGCAGTAATATAGCCGCATTATCAAATAGATGGATATTTGAAGCAAAAGATACTTCCGATAGATGCAAGATGATTCTTTCTAATTATAATGGTGCAAGCTTGCCTGGTGGAGCGTGGACAAGGAGAATGCTAACTCTAGATGCTTGCAATAATAAAATAGGCATCAACGACACATTACCGAATTCGACTCTCGATGTGAACGGAAGCATCGAGGCAAAATATACAATTAGCGGAACAAATTATAATGCTTTGAATGACGACTACACGATAGAGCTCACAAATTCCGGCGATACTTTATTCCTCCCAGCAGGAAGTGGTAATAAGGAATATACTATCATCAATGCCAGTGCGGGTAATATAATTATTGCTGCCGATGGCTCCGAGACGCTCGGGAATGTTAGTCCCACCGCTACGTTGACGCTAGCTACTGGCGAAGCCAAAGGGCTAGTGTGGAATGGCACGGTGTGGAGAGTGAAATAATAATTATGAATTAGGAATTATGAATTACGAATATGGCAGTAACGCAAAAAGAAATATTAAAGAAAATTGAATGTCTCGAAAAGAAGATGAAGACGACCGTGACTAATGGTAACAATAGAGAAGTCGAGATTGGCAAGGCAGTAACGCAAATATGGAACGACATCGCTATAATTCGCGATATGAATAAGTTCTGGCAATTACTTAAAAGACGCAAGAAATTATTTATCGGCTTTGCATTATTCTTTTTGTTACTCGGTAGTTCTGTGAGCATCGATTTTATTCTCGGGGCGATTCAAAAATTAATAAAATTATTATGAGTTAAAAGTTAAAAGTTAAAGGTTAAAAGTATGGCACACGGATATTTTGAAAATGGGGATGGTAATAAAGACTTAAATAAATTGATAAGATTTATTTGTCTGCTAGTCGCTTTTATCGGCTTCATCGGAATGTTCTTGCTAGTATGGATGGAGCTCGAAATTCCTTGGTATTATTATGCCGTGGAAATATTATTCGTACTCGGTGCGGTCTATCCGGCAGGGATAAAAAAGATTATCGAAAAATATAAAAAATAATTACGAATTAGGAATTATGAATTACGAATTAAGATATAGGATGACAATAATAATGTTAGCATTGTTATTAGTTGGATGTTGCGGGTCGGTGGAGCTGAACGAAAGAATTATCGAGGATGAAATTCATAAGGTGCCAGCCGATACTATTCTTATTACTCAATATATAGATACTTCCGGCAATGCTGTAGATTATCTCGAGCAATTATATTTCTCACCTAATCCTAATTGCGATACTGCTGCAATCGTCGAACGTTATGCTAATATTAATTTATCGCTCAAGAAAAAAAATGCTGATTTATGGCTAAAATTCAACGGACTTAAAAGAAAATTAGAGTTTGAAATTAAAACTAAACCGAAGGAAATTATCGACCGTGATACAGTCATCAATACAAAATATATAGAGAAAAAAAGTTTTATCGACGATATAAAATGGTTCGTAATCATTGGTATTATTGGCTTTTCGTTATTCGCTTTTCGCTATTGGCAGAAAAAAATATGAATGGTGAATTATGAATGATAAATTATTTAAGAGTGCTTTCGAATTTATGCTCGGGAATGAAGGTAGCTATTCGAATGATCCAAACGATAGAGGCGGGCAAACTATTTATGGCATCACGGTATTTTATCATCCTATCTGGTTTTATCGTGTTTATAAATTTTATCGGAAAAATTTATTAGTCAAAGCGATTGAAATCGCTAAGGAATTTTATTATAAAAAGTTTTGGAATAAATTATACGAAGAAATCATTCATCCCAAATTAGCTATTCGTCTATTCGATGTTAGTGTGAACATCGGTAAGAAGCGGGCAATAAAGATTCTTCAACGCATCGTCAATGTTCGCGAGGATGGGATATTCGGTACTATTACTCTACACGCGGTTAATTGTTACCCGTTCAGTTTATATTCCGAATTTATTATGGCACTAGCAAAATATTATGAAAGCAGACGCGGGTTCAAAAAGTTTGGCAAGGGATGGATGACACGACTCTATAAAACAATTACGAATTACGAATTATGAATTACGAATTTTAAAATTATATATGGAGCATTAAAATGGGTGCAGGAACAGTTAGAGATAGGAATGCTATCGAGAAATGGGCGGGTGGAAAATTATTCGCCAAAGAAGTTAATTCTGATGGAAGCGACCTCTCACCGACTCCCGATACTTATACGGACCTCGGTTATATTAAAGTAAGTAGATTAGTAGATGTTACGGAGGAGGAATCTATCCCCGATGAAACAGGCAAAGGCGTGATAACGAAACCACTAGAAAGAATTCCGAAATACGAAGTAACTTTTATGCAGTCAGATAAGGCAACCTTGGATTTCTTGAAAGAAGGTGTTCGTGAGAAATATTGGGCAGTATATCATTATCAGGGTGTAATTGGAAAAAAATATCAGGAAATATTTATCGGCATCGCAACTATCCAGGCACGAATAGAGTTAGAATCTGGTGTTAAAGAACTTCCAACTACGATTACGATGCAATCGAACGAATCTGCTATCGTGCAATTGAATGCAAGTCTACCAGCAATTAAAAAGACTTTGGCTGATATTACTATTCCAGCAGAGAAGTTTTTTTGGATAGAAGAAACAGCGGTCTAAACAATTACCAATTAGGAATTATGAATTATGAAATATTAATTCGTAATTCCTAATTATTCATTCATAATTAAAAACAGGGGTGCAATATGTCAAATCAAAATATGCAAAAGAAATATCAATTACTCGATGATGTGCATCGTGTAGGTGTAGCGCCGACCATAGCCAAGATTAAAGAGCTTAAAGAGTTCGGCTTGGATTGGGAAGAGCAAGGGAAGCTCGGTGCATCATGGAATAAGGTTATCACTAATCCCGATGAATGCTCTAAATTAACAGCGATATTATTTGATAAGGGTATATCGCCAGAGGAAGCACTCGATGCTAATCTGAAAGAAATATTTAAAGGTCTAACGGATTTTTTAGCCAGTGCCGGGCTGCTTTTAACGTAGCCCGCGATTTCGAAGATTGGGAATGTGAGGATGACGATATCTATAGCTCTTATGCCAGTGCATTAGAAGGGAAGCATGGCAAGAAATACGAACTAGATTTCCTAACTCATGCAGCTGCTGAATCTATTCACGATGTGGAGAGAATCGAAAATATGCCTTTAGATAAATTAATACTTCATTTACAATTAAATAAATTTAGTAGATGGGTCTCGGAAAAAGCGGCGAAGGTAATCGCGAAAAGAAAATAAATAATTACGAATTAGGAATTATGAATTAGGATATAATATAATTCGTAATTGTAAGATTCGTAATTCATAATTGACTATTTATGGCAGATAAAAAATTAACAATAACATTCGAACTCGATACGAAAACTTTCGAGCCGAAGCTTGTCAGCTCTACGGCTAGCGCTAAAGCATTCACCGACCAGATGAATAAGACCGCTACGGGTGCTAAAAGTCTGCAAAATGCACTCAATAAGATGGGTGCTGAAAGTGGGGAGAGTGGCAAGGAATTAGGAAAGGTTAAAGACCAGAGTCATAATGTAGATAGTGCCATTAAAAGTATGAATGCCGTTGTACGAGATGTTCCGAACGGCTTCGGAAATATAACGAATAGTATCGAGCCGCTTATAAGGTCGTTCTCAAGCATTCAAACTGAGACGGGAACATTCGGTTCTAAATTAAAAGTGCTGGGACAATCATTCATGGGACCGAACGGAATATTGACGCTTATTAGTCTTGCAACTGTCGCTATAAATCTTTTCACAACTGCAAGTAAGGATAGTGCCGATGAAAACGAGGAATTTGCGACATCATTAGACTCTATTAAGAGTAGTCTTGAAAATCTGATTAAAATTAAAGACCCATTTAAAAATTTGCGAATTGAAATTTTACCCGAAAAATTAGACCCGCTTATAAAGAAATATGAAGAGCTTAAAATCAAACAGGACCAAACAATATTTGTCCGACAATTAGAATTGAGCTTCGATAAGTTAACAGATATAGGTAAGAAAGAACTTGAAAATTTAGATCTGGAGAAACAAAAATATGAAGCTGCACAGAATTATTTTGAAACACAAAAATTTAATTTAGAATTACGAAATGAATTATTCGAATTATTGAAAAGTGAAGGAGATGTTATAGATGCGAATACAGAAAAAACTAAACAGCAGCGCACCGAGCTAGAAAGGTTAACTGATGCTGCGAGGGATTTTTTAAAAGTCAGTTCGCCATTAGAAGGGCTCGGTTTCAATATAAGAGAAATCGAAATAGCCGGGAAAATTCAAAAGATAAAAGATGAAATAAAAAGTCTAGGCGATACCGATATACAACGCAAGCAAACGCTAGAAGTTATCGTCGCATTGCTCGAGACCCAACAAAAAGAATATGCAAGTCAATTAAAAATTGTAAAAGAGTTAGAAGCATTCGAATTTCGCAGACTAGATGCGATAGCGAAAATAGAAAGAATAAAACCTCTTGAACGTCCTCCCGAAGAAAAAGAAAAAGCGACCGAAGCTAAAGTCGATACATCGGATTTAGAATTAAGGATGAAAACGGTTCAGAGCATCTTGCAAGAGGTGGGGGATGAATTCACTAATTTTGCTTTTACGGGTAAGTTTGCAGTAGATTCATTAATAGAAGATATCGGCAGATTGATTGTTAAGATGCTTATTCTAAAAGCGATTACATTTGCACTTAATGCACTATTCCCTGGTGCGGGTACTATTGCTGGTGCCGCGGCTGGTGCAGCTGGTGCTGCAGGAGGTGGTGATGGCGGAGGCGGTGGAACATCATCGCCAGCTGGACCTGCGGGTTTAAATAAAGCTCCCTCGGCGGCGCAAATTGTCGGGGCTGGGGTGGGGAATGCGGGTAATACGCCTATACTCAAGCCCGTATTTGTTTTTGAAAATATTATAGATGGTCAAAAAATAGTTAGGAAAGCTGTATCAGATATGCAGGGGCGTAGACGATGATTAATTTGCAACTTCTTATAGACGATGTAAATTATACTTCTCATATTCGTGAGGATAGAGATTTTATTCTCAAAAATCAAATAGAGTTAACAGAGAATAATCCCATTTCATCAGAGTTAACATTTACTTTGGATAATGCTTCAAATTTTCAAGATATATTTCTAAATAATCAACCTTATAGTCTGGGGAGTGAAGGCAAAGTAGAACTATTCGTAGACTCACAGCGGATGTTTAAAGGATATATAGATAAGAATGCCGTCCCTGTCGATTTTCGTTTAAAAGATATTGAAATAAAAGCACTAGGCAACGAAGCATCTATAAGTAGATATCTAAGTCGTTTCGATATCACACAATTATATTATTTACCTGGTTTTGATGTCGGCGATGCTCGTTATCGTGGTGGAAGAACAGGAACTGCTCGTTTTAATCCATTAGAGAGACATCCTATCTACGACCTAGTAAAAACAATGTTACAAGATATCGGATTTGACGAAAACGATATAATAATTAATTATCGTAATACTAGTAATTTTACCCACAAATATGATCCCAATAGATATGGTCCTATAACAGAAAAACGTCCCATCGCTAAAGTTCGTAATTATGGGCAACGGGGTTATACGACTGATACGGATAGTAATCGTTATATTTCTTTTGCCGAGGATAATGAGCGAGACGATTCGTATAATTTTTTATTGAAAGAATTTGCTAAAATAACTGGGTGTATATTTTTTCAAGATTATCGCACTGAAAAAATATTATTTATTAATCGCGATTTTAATTTTTTAAGTTCGTTAGGATTAAATTTAGTTGCGCTAGAAGATTATATTCTAGATGAAGAATTACCAATAACTTATCGTTATGCTTATAGTGGATTATTTTTTAAGTTCGACGATATAAATGTGGGAGTTACGCCGAGTAATCCATTGCTTTTTATCACTTCAAAAATAGGTATAGAAGCTACAGATTCATCTTGGCTTTTAACTCCCGTTGTTCTTGGTGGTGGACAGACAGGTTTATTCTATGGACCACCGTTAACTTCACCGCAAGACCCTTTGAAATATCTTATAGAAATCGAAGGCGAAAATAGATTAAATGAAGCTATGTCTATTAATAATGCATTACAGGTAAAAATGACTGCTAATTTATCGGATTATGTAATAGATGCAGATGAAGTTCCACCCGCTAATGCTCAAAAAGTTTATATATATTTTACAGATTACGTCCTCGATAATTATGATTTCTTATTGCGAAGATTTCGTGAACAAAAAGTTACGCTGGATGGTATCTTCAATGCACCTTTTAGAGCTTCCTATGGCGAGCATATATTTAATATTTTCGATACGGAGATAGATTTTATTAATGAAAAAACTATAGCAACTTTTGAATATTAATTATTAAATTTAAAATAGATTCCCGCTTAAGGATTGCGGGAATGACAAAGCGAATAATATGGAAGTAATACACGGAACCGGTAAGCCACGCATAGTGGCGAGTAATGTTATAACATTCAACGATATTGTCGCCGATGCTACGGCTACGACCGTTACGCTAACTACCGGTGGCTCTACGAATATTATCGTGAATAAATTAATTAGAACCTACACCGCCACTAACGCGATTACCATCGCTAAGGGCTTGAGTTATAATCCGGGTACCAAAGTAGTTATTATCGACCAATGGATTGGCGGTCTGCCCGGAGTGGGCAAACAAATTTCATTCCTCGGCGCCGTGGTTGACTTACCTTATTGCCAAGCTTTAATCGAAGCGATTTCGCTTGACCAATTTTCAAAAAAATTATATATTGATGGTAGGATAAAAAAGACTCGGCGAGGTTATTATTATTTCGCTACGCTAGACTACGGAAGATATTTTTCTAAAGAAAGTATGGAAGCCATCGAAGTTTTACTCAATACTAATCAAGGCGATATGCTCTTCTATCCTAGAAGGGATAATATCAATGTGAATTATGCGGTGAACTTTCCAGACGATTGGGTGCTTCAATGGCAACAGCGACAATTTCATCAAGGGCATAGATTCGTAGTCATCCAATTGGAAGGAGTCGAAAGAAAAACTAATATAGATTTGTCATCGTCCCCTTCGGATACGGTGAAGGGTTATGGCGAAGATTATGGTTATGGAGAATATAGAAGGTAAATTATCAATTACGAATTATGAATTATGAATTACGAATTTTCTGGCATTGTCATTCTGAACGAGCCCTTCGCTTTGCTCAAGGGTAAACTTAGCGAGTGAAGAATCCCAATGTAAATTATAATAGTTAAAAGTTAAATGTTAAATGTTAAATTTTATAGGAGAAGAAAAATTATGAAGAAGTTAATTTTTGTAAGCATTATGATGCTTATGTTTTTTAGTGGGCTCTACGCCCAAACACCCGCCAGCGGTTATACGGCGAATCTAAGCTTAAAGAAGTATCCATCTAATGCGACTGGCATCGCTGACTCACTCAACTGGAATTGGGACCGAGTCGACCAATTCTGGCGAAGAAATTATGACTCATTATTAGCCCATCGCAGCGAGTTAAATATTCTTGGCGCTCAATGGCAAACGCTCGGTAGTAATATCTTTTATAATACCGGCAACGTTGGGATTGGAACGAATACGCCACTCGCTAAATTACATGTTTATTATGGCACTTCGGGTGCGCCTACTGCTACATACTCACATACTATAATTGAGAATAGCAATTATACGGGTCTGCAATTTAAGAGTCCGAATACAGTAGGCAATAGAATCTATTACAGCGACCCCGAGAATGCTAATGCCGGGATATTCGAATATTACCATCCTTCAGATATTTTCCTTTGGTCTATTCAAGGTACCGAAAGAATGCGATTAAGCGCCACAGGTCTAGGCATCGGTGTCTCCCCTTCGTATAAACTAGATGTATTAGGCGATATAAACTTCACCGGCACTTTAAGGAAAAGTGGAACTCCTTTTAAGGAAGGGCTATGGTCATTGAACGGAAGCGATGTCTATTATAACGGTGGGAATGTTGGAATAGGAACAAGTACGCCAAATTATAAATTAGATATTAATGGTAAAATAGGGATAGATGGACAACAAACAGTATATAATGCAGATGCTGAAGATGGTATTACAGGAACTATCTATATTGGTGATGGAGGAGGGAGCCTTACTCATACAGTAGATTCAGAAGCATATTATAATATTGCTATGGGTTTATCCGCAGGATATTTAATTACAACAGGTTATGCTAATACTTTTATTGGTCATCAAGCGGGAGCTAGTACTACAACAGGTTATAGTAATACTCTTATTGGTTATCAAGTAGGAATTAATAATATATCAGGATTATATAATTCATTTTTAGGTTATCAGACAGGTCTTAATAATACAATAGGTTATGCTAATACTTTTATTGGTTATCAAGCAGGTTATTCTAATATTGATGGTGCTATTAATTCTTTTTTTGGTTATCAAGCAGGATTTTCTAGTACAGCAACAAATGGTAATTCATTTTTTGGACATCAAACGGGTTATAATACTACAGGAGGAAGTAATTCCTTTTTTGGTAATACTACTGGGTTTTCTAATACTACAGGAATTGCTAATTCATTTTTTGGTTATGAAACAGGTTATACTAATACTATTGGTTTAGGAAATACTTTTATTGGCTATAGAGCAGGCAATGGTATAACCACAGGTAACAATAACACAATTATTGGTGCAAATGTTACAGGTTTATCTGCGAGTTTGAGTAACAATGTAATTATAGCTGATGGTACAGGAAATCAAAGAATAAGAATATTAAGTAATGGTGATGTAGGCATAGGAACAGCAACTCCATCCGAGAAATTAACAGTTGAATGGGCAGCTGGTGTAGATGCTGGTTTCTTCCGTGGCGTGACCGACCCCGATATAACAGGAATATTTACGCGTAACCCCAACGGAGTGCTTTATTATGTATGGGTAGCAGCGGGTGGTAATTTGACGACTAGTACAACAAAACCGTAGAAACAATTAGGAATTATGAATTAGGAATGAATGAAAAAGATATTTACTTTATTATATATAATAGTTATAAGGTTTGCAACAATTGAAGAGCAAGGTTATGGTTATAATTATGGTGATGGTATGTATTACGCAGCGATTTTAAATTTAAATGTAAAAGTATTTTTGGAAGGGAATTATAAAACAGCCGTTAGCCCTTCGCCATTAGCCATTAGCAAACAAAAAGCCGATAGCGAAAAGCGAAAAGCGAAAAGCGAATAGCAAATTAAAAAATATGGAGGTTCAAATGTTCAAAAAATTAATTTTAGTTTTTGTTTTATTAGCGAGTTCATTGTTCGCCCAAAAGGTCAATACTATGGCTTGCGAGGATTGGGTCGATAGTGTATACGCGAGTAAAGCGTGGGTGAATGCTTCATTCGTGAAAGCGGATTATGTTTTTAGCGATGACTACGAATTGCTTCCTATATCCGAGCATAGCGAAGCGATGTGGAGCGATGGTAAATTGCCCGGTGTTAAAGCGAATGGCACACTCGGAATACTCGAGGAGCTGGAGGTCGCTCATATTTATATCGCCGAGTTAGAAGAGCGGTTAAAGAAATTGGAAGTATTAATTACGAATTATGAATTAGGAATTAACAATTGTAATAGAGAGTAATAAATGAAAAAGTTTTTATTTCTATTGATATTATTAAGTGGCATCGGGAATGCTCAGACTCGCCAGAATGAAATATATTATCGCGGCGATAAAACAGATTTCAGTTTCTACTACACTAATGGCGATGTAACTAATAAGCGTTTGCGTTTCGTCATTAAAGAAGATTTTGAGTTGAGTTCGCCTCGCTTGGTTCAAAAGGGTAATGCCCTCGCTGGTGGCGATGCTACTCAATTAGAAGCTTCTTATTCGGATGATACGACTCACATCATCGTTCACCTCTTGCCCACCGATATGGATTCCTTCGAACCGAAAAAATATCATTATGATATAGTTTCAATTGATACTTCGGATACTAATAATTCGATAACTATATTCGCGGGTGTGCTGAATTTGAAATCGGATGTCCAGACTCCTTATGATGGCATTCCCAATGGCAATGATTATAACCAATGGGATAGCTTCCAGCCCGGCGATATATTAATAGTAGATACTCTCGGAGGCGAGAAAATCTTAAGCTCCGCCGAGCCAGGAAGCGAAGCGATATTAGGTTACATGGAATATGTAGCGATTGCGAATATACAGGGGAGTGTCGCTTTTGAGTTTTATGTAATTAAAAATAATATAGCTACTATTAGTTGGAATAGAATATCGGTCGGATATTATAGAGGAACATTAAGCTCTGGAACTTATCCTGTAAATACGTTACCGATATTATTTAGCTTTATGACCGATGGCGGTCCTGTTTGGGTGATAGGTGTTCGCGAAGATGCAAATATATATAGTCTATCCTTCCACTTAGAAGATACGAGTCCTATAGATCCATATATAGATTTTTTACCAATAACAATAAAAATGTTTTAATAATATTTTTTAATCAGAGCCATATTTTGCTGAATGATTTTGGCAAATTATGGCTCTACTCTGACAAAATGTCATAGTAAGAATCTCTCAAATTTTCCCTTCATTTTATAGAAATAATCGAAAAAAGTATTAAATTTGGAGTGCAAAAAGTTTAAAAAGCAGATTTTAAAAAAATGGCGATTTGTTGCGCCTTCAGCCGTTATTTGTTTTGCGCCGGTTATGAAGCGAGTGAAGAATCTCTACTCTAATATAATTTGAGACTCTTTACCTAACTTTGCCGGGTTCAGAGTGACAAAGTGGGACTGTCGTTCCCGCATGCCTGTCCTTGTGAAAACGAGGGCTTTTAGCAGGAATCCATAACTTAAAGCAGTGG
>Ga0180437_10002157_pt1 | contig 32086 bp, 38 predicted proteins | sample SS_ome_4_FD_132410 | JGI IMG/M metagenome (GOLD analysis project Ga0180437, IMG submission 132410) | Hypersaline lake sediment archaeal communities from the Salton Sea, California, USA - SS_3_D_1 metaG | ecosystem: Environmental > Aquatic > Non-marine Saline and Alkaline > Hypersaline >... | reverse complement strand
TGGTTTGGATTACACTGTGTATTCATCAGGGGCCTTTCTCCCTCGATATAATTGTTTGTTGCTAAGCTAATTATATCATGGAGGAAGGCTTTTTGTTTAGGGCGTATGAGAAATGCGGGCTAAGGGTTTTGATTTATTCGTGTCTTTCAAAACTGCTCCTTGTAAGATTTTTATTGTTTCTTATTTCAGTTGACGTTGCTGATGTCATGATCTGTCTCATTCAGCCATTTAAGAATGGTTTCCCTTCTCCACCTTCTACGCCCAGCAATAATAGCGTCTTCTTGGCCCTTATTGGGCTGAAGTCGCAGTCTTGAGGAGACGGTGTTATAATTTAGTCCCTTAAGAGAACATGCTTCTTTGAGACTGAACCATTCTTGGTTGGGATTGAATTTATCCTCGATCTCAGCAATCCTTCTTTCTAATTGGCTGACCGTATGGATCAGCGTGTTGATTTCAGGTATTTCGATATTCAATTCACAATTTCTCCTTACAAATATGTATGTCTTCCGTACTATGCAGAAAAAGCTCGCCACCAATGTAGTGGAGAGCTTTTCTTCACCAAGTTTCCTTGTGGCGGCCAAACACTATTTAATGCAAATAGGATTTTTCCGTCATGTATAATATATTAAAAATATTACAAAAGTCAAGAAAGATTGCATTTTAACTTGCAAATGAAACATTTTATTAGTAAAATATGCCTTATCACTGCTGGAGAGGAGCGATTTGACATGGAACAGAGGAAACAAAAACCCTTTTTGGAGCGAATAGACAATCAACTAACGAAGTCAAAGAAAAAACGCCCGTGGTTATCGGAAACATCGGGGATATCTTTGAGTACAATCAATTCGTGGTTCGCGCACAATCGCCTGCCAAGAGTCGATCACGCATATGAAATCGCAAAGGTTCTTGGTGTGTCGTTGGAATATCTTGTAACCGGGAGAGAACCTGAGAGTTACCTACGCAACCCAGAGATAATTACCATTCTGAATCTTATAGACGACATGGAGGACCGAGAACTGATTCAACTGCAGGGTGTGATCAGGTTCTTCAACCGCATAGTTTAGCCAAGAGATAGAATCGAGTAGTCAGCTGTCGTTCAAGACAGAGGTTTTGATAAGGCCCTTTTTCGAGCAGGTGTATTAAAAAACTTGCCACGTTTCGATAACGACCTGGGCTACAGTACAAAACGCTGACGATCACGATGATCTGTTTGCTTTTCCCTGTGATCTCGGATTCCTTCAGGTGGTTATCAAATAGGTTAGCGTCCCAAGCCGGTACACTGGCATTAATCGATTAGATGGTTATAAGGGCGGAAATCGGAGGTCAAGGTTGTCCTGCAGTGTGATAAAATAAATCGATTGTAATCTGTTGCCTTGCTCCCCTCAACAATCTAACATGAGCCTGTAGCTCTTACGAGAGGATCCCAGAGGAAGTAGAATGTCAGTTAAAAAACCTGGTGCAAAATGGCGAAGATTCTTAGATAACGCTTGCCAGCAGCTGCTGTCCGCCCCCCCCTTGCATTTTTCTGCCATGACACCCTCAAGGGTTCCTATCAAACCCGGCGTTTATTTAATTACAGCACATATTAACGGGAACGAGTTGCCGTACTATATAGGACGAAGCAAAAATCTCCAACAGCGGCTTTATAACAATCATTTAATGGGACCGCTCAGTAACGCACGTCTAAAGAAGTACCTAATCCTTTCAAAAGAGTGTTCAAACATTCAAGACGCGAAAACGTTTATTCGTTCGAAATGTACTGTCCGGTGGATAGAAGAACAGGACATCCGAAAAAGAGGTGCAATTGAAGGATACGCTACTGGCATGCTGTTCCCAAAGCACGGGATTTACGAAGAACATTGATTTTTACAGGCTTCTATTGTCATCAGCTTTTACGTCTGACAGTTTGAATGGCGATCTCGTTTCATTTCATTCTGGCAGTACTACATGATAAGATCAACTTCAGGACCACTGATTCGATGAGCTTAATGCTCACGCCGATCTTCTACTCGAAGATTTAGATCTGAATGACTTCCGAGTGTGCCACAAAATGTGCTACATTTTAGATGGCCCTATATGCAATATATGTGAAAATCGGTCCGTTCCCTCACAAAACCCCTTGAAATCGGGTCATATATGCTCTATATGTGCGAGGACATGGCCTTCTAAGCTGTGGGTCGCAGGTTCGAGTCCTGCTGGACGCGTACACCTCCGGTGCGCTCAAAGCCTCCTCTTTTTCACGCAATCGTTGTTACGGTACGCTACCGCAGGCAAGATTTCCCGGGAGGCGTCGAATGAGGACGATTCACTATTCCGCCTTAGTATCAGTTCTCTACATTATTTTTGCCGCTGGAGCCTGCGGTCCCCGGTTCACGGCGCCCGAGCTGATGTCCGACGGGTGACTCACCGGCGGTCTCGCCGAGGCGGGGCTCGAGGAAAAGTTCCTGGTCAGGCTGGTCCGCGGGATCGAAAACAAAAAAACCCCCAACATCCACGGCATCCTCATCGTCAGGGACGGCAAGCTCGTTTTCGAGCAGTACTTCGAAGGGCACCGATTTGCCTACGACCCGGAGGAGTTCAAGGGCGAGTCGGTCGATTTCACGGCGTACACCACACACAACACGATGTTCGTCACCAAGGTGGTCACCGCCGCCCTGGCCGGAATCACGATCGATCGGGGGCTGATAGAGGATGATCAACGGGGCGTGGCTGCGTTCTTTCCCGAATATTCACACCTGTTCGACGATCAAAAGCGGAAAATCACGATCGAACACCTGCTGACCATGAGCTCCGGACTCGAATGGAACGAGTGGGATAAACCGCTGACGAGCAGGGAGAACGATCTGATTCAGCTGTTCGTCGTTTCGGATCCTGTGGAGTACATACTCGGCAAACCGGTTGTGCACGAAGCCGGTGCCTACTGGTACTACAGCGGAGGGGACGTTAACCTGCTTGGAGTCTTGTTCCACCACGCCACTGGATACCGGATCGATTCGTTTTCCGCAGAGTACCTGTTCGGACCGCTGGGGATCTCCGTGTTCGAGTGGCAGCAGCTCAATCCGCAGATCGTCTATGCCTCCGGGGAGCTCTATTTGAGGCCGAGAGACCTGGCCAAGTTCGGCTATCTGTTCCTCAACGAGGGTGTGTCGAACGGCACGCGGGTGATTTTAACGAATTGGATCGAAAATCGCTCCAACCCCATGTGTCCACCGGAGGCCGCTCCAAGGAGGGTGGGTTCTACGGGTATCAGTGGTAGATCACCGCATTCGGGCGAAAGGGGGAGCCCATCCCCGCGTATGTTCGCACAGGGTGGGGCGGTCAGGCAACATCATCTTTCCCTCGATCGACACGCTCCTGGTGCTCACAGGGGGGAATTACAGTGGTCCGGATCCGATGTTGGAGCTGATTACGGAGTATATTCTTCCTGCGGTGGAGAAGTGACGTTGCGCCCAGTCCGCGAGGGCATCAGGGTTACCACAAAAAATCAATCGCCGGACCGGCGTAACACCTCGTCAGCAGCCTCCACGATATCCTGAATACCCATTCCGTACAGATCGAGGAGTTCCTCGTACGGTCCGGTCTCTCCATAGCGATCCTGTATGCCGACACGCCGCATGGGCACGGGAAGATTCTCAACTAATAGCTCGGCTACTGCCGAGCCGAGCCCGCCGATGATGTTGTGCTCCTCCACCGTCACTACAGCCCGCGTACTGCTAACCTCAGCTAAGATGGCTTCCCGATCCAAGGGTTTCAGAGTGTGGACCTCCAACACAGAGGCTGGGATTCCCAACTCTCCGAGACGATCGGCCGCCTTCAACACACGGCCCAGGATCGGTCCGCTGCTAATCAGGGTTACCTCGCCCCCCGTGCGCAGGGGTGTGGCCTTTCCGATCTCAAAACGGATAGATTCATCGTGGACATCCACGACTTCGGCTCTACTGAGGCGCAGATACACCGGTCCCTCGAGATCGGCGATCAGAGGCAGCAACGAACGCACCTGATAATGATCGCTTGCCACGACCACCGTCATGTGGGGCAGCGCCCGCACAACGGCCAGATCCATGATGGCTTGGTGGGTGGCCCCGTCCATAGGCCCTGAGAAGCCGCCGTAGCCGGCTACGACCTTCACATTGGTGCGGGCATAGGATACCAGGGTACGCAGCGGATCGCCGGCTCGAAGTACGAGCAGCCAGGCGAAGGTGTTCACGAAAGGAATCCACCCAGCCAGACTCAAACCCGCTCCGACACCCATCAGATTCTGCTCAGCCACTCCTACATCGAAGAACCGTTCGGGAAAACGTTTTTTAAATGCACCGGTCATGGTGCCTTCAGCCATGTCCGCATCCACTACCACCACATGGCTGTTTCCCTCACCCAGCTCTACAAGGGCTTCACCGTAGGTCGCGCGCAGCTGTTTGCTTTGGGTTGTGATCATGATCTCTCCCGTGATGCCGATACGGTCTTCCGGCCATCGTGGACCGACGTTATCCTGTCTAGATGCCCCTGTATCTCTTCCTCGGCCACAGCCATTTCCTCCTGGGAAGGAACACGACCGTGCCAGGCGCTCGATGATTCCATGAAGGTAACACCTTTGCCCTTGACGGTGAGAGCAAGAATCAGTGCTGGTTGATCCAGGTTATCGCTGTCTAGAGCTTTCATGATCTGTTCGATGCTGTGACCATCGATGCGTCGTACGGCGAAACCGAAATCCCGCCACTTCTGTTCCAGCGGCTCGAGAGGCATCACATTGTCCACTGCTCCACTCAGTTGATAGCGGTTGTAGTCCAGGACGAAGGTCAGGTTGCCGAGCCCGTATTTAGCGGCGCACATAGCAGCCTCCCACACGATCCCTTCCTGGACTTCCCCGTCGCCCAGTAGGCAGTACACCCGAGAGGGGGACTTACTCAACCGAAGACCAAGGGCACAGCCGACCGCGGCGGATGCTCCCAGCCCCAACGGTCCGGAAGACATCTCTACACCGGGGAGCTTGAGACGGTCCGGGTGACCTTGGAGGCGGCTGCCCAGCTGTCGAAAGGAGGCCAGCTCTTCGTGCGGGAAGAATCCCAGCCTGGACAGGGCGGCGTAGTAGATCGGCGCGCAATGTCCCTTCGATACAAAAATACGGTCCCGGTCTTCCCACCCCGGATTCTGCGGATCCAGGCGTGCTCTGTAGAAATACAGCGTCGTGATCAGCTCCGCCGCGGAAAACGACCCGCCGATATGCCCCGATTTCGCGCCGAACACCATTTGAAGGGCATCCAGACGCAGTTCCCAAGCTAAACGCTGTAGGGAGCGAACATCAACTAGTGGTTTCATGGTGGTTTTCCATCACCCTCCGGGAATCGGCATGGACGAAAGGCTTGACAGCATGTCCAAATCTTGGTAGTATACTACTTCCTGGTAAACCAGTTTCTGGTTAATCTGTAGAGGAAACCGTATCGGGGACTCGAAATTTTGTCAAGCCAAGGGGACGTTACAGATCTGGATCTCTTCCAGGAAATCGAGGTCGAAAAGCCTGCAGATCTGATCATCAAACAGATTCGACAGCTGATTTCCTCCGGGCGTTTGAAACCGGGAATGCGTCTACCCTCCGAGCGGGTTCTGGCCGAACGGTTCGGTGTCGGCCGCGGTCACATCCGGGAGGCTCTCAAGAAACTCGAATTTTACGGCATCCTGAAAACCCAGCCTCAAAAAGGCACGATCGTGGCCAGTCTTGGCGTCAAGGCGCTGGAGGGACTGATTTCAAATATACTGGCTACAGACACCACAGATTTCGAGTCCCTCATGGAGATCCGGGCGTTACTGGAAGTGTACGCCGCCCGCCTTGCCGCGCAACGCTCCGATCAGAGTGAGATTGACGAGATCTTGTCCGCCTTCGAGGAGTTTCGTAAAAAGGTCGAGCTGGGACACTCGGCGCTGGAGGAGGATCACCTTTTTCATCTCAAGATCGCCGAGGAATCTAAAAACCCAGTGCTACGCTCCTTAATCGGCCTGATCACTCCGGATATCATTACTATGAGTCGGGAACGGCAGAAAACCGGCGAGGAACGGTTGCAGACGACGTTAAAGGAACACGAGAAGATTTTGGAGGGAATACGCTCCCGGGATCCCGAGCAGGCCGCGGCAGCTATGTCCGAACACATGGAGATGGCACATAACCGCCGCAGGGACCATCAACATTGATCGGAGAACATACTCCTTTGGAGTGGTTCAATAAAAACTTATTAAAGGGAGGAACTCTAATGAAAAGAGCTTCAATCCTCATTCTTCTGCTCCTCTTCCCCCTGGTACTGTTCGCAACAGGTCAGGACGAGGGTCAGATGGCCACAATCCGCTTCTGGTATCACTTCGACAATCCGGACGCGGCGGTGACGCCTCTGGTTCAGAAGTTCGAGCAGGAAAATCCCAACATCAAGGTTACCCCTGAGTTCATCGCTTGGGACGTGTACAACCAGAAGTTGCTTACCGCGGTTGCTGCGGGGAATCCACCGGATGTTTCCCAGATCAAGCTCTGGTGGCAGCCGCAGCTGGTGGAGATGAGTGCGCTCCTTGACCTAAGCGACTACGTAGCCGATTGGGATGGACGCGATGACGTCTTCGACAAGATCTGGGAGCTGACCGAGTACACGGACGGGAATCAGTACCTGATGCCACTGCAGATGGTCATCCTGTACATGTACTACCGGACGGACATGTTCAATGAGCTGGGACTCAAACCGGCCACAACCCGGTCGGAGTTCCTCGACCTTGCGAAAAAACTCACCCGGGATACAAACGGTGACGGGACCGTCGATGTCTACGGTTTCGGCATCCGCGGTGCCAGAGGAGGCCATGATTGGTGGGGAACCTTCGTGTTGTCCAGCGGCGCCGAGTTCTTCCTACCCAACGGCAACTCCGGTTTGATCACACCCGAGGCGGTCGCCGCTAACCAATGGTTCATCGATCTGTATCGGGTGCACCAGGTTTCACCGCCAACAACTCCCAACGACGGTTTCCAGCAGATCATAGCCAACATGCAATCCGGCAAGACGGCGATGACCATCCACCACATCGGTTCTTCCAAAGGTTTAGCCGAAGCTTTGGGCGACAAACTGTCCGCTGCCCCTGTTCCCAAAGGCACAAAGAAATACTGGACATCTTTCGGTGACGAGGAAAACGGAGTACTCGCCGCCACGGAATTCCCAGATGCAGCATTCGAATGGGCCGCCTTCCTGGCCACGGCGGAAAACAACGCAATCTGGCAAAAATCCTCCGGTCAGGTTTCGATCAACAAGAGCAATGCCACCGCCGGTGGAAACCGTTTTCTCAAGGCTACTACGGATTCCGCTGACTTCGCCGGCGTGTTGCCAGCCCACCCGGGTACTGCCGAGTTTGTCGAATCCTTGTGGCCGACCCAGATGCAGAGAGCGTTCCTTGGGGAGATCAGCAGCGCTGAGATGATGCAGATCTTCGCCGATCATTTCTCCAAGTAACCGGCCATTGATGCATTGATGCAAACGCCGCCTGCTTCCGGTCCACCGAGAATCCGGGGCAGGCGGCTTCCTTTGTTGACTACAGCCCAAAAATGAAGCGCAAAATCGATCTGTTTCCCTACACACTCCTCACCCCGGCTCTCTCGGTCACGGTCCTGATCATTTTCTTTCCCATCGTGCAGACCGCTGTCATGAGTCTGTTCAACTATGTCATCTGGAAGCCAAAGGATACACGCTTCATCGGACTCGGAAACTACCTGCAGGCGCTGCGGGATGAGGTGTTCTGGATTTCCCTAAAAAACACAATATTCTGGATCGTAGGCGTAATCGTACTCCAGCTCCTGCTCGGTTTTGTAACCGCTATGCTTCTGAATCGCGAGTTCAAGTGGCGGGGACTGGCCCGTTCCCTGATCCTGATTCCCTGGGTAACCCCGAGCGTAATCACCGCTTTGATGTGGCGTTGGATGTACGACGGCAACAACGGGGTGATCAATGACCTGCTCGTACGTATTGGGCTGCTCAAAAGCTACTTCCCCTGGCTGGCGAACTCATCAACCGCCCTCCCTGCTATCATGGTCGCTCTGATGTGGCAGGGTTTTCCCTTTTTTGCCATTATGATTTTAGCGGGATTGCAGGCTATACCCCGAACACTCTATGAAGCCGCTGAGGTAGATGGAGCTACGCGGCTGCAGATGTTCGGTCGCATAACCTTGCCCATGCTCACCCCGATCCTATTGACCTCCATACTGCTGCGTATCATCTGGGTGGCGAACTCGATGGACGTGATCTTCGTCATGACAGGCGGAGGACCCGGTTATGCGACTCACACCCTGCCCGTATTTGCCTTTATCCGTGCTTACAAGGGCTTGGATTTCGGCTACGCCTCCACGATCGCAATCTTTCTCACTCTACTTCTGATCGCCATCGTGGCCGGTTATGTGATCCGGGTGCTACGATCCCAGGAGGCTCTGCGATGAGGCGACGAATGCCCCTCTGGCGTCGACTGCTCGGTCTGCATCTGCCGGTTCTGATCATCGTCTTCTTCGCCCTGGGACCCTATATCTGGATGTTCATCTCTTCGATCACACCGGAGGCGGATTTGTACGGGGAGGTGTTCCGCTACTTCCCGGGGAATCCCAGCTTCCAGAACTACCCTAAGATCTTTCAAAAGATATCCTTCGCCCGCAATCTCAGAGACAGCCTGATTGTGGCTACGACAACGATGCTCGTCGGACTTGCCATTAGTCTCACAGCGAGCTATAGCTTCTCCAGGTTCCGCTTCCGTGGGCGTAACTACCTGATGATCCAATTCCTGGTGATCAACATGTTCCCGATCGTGCTGCTGCTGATCCCCCTGTTTGTGATCATGCGGGTGTTAAAGTTGATCGATACTTACTTCGCCCTGATCATCGCCTACTCGACCTTTACCATCCCCTTCTCCACCTGGATGATGACCAGCTTCTTCAATGCGATTCCCAAGCAGCTGGATGAGGCTGCCCTGGTGGACGGCTGCACCCGTTTCTCCGCCATGACCCGGGTCATCGTTCCCATTGCCATGCCCGGGATCGCCGCCACCGGTATCTACATTTTCATCACGGCCTGGAACGAGTTCCTCTACGCCGCGATTCTCACTGGGAACAAGGTCCTGACCATTCCTGTCGCCCTCCAGAACCTGATTGGAGAGTACAACATCGCCTGGGGTCTTCTGACCGCCGGCGGCGTCATCAGTGTTATCCCGGTAATCGTTCTGTTCTTCTTTATCCAGAAGCAGCTGATAAGCGGTATGACCGCCGGAGCGGTCAAGACATAGGAGGTAGCCGCTCCGTGGCCGCCGCTGGCCGGGGGCGAGCTACCTTGACAAAAGCTCCCGGTTTGGGCATATTTGTCAACGGTTTTTCGAATACCGGCGATAACCGCAGCTCTTTAACAGGTCAAATCCCGAACGTGGTGAGTGTAGCTCAGTCGGTTAGAGCGCCAGTCTGTGGAACTGGAAGTCGTGGGTTCAATTCCCATCACTCACCCGTTAACAAATTGCGTCCGTAGCTCAGCTGGATAGAGCGCCGGACTTCGAATCCGTAGGTCGCAGGTTCGAGTCCTGCCGGGCGCGCAATCGAGGTTGGGCACAATTGGGTTAATTCATATATTGGGCCGTTAGCTCAGCTGGTAGAGCAGCAGACTCTTAATCTGCGGGTCGGAGGTTCGATCCCTCCACGGCTCACTTGAAATATTGACTTCACCCTCTTCGAATGAGTATCATAGGCGAGAGTGGTGGAATTGGCAGACACGCCAGATTTAGGATCTGGTGCCCGGAAGGGTATAAGGGTTCAAATCCCTTCTCTCGCAGGAGAATAGACAAGCTGGCGTGACCAACTCCGGGGTGGGATGCCGGCATAACAGGCGGGAATAGCTCAGTGGTAGAGCTCCACCTTGCCAAGGTGGATGTCGCGGGTTCAAATCCCGTTTCCCGCTCTTTCGAAGCTGCGCGCCAGGCGGCCTGGAGATCACAATCCCAGGTCGCCTTTTGTTTATGCGGCACGCGTTACCGGCGCGCAGAGTACCCGAAGAAGGTATTGAACAGCCGATACTAAAAGATAGACGTCCCAAGAGAGGAAACCCTGAAGTGATCAAGAGCAAGAAAGTTGAAACCCTGGACAATGCAAGCGTCAAGCTCACCGTGAGCGTGAAGAAGGATTACATCCAGAAAGAGTACGACGATCTGGTCGGAGAGTACTGCAAGACCGTACGCATGGACGGCTTCCGCAAGGGCAAGGTACCTCCGAATGTCCTGCTGCGCAAGTACGGCGATGCCATCCTGGCTGAGACAATGGAAAAGGTTATCCGCAGCAGCCTGGAAGAGGTTCTGCATAAGGTCGATCAAAAACCGATCGCCACTTCGGTCCCGGAGGTGGATACGAAAAAGGGCTTGGAGCTGGGCAAGGACTACACATACTCGGCGACCTACGATACCTACCCGGACATCAAACTCTCGCAATACAAGGGACAGAGCTAAGAAGAGCTCCAGGTGAAGATCAGCGAGGAAGACATTAACCGGGAGCTCCAGGCGCTGCAGGAGCAGAACTCCATCGTGGTCGACAAGAAGGATGCCACTGTTCTGAAGGGGGACATCGTCAACATCGACTACGCGGAGCTCGACGAGCAGGATCAGGAAATCGCCGCCAACAAGCGGGAAGGTTTCGTCTTCGAAACGGGGAGCGGCTACAATCTCTACAAGATCGACAACGACCTGGTGGGCATGAAAGCCGGGGAGGAGAAGATCATCAGCAAGGACTATCCGGAAGATTTCGAGTTCAAGGAGCTGGCCGGTAGATCGGTGCGGCTCAAGGTGAAGCTGAATGCGGTCAAGGAGAAGCAGCTGCCGGAGATCAACGATGAGCTCGCTCAAGATATCAGTGACAAATATGAGAACCTGGAAGATTTAAAAAAGGATATCCGTACGCGGCTGGAGGAATACGCGGCGCAGAAGATCCGGGAGCAGGATATTTCCCAGATCCTGGAAAAAATTGCAGAGCAGGCGGAGGTTCCGATTCCGAAATCCATGGTTGACGGTGAGCTGGAGGATCAGTGGCGCCGTTTCATCTCCCGCCTCGGGGGAGAAGAAGCGCCTGTGCTGAGGCAGCTGGAGGCCGAGGGCAGAAGCAAGGAGCAGGTCCAGCAGGAGTGGCGCGCCGGTGCGGAGAAAAAGCTCAAGCTCCAGCTGGTTGTGAACGAAATGGTAAAACAGGAGGGCATCGAGCTGGAGGAGAAGGAAATCGACGAGCGGATTCAGAGAGAGGCGGACGCCCAGAACATGAGCTTCGAGGAAGCAAAGGATATGATGAATCGCAACAACTACCTCGAGTTCCTCAAGTACGATCTGAAGAATGAGAAGCTCTACGATATACTCCTAGAGAGCGGGACCCGCAAAAAAGGCAACAAGGTGAAATTCCTGGACTTGGTACAGGGAAACTATTAAATTACGAACTATGAACGAGAAAGCAAGTAACCTCGTACCCATCGTTATCGAGCAAACCGGCAGGGGCGAACGCTCCTATGATATATACTCCAGGCTCCTCAAAGACCGAATTGTTTTTATAGACGGCGAAATCATAGACCTGAACGCCGATCTGGTCGTGGCACAGCTGCTGTTTTTGGAGTCCCAGGATCCGGAGAAGGATATTCATCTGTACATCAACTCCCCGGGCGGTACGGTTACCGCCGGGCTTGCCATCTACGACACCATCCAGTACATAAAACCGGATGTACAGACGATCTGCCTGGGTCAGGCAGCCTCCCTGGGGGCCTTGCTTCTGACCTGCGGGACACAGGGAAAACGCTTCGTGCTGCCCTCCTCCCGCATCCTCATCCATCAGCCCTGGGGCGGAGTTGCCGGACAGGCGGCGGATATCGGGATTCAGGCTCGGGAGATCGTGCGAATGAAGAAGCTGATCATCCAGTACTTCGCCCGCCACACCGAAAAGAGCGAAGAGGTAATTGCTCAGGATCTGGAAAGAGACTACTATATGTCTGCCGAGGAAGCGGTTGAGTACAAGCTGGTAGACAAGATCCTGGAACGGCCGAAGAATAATGAGCAAGCTAGCAAGAAATGAGGGCCTTAAGGTCTGCTCCTTCTGCGGGAAAAGCGCAGACACCGCCCGGCGGCTGATCGCCGGCCCCGGCGTATACATCTGCGATGAGTGCGTCGTCGTCTGCAAGAAGATCCTGGACGAGGAGGACGAGCTCCTTTCCGCCGAGTTCAAAGAGGACATCCCTACCCCCAAGGAGATCAAGGAGTACCTCGACCAGTACGTAATCGGTCAGGAGCAGGCCAAGCGCGTCCTGTCGGTAGCGGTTTACAACCATTACAAGCGCATCGCCATGGGTCACAAGATGGATCCGGATGTGGAGATGGAGAAGGCGAACATCCTGATGATCGGGCCGACCGGCACCGGAAAAACCCTCCTGGCGCGCACGCTTGCCAGCAAGCTCAAGGTTCCCTTCGCCATCGCCGATGCCACCACCCTCACCGAAGCCGGATACGTGGGTGAAGATGTGGAGAACATCCTGCTCAAACTCATCCAGAATGCCGGCAACAACATCGCCGCGGCTGAGAAGGGTATCGTCTACATCGATGAGATCGACAAGATCTCGAGAAAGACCGAGAACGTCTCCATCACCAGGGATGTTTCCGGCGAAGGTGTTCAGCAGGCCCTGCTGAAGATCATCGAAGGCACGGTCGCCTCGGTACCCCCTCAGGGAGGCCGCAAGCATCCCAACCAGGAGATGCTCAAGATCAACACGAACAACATCCTGTTCATCTGCGGCGGCGCCTTCGTCGGGCTGGACAAGATCGTGGACGCCCGGGTATCCAAGCATCCGATGGGCTTCGGTGCCGACGTGAAGGCTACCCACGAGCGCGATTTGATAGAGCTGTACTCCCACCTGCATCCCGATGACCTGATCCGCTTCGGCTTGATTCCGGAGTTCGTGGGCCGCCTGCCCATCAACGTCACTCTGGAGGAGCTGAGCCTGGAGGTGCTGAAGCGCATCATCACAGAGCCCCGCAACGCCATCGTCAAGCAGTATAAAGCCTCCATGAAGCTGGACGATGTAGAGCTTGTCTTCGAGGACGAAGCCATCGAAGCCATCGCAAAAAAGGCCAGCTCCATCAAAACCGGAGCCCGGGGCCTGCGGGCTATCGTGGAAAAAGTGATGGTAGGCATCATGTACGACATCCCTTCGATCAAGGGAAAAAAGCGGGTGACCGTTACTCCCGAAGTCGTCGAAAAATCTGTAGATCCTGAGATCACGCTGATAGACGCAAAGAAAACCGCATGAAGATCTTTCCCTCGAGGACTGAGCTTTGCCTCGTACCTTTGCGGGATATGGTCATTTTCCCCAACATGGTTGTTCCCTTCTTCGTCGGAAGAAAGAAGTCCATCCGTGCCGTTCAGGAGGCCATGGGCAAGGGAAAACTGTTGTTCCTGGCCACCCAGAAGCACAACAACGAGGAGGAACCCGGGAAGGAGGATATCTATCCGATCGGGACGGTAGCCCGGATCCTGCAGATGCTCAAGCTTCCCGACGGCACGATTCGCCTTCTGGTCGAGGGAAACGAGAGAGCCAACATCGTCCGCTACCTGGAATCTCAGGCCTACTTCAAGGTTCAGGTACGAACCATCGAGGAGAGCCCCAACATCGCCGCCGACGTGTCCGCTCTGACCCGCACGGTGGTCAATGAGTTCAATCGCTACAACGCTCTGTACAAGAAAATCCCGAAGGAGATCCTGGCGGGAATCGAAAAGGTCGACTCCCCCCACAAGCTGGTCAATATGATCAGCTCCAATGTTCCGATCAAGGTGGAGAAGAAGATCGAGCTTCTCTCTCAAGTCGATATCCGCCAGCGCTTGGAGAATCTGGCAACCACTCTGGCCATGGAGACCCAGGTCCTGGAAATCGAGCAGAAAATCACCTCGAAGGTGCGGAAAAAAATCCAGAAGACCCAGAAGGAGTATTTCCTCCAGGAACAGCTCAAAGAGATCCACAAGGAGCTGGGCTCGGATAAGGACGATCCCACCGGGGTAAAAGACCTGGAGACAAAGCTAAAGGGCAAAAACCTTCCCGATGATGTGCATCAGAAATGCGAAAAGGAGCTGAAGCGCCTGGCACGGATGCAGCCGATCTCTCCCGAATCGGCCGTGCTGCGCACATACCTCGAGTGGATCGTGGATCTACCCTGGATCGAGAGCACCCAGGAGATCCGGGATATCGAGTACGCCCGCAAGATCCTGGATGAGGATCACTACGACCTGAAAAAGGTCAAAGAGCGGGTCCTTGATTTCATTGCCGTGCGTCTGTTGAATCGGGATCAGGCCAAGGGTCCGATCCTCTGTTTCGTCGGTCCCCCGGGAACCGGAAAAACCTCTTTAGGTAAATCCGTGGCCCGCGCTCTGGGACGGAATTTCGTACGCATCTCCCTGGGAGGTGTGCGGGATGAGGCGGAGATCCGGGGTCACCGCAAGACATACGTGGGGGCCCTCCCGGGAAAGATCCTTCAGTCCATGCGCAAGGCGGGAAGCCGCAATCCCGTATTTCTGCTGGACGAGGTGGATAAGATGAGCTCGGATTTCCGGGGCGACCCGGCTTCGGCCCTGCTGGAGGTACTGGATCCGGAGCAGAACTCGACCTTCATGGATCACTACCTGGAGGTGCAGTACGACCTTTCCCACGTGATGTTCATCACCACGGCCAACTCGGTGCACAACATTCCCTACCCGCTGCGGGACCGCATGGAGATCATCCACATCCCCGGATACAGCGAGTTCGAAAAGCTCAAAATCGCTCAAGCGTTCCTGATTCCCAAACAGATCGAAGAGAACGGCCTGGCCTGGGCCAAAATCTCCTTCCAGGAAGCGGCGATCCTCAAGATCATTCAGAACTACACAATGGAATCCGGAGTGCGCAACCTGGAACGCCAGATCGCCACGGTGCTGCGCAAGATCGCCCGCCAGGCTGTTAAAAAAGGGCTGCCGGTGGCTGAAGCGCAAGAGGCGGATTCACAGCCGAAGGAATCGGCAGAGACGGAATCAAAAAAGGCGGAATCTCCGGCAGCGGAATCCCATGCAGAAGAAGCCCAGACGGACGGCGGTCAAGCGCAAAATGAGCCGGCAAAGACGACCAAGCGCTTTTCCATCACCGTCACGCCCAAACGCATCTCCGGTTACCTGGGAAACGAGTCGTACCAGGAGAAGATGCTCGATCCCACGGAAAAACCGGGGTTGGTCTACGGACTGGCCTGGACCGAGTTGGGCGGCAGGCTGCTCCCAGTGGAGGTCGCGCTTCTGGAAGGCAAGGGCGAGTTGATCCTCACCGGAAGCCTGGGTGAGGTCATGAAGGAGAGTGCTCAGACTGCCCTCTCATTCCTGCGGGCCCACGCGGATGAGCTCAAGATCCCGCCGGATTTCAGTAAAGACAGGGATATCCACATCCACGTACCGGAGGGTTCCATCCCCAAGGACGGACCTTCGGCGGGCATCACCATCAGCGCGGCTCTGCTCTCTGCCCTCCGGGGTAAAGCGGTTCAGAAGGGCTACGCCATGACCGGAGAAATCACCTTAACCGGAAGGCTTCTGCCCATCGGCGGGATCAAAGAAAAAGTGCTGGCTGCCCATCGCAACCGCATGACCGACGTGCTGATGCCTGAGATGAACCGCAAAGACATCGAGGAGCTGCCCCGGGAGGTCCGCACCACGATGAATTTTCACATGGCCGAGACGATCCTCGACGCCCTGCTCATTCTCTTTCCGCAGAGCTCGAAATCTCGTTAACCGTCCCTCTCTTCAAGTTACACTCTGTTTCTGAAATACAATCTTCAAGAATTTGACGGCAATCAGCACGTCCCAGAGCAGGCTCAGGGGCCTGCCGATCAGGGCGAGCAGCATCACCGCTTCGAACAGGATCGGGGTGAAAGACGCGAAGATATCGTGGAGCAGCAACAACAGGTATCCGAATATCCCGGTATACGCGGTGAGTCTGCCGAAGATCCTTGCCCGCAGCATCACCACCGAGATCGCGATTCCCCCCCAATCCAGGAAGAGGAAACCGAGAAACGTGCCGGCGGTGTGGCTTTCCCCACGGGCCAGCAGGGCTTTGCCGGCGGCCAGGATCGACGCCCTGTCCGCCTCGGTTGCCGCCGCCGCGGGTTTGATTTCGTTCACCCATACCTGTTCGGTCCTTCTCGTAGAAGTTCAGCAGGCGTAACCGTGGACGCGGTCATGAGCCATTGCGCTGAGAACACTCAACACGAGCAATCCGATGATGAGGATCGGTATGAAAAAGCCGGTTCCCATCAGGAAATCATTGAAGAAGTAGCCCACCAGCCACTGCCCCGGAAGCCAGAGGGCCAGGACGAGCAGGGTCCAGGGCCACAGCAGGGTCAGAAAGCGGGCGAATGCCCCTGGCGGACGGGTTTGACCGCGGACCGATCGTCTGTTAATGCGGGTTCCCACCGCCCCGCCGACGATCCCTATTAGAGGCGGAAACATGCCTCCCCCGAAGAGGAGCATCAGGACCGAGGCCAGGATCAGCACGAGAGCGCCGTGCTTGCGCCGGACAAAGACCAGCGACCAGAGGATGAGGAAGGCGCCGATCGATACCGCCAGAACCCCCGTTATCAGGAAACTGGGAAGAATGGTCATGGCCGGCTCGCAGGCGTGCCAGACCGTTTCCGGCCGGCAGGGGGGACCCATCGAGTTGATCATCAAGCCCTCCGGCCTGATATTGCCCCGAAGAATTTCGTAGATCCCGTGTTCGATACCGGCACCCCCGGCAAACAGGCCCAGCACCGAGGCCGTTATTCTGCCGGCCCTTCTCACGCTCACTCATAGTCCTTGGCTGGAACAGCGGAGAGCCGTCGGGCGGGCTTGCCGCTACTTCTCCGATCCGAGTTCGGAAGCAATGGCCTTGGCCCAGGAAGAAATGGATTCCCAGTCTCTGGAGTCCTCCGTAGCCGCGCCGACTTTGTCGATCATCCATCTCTCCAGGGGCTTCATCTTGGTGGTATCGATGCCGCCGTGGAATACCACGATCTCCCGGGGTTGGATGCGCTCGATTTGAGGCCGGAGCGACTTGGGAAAGCGCCAGCCGTTTGTAAGCGCCAACGGATCCCCCTGGCCCGTGGGTCCGCTGGAGAAGACCCACAGCGGCAGCTCGGAGAGCAGTTTCTCGTTTCCTTTTAGGAACTTCACAGCCTCTTTTCGCCAGCGGCCGATGTACACGGCGCTTCCCAGCACGACCGCTTTATAGGACCCGAGATCCTTCACCTGATTTACCGGCAACACCTCGGCAGAGAGTCCGGCCTGGTTCAGCACCTCGCCGATCTTCTCGGCGATCTCCGCCGTAGCCCCGTACTTGGTGGCATAGGCCACCAACACCTTTGCGCTCATTTCATCCTCCGATTTGCTGCTTGAGCCACTGCCATCGCTGTAGCGTTCAATGTTGCTGTTTCCGGAAGCTCAACGGCTCACGCCGAGCATCTATATCACAAACCTTCCTTCCTCGTAGACCCGCTTGCCATCGATGGTTATGGTACCTGCATCCCGCATGTCGCATAGAAAATCCCAGTGGATACCGCTTTTATTCACCCCTCCGGCTTGGGGCAGGCTGGCACCCAAAGCCAAATGAATCGTCCCGCCGATCTTCTCATCGAAGAGCATATTCTTGGTGAAAACGTTGATCTGCTCATTCGTACCGATACCGAACTCACCGACCCGCCCGGCACCTTCGTCGGTGTCGAGCATCGCGGTCAGATAATCCTGGTTCTTTTCCGACTCCGCCTCCACGACCCGACCGTCTTTGAAGCGCATTCGGACCCGGCCCACATCCACACCCAAGTAGATGGCCGTAAACGAGGATTCCATCCATCCGTTGACCGTATCTTCCACCGGACAGGTAAAGATCTCCCCGTCCGGCATGTTGTGCTTACCGTCACAGTTGATGAAGGTCCTGTCTTCTACGGAGAAGGTCAGGTCGATATTCCGGCTCTGCACGGCCACCGTGCGTTTGTCCGCAAGCTTGGCGACTAGTGAGGCCTGGGTTTCGGAGAGCTTTTTCCAGAAGGCGATCGGGTCGTCCCGGTCCGCGCAGGTACTGGCGAACACGAAGTCGGCGAACTCGCTCAAGCTCATCTCCGCATCCTGGGCATAGGCCGGGGTCGGCATCACAGAGAGGACCCAGCGCAGAGAGCCCTGGGCAGCCCTGCGAAGATAGAGGTTGAACAGATCGGCCCGGGAGCGGTTGTGAATTGCAATCCTGGAGCTGTCCACTGTGGACAGACCGCGGGTGTTGGTTGCGGCCTTAATTTTGATGTCGCAGTCCAAGGAGCGGATCATCTGCTCTGCCCACGGCTCCACGTACTGTAGCTGGGCGTCGCTTCCCTCTTTATAGAAGATTCTGTTAAAGCCCTCTATAAATCTGTTTTGCAGATGAGGAAGCGGATGCCCCCCGGCTCGCAAGACCTCGCGGACCACAACCTCCATGAGGGGCAAGGCTTCCGCTGAGAAGGGAAGACCGGTGATTCCTACCAGGTCTCCGGTTTTTACATTCGCGCTGTAGCGCACCAGGATTTCCGCCAGGCGATCGAGGCGAGGATCGACCATGAGCATCTCCCCCTTGGACACCGAAGGTTATTCCACTTGTCTGCCTTCGGGTTGACGATTCTCACGATAACACGCTCTTCCTGTTCGCGCCAGTACTCGTCCTTGAAGGGGCCGATGAACGATGCCGGTCGACCCAGTTCCCCGGGGGATGCAGGAGGATCAATGCGAGGGTTGGCACGATTTCAAGTTTCGGGAAGGCGGCGGGCAGGGAGTTGGACAAACCGAGCCCGACCTTGGGCGAATCCCCGAACAGAAGCGGCAGGTCCGGCGGCAGCTTCTGCCCCATGCCTATGGGATGGGAGATGAAGTCCAGCAGCCGGTGGTGGGACCAGGGGATACAGCTGGCTCCGCCGGCATCCACGCCCTCTATTCCCGCCAGGCTATGGCTGTTGCGGAGACCGGCAGGTAGCCGAGTTTGACTTTGGGGGCCAGCGGTTCGGCGGCAAAACCGACCGCGATGTGACCGTACAGCATGATTCACCCCTGGTCAGAAATATTTCTATATAAGATCCAACACATAACAGCGAGGTTTCTATTCCGGATTCGGTGGCAAAGCTCCGATCAAGCTCCTCCCGATCGGTACCCGCTGTCTCCACCGCCGCACCTCGCTGCACCCCTTCCCGCTTCTCCGGTGCCCCGGACGAGCTTGAACAGACGCAGGGCGATCATAATGTACCAGGCCAACCGAAAGGGTGCTGAGATCGAGGGAGGCAGGGCGCACAGCGAGGGAGCGAACACCAGGGCGGGGAAATATCCCAGGGCTATCACATTGGCGGTGATTCCCATGGCGGCGGTGAGTCGGCTGAACACGCGGCCGCCCGCCATTACTATGGAGACGATGAGACCGGCGGTGAGAACCAGGAAGAGGCTCAGGTAGAAGCCGGTGCCCTTATACAAGGCGCCGGGATTGTTGAAGGCCAGCCGTGCCTGCCCCGCGGCCAGGAGCAGGGATCTGTTCGCCTCTGTGGTTGCCGCGGCGTACTGCTTGCTCAGAGCCAGCATTGGCAAGGCCTGGTTCGAGGCAAAGCAGACGGCGATGCCGACGAAACAGAAGACCGTGGCAACCGTCATCATCCCGTTCTGCACGCGGCGCAGGGCGCCGTAGAGGGCAATGAAGATCAGCCCGACCAGGGCGTAGTTGGCAAGATCGAAAATATCGAGCAGCCACAAACCCACCAGGCAGCTGTCCTGCAGCAGGGCGAACCATTCAGCCGCACTGACAGGTGGCACCGCCGGGGCGAAGCGGACGATTCCCAGGCCGGCAAGGAGCGACAGTTCCGCTGCAAGGTTTCTGCGAAAGATGATGACCGCTACCAGCGCGGCCGCAGCGCCCACACGGTACGACAACATCCAGACGGAATCTGCTGCCCGCATCACGGCACCTCCGCGCTTTCGATACGTTTGCCCAGGCTGATGGCGAACGAAAGGACTTTCATTCCCCCCATGCGGGGAACGGCGATACCGGACAAACCGGACATGCTAACCGGGGTAACGAAGGCGGTGACGGACATGCTCAAACTCCACGATGCGGTTAGCGCTGCGGATCGAATTCAGCTCTATGTTCTCGGCAATGGTCGCGGCGATCAATTTCACCAGGAAGGCGAACAGGGATGCACCCCTGCCCCCCGCCTCAATTTTCTCAGTTTTCCCTTGGCCCCTTTCGCTCATCAAGGCGAATCTCCCTGCCTCTTCATCATTGCGATGATACGGTGAAACATGTTCGGTATGAACTCCGGAGAAAATCTGTGCAGCCACCAGTAGATCTTGTGCTTGAGGGGCGTGACGATAATCCCACGGTTTCTGCGCACACCCCGCATCATCTGATCGATGCAGTCCTCCGGCGTGGGAAACTTCATTTCCGCATTCATCTGCCGGTTCCTCTCCGAATTCATGTATGCGGAGACATTCTGGGTGGTTTTCTGGATATTCGTCAGCATATAACCGGGACAGAGGGTGCTCACTTTGATGCCGTATTGTCTAGCCTCCGCGCGCAAGGTCAGTGAGAAGCCGACCACCGCGTGCTTGCTGGCCGAGTAGATCGATGTCAACCCTCCCGGGATCAGACCGGCCAGGGAGGCGGTGTTGATGATGTGGCCGAATCCCTGTTTCATCATAACAGGATAAACACTCCGGCAGCCGTAGATAGTCCCCCAGAAGTTCACGTTCATGACGGATTGCAGATGGTCCATGGAGAGATCCTGGAACTCCCCGTTTATCCCGACGCCGGCGTTGTTGAACAGATAATCGATGCGGCCGTGCTCCGCGGCTACACCATTGACAAGGGACTCCACATCTCCCTTATTGCAGACGTCGACCCGCAGGCTTTCGGCACAACCGCCGGCGCAGCGGATCAGAGCCTCTGTTTCCTCAGCCCCTTCCATATTGCGGTCCGCTACCACCACGTGGACCCCCCTTTCGGCAAGGTAGGTGCAGATCGTCCTGCCGATACCGGAACCGCCGCCGGTTACGATGGCGATCTTGCCTTTAAGCTCTCCCATCTTCTCGCTTTTACTCCGTTGATTTCACCCGGGCAGTATCACGAGGCGTTCGCATTGGGAAGTAAAACACAAAGAACCCGGAAACTCAACCAAAGGTCTTTCATTGGATTGTATAGTAAGGCAGCAGTTGATCGTGGAGGGATGTATCATGGCAGAATTGCGGTTGGCGGACAAAGCGCGTAAGTACTTGGAAACATTGTGCAGCGTCAAGGCGAAGCGGTGTACGGGCTCCCCGGGGAATCGCCGGGCTACGGAGTTCTTCGCTTCGGTCATCGAGCCGCTGGGGTATGAAGTGGATACCACCCCATTCGCCTGCATGGACTACAGCCGGGGTCAGATCCGTCTCAGCTGCGGCGAGCAGCAATTCGAAGCGTACATCAATCCGTATTCCCTGCCCTGCGACCTGGCGGCGGAATTGATAGTGGTATCGACCGACACCGAACTGGAGAAATGCCCGTGTGCTGATCGGATCTTGCTGCTGAGTGGTGAGATATGCAACGAGCAATTGATGCCGAAGAAAAACTTCATATTCTACAACCCGGAGCATCACAGGCGCATCTACGCCCTTCTGGAGGAAAAACATCCGGCTGCGATCATCACCGCGATCGCCAGGAACCCGGGAGCAGTCGGCGCCCTCTACCCTTTCCCTTTGATAGCAGACGGGGATTTCGATATCCCTACGGCCCACTGCACCGACCTCGTCGGTGAGGCCATCGCGGCTCACAGGGATGAGCGCTTCCGGCTGCGGATGCAGGCTCGCCGTATTCCCTCGACCGCGTCAAACGTGATCGCCCGAACAAACCCCCAGGGCAAGAACAAGATCGTTCTGACCGCCCACATCGGCGCCTACGAAGATACTCCGGGCGCTTCGGACAATGCCTCCGGCACGGTGGTCCTGATGCTGCTGGCCGAGTTGCCGGCCCGGTACGACGGCCCGCCGGCAAACGAGATCGTTGCCCTGAACGGCGAGGACCACTACAGCGCTGCCGGCCAGATGGACTACCTTCACCGCGGAGTATATGTCCGAGCTGATGGAGACGGTTACCCACACGCCGCACGATACTCCGGATCTGATCGACTGCGAAAAGCTCGTCGAGACAGCTCGAGGGCTGGAGAGCCTGATGCGCCGGCTGCAGCCCTGAGACCGCCGGGGTACTTGATTGGACCCGGGGACGGCCCTTCGCGCCGCCGGCTCCGGCATTGGAGCGATCGACCTCCTTATTTCGTATTGAGAAACGCCTCCAGCTTCTCGGAAAAGAGCGCGCGCTCCTCGACGAAAGGAGCGTGCCCGCTGTGCTCGAACACGACCAGTCGTGCTCCGGGTATGCCCCGCACGAGCTCCTGGGAGCACTGAAGCGGTGCTTCCGTATCGTGGCGTCCGGCGATGATCAGGCTAGGTGCCCTCACCTCCCCCAGCCTGTCGGCATACGAGAGGCGGGCGTACATGTTCTTGGTCCAAATCGTGCGAATCGGTACACCCTTGTAGACATCGTCCGCATCGATTACAGCCGGGAGGTAGAAACTCTCCTCATAGTAGGCAGCTCGTCCCATGAGATTCTGCAGCTTCTTGTGCAGGGCAAGATTTCCTCTGCCGCCGTTGAGCCGCATACCCCAAACCACGACGCGCCAGAAATCAAGCTGATAGATACGAAAGGCACTCCTGGGCAGTCCCCAGCGGGCGGCAGCCGGAAAACCGGATACGCTAGTGACCAGCACGAGACGGCGTACACGCACGGGGCGTTCAATCGCATAGGCTAGGGCGGCGAATCCTCCCATACTGTGGCCGGCGACGTCCACCGGACCCGCGATGCCTAGACGGTCCAGGGTTTCATCGGCGCCGCGGATCATCTCGGCCATATCGCCCGCCGTCTCCCTGGTGGAGCGATAGGCCCCCGGAACGTCGAAGCTGACCACCGAGCGCCCCATGTCGACCAAGATGTCGGCCAGGGGAGTTTGAGCCATGGGCTCGACGGTATGACCATGGGGGTAGGGAAACAGCAGCACCGGTTCACCCGCTCCAGTTCGGTAAACGGCCAGCCCGTCGATCACCGCCTCCGGCTCCACGAAGGGGTGAACCCTGCCGTATTCATCCGCCTCGAAGTTCCGGATCCATCGCGGTTTGCGGTGCAGTCCCAGGCTGAAAAAGAACAGCAGTAGAACTGCCGGCACGATCGCCGTCGGATAGATCCACATCTTCACAGGGTATTGTAATCACCGGCCCGGTGCCTTGTCCACACGGACCGAAGCGCGTATCCGTTTTAACCTTACAAATCAGAAATCATGAAAAATGTGTTGACAAGCCCCTAATCAGATACTATATTTAACTAACTGGTTAGTTAAATATGAGTCCGGAACAGGAAAACAACAGAACGCGGATCCTCCAGGCTGCAGAGAAGATCTTCGCTGAAAAGGGCTATGATGCCGCTCGGATCGACCAGATAGCGGCGGACGCGGGGGTGAACAAAGCCCTGATCTACTACTACTTCAAGAACAAACGGGCCCTGCTGGAAGACCTGTTCCAGGGCTTTTTCCGGGAATCCGCGGCCCTCTTGGTCAGCTACGTGCAACACGGGGGCTTGGATGTCAGTCCCTCCCCAGAGGCGGAGCGGATCTTCGACAGATACTTCTCCTATTTCGAGGCCAAGCGGGATCTGCTGCGGATCATGCTCATGGAATCCCTCAAACGCAGCGAGAACACACCACCGCTGTTCAAACTTGTGGACTTTGGTGGGTTGCTCGATGAAGATACCGCCGGCAGCGTCAGAGACGCCGGCCTGTACCCCCCGGACACGATGAATCTGACCCTGGTGGCGGAGTTCTTCACGGGTGTCATCCCGATGCTCTGCTATATCCTCTTTCAGGACGCCTGGTGCCGCCACTTCGAAGTGAGCAGGGAACAGCTGAAGAGCTATTTCAACAGCGCCATGGAGATGACCCACGAGGCGTACCACCGCGCCATGCGCGAGCAGTGGGCGAATGAGTAAAGCAGACCCACGTTTTTTTATTTCTTTGTTAACTAACTAGTTAGTTAACAACAAACTAAGGGTTTATAGGAGGTTGATATGAAGATTACCGGAGTGAGCCGGGAGCTGTGCACCCTCTGCGGTGCCTGCGCGGAGGAATGCGGCGCCAGCCTGTTCAAATTGACAACGGATCAAACCGACGGCAGTGACCGGCTGGTGCATGAAGACCCGTACGGCTGGTGCACCGGCTGCGGTCACTGCCTGGCCGTCTGCCCCGAAAGCGCGATCCTGTGGAACGGCGCGGAAGCTGCGCTCGAACCGTCCGGTATAGAACATCCCGAGAATCTGTGCAGCTACGACCGACTCCTGCCGTTTCTGCAGTCCAAACGTTCGATACGTCGTTATCGTCCCCGGCAGCCAGTACGGGAACAGATCACGGCGGTCCTGGAAGCCATGCGCTGGGCTCCGTCGGGACACAACCTGCAGGCCAGCCGATACCTTGCGATCACCGATCGTAGCCTTTTGCAAGCCATCACGGATCACACGGTCGAAGGCTTCAGGAAGTTCCGCACAATCATCCGGATGCGCAAACTGCTCAAACCCTTCGTGCCGGTGAACCTCTACAAGGTGCTCGATTCCCCCGGGCTTCTGGAGGGAGTCAACGCCATGATTCGTCAGCGGGAGGAGGGGCAGGATCCGATCCTCTTCGATGCGCCTGCGGCGATCGTCGTATACTACCCGAACATGGGAGCGCTGTCCCTGATAGATCCGACCATCTCCTTCACCTACGGAATGCTGGCCGCCCATTCTCTGGGTTTGGGTTCCTGTTGGATCGGCTTTGCCATCCAGAGCCTATACAAGGACAGGGCGATGCGCAGGCTTCTCGGCGTGCCCGCCGATATGATCGTCGCAGGGGTGATGACTCTCGGCTATCCGGTTCCGGTGTATCATCGCGTTCCCCCGCGGAATCCACTCCAGGTACACTGGATCGAAAATGGGGGCAATGATTCGGCGGATCTTGTCAGCTCCCCAGTCTGCTCCCACGACAAAGCAGACCTGGCAGCGGTAGCAGGAGCAGCAAAAACACGGTCGTAAAGGCCGTGATCCGGGCAACGAACATCCGGTCGCAGGCCCACGAATAGATCGCGGTCAGCACGATCCGGACAAAAAAACCGCGACGTAGGCTGATTTTTTCACGATGATTTTGTCGGTGTGCCGTTACTCTTTGTCCCGCTCTCGGGGTATCAGAATCAGAAACAGGAGGAAAAACACTCCGGTGAGAGCACCGGATAACCACATGAACACACTCGACGTTCCACGGGTCAGGCCGAAAAAAGCCACGATAAGAGTCGGCAGGATGTTGTCGACGAGTCCCGCCCTCACTATCGCCACATTGCGAAGCGGATCCCTATAGGCAAACCAGTAGGCAACACCCCAGGCGGTGGCCGCCCCTCCGAAGAGTCTCAAGTAAACAGGCTCGGCCGGGATCGGCACCTTCAGTAACTCCAGGAACGAAAGCGGCGCGAGAAGCGAAGGTAGTCCCCACACAAATACCGTGACAGCGGCTTTCACGATCAAAACGCGCCGCAAATGGAGAATTCTCACTTCTGATTTCATAGGTTAGCCTCCTTGCGAATATCGATTCAATCAGCCACCCACCTCGGCCGCATTCAATCTCAGCCATCGAAACAGGGATCGGTGTGGCGGAATCGAGGTATGCTGTCCGCCGTTCCCGCAAAAGCACTTCCAAGGCCGGCAAGGTAGTGCACACAGAGGTTGTGGGTTTCGAAAATGCAATCGATGATCCTTACATCTGAACCGGGTACGGGTTCCAGGAGCTCGACGAGCTTCGCCCTCTTGAGAAACTTATCTGTTCGTACCCGGATGTTGTAGAAATAGTCATTCATATTCACGAACGGTCGATGACCCGCTGCCTGCTCAATGGAGAAGATTTCCGTCTTTGCAGGCGCGCTCATCCTTCTCGCCTGGAAGAAGTAGTCCGGAAATCCCGCCGGAGCGAGTATCCAATTATCGATAAAGGTGAGCATTTTCAACATATATGCGCGCAGGGAAATTCCATTGAATGTGCGGTCCCAATCGGGCCTCGAGCGAATGAGATCTTCGATATCCCAAAGAACGTAATTCAGATGACCGAGAACGGTTTCCAGAGTACTTGTACCACCGGCTATTCGTTGGCGCTGCCGCTCCGGCTTGGATTCTGCCGCCTGACCGTTCGCCGCAGCAAACACAGCGCTGGTTCTGAGGTAGGCGTCGTACTCTTGTCGTTTTGCCGGATCGGAGAGCGTGCTGTAGGCGTTGTAGATGACTCTGAATCGGGCAGCAGACTCGGGATTGTCGTTCCGATCCGGGTGATTCTGCAGGGCCGCTTTCCTGAATGCGGATTTAACGGCATCGGTTGAGGCCGTCACCGGCAGATCTAGAATGTCGTACAGGTTAAAACGAATCGGCAAGTTGTTTGTCCCCTTCGCAGATCTCTTTCAGTCTGGCGAATTCATTCCTCGCCTGGGCCAGCGTCTTCTTCTTAAACGCCGGTCCAAACAGAACACTCAGCACCCTCAGGAACCCTTTGAATCGTATCTCCGCGTTCTGCGTCAATTCGGTGTTCCCCTCTCTTTCCTGCAAGCTGTAGGCAACATCAACCGTGTTGTATTTCCCCTCTAAATGAAAGGCGAGTCGTCTGTTTGTTTCGAACTCGGTTATCACTCCGATCAATTCAGTACCGGCGCCGTTTTCTTCGACGGTCTCTCGAAACCTCGTGCCCACCATATCGGGGGTTTTTTCGATAATCTCCCCTTTTGTAACACTGGTCATCCATTCCATGGCCCGGTCCCCATCCTCCAGCCAATAGAAAACCTTGTCCGGGGGTTTGCCAATTAGTATTGAATGTGAAATCTTCATGATTCTCTTTCCAACCTCTCACATACCAGATCTCATCAGCGGCGAAGAATTGGCGCTCTCGCATCGTGTTTTGTGATTCCTTTCAGTATCTCTGCAGCAGCGGACCCTTTCCCATTCGACATCTCTTGCAGGGTTGCCACAATTCTGTAGCCACAATACGACTCTTAAATCATCTTTCCAGATCAACACCGTGGATATCGTGTGTAATCACCGCCTGTGCCCACGATACGATCAAACACTATCACCATATTCCCGGAAGCAGACGGTGCGGCACAAGCTTGGCGTAGTCGCGGTACCCTTCCAACCGCTCATGAAGCGTTCTGTCCTCCAGGCAGGTTCGAATCACCAGAAGGACCACCAGTATTGCAGCCGGCAGGAAGGCCATCGCTGCATCCAGGAAAATCGGTGTAGCCAGATAGGTAAACAGGGCTCCGGAATAACCCGGATGCCGCATCCAGCGGTAAGGACCACTCGACACGACCTGATGCCCGCGATCCGTCTGTATACGCACCATACCGGAGAAGTAGCGGTTTTCGATCAAAGCGTAAGAGGCCAGGACGTAGCCTGCCAAGATCACGGCCAGCGAAACGAGCTTCACAGGCAGCACGAATGAAGGTGACCAATCGAAGCGCGCATCCAGTCCGGCGATCAGCGGCAACATCCCTCCACCCAAAGCAAGCAGAGGAGCCAGAACCCTGTCCCAGGGCAGGACGTCCTCATGGCGCAGGAAACGAGCCCGTTCGGAAAGCAGGTCCGGATGACGCCGGCCGGCAATCAACCGGCTTGCAGCAAAACCAACAATGCAGAGGCTGGCGTACACCCAGGCTTCCCACCAGAGCCAGTTCCAGGAAATCAACAACGGCAGGAAGGGCATGCCAACGACGACGATTAGCATTTGGATGATTACCCGGGGGGTGACAGTCTTGTGTTGCTCCCTCCCGCCCTGCTCACGGTTTTCGTTCATTTTACGGATGGAGTTTTCCGATCTCCGCATGCAGGGTTATATCCGAGTGCGAGCAAAGCTAAACAACCGATTTTCATGGAGGATTACCTGCTTCTACTCAACCCAATACCGAATCCGGTCGATTGAAGCAGTCCTGCACTTCCGCATAGAACCGACCGACGTGCAGTCCATCCATGACCGCATGATGCCCCTGGACGCTGAGGGGCATCTTGACGCACTCGCCTTCATTGAAGAATTTTCCCCAGGCAAATCGCGGCACCGAGTCAGCCGGATGCAGGTCGAGGGGGTGCATGAAGCTGGTAAACGATACCCAGGGGATCGCAGTCATGAACAACCAGTCATCCTTTCCCGGCTCGTCTTCCAGGATCGGATTCTCTTTTACAGCTGCGATCCGCTCGGCCGCACCCTCGGCGAACAGGGAAAATTCCTCGACGTATTTGAAGAAACAGAAGGTGAACAGATCATCCTTTGCCATAATCGTCGTGGCCGGGTGGACGATTTCGTGCTCGACAACCGCTCCCTCACGAATTCGATAGCGGAACTCGGGGATGGCGTTCGCTGCACGGGCCAGCATGTAAACCGTGGCCACGTTGAAGGAGATGCCGTGCTGCTTGACAAAAGGACAGAATGAGGTCAGATCCACGTTTGCACACATGTTGAAATGAGGAAAATCCCAGGTACTGAAGACCTCGAAATGTGTTCGCCGCGGCCACGTTTCCAGATTGATATGACGCATACCTCACCTCCTATCCAAGTTTGCATCCCTGAATAAAAGCCAGCGGCGCCGCAGGTGATAGTAGAGCACTTTGGGACCCATATATGCAAATGCTCGCAAAAGGCATATCTCTGCGGATCCGCAAATTAGGGGCGACGGCAATCGAACTATTTTTTTACGAAAAAGTACCACATGGCGGCCAGGGAGATTCCGCCCTCACCGTCTATGGTCTTCTTGAGTTCTTCGAGAGAAATCAACTTGTTCCCCAAATCATCTTTGAGGTTTTTCCCGTCAAACTCGGCTACCTTCTTCCCCCGGGAATCCCTTATGTTTGTTCGATCAATTTCGCCCAGGAGGGCACTGTTCCATGCTCGAATCGAAGTCCTGTCAATTTCCCCCATCTTTTGCCCCGAGCGCTTCCTCAGCACCTTTCCATCGAAACTAAAATCCGCCATCTCGCTCTCCTTCCTCTTTCTTTCCGACAGTTGCGACAGCCCTCAACCACTCACCTGTACATGAAAACCGGACAGATATCATACACCTAGCGCTATGCGTATACCTAATTATAACCATAGCACTCGATGACGCAATAAAACGCTGCGGTTGATACCCTGGTGCGAGCAGGTTGCCGGGAGCCCGGTTTTTCTCTATTATTGTAGGAGGACTTCGCAGAGAGAAGCAATGTTGGTACCAGCGGAAGTGTGGACAGTAGCCAAAGCCGAACAGGGCAGTGCCGTGCTCATAAAGCCGATCGGCGCGGAAGTCGCCGTGCCTATTTTTATCGGTTCCTTGGAAGCCCAGGCCATCCTCATCGGCCTCGCCAACCACAAGATGCCCCGCCCTCTCACCCACGATCTGCTGCTGTCCACCCTGCAGGAACTGGAGGTGAAGGTATCCCGCATCGAGATCACCGAACTGAGGGAGGGAACCTTCTATGCCAGACTCATCCTCAACCGCAACGGAACCGACGTAGTACTGGATTCCCGCCCATCCGATTGTGTGGCTCTGGCGGTGCGCGCCAAGTGTCCGATCTTCATCGACGAGGGGGTGGTAGACGAGGCGGGCATCCCTATTTCTTCGACCGAAGAAAAACAATCCACGAAATCAACGGAGATCCAATCCCAGATTACCTACCTGGAAAAGGAACTGCAGAAAGCGGTGGATGATGAGAATTACGAAGAAGCCGCACTGCTGCGGGATCAGATCACGGAACTCCAAAAAAAACTGTAACCCTAGGGAAGACGCTTCCTCACGATCATGGAAATGAATGCCAGGGTGAGGAAGACCAGCGGCAGGTTGACCAGAACCATTTCGAACACCGGAAAGCCCGATACATAAAACAAATCGGCGCTGACGACCCCGAAGATCTCGAGGGTCGTGAACACGATTTCTACATAGCTAACCAGAGTGCCTATGATCACAAGCACCCAGGAAACGTCTCGGGTTTGAGACCAGAGCAGGATTGCGAAAAAAGTAGCGATAGCTCCGGTTGCCAATCTGGAAAGCAGTACAGCGAACTCTGCCAGCTCCATGTGCCTATTCTCCCGGAAATCTGCGAAATAGTCCAATCATTTTTCCGAGCTCCCCTTTTGAGATTTCTCCACCCGGCAAGATGCTGACATACGGCGCTTCGGGACTGAGCAGCACCTGCGCTTCCATAAAGGCTTCGAACACCCGCTCGTAGCCTTCAAGGTCGAACTCCGGTATAACGTACAGCTGCTCCTGCCTCCACCCGGCACAGCCGGCCAGAAGATCCGGAGAAGCCCAGCCGGGCATTGCAAAGTTCTTCAGCTCATGCAGACTGCGCAGCAGCCCCGCCAAGAGCACCCCGGAGACAGGAGCCTGTGGCGGAAAATCCCGCGGCGTGCCGCCGCGAAAACACACAACCAGTGGAGCTCCGGCCATACTGAAGGGAAGTACCGGCAACAGCACTTCCGCAGAGGGCGGGCCCGGCAACAGCGGACGCCAGAAGCTTACCGGCTTTTGCCGGGTGGGTTCCGGCTCGAAGAGCGGATCGGCTACATCATCGGCGGTGACATTTCTCCCGAGATGCAGACCGGCCAGCTGCAGTGCTTCGGCCAGGCCCCCGCTGAGGCGGAACTCCCGGTAGGCGGGAAACATCGTCTGCAACACACGGAACAACCTTGCGCTGAAAACCGACGGAAGATCGGAAATGAGTCCTCTGGAAAGCGTGTCTTTCAAAACCGTGGTCAGGCGGCCCGGTTTGTGCCCCAGTAGTGCGTGTCCCCCGTTCTGCCACAGATCGAGGTACCGTTCGCCGGAAACGGAGTAGAGATGATACTCCCGCGCCCTGCGAACAACCGGTATGCGCCGCTTCAGATCTCTCACCTCCGCGGCTCCTCCTGTTTCCCGTCCCGGTTCCTTTTTGCCCTACCGATCAGAAACAGCTGCAAGCCCCGGCGAGGCCCGACGGACATGAGCTTGAACATCAGGTCGCGATAGGAGATGTGCTCCACGGAACGTTCCTCTTTCAGAAAGAAGAGAAAGGGAACGGCAATTAGAACGCGAAGCATACCGGAGAGGAAGAAATTCCCGTAGTAGCGGGAGCCAAAGAGGCTGAAGCGGTGGATCAGCAATCCCCCGATCAGCCCTCCGATGAAGATGGCCAGGCCCCGGTAGAAAATCAGATACGAGGTATGGCGGGTCACCTTCTCCGAGGGCAACACGTCGTAGGCGAAGTTGAGGGCCGATATGTCGAAGCCCGACCAGGCCAATCCGCCGAGCGCCTGGATCAGGCAGATCCACCAGAAGGAAGGGCTCACGATCCACAGCAGGGGCAGAATCGTGATGAACAGGGATGCAAGAACCAGGATCTTCTTGTTGCCGTAGCGATCGGCCAGCTCTCCCCAGAGCGTAAGGGTGAGGAATTTGATCAGCACGACCAGAGAGGTGGCGATCATGAACTGAAGATAGCTGAAACCCAGGTCTTTCAACATATAGGGCACGAAGAACGGGCCGGAGAGGAAAACCGCCAAATACAGGGAAAAGTTGTACAATACGAATCTTCCGTAGTTGGAATGAAACATCCTGATGGAAAACCGGAAGAAGCCCTCCCGGTCCGGCAGCGGTTCGGAATAGGGAACGTCGTACTTCAAGGAGAGGAAGAACGTGGATCCTACACTCCCCAGCAGGGCAACAGAGAAAATCAGGGTAAACCCCAGGAAGGGGTGCACGTTGAAATATTCGAGGATGAGCCCGGCAAAGATTATCCCCAGCAGAGCTACCAGATTGGAGATCCGGTTTCTCCGGGAAAAATAAGCTCCCCGTCGGTTTTCATCCACGAGATCCCGCATCCAGGAGGTCCAGGCGGGGATCGGCAGATAGTTCAGGGCGAAGTACAGACAGATGATGCCCAGAAGGACCCAAACCCGGGCTACCCCC
>Ga0180437_10002156_pt1 | contig 32094 bp, 29 predicted proteins | sample SS_ome_4_FD_132410 | JGI IMG/M metagenome (GOLD analysis project Ga0180437, IMG submission 132410) | Hypersaline lake sediment archaeal communities from the Salton Sea, California, USA - SS_3_D_1 metaG | ecosystem: Environmental > Aquatic > Non-marine Saline and Alkaline > Hypersaline >... | reverse complement strand
CTGCTCCGCCGCCTGCAGAGCTCTGTGCAGCATCAGCAGGTTGGCCACCACGGTCACATCCCGGCCCTCCCGTCGCACCTCGGCTTTTCCGAAGGGGACGGTGTAGGGTTCTTCCGGTACCGGTCGGTTGAGCGTTTCCGGCTGACCGTTTTTTGCTCCTCCGAACGGATAGAGCAGCTTGTGCTCGTAGAACAGCACGGGATTTTGGTTTCGGATCGCCTCGATCAGCAGGCCCTTGGCATCGTAGGGGGTGGAGGGGGTGACGATGCACAGACCCGGCACGTTCATGAAGATGCTCTCCGTGCACTGGGCGTGCTGCGCTCCCCTGCGGTTGGCCCCGACGGGGAGCCGGAAGGTGATCGGAACGCCGACTTGGCCGGCGGACATGTAGCGCAGCTTGGCCGCCTCATTCACGATCTGGTCCATGGCACAGAAGACGAAATCCCCGAACTGGTACTCCACGATCGGACGCATACCGCTCATGGCCGCGCCGATGGCCAGGCCGGTGAAGGCGATCTCCGAGATGGGCGTGTCCAGGATACGCCTTTCGCCGAAACGATCCACCAGCCCCCGGGACACGGAGAAACCGCCTCCAATTCGAACGTCCTCCCCTATCAGAAAGACCCCCCTGTCCGCGGCCATCTGCTGCTCCAGGGCCTCCCGGAGAGCGTCGATGATTCTCAACGGTCTTTCAGCCATGGTAGTACACATCCGCCAGGGCCTCCGGCCCCTCGGGTTCCGGGGAAGCGAGGGCGAAGTCAGCCGCCTCTTCGATCAGCCGCTGTTCCTCCGCTTCCAGGTCGCTGCACCTCTTTTCATCCAGACAACCCCGCTCCAGTATCATTCTGCGGCAGAGGATCAGCGGATCCCGCTCTTTCCAGGCCTGGACCTCCTGCTCGTCCCGGTAGGTGGCCGGATCGGTTCGGGAATGCCCGCTGTGACGGTAGGTTTTGCACTCGATGAACGATGGTCCCTCCCCCCGTCGGGCCCGATCCACCGCCGCTGCGGCTGTCGTGTAGACAATCTCGACGTTGTTGCCGTCGATGGTGAACGCGGGCATCCCGTACATCTTCGCCTTTTCCGAAAGCTCTACAACCACGGTGGCGCTTTGAATGGGGGTGCTCACCGCGTAGAGATTGTTTTCACACACGTATACCACGGGCAGCTTCCATAGGGCTGCGAGGTTCATGGTCTCGTGGAAGGCCCCGATGTTGGTGGCCCCGTCTCCGAAGAATCCCATGACCACAGCATCCGACCCGGCCTGCTTGAAGGCAAAGGCGATTCCCGCGGCCACCGGAATCCCCGCGCCCACGATCGGAAGGCTCGGCATGATCCCCGCTTTCGGATCGGCCAGATGCATGGAGCCTCCCTTGCCGCGGCAGCATCCGTCCTCCCGGCCCAGGATTTCGGCCAGCAGCCGCTTCGGATCCATGCCCTTGGCCAGAGCCTGCCCGTGGGGTCGATGAGTGAGCATCACCCGGTCGCTGGTGCGCAGACAGCCCGCCGCTCCTGCGGCAACCGCCTCCTGTCCCGTAGACAGATGAATCGTCCCGGGAACCAGGCCTTTGAGGAACAGCTGGGTCACCTTGCCTTCGAAGGCCCGAATCCGCACCATCTTGCGATACAGATCGATGAGAAGCGATTTCGACAGCTTGTTGTTCTGCACTATCCGCTTCATCGTTGCCCTCAACTCTCCCAAAGCGTCTCCGTTCCCAGAAAAATCTCTGCAAGCCTCCGCCCCGTTTCGATCGGCTCTACGGCGATGGGACGGATCCAGCAGGCGTCCAGCCCTTCGATGGGCAGGGGCAGGGCCAAGAAGAAAACCCGCTCTTCCTGAAGCCTGTCCAGGTTGTTCATGTCTTCGATAACCAGGATTCCCCGTCCCAGGAGTTTGCGGTGGTTCACCTCATTGCTCTCGACAGCTCGATTCTCGAAGCCGGAGCAGTCGGTCCCCAGCGCTTTTATGCCCCGATCTATCAGCCAGTCAACGGCCTCGGTTTCCAGATAGGGCCGCCGGTACTTCGGGGTGAGGTAGTGGCGGCTCAAACCGGTGCGGATCAGCAGGATATCTCCGCTTTCGATATGGGCTCCCCGCTCGACCATCTCCCTCCGAGGTATGGGTTGGTTGGCTTTTTTGTCGGAAAAATCCACCACCGCCGCCGGACCGATCAAGGAGCGCGGGTCCAGATCGGCTACCTTTGCCCCGTCTTTGAAGGCATGGTACGGCGCCTCCACGTGGGTTCCCACGTGCGTGCAGGCCTGCACATCCGTCATGATGTACCACTCCCCCTCCTCAACTCTGTACTCCGGAAGATATTCCTGGACCGACCGGGATCTGGCCTCCAGCTTGAAGCGCTGCCTGCCCGGAATCAGATGGTGGGACAGATCGATGACCCGTGTTTTTGCCGTGTCACTTCTTCGGATTTTCACGGTTCCCGGCTCCCAGAAAACTCAGGACTCCCTCGGCCGTCTCGGTGTCGGTAACCAAAACCTCTGGGATTCCTGCCCTGCAGGCCGCGATGATCCCGGCGACTTTGTCGCTCCCTGCCGCTACGGCACATACTTTTGGAATCTGGACGAGCTGAGAGAGCCGTATGCCGAGAATCCGTCTGGCCAGGGCTGCATCACATTCCTCTCCTCCTTCATCGAAGAAATGACCGCAGATATCCCCGACGCAGCCGCTTTGGGACAACAATGCCACCTCCTTTTCCTTGAGGAAGCCACACTGCATCAATGGGTTGTCTGCGGTTACGGTGCCGACACCGACAACGGATATGTCCAGTTCATCAAAACGTTCTACCACCTCGGCCACGATCCGGTTCGTCATAAGCTGCAGGAGTTCCTTCTCGCTTGGAAAAATCGCCGGGCCGTGGATGACGTGGCATGTCCCTCCCAGGCGGGAAGCGGCGTTGCGGGCGATGACGTCCGCCTGGATATCGATCTCCGTGGGGCTGACCCCGCCCATAAGCTGCACCACCTCCACCTCATCGGCCGTCTTTTTCAGAAATGGGATGATTTCGGCTACGGAACGTCCACCGGAAAAACCGATCCGTGTCCTGAACTTCAGCTGCCCGGAAATCCACTCGGCCGCGGCGAAACCCAGCTCTTTTCGCACGACCTCAGGCCGCAGGGATGATGGAACGATTATGGCCTCCCGGATTCCAAGGGTTTTTTCCAACTGTCGGGCCAGTGTATCCGCATCCCGGCTATACTCCTCCGGAGGCTGAACGGTAAACTTCACGATGCCCAGCTCCCGTGCCTTCTGAAGAAGACGGGTGAGGGTGGCCGGGGACACACCGAGATCCCGCGCCACCTCCCGTTGGCTCAGTCCCATCTCATAGCAGAGGCGGGCCGCTTCGAATATCTGCAGAGTTTTGCGATCCATGGTCTTCAACGAAGCTCGGGAAGCACTTCTGCTTCCACCTTGAGCATGGTTTCCATCATCTCCCTGGCCTTCGGGTAACTGTCCACGATCGGATCGATGAGCAGGGCCTGCAGGAGAAGATCCTTCGATTTCTGCCGGTAGGCCTCCACCAAAAGCTTCATGATGGAGATCTGCAGCTGGCAGATACCGGCAAGGGCTTCCGGCAGCGCTCCGACCGCAACCGGTTCGATCCCCCGGGCATCTACCATCAGGGGAACTTCCACAATGGCGTCTTCGGGCAGATTGGCCACGGCCAATCCCCGGTTCAGCACGTTGCCGGCCAGCTCCCGTCGCTTTCGGTCCAGTTCGATGTCGCAGATGATGGGTATGGCCAACTCCTGGGAGGGATGGGTCAGATCGGTCTTGTAAAAGACATCCGGGGTGGTGATGGGAATCTTGCCGGCCAGGAAATCGTCGATCCGTTTGACCAGATCCATCGACCACAGCTCGTAGCTGGGCATATTCCGCCGTCCTTCGAGGATGTACTCCAGATCCGTACCGGTCGAACCCAGACGCTGGGATACCCTGCCGATCCCCCACTCCACGATCTTGGGTCCGGCCAGCTCGTGGGCGAAGCCCAGATACTCCCCCGGATGACTCGGGGCGGGGTAGGTGATGAGGCCGAAGATGTGGTACAGCAGGGCGGTGAAGCCGTTGATGTCCCACTCGTACTTGTCCACCACTTTGTCGAGCTCCGGGTACAGGTCCTTTCCCGTGGCCTTCTCCCGAATCTGCAGGGCCCAGTGAAAATGATTGATGCCTCCGACGGTGAGCTCGATCTCCTCCGCAGGCCTGCCCAACGCTTCGGCGATACGGTTTCGGGTATGGATGGGACCGTGGCAGAGACCCACGACCTTTACCTTGGTGAGCCTGCTCACCCCCAGGCAAACCCTGCTCTCGGGATTGCTGAAGTTGATCAGCAGGGCATCCGGGCACAGCTTCTCCATATCTTGGGCGATGGGGATCATTTGGTTCAGGCTGCGCAGGGTGTGGAACGCCGCCCCGGGTCCGGCCCCCTCCCCGAAGGTCTGACGGAAGCCGTACGAACAGGGGATGTAGAAATCCTTCTGCCAGTAGTCCCATCGCCGCACCGCCACGGAGGTAATCACGTAGTGGGCCCCTTTGAGCATTTTCTTCCTGTCCGAGCCGGACTCGACGGTGAAAGGCACCTGATAATGCTCCTTCACCTTCTCCGCCAGGCGATGCATCCGCTCCAGTGCCGTTTCCTCCAGATCGACCAGGGCCACGGTAACATCGAAGTGCCGCAGCTCCTCTGTGGCCATGATATCCGCGACGGTTCCCTGTCCGAACCCGGCGCTACCCGCGCCGATCAGCACGATTTTCAGTTTCTTCATGGGCTGTCTCCTTCCTCCAGCGCTCCCCTGCGCACCACAGCGCTGTACCACTGAAAACTTCGCTTGGGGATCCGCTCGAGGGTTTGATAGTCAACATAGGCGAGGCCGAAGCGCTTGGACAAGCCCAGATCCCATTCCAGGTTGTCCATGAGGCTCCAGACCGAATAACCGCGCACCGGGACCCCCTCCCCGATTGCCCGGTGGACGCAGGAAAGACACCGGGAGAGGAAAGCGATTCGCCGGTCATCCCGGATCACCCCCTCCTCCTCGATTTGGTCGTCCAGAGGAATACCGTTTTCACTGACGTAGATCTCGGGAGGGGAGTACTCCTCGTGGACCCGTTTTAGGACCTCGTAGATTCCTTCAGGATAGATCTCCCAGCCCATCTCATTGGCCTTCTCCGCCGGCGGGTCCACCATCTCCACTTCGAGGAGCGTTCCCCCGCCCTGTTTCACGACGAAGCGGCTGAAGTAACAGACCCCCAGAAAATCGATCGGCTCGGCGACGATGCCCGCTTCCCGGCAATCGAGCTGGGGAAAATCCGTGCCTTTCATTCGATACCAGGCGAGCATGTCTTCGGGAAAGCTTCCCCGGAACAGGGGATCGAGAAACCACCTGTGGAAGTAGCCGTCATAGCGCCGGCGGGCTTCCAGGTCTTCCGGCTCTTCGCCGGCAGCGTGCACGGGAAAGAAGATCGTGGAAAGGCCGATTTTGCCCCCGGCATTCTCATCTCGGAAAGCCTGTACGGCCAGGCCGTGGGAGAGCAGGATCTGTTTGGAAACCTCCAGAGCCCGCTTCAGATCCCGAACCGCCGGCGGATGCTCCCCCTCGAAGTAGGAAAGCAGGGAAGGCACGAAGGGCTCGTTGTGGGTGATCCAGAGGTTCACCCGCTTGCCCAGGGCTCTGTACAGTGTCCGGGCATAGTCGGCGAACCACCTGGGGGTGTCCCGATTCTCCCACCCCCCCTTGTCCTGCAGGGCCTGGGGCAGATCCCACTGGTACAGTACGAGGAAGGGCTCGATTTCATGCTCGAGAAGGGTATCGATCAGCCGGCTGTAAAAATCCAAACCTTTGGCGTTCGCCTTGCCCGTACCCCGCGGAATGATGCGGGGCCAGGATACCGAGAAACGGTAGGTATCGATGCCAAGTTCCCCCATCAGCTGTACGTCCGGCGGCATGCGGTGGTAATGGTCGCAGGCAACATCTCCGGTCGAACCGTCCCTGATGTTTCCCTCCTGGTGGGCGAAGTGATCCCAGATGCTCTCCCCCTTGCCGTCCTCGTTCCAGGCGCCCTCGATCGCGTAGGCGGCGGTGGACACACCCCAGCGGAAATCCGGCGGAAAGCCGAGCATCACAGAGCCTCCGACCAGCGAATCACGGCCAGGTCGACCAAGATCTTGATCATCACCGAGATCTGGGAAAGAACCCTGGTTGTGAGCGTCTCGGGGATTGCCGTTTTCGGCAGATTGGGGAAAACGCCGGTCAGGATTTCCGCCATCTGGAAAATCGCCGCGACCGTCGAATCCGGGAAGATCTTTCTTCTGCGGGCCGAGGTGAGTAGTTCGGCGAGCACAGCGGGGGTGGGCCCGTCCGTTGAGGCAGGCCCCGATGGCAGCTTTCCCCTGAGAAAAATCCCCAGGAAACTTTCCAAAGTGCTCATCGTAGCCAGGGACAGGCGCTGGTCGAACACCCGGTTCAGCTCGCCGAGGGCTGTCAACGTCTGCTCTTGGTTCGCGCATTTGAATCTGCCGATAGCCCGCTCGACCCGCCGGGGATCCACCTCCTGGGGACCCCAGATCACGTCGAACTTGACCCGAACCAGATCTTGAAAAAAGCTCTTCTTGAATGCCTTCGAGGGATAGGAGCAGGCATCGAGGATCCTTGCCGTGCATAAGGTGATATAGGCCGGAGAATCCCGCACCGTCTCCTCAACATCCAGCTCCGGATCGCTCCTCCTGCGCTGTTCGGCTACCAGCCGGTCCTCTTTCAGACCCTCCTGCAGGTATCCCGCCGCTCGCTCCAGATCGGTGGCCAGATATCCCGTTCCCAGGCGCAGGTATATATGTCCTTTGTGCAGGTGTCCCCAGGTGGGCTCCAGCTCCTCCACGAAGAAGCGCAGGCAATCCTGCCAGTAGCTGCAGAAGGCCGCGACGCCGGAACGGTCGAGGATCGCGTAGCCCAGAATATCGGCATCGATCCCCCAGCTGTCGTCCCGCCTGGGATCGATGATCTCGGCCTCCCGAATATGCTCCTTGAGCAGGGACGCCGCCTCGGGAAATTTCTTCTCTTCGATCAGCCTGCTGATCGTCGCCTGCTTCATACCCTTCAATTTCCTTTCCAGGACCACCAGACCCCGTCCTCAGCCACCCGTGCGGTCGCCTTGCCCTCTCTGGCCAGCTTCACCAGGTTCAGGCGGACCGTGCCGTGTCCCCGGGGCTGCGGGCGGTTGGGCCCGAACTCCCCGCATATCTTGGCCGAGATTTCCGCGGTGCTTAGTTCTCGATGCTCATCACCCGCATTCCCCCCTTCACCCGCTCCGGAAAGCAGCTCCGCGATCCGTTCGCCAATCCTCCGGTTGATCTCGGATGTCCGCCGCATCAGATCCCGCCCTTTCTCTCCCTCCAGCACCGATTCGTTGAAGGGAAGGTAGGGGTGAGCGGTCAGCAGCAGCTCGGCCTCGAGATCCCGGAGGCGTTTCATGGTCTTGGGCAACTCCTCCAGATCCTGGAACACCGGCAGATCGTCGAAGGCAGTACCTTCCCCGTTCACAGCATCTCCGCTGAACAGCAGCTTGCGCTCCGGTTCAAACAGGCAGCAGCTGTCGTGGGTGTGTCCAACCGCGGGAACCACTTCCAGCCGCAGAGGACCGGCTTCGAGAACATCACCCGGCTGGTAACAGTGATCTACCGGGATCGGTTCCTCCCGCCGCGGCGGCCCCCGGTAATCGGTGCCCAGGCAGATCGCCTCCCGTTCTTCCTCGGTCAGATAGCCGTCGTACAGCCGCTCTTCCCAGGCCGCCCGGCTTCCCGGCTCCCCGAGGAACCCGGCCCCCAGCTCGGAAATCCAGATCTCCGCGCCTGTCTGCTCCCTGATCTGCAGATCCCCGTGGCAGTGATCGTCATGGCCGTGGGTGTGGACGATGCGCTTCACCTCCTCCGGCTTGCGTCCGATCGAGCGGATGTAGGGTATGATCCGCCGCCTCCAGGTTTCGGTCTCTCCCGAATCGATCAGGCACAGGTTCTTGCCGGCTATCAGGTACACCGCCGTGTAGATACCATGGTAGCCTGAACGAATCTGGTGAACATCCCCAGCCACTACCATACCAGCCCGCTTCCTCTACCTATTCCGTCAGTCCCGCATAAGCTTCGGGGCGGCGTTCCCTGAGAAAGCAGTGGGAATCGGTCTCTCTGAGCCGGTCCTCGCACTCCTGATTGGGTACATCTTTCGGATACTTGTAGAGGGGTGAAGCCTCCCTCTGCCGCCGCAGCCAGCTTAGATCCAGCTCCGCCTCCACCAGGTGGGTCCCCGGACCGGCAGCCGCCAAGACCGCGCCGCGGAAGCGGGGTGCCACGATGTGAGTCGAACACTCGTTGAAGGTGCTGCCCACCGAAATGACGTAGACCTGGTTCTCCAGCGCCCGGATGCGGGAGAACTCCAGCCAGGGAAGCTGGAACGGATCGGGCATGCGTGTGGCGCAGTGGATAATCTCGGCCCCGGCCAGCGCCAGGGAGCGCGCCGTTTCCGGAAACTGGTGATCGTGGCAGACGCAAAGCCCCACGACACCGAAATCCGTTTCAAAGACCGGAAAACCGTTGCCCGCTTTCACCCCGAACACGGGGGATTCCCAGGGCCAGAGATGGACCTTCTCATAGCAACCGGCCACCTCACCCTCGCGATCGATCAATACCGAGCAGTTGAACACTCCCTCCTCTTTTTGGACGTATATAGGGACAACCACATACATCCGGTGTTTCCGGGCGACCTCCCCGATTTTCTCGGTCTCCACTCCCGGCAGGGTACTGATGACCTTCAGGCCTACGCACAGCTCGGGAAGACAGACCAGATCGGGTTTTCGTTCTCCAGCCCGCTCAACGAGCTCACAGGCGATGGAGAGGTTTTCATTGCCCTTGCTCTCCGTGGGGATCGGCATCTGAATAGCAAGAGCACGAGCTCGATCTTTCATAAACCCACCTCCTTCAACATTTACTACCCCCGCGTCCGTCATCCTTTCATCCCTGACAGCACCACCCCCTGGACGAAGTACTTCTGAATGGCGATGAACAGGATGAGGATCGGCATTATCGCCGCCACGCAGAGAGCCATCTGGTAGTTCCACTCCACGTAGCGCTCCCGGATGAACAGGGAAATCACCACCTGGAGCGTGCGCATCCGGTTGGAGGTGCTGATCACCAGGGGGTAGAGAAGCTCGTTCCAGCGCCAGAGAAACATGAACAGGCAGACCACGACCACGGGGTGGATCGACATGGGCAGCATGATCCGCCTGAAGATCGTCACTTCCCGGCAGCCGTCGATGCGGGCGCTGTCCACGTATTCGTCGGGAATAGTCTGGAAGTGCTGCCGGAACAGGAAAATCCCGAAGGGCTCCACCACCCGGGGCAGGATCATCCCCTGAAAGGAGTTCAGCCAGCCCAACGCCTTCAGCAGCCGGTAGAGGGGAAGAAGGTTGACCTCTATGGGGATCATCAGCGTAGCCAGGACCATGAGGAACAGGATGTTCTTCCCGTAGAATTTGTACCTGGCGAAGGCGTAGCCGGCAAAAGCGGCCACCACCAGGTAGAGGACCACACAGCCCAACGCATATACGGCCGTTACGAAGAAGGCCCGCAACGCCTGGGCACGTTCAAAGGCAACGGGAAAATTCTCCGGGGAGAAGTCCTGCGGCACGAGGGTTGGAGGGATGCTGTACGCCTCCCTGAGAGGCTTCACCGCGGTGCTGAACATCCAGAAAAAGGGTATGAAGATGAACAGCACCAGGAGGATAGCTAGGATGTAGTAGAGCACCTTCATCGACGGCCACCTCCTCCGATGCCATCCAAGCTGTGGTCATATGCGTTGTGGAGCGGCTTCAATAGCGCACCTCCCCGCGGAACAGGCGCAGCTCCAATATGGTGAACATAAGCACAACTAGGAAGAGGATCAGGGCGATGGCTGTGGCCTGCCCCATCCGGTACATGATGAAACCCTGGCGGTAGAAATACCACATCAAGAGGGAAGTCGAAGTGCCCGGACCGCCTCTGGTGGTGACAAAGACGAAATCGAAGGAGCGAAAGGTGTAGATCACCGCCATCACCACAACGAAGAGGGTAATCGGTTTGAGCAGGGGAAGGGTGATGAACCAGAATCGCTGTATGCCGTTCGCCCCGTCGATTCGAGCCGCCTCGTAGTACCCTTCGGGAATGTTCTGCAGACCGGCAAGGAAAATAACCATGTTCCAGCCCAGCCCGTGCCAAATGGTCACCAGGATCAGGGACCAGAGGGCGATCGATGGATCCGAGAGCCAGCCCACCGGCTTTCCGCCGAGCAGGCTGATGAAATAGTTCAAGATGCCGTAATCCGTCGAGTACATGTACTTCCAGATCATACCGATGGCTACCAGGGAGGTGAAGGCTGGAAAGAAGATCAGGCTGCGGAACAGGTTACGCAGACGCATCTTCGTATTGAGGAGGAGTGCCGTAAACAGGGCCAGCAGGATCGTCCCCGGTACGGAAACTAACACGTAGTGGAGGGTAACCAGTATCGATTGCCAGAACTTGAAGTCTCCGAAGGTATCCCGGTAGTTCTGCAGGCCGGAATAAACCGGCTCGCTGATGATCTCCCACTCGTAGAAGCTCAGACGGACAGCCTGGGTCAGCGGATAGAAGGTGAAGATCCCCAAAAGCAGCATGGCCGGAAGGAGGAAGAAGTACGGCGTGATCCGAAGTCTCGTTTTCCAGGTGACCATGACCTATTCTCAACCTTCTAGCGATCGGCTGCAAGCGGATACAAGCCGCCCCCGGACAGCACCAGGAGATAGACGGGGGAGACGATGCTCCGCCTCCCCCGATTGCTCAGGCTCAGGCGCGCAGTTTACGTTATTGCTTCATGATGTCGGCGATGTCCTTCTCCAGCTTGGCCACCGCCTCGTTCAAACCGACCTGTCCCAGGAAGTAGGGACCCAGGTCTTCCATCGTTGCCTGGTACATGGAGAAGAGGTTGGGGGCCTTGTACTGGGTCACGATCATGGGAGAGATCTCCCCGTAGGCCTCGTTTGCTACTTTCATGGTCTTGGCCACTGCGGGATTCTTGTACACGATGCTCCCGGCCAGATCCACGTCAGCGGGAATGTAGCCCTGCTGGCAGAAGGTATCCATGCTCTTCTCCCGGGTGAAGTACTCGAGGAACTTGACCGCTTCCTCCACATGGTCGGACTGGTTGGAGATGGAGTTGACGCAGCCGCCCAGGTGCAGGCCGAACCCACCCGGCCCTCCCGGACAGAAGGTGACGCCCCAGTCGAAGTCCTTGACGTTCTGGTCCATGAAGGTGGTCATCCAGATCCCGCTCCAGACCATCCCGATCAATCCCTGGCTGAACATGACCTCGAAGTTGTCCGGATTCTGCCAAAGCGTGCTGATCGGCTCCAGCTCCTCGTCGAACCACTTTTTCTGCCGCTTCAGGCCTTCGAGAACCCCCGGCTGGTTCATGTAGGGCTTGCTGCCATCGGGAGAGACGAAGCCGCCGCCCCAGGAGACGTAGTACCAGCAGGTGCCGCCGTAGGTGGCGCCGGCCATGCCGTACTTGGCACCGGCCGCCTTGAGCTTGCGGCCGATCGATTCCCAGTCATCCCAGTCCCAGGCATCCTGAACCCTGGTGGGCGCGGTCACACCGGCTTTCTTGAACAGGTCCTTGTTGTAGAACACGACGGTGGTGTCGGTCATCTGGGGTACGCCGTACACGCCGCCGCCGATGTCGCAGAACTCCATCAGCTTGGGCCAGAAACGGTTCCAGTAGTTCGCCGGAAAGTGGGGTTTCAGGTCCACGGCCTGGTCGTTCTTCTCGTAGCGCATGACAAAACCGTACTCGTTGCGGAAGATGTCCGGTGCGTTGTCGCCGGCCATGCGCACCTCGAGGTTCGAGTAATGGTCGGAGTAGGAAAACTCTGTGATCGAAACCTTGATCTTCGGATTGGCCGCTTGGAACTCATCGATGACTCCGGCGTAGATCTTGGCGTCATCCCCGTACATCCACTGCATCCACTCGAGGGTAACCTCTTCCGGTTCCACCTGCCCGCCCGCCCAGCTGAACGAGGCCAACAGGATCACGAGGATCACCCATACCCATTTTTTCATCCTAAAACCTCCTTAGTTTTGGATGGACGTGTCCCGACGGGACCGTGATCAAGCAAAATGTAAATTTTTTGCTTGAAATTTATTTTACTATAAATCAAAAGGGGGCTCGTGTCTATAGAATTTGAAATTTTTTCAATTGAATTTATTGCGGCACTAGTGCATGTTTCGTTGTACTTCTATACGAAGGTAGTAAATTGCCGGCTACTCGAGAATTGGACGGTGGGGCCACGTTTGGCAATGGAATGTATCAACCGCGATCGGAGTTTTCGGCTGAAACAACATATACATCCAAGGACTGCACGCGTCGGAAGTGCTCCTCATCGTTCGGCCCTACCAGGACACCGCAGCCGATTGATCTGCAAGTTGCCGCTACGGCAATATCATTTTGAGGGATCAGCGCTCCTGCTTGCGACAACTCAGAGTAGATGTCAGCATAGTGCTCGGCGATCTCGGGCGTGAACGCTTCGATTTCCGTCTGTAGTCGGATGGCCTCGAGGTGAGCGCGTCGTCTAGCCGCTCGTTGCGCGGAACCGGCCAGACGGACTCCGATCAGAGCCTCGGCCCACACAATTGCGGGAATGATGACAGTCTCATCACCAAGCGAACCCGGCGGTTTCTCCCGGTCGAGCGATCTTTCGAGCTCGACAAGAGCAGAGGTGTCCAGAGCTATTGCCACGGGTTGTCCATTGGAGTGTCAGCGGCGTTGACTCGCTCGAGATCCCGGGCAAAATCCTCATCGGCTCTCGCCTCGCGCATTGCCGTCCACAGCATGTGCAGCGTGGACCCACGCGTTCCGGATACGGGGCCCAATTCGGCAATCGGCCGGCGGTTTTTCATGAGTACAAAACGGTCGCCCCTGTGTTTGATCCTTGCCAGGCACTCTCCCAGATTACGGGCCGCCTCAGTGCTCGAAATTCTAATCTTCATACACGTAAAAGTGTAATATACAGATTTGTGTAAGTCAAGCAGTTTTCGGACGCTTTATTCCTCTTCCGGAAAGTACAGGTCGACCATGGATTCGTTCACTCCCGGGGCTCCGATCATGGGCAGATTCCGGGTCTTCATCGTGTTCTCCAGATTCTGAACATCCTCCCGGGTCAGCTCCTTGACCTCCCCCACGGACAGAGCCTGGAGCATGGAGATCGCGCTGACCTCCAGGATATCCACCAGCTGCATGGTCCTGCAGATGTCGGCGGGGCTAAGGATCGTCAGACCGTGGTTTTCCATCAAAAAAGCGTTGTATTTCTTCACGAAGGGAGCGAAGTTGTCGGCGAGCCTCTGGGTCAGAGGCTCCCCGTAGGGCACAAGCGGTACCGGTCCCACCTCCGCCACGGTCTCGGGAAATACCGGCCTCATCAGCCAGTTGGTTCCTTTCAGGATGGCAAAGGTGTTGGTATAGGGCGGGTGACAGTGGATCACCGATCTGATATCGGGGCGGTCCCGGTAGAAGTTGAGGTACATCGGCACCTCCCCGGTGGGCTTGCGCGTGCCTTCCACGGTCCTGCCCTCCAGGTCGATGAACACCACATCCATCTCCGAGATATCGGACTTGCACACACAGGTCGGGGAGATCAGAACCAGGTCGTCCTCCAGCTTGTAGGAGAGGTTCCCCCCCTGGCTGGTCACGTACATCCGCTCGGCCAGGCGCTTGCACACCATTGTGAAGTCCCGGACTTGCTCAGAATATTTTTCCAGGTAGCTCATACGGCGCTGTTATTTCTTCTTGTTCTTGATCGTCTGGTACAGCTCGTAGGCCTTCTCCGGCTTTTCCCTGCCGTGCACGATCGCCTTGATCGCCTTCATCATCCCCACCGGCGAGTCGGACTGGAAGATGTTCCGGCCCATGTCCACTCCGGATGCTCCCTGGTCGATCGCGTTGTAGGCCATCTTCAGGGCATCCAGCTCGGGCCGCTTCTTTCCTCCGGCGATCACGATCGGCACCGGACAGGCCGCGGTTACCGTTTCGAATCCCTCTTCCACGTAGTAGGTCTTCACGTAGTGTGCGCCCAGCTCCGCACAGATCCGGGTGGCCAGGCGGAAGTACTTGGCATTCCGCTCCAGCTCCCGCCCCACCGCTGTGACCGCCATGGTGGGGATCCCGTAGCGCAGTCCCGCATCCACCAGCCGGGTCATGTTCACCACTGAGCGGGACTCGAACTGTCCCCCGATGAACACCTGAATGGCGGTGGCACAGACCCCCAGCCGGATGCAGTCCTCCATGTCCATGGCGATCTGCTCGTCCGAAAGCTCCTTGAGAATGCTCGGCCCTCCGGAAGCCCGGATCACCACCGGCTTGGTGAGCGAGGGCGGTACAACGGTGCGCAGGATTCCCCGGGTACACATCAGCACGTCGGCGTCCGGCACCAGGGGCATGATGTTCACATCGATTCGCTCCAGCCCCGAGGTCGGACCCTGGAAGTAGCCGTGGTCGATGGCCAGCATCACGGTCCGTCCGTCCCGGGGATTGAAGATCCGGGCCAGCCGGTTCTTCATCCCCCAATCCAACTCGGTCGAACCTTTCAAGAAAAACAACTTCCCCTTCTGGGGTACGTCCACGTAATAGGTCTTTCCCTCTTTATCCGCTTCAGGCATGATAGTTTCCTCCCGTATGTATGCTAATCGTCGTGTCTCGATCTACGAATCATTTCTTCGGGTAGATCAGATCCTTGAAATCCTCCAGTGTCTGTCCATTGGCTTCGATCTCGGCCAGGATCAGTTCGGTAGCCCAACGGGCTCCGTCCCCGATAACCGCGCAGCATCCATCCTCACGCTCGTGGGCTCCGGCATCCCGGAACTCCTGCTTCTGTTCGTCATCTCGCAACAAGAAAGACCGACCGTAGATCTTCTTCTGAATCTCCCCGCAGAGGGTGGTTCCGTACTTCTCAACGAACTTATCGTGAAGCGCCTGACCCATTCGGAAGGACACGTACTTGTCGGCGCGTCCCTTCTTGGTAGCCTCCTGTTCCCGGGTACGGCCGAAGAACATGCTCATCGCCATAATGCCTCCGGTACATCCCCCGCAATAACCGTCGATACACTCCGCACCCCCGCCGGCCAGACCGCTGGCCGACTTGTACACGAAATCATTCCGTATCTCCAGGGCGTCCTGAACCGCGGCAAGGGCGCATTGGGCGCATCCCCTGACGTTGTGTTCTCCCTCAAAGCCCAGCCTGTAGGCTTTTTCCAAGACTTGCTGTTTGTTCATTGAATCCTCCAATCGATGCAGACAACGACGAGCCAGCTAAGCTGGCATTCGTCGTTCTCCTCAATTACTTGTAGGTAGCTCCACCATCAACGATGATGTTCTGTCCGGTGATGAATCCGGCATACTCCGATGCCAGAAAAAGCACCGTATAGGCCACATCCTCGGGCGTACCAAAACGCCCGACAGGAATACGCTCTATGTATTTCTTTCTCTTCTCCGGATCCGGTTCTTTGTCCTTCAACAGATCGGTTTCGATGAGAGCGGGCAGTACCGCATTGACGGTAATTCCCCGGGGAGCCAGCTCCTTGGAAAGGGCTCTGACCAATCCGTTGATACCAGCCTTGGCCGCCGAGTAGGCCGCCGATCCGCCACCGCCGGTAATCGAGCCGGCCGATCCGATGTAGATGATCCTTCCCGCCCCCTGAGAGATCATGTATCCACTGGCGGCTCGGGTGGCGTAGAAGGCGCCGCTGAGGTTCACGTCGATCCCGCTCTTCCACAAATCCGGGGTCAGGTCTCCGATCTTGGCCGGCGTGGTGAACCCGGCGCTGTTGACCAGAATATCGAGGCTTCCGAACCGGTCCACGGTCCTGCCGCACAACTTCTCCATTGCCGCCGGAGAGGTTACATCGCCACTGAAGGAATCGAAAGAGCCTCCGCCGCCTCTGAGTTCCTGCTCGACCCGTTTCAGACCCTGGATATCCTTTTCCACAGGGAGATAGTCGATCATAACGTTTGCCCCACAGGAGGCAAACAACACACTGATGGCCGCACCAATTCCACGGCTGCCTCCGGTAACAATCGCAGTTTTTCCTTTCAAATCCAGGTTCACGGGTACAGTTCCTCTGTTGCCTATTGAGTGCCGTCTTGATCGACAATTAACAGTTCGATACCCCGTTCTTCGAGGATCTTGCGGTACTCGTCGGGAATGCCGTCATCCGTGATGATCGTGTCGATCTCATCCAGACCGGCGAAATGGGTGATGCTGATCTTGCCGAACTTCGTCGAGTCGGTGACCAGGACGATCTGCCGGGCGGAGCGGATCATCTCCCGTTTGATATCCGCCTCGTAGTAAAAATAGGTGGTAAGGCCGAGCTCGGGATCGAGTCCTCCGGTGGAAATAAAGGCTCTGTCCGCGCGGGTGTTGTTTATCAATGTACGATTTTCTACGCTGTGGAAGATATTCGAATCCCTGTGGAAGAAGCCGCCCAGGAGGATCAGGTTGGTGTTCTTTCGCGGATAGAACTCCAAGGCATTGGTAAAGGTGTAGCAGAGAACGGTAATCGGAAGGTCGGAGCTCAGATGTTTTGCAATAAACGGTGTTGTCGAACCGGAATCGAGAAATATCGTCTCGTGGGGCTGAACCAGAGAAGCCGCCCTGATCCCGATCAGGTTTTTCTCCCGAACGTGCTTTGTGGTCTGTTCCCCGAGTATGTACGGATCTCGCACGCTGGTGCTCGGGTCCAGCAACACGGCTCCGCCATGGGTTCTGCGGATGGTTCCCTGACGTTCCAGCTCGGTCAAATCGCGCCGGACCGTCATATCCGAGACCTGAAGCATTCCAGCTATTTCCTTCACCGAAAGCTCCGACTTTTGATTGAGTAAATTGATAACGTTTCTAATTCTTTTCCGTCTTTCGTACGACACGCCGATTCAACCCTTGACTTTTGTTCAAATAAGCATTTTAATTGTTCATAATATGTGCTATATAACAAAAAGAAAACAGTTTGTCAACATGCTCTTATGTAATTTAGAAGAATTGACAGAGAGAAGAACAGAGAGTACAATAAAAATGAGAATATTCTCATTAAAATCGCAGCAAACAGGTTTCAAACCTGTTGCCATAAAACCAATCTAAGGAGGTACGTCATGCGTACATGGCCTAAACGGTTGATTACCGTTGCGATTCTGCTTCTCTTCGCATTGCCCCTGTTCGCCGGTGGAAGCGGGGCGAAGCCAGCGGAGGAGTATGAAATCGTCACGGTAGTCAAGATCACAGGAATCCCCTGGTTCAACCGCCTTGAAGAGGGAGTGGACCAGGCGAACAACGATCTGGGAGTAAACGCCTATCAGCTCGGACCCGCGGATGCGGATCCCGCCCAGCAGGTGAAGATAGTCGAAGACCTGATCAGCAAGGGTGTGGACGCCATCTGCGTCGTTCCCAACGATGCCAAGGCACTGGAACCGGCCTTTGCCAAGGCAAAAGAGAAGGGAATCGTGGTCCTCACCCACGAATCTCCCGACCAGGTCGGAAAGGACTACGACATCGAGCTGATCGACAACGTGGAGTTCGGACGCCATCATTGGGACAAGCTGGTGGAGTTCATGGGTGACACCGGCGAGTACGCCATCTTCGTAGGCTCCCTGACAGTGCCCCTGCACAACCTCTGGGCCGACGAAGGGCTCAAGTGGGCCGAGCAGAAATACCCCGGCCTCAAACTTGTGACCAAACGAATCCCCTGCGGCGAAGACCAGGAACTGTCCAAACAAAAGACTCTTGAATTGCTCAAAGCCTATCCCAACTTGAAGGGAATCGTGGGATTCGGCAGCCTGGGACCCCCGGGAGCCGCCCAAGCATTGAAGGAAAAGGGCCTCTGCGGCAAGGTCACGGTAGTCGGCACGGTCATTCCCGGACACGCCGCCCCATACCTCAAAGAGGGCTGTATGCAGTGGGGCATCCTGTGGGATCCGAAGGACGCCGGCTATTCCCTCACCTGGGTGGCCAAGACACTGCTTGAAGGCGGTAAGATCACCGACGGCATGGAAGTACCCGGGGTCGGAAAAATCAGCCTGGAGGGAGACGTCATCAAGGTCGATGCCATGGCCGACATTACTCCCCAGAACGTGGACAGCTTCGGATTCTAAAGTCGAATCGAAGAATCCTTGAAACTCGGATAGAGCCTCTCCAAAGAGGAGAGGCTCTATTCATCTTTCTACTCCAGAGCATTATACTGATTGACAGGGGGAAACGGTGAGCGATCTCTTTCTTTCCATGAAAAATATCAGCAAACGCTACACAGGGGTCCAGGCTCTGGACTCCGTGGATTTCGAGATCGAACGGGGAGAAATCCACTGTCTGGTTGGAGAAAACGGGTCGGGAAAGTCCACCTTGATCAAAATCATCTCGGGAGTCGAGCAGCCGGATGATGGAGCTGAGATCGAGATCGACAGACAGACACAGCACCATCTCCACTCGATCGATTCGATTCGCAAAGGAATCGAGGTCATCTATCAGGATCTTTCCCTGTTTTCAAACCTTACAGTCGCCGAGAATATCGCCCTGGCTCAGACAATCGCCGCGGATAGCAGATTCATCAATTGGCGCAATGTACATCAAATCGCCGAATCCGCCATGCAGAGAATCGAAGTACGGATTCCCCTCGATGAATTGGTGAGCGACCTTTCCGTGGCGGATCAGCAGCTAGTGGCCATCTGCCGGGCGCTGACCAGCGACGTCAAACTGCTTATTCTGGACGAACCCACCACCGCGTTGACCCGTAAAGAGATCGAAGCCCTGTTCCGGGTGATCACCGACCTGCAGTCAAAAGGGATCGCCACCCTGTTTGTGAGTCACAAGCTCGATGAAGTGCTTCAAATAGCCCAGCGGGTGACGGTGCTTCGGGACGGCAAAAAAATCGGAGTCTTTCCCAGCGGTGAACTGAGTAATGAAAAATTAACCTTTCTGATGACCGGTAAAAAGCTCGACTACAACCAGTTCGAGTATTCCCCCCAGGCGGTTCAGCCCCTGCTGGAAGTCGTGGATCTCAGCAAAACCGGCAATTTCAAGGATATCAGCTTTGCCCTCCTGCCCGGCGAGATCATCGGTATCACGGGGCTTCTCGGTTCCGGACGTACCGAACTGGCCCAGTGTCTGTTCGGTATGATGCAGCCGGACTGCGGAGAGATTCGTATCCAGGGAGAGGCGGTTCGCATTCGCTCGGTTCAGGAGGCAATCGACCTGGGAATCGGCTATGTTCCGGAGAACCGCCTTGTTCAGGGACTGGTTATGGAGCAGTCGGTAGGGAAGAACGTGGTGATCACGATCATCAAAAAGATCCTCGGTGCACTCAAGCTGATCGACCAAAAGAAAAAGCAGGAAAGCATCACACACTGGATCGAGGAGCTTTCGATCCGTATCCCTTCGGTCGAATCTCCCGTTCAGACGCTATCCGGAGGCAATCAGCAGCGGGTGGTCGTGGCAAAGTGGATTGCTACCGATCCGAAAATACTGATCCTGGATGGACCGACGGTAGGCATCGACGTAGCCGCTAAGAGCGCCATCCATGAGATCATCCGCAAACTGGCACGGCAGGGCATGGGGATCATCGTGATCTCTGATGAAGTCGCCGAAGTGTTCCACAACTGCAACCGCATCCTGGTCATGCACAAGGGCAGGCTGGTCGATGAGTACCAGGCTGCAGAAACCAGTGAAGAGGAAGTGCAAAACTGTGTGAACATTGTGCGTTAGAAGGTTGGCTATATGAAGAAGTGGTTCAAACATCACGAGACCTACGTACTCCTGGTCATCATTCTCTTTTCCATGATCATTACCCTGATCAATCCCAACTTCCTTACCCTGGAGAACATGTTCGACCTGCTGAAGAGCTACTCGTTTATCGGCATCTTTGCCGTGGGGGTGACCTTCGTGCTGATTTCAGGGGGAATCGACATCTCCTTCACCGCGGTGGCCACGGTCGCCGAATATGTCATGGCGGTGGTGATCATCAAATACGGCGGCAATATCCTGCTCGCCTTCCTCTTGGCCGCGGGGGTGGGCATCCTCCTTGGTTTGATCAACGCGACCCTGATCCATTTCTTTAAAATCCCGACGATCATCACCACGATCGCCACCCTGAACATCTTCTACGGAATTCTGACGGTGATTTCGGGGGGAAAGTGGATCTACGCCCTGCCGGACTGGTTTCGCTCTTTCGCCGACATACGCGTATTCACCCTGCGAAATGCCGAAGGCATCGCCTACGGACTATCCATCATCACCCTGATCTGGATCATCGTGATTGCGGCCGCCTGGGCTATTCTTCGCTTTACCAAGCTCGGCCGCGGGATCTACGCCATGGGTGGAAGCATGACCGCCGCCAGAAGGGTCGGCTTCAACATCTTCAAGCTCCAGATGTTCGTGTATTCCTTCATGGGCCTGATGGCCGGACTTGCAGGATTGGTACAGGCCCTGCTTGTCCAAACCGTGGCCCCGAACTCCATTGTCGGCAAGGAGCTGGATGTACTGGCCGCAGTGGTGCTGGGGGGGGCCAGTCTGGCCGGAGGAACCGGGACTCTGTTCGGCACAATCCTTGGGGTGACGCTTATTGCCATCATGAGCAATGGCCTTACCCTTATGCGGGTCTCTTCCTTCTGGTACAACGTGTTTATCGGACTGGTAATCATCCTGAGCGTTTCCTTCAGCGCCTACCAACGCAGAGCCAGAACCAAACGGTCGATCATCATCGAAGGCGAATAATGTCAAGGAGGTCCGGACTTGAAGAAGCTTAAACTCTCTCAAAGCTTTATCTTAGGGCTAATCATGGTGGCCGTCTTTCTGATGATGTGGCTTCTAAATCCGAGACAGTTCCTGAGCTTCGGCAACTTCCAATCCATGGCATTTCAGCTGCCCGAACTGGGACTGCTCAGCATGGCCATGATGGTTACCATGCTTACCGGAGGGATCAACCTCTCCATCATCGCAACGGCAAATATGACCGGGATCGTAACCGCCATGATCCTGACCAGCACGATCGACCCCGCCGCTCCCCCTCCCGGAGCCTTTGGTTTGGTCATTCTGGCGATCGCCGCCGGGCTGGCCACCGCTCTGGTTATCGGCCTGATCAACGGTGTTCTGATTGCGGGGCTCAACGTATCGCCGATTCTGGCCACCCTCGGAATGATGACCCTGATCAACGGGCTAACAATCGTGATTACCAAGGGTTACGTTATTTCCGGTCTGCCCGATGCGGTGCGGTTCATCGGAAACGGAACAGTAGCGGGCATTCCGTTTTGTACGATCATCTTCGCGCTCTGCGCCTTTGCCCTGGCGGTGGTCCTGAACCGGACCCCCCTGGGCTTCAATATCTATATGCTCGGTTCAAACCCGACTGCCAGCTACTTCTCCGGGATCAACAATCGGGCGGTTTTATACAAAACCTACCTGCTGTCGAGCCTGTACGCCGGTTTCGCCGCGCTGATCATGATCTCCCGCTTCAACTCAGCCAAAGCGGGATACGGAGAATCCTACCTCTTGGTCACCGTACTTGCTTCGGTCCTGGGCGGTACCAGCGCCTCCGGTGGATTCGGCAGGGTTGCCGGCATTGTCATGGCCCTGGTGATTCTGCAGATCGTCTCCAGCGGCTTCAATCTGCTGAGAATCAGCTCATTTATGACGATTGCCATCTGGGGAATCATCATCATCGTGGTCATGGTGGTGAACTTCATCAGCACCACCATGCAGGAACGACGAACAGCATAAGCACGTTGATAGGAGAGAGAGAAAATGCCTGTAAAGATAAAAGAAGAACTCAAGGAGCTGGTCGTGGTCGGCGGTGTTACCATGGTCAAACAGCGCCTCACCGTGGGCACCTGGGGCAATATCAGCATCCGGGACCGGGAGACCGGACTGATCTACATCAGTCCGAGCGGCGTCGAGTACGAGGATATCCGTACCCGGGACGTGGTGGTGTTGAACGAAAAACTCGAAGTGGTCGACGGTACGGCGGTCCCATCGATCGAGAAGGCGATGCATGCCGCCGTATACAGAGCCCGATCCGATATCGGGGCGGTGATCCACACACACCCGATCTATTCCAGCGTCCTGGGAGTGAATCACATGGATCTGCCCGGGATCAGCGAGGACTTCGTCCAGATCGTCGGAGAGAAAATCGTGTGCTCCGAATATGCCCTTCCCGGAACTCCTAAGTTGGCAGAAAACGTGATCCGGGCACTCGGAAAGGAGCGCAACGCGGTGCTGCTTCCCAACCACGGAACCCTCTGTGCCGGCCGGGACCTCAGGGAGGTCCTCAAGGTCAGCTATGTCGTAGAGAAGACCGCCCAGGTGTACATCATGGCCATGAGCATCGGAACGCCGCAGTTGATATCCGAAGAGGATATTAGGGAGATGCGCTTTTTCGCCCAGAACATGTACGGCCAGAAGCCTGTTGTTAAATCGGTGTAACAGCAGTGAATCCAATTGGTACTTGATCGAACTAGTTTGATAATTGTCGTATTTAACAAAAAAAGTAATCAAATTGTCTCAAATAACACAATTCAAACAACAAATGCACATTAATATGCAATTTTAGGAAGTTTTTACTTGACATCAGCAAGGGGCATCGATATAATGGAATTTGTAACCGGTTTCATTTTCGATTTATTATAAGAATTAAAATTATACTGGGTAATGAGATATAGAGACCGGCCAATTTGGTTGAAATGTAACTGTTTCAGGTTCATGGTACTATGAAGCAAGAGTACACGATCGCGAGAATCGCCAAACTTTGCAACACTTCCAAGGCAACGGTTTCCCGTGTGCTGAACAACCCCGAGGTCGTTTCAGAAAAACTGCGAACCAAAGTGCTCGAAACCATGAAACGGGTGGGATACACACCCAATCCTTTTGCCAAACAGCTTGGGATCAGAGGTTCCTGGGGAATCGCCCTGTTTGTATTCGACATCATTAATCCATTCTTCGCCCTGATGACACGGCAGATAGGCCACTTGACCATGGAAAAGGGGATTCCCCTTACAGTGTGCGATACCGAGAATGACGCGAAGAAGGAGGAGGTGTATCTCGAGTATCTGCTTCGAAACAAAATCGGGGGAATCATCTTCACGGAAGGTTTTTCCGTGTCTCTTGTCGAGCGGGCTCACAGGCGAGTCCCAGTGGTTCTCGTCGATCAGCATTATGTGCCCGAAACGGTGCCGGAAGTGACCAGCGACAACTTCCACGGATCGCTTCAGGCAACGGAGTACCTCATACAGCTAAACCACAGCCGCATAGGGTACGTGGCGGGACCGCAAGAGTTTCCTTCCGCAAGGCAGCGGCTCAACGGCTACAGACAGGCGTTGAAGAACAATCGGATAGCCTATAACGCCGAGATCGTGTACCAGGGCGACTTCATGTACGATTCGGGATTGCAGGCCCTGGAGTACTTTCTCAGTCTGCAGGAATGGCCAACCGCAATCTTCTGCGCCAACGATCAAATGGCCCTGGGAGTATTCAATAAAGCTCAGCAGATGAATATATCGATTCCCAATGACCTCTCCCTGGTGGGATTTGACGCCATTCCCCTGTTCGGACTCAGCTCTACAAAACTCACCAGTGTCAAACAAGATATTCCCAGGCTATGCCATATGGCTGTAGATCTACTGTTGAAACAGATAGGCGGAGAAACAAGCAGAGAGCGAATCATAGTCCCCACTCAGCTGGTAGTGGGAGACACCTGCAAAAAAATCGCGGTGAAGAAAACAAGTGATGCAGACCATGCATGAAACGATTGAAGAACGCGACAGCTGCTTGCTGGAGATGCGCAGTATCTGCAAATCTTTTCCGGGGGTTCAAGCGTTAGAAGAGGTGAGCTTCTCACTGAACCGCGGTGAGGTTCATGTGCTCATCGGGGAAAACGGAGCGGGCAAATCGACACTCATCAAGATTCTAGCCGGTGCATACACAGCGGACAGCGGTGAGATCCTGATAAACGGCAATCCAGTAGACATAACGAACCCGAGAGTTGCCATCGGTTTGGGAATTGCCGTGATCTATCAAGAGCTCAATCTCAATCCTTTTACACCGATTTATGAAAACGTCTTTCTCGGCAGGGAGTTTGTTTCCCGATTCGGTCTGTTGAACCCGGGCAAGGCAATTCAAGAGACAAAGAGTCTGCTCGAACAATGTGGCCTCGATGCTTCTCCAAAGACAATCGTCAAAAACCTGGGGGTTGGGCAGCAGCAACTGGTCGAAATCGCCAAGGCCATGTCGATGGACGCCCGGATCATCGTATTCGACGAGCCCACATCGGCACTCTCCGATACCGAGATCGAATGTCTGTTCGACAGGATTCGCCACCTGAAAGCCGAAGGATGCGGCATTATCTACATCTCGCATCGACTGAACGAGCTTTTCGAGATCGGGGACCGCTGTACCGTGCTGCGGGACGGCCAGTACATCGGAACCCGAAACATCGAAGATATCAAGATCAATGAGCTTGTGAAGATGGTTGTGGGCAGAGAGTTCAAGGAGTCGACCCGCGCCCATAGCTTCGTACAGCCTCAAGTGGTTCTGGAAGTAGAAAACCTCTCATACATCAACGTACTGCACGATATCAATTTCACTCTGCGCAAAGGCGAAATTCTCGGACTTGCCGGTCTCATGGGCTCGGGCCGCACGGAACTGGCGAAATGTATCATCGGAGAATACACAAAAACTTCGGGACGTACACTCCTCGACGGCCGGGATACGAATATCGGCAATGTGAACCAGGCATTGAAGAACGGAATCGTCTACTTGAGCGAGGACAGGAAAAAAGAAGGGCTGTTTCTTCAGCATCAGGTTAAGAAAAATATCACGATCTCATCGTTGAATCGTATTGTGAAGGCAGGCTTCCTGCGCTTCACGGAGGAAGAAGCTCTCTGTGCCGAGCTGAAGGAAAAACTCAACATCAAGACCCCCGGACTCGACGTCTTGGTGAAAAACCTCAGCGGCGGGAATCAGCAGAAAGTCGTGATTGCCAAATGGCTATTGAGCCAGGCCAAAATTTTCATTTTTGACGAGCCAACCCGGGGGATCGATGTCGGCGCAAAGGATGAAATCCACAAAATAATGGAGGAGCTCGTCGAGGCGGGAGCCTCCATTATCATGATATCCTCCGAGTTTCCGGAAGTACTGAAGATGTCGGACAGGATCATGGTAATGCACCTGGGTAGGGTCGAAGCAATTTTGGATAACAAGGATTTGAGCCAGGAAGACGTATTTCATTACGCAATTGGAGCCCATAAGTTTGAAAAACAAAGCAAAAAGCATAAGAGGAATAATCTGGAGGTAACGTGATGACCGAGAGAATTGCGAGACTAAGGGAGCAACTGATGGCTACTCAGCCTGAAATATGTCCGGAGCGAGCTCGCATTTTCACCGGATCGATGAAAAAAACCGAAGGTGAGCCCATCGTGATTCGACGGGCAAAGGGCTTTTATGAGGTGCTCGACAAAATGTCGATCTATCTCGGAGAGGAGGAACTTGTTGTAGGCAATCAAGCCAGCAAACCGAAATCCTCACCGATATACCCGGAGTATTCGATCGAATGGTTGAAGACCGAATTTGAGGGCAACCCGTATCATTTCCACGAACGTCCCGGTGACAAGTTCTTCTACAGCGAGGAGACCAAGGAGGAGATCCTCTCGCTCCTCGAGTACTGGGAAGGAAAGACGGTCTATGAAAACTTGCGCAAAAATCTTCCCGAAGAGATGGATGAGGCGTGGAACGCCGGCATCATAGACGATACCTGGGTCAGCAGCTCCGGGCTCGGAAATCTGCTCGTGGATTTCGAAAAGGTATTGGAAATAGGCCTGAAAGGCATCATCGAGCAGGCACAGGAACGGAAGAAACGCCTAAACCTGACAGAACCGGAAGAAATCAAAAAGCTCTGGTTTCTCGATGCGGTTATCCTTACAAACCAGGCTGTTATCAACTTCTCCAAGCGTCTGGCGGAAAAATGCAAGCAGATGGCCCTGTTCGTAAAAAATCCCGAACGAATCAAAGAACTGGAGACCATGGTCTCTATCTGCCTCAAAGTTCCCGCCGAGGGAGCGGGGAGTTTTTGGGAGGCGGTTCAATCGACCTGGATCATACTGCTGGCACTCCATCTGGAGGCGAACGGACACGCCATCTCCCTCGGCCGCTTTGACCAGTATCTCTACCCGTATTTCAAAAAAGATCTGGAAGCCCGGACCCTCACCCGCGAACAGGCGCTGGAGCTCATCGAGGCCTTCTATATCAAGTGCAATGAGCTAAACAAGCTTCGATCCTGGCCCGACACGGAGTTCTTTCTCGGGTATCAGATGTTTGTCAATTTAGCAATCGGAGGGCAGACGGCGGACGGACAAGACGCCTTGAACGAGGTCTCCTATCTCTGTATCGAGGCATGCGAACAACTGAAACTGTTCACTCCTTCGGTGTCCGTTAAAGTTTTCTCGGGAACCGATCCCCGGGTAATCGAGAGAGCATTGGTCGCTCTCCAAGAGCACAAGGGCGGCCAGCCGGCGTTTTACAATGATGAGGCCTTCATGGATATCCTCAAGAACATGGGGATTCATGAAAAGGACCTCTACAATTGGGCGCCAGTGGGGTGCATCGAAGCCGGCATCCAAGGCAAGTGGGACTATGCAGCCAAAGGTCCATGGCTGAGCGTGGCTAAGGTTCTGGAAATCACACTCAACGGTGGGAAAGATCCGGCCTCCGGACGCACCTTCCTGCCTCAGGATAAAGACCTGGGCACATTCTCCAACATGGACGAGCTCATGGAAGCGTTCAGAAAGCAGCTGCATCATTTCATGGAACTTCAGGTCGTTACAGAACACATCAACGATGAAATGCACAAACAGATCGATCTGAACGCTTTTCGTTCCTCCCTGGTCGATGACTGCATCGAGCGTGGTCTTTCCCTGATCGAGGGAGGGAGCGTATACTCCGCTGACGGAGGCCCCACGGCCGGAACCATTACCGCGGGGGATGCCTTGGCCGCCCTGGAGGAAATCGTCTACCAGAAGAAGATGCTTTCCCGGGAACAAGTCGCTCACGCACTTGAAACGAATTTCGAAGATCAGAGCACGGATCCCACCGGAGAGGAAATACGACAAATTCTTTGGAACAAGGCTCCGAAGTTCGGAAACGATGACGATTTGGTCGACAAATGGGTAGCCGAGATTGCCGATTATATCGGCTCAACCTATCAGAAGGATTTTCACAACTCCCGCTACGGAAAGGGTCCCATCCCGGCTTGTTATGCCTACAGCCAGAGCCCGGTTACCGGCAATATCGCCTTCGGGTCTATGGTCGGTGCCCTGCCGAACGGAAGGAAGGCTGGCCGGCCGGTGAACAACGGTGTCTCTCCTGAAAATGGAGCCGAGATCAGCGGCCCTACCGCGGCCATCAACTCCGTGGGCAAGCTTCCCAGTATCTGGTTTCAGAAGGGGGCAATCTTCAACGCACGGCTTACAGAAGACACTCTGACCACAAAGGAGGGGATCGGCAGGGTGACGGCCTTGATCCAATCCTTGTTCGCCAAAAAGGGTATTCACATACAGTTCAATGTCGTAGGCAGCGAAACTCTTCGCGATGCCCAGGCACACCCGGAAAACTATACGGACCTAATGGTTCGCGTTTCCGGGTACAGTGCGTTGTTCACTCCTCTCGATCCCAAGGTTCAAAATGATCTGATCGAACGAGTGGAGTTCCACGCTTGAGGGGTGAAACAAGGAATCAAGATCGGAGAGAACGATGAAAAATCTATTTAAAAAATACGGGCTCTATTTCGGTTTTCTCTTCATCTTCATTCTTTTTTCGATCCTCAGTCCCCACTTCCTCAAGAGTAAGAACATTTCCAACATTCTGGTTCAATCCTCCATTCTCGCGATCATCGCCGTTGGCGAGACCATTGTGATTCTGACTGGAGGCATTGAGTTGAGCGTCGGCTCGGTAGTCGCCTTCACCTCCCTGTCTTCGGCGTTCATGATTGTAGAAATGGGTTTCCCCATCATCTTGGGAATTGTGCTCGCTCTGTTGTTGAGCGGGCTCATCGGCCTCGTCAATGGTGTGATCATCAGTTACGGCAGGGTGCCCCCGTTTATCGCGACCCTCGGCATGATGAGCATTGCCCGGGGAGGGGCACTGGCTCTCAAGAGCGGACAACCGATTTCCGGAATACCACTGGGATACGAGAGATTGGCCATCACCGAGATTTTCGGTGTCATCCCGATATTCATTCTCTACACGATATTCATCTACCTCCTAGGCTACCTGTTCCTCGTGAGAACCAGGGGAGGCAGGTACATCTACGCAATCGGGGGAAATAGAGACTCCGCCCGTCTGTCCGGTGTGAAGGTACGCGTATATGAAACCCTGGCCTATGTGATCTGCGGTCTGCTGGCCGGCGTCGGGGGAATCCTTCTGACCGCCCGGTTGGACTACGCCACTCCCATTGCCGGGATCGGCTATGAGCTGGATGTTATTGCGGCAACGGTCATCGGTGGAACGAGCCTGGCCGGCGGAGAGGGATTTATCTTGGGAACCCTGCTGGGGGCGGTAATGATCGGTACGCTTCGTAACGGCCTCACCCTGCTGAATGTCTCCTCCTACTATCAGCAGATCATCATCGGAGTCGTGATAATTGGCGCCGTGTTTTTGGATCGAATAAAGGCAATAAAAAGGGATTAGGGATTATAAATCCACAAAGAAAGGAGGTGATGAAGAGTTTGCGCCACTCACCAGCCTATATAACCCCTAACCCTAAAGCAAATATAAAAAAAAGCAAAGGAGATTGCAATGAAGGTTAGCAAAATTCTAATGATCGTTCTCACCCTTCTGTTCTGCGTAACCGTTCTCGGCGTTGCCGGCGGTACCCAGGAAGGAGTCGTGATCGGATTTATTCCGATGACCATGAACAACGAGTATTTCGTCACTATGGTGAACGCCGCCAAGATCGAAGCCGAAGAGCAGGGGGTGGAACTGCTCGTGCAGGCCGGCGAACGCCATGGCAGTGCGGACGAGCAGCTGCGCATCATCGAAGACATGATCACCCGGGAAGTGGACGCGATCTGTGTAGTACCGAGCTCTTCGACGGGATTGATCAGTGCTATCAAGAAAGCCCAGGCTGCCGGTATCCCGGTTGTCAACCTTGACACGGCGATCGATGCCAAAGCCGTGAAGGATGCGGGTCTGGATCCAGTTCCCTACATCGGCACCAACAATTACGACGGTGCCATGATGGGCGGAAAATATGCCTTGAACGAACTGGGCATAGCCGGCGATGAAGTGGCTGTCTTGACGGGAATTAGCGGTCAGCAGAACGCCGCGGACCGGCGGAACGGTTTTGTGGACGCGACCAAGGGTAAAGTCACGGTCGTGGCCGAGCAGACCGCCAACTGGGAAGTCGAGCAGGGCTACAACGTGTTCCAGAACATCCTGCAGGCCAATCCAGGAATCGGTTTTGTCTTCGCCAGCAACGACAACATGGGTCTTGGCGCCATCCGCGCCATCAAAGAAGCCGGGCGCGATGATATTCAGGTTTTGGGTTATGATGCCGTCGGCGCCGCTTTGGAGGCAGTCGAAGAGGGCACCATGGCCGGCACAGTCGCTCAGTTCCCCGCGGAGATGGGTATCCAGGGAGTACAGGCGGCCTTGAAGATGATCAATGGTGAGTCGGTGCCGGAAATCACCTACACAAAAACTGAGGTAATCGACGCTGCTAACGTGGCCGAGTTCAAGGAATACCTCAGCCAGTTCAAGTAAAACCCGAAGCGAAAACGAAGCAAGGCACCCGTTTCCAGCGGGTGCTTTGCTCACTATAATTAAACCATGGAAACAATCCTAAGCATCGATTTAGGTACGACCGGTCTCAAGGTCGGTCTTGTCAACACAGCAGGGAAGGTCGAAGCATCGGCCAGCGCGGAGTACCCCATCGATTCCCCCGAACCGGGCTACGCCGAGCAGGATCCCGAACGGTGGTGGCAGGCGCTTGTCAATTGCTGCAGTTCGTTGAAAAGCTCCCACTCGGATCTGTTTTCCAAAGTCGCGGGGATTGGAATCTGCGGGCAGATGCATACCCAGACACATCTCGATTCCTCGATGCAGGTTGTACGACCAGCCATAACCTGGATGGATCAGAGAAGCAGCGACATCGCCAAACTCATCAACGCCGAGAAAAGCAAGAAAGATGCGGTCTTCCGAGAAACACAGAACGTTGCGACCACCACATACACGGCCACCCATCTAAAGTGGATCAAAGACAATGAACCGGATATCTGGAGTAAGATCCGTCATGTACTGGTAGCCAAGGATTTCCTCAAGTATAGGCTCACCGCTGAGATGGCAATCGACTATTCCGATGCCAGCGGAACTCTTCTGTTCAACGTCAAAGAACGGTGTTGGTCTGAAGCGATGTTCGACCTTTTCGAAGTTCCATCCGGTTTTCTCCCGGAGGCGAAACCTTCCGACCAGATCATCGGCACTGTGACGAAGGAGGCCGCTCGGGAAACGGGGTTGAAAGCAGGAACACCGGTCGCCAATGGAAGCGCCGATTGCTCCACCGCTGCGTTGGGAGCGGGAATGGTGAGATCCGGACAGGTGACCCTGATTATCGGTACCGCCGGAGTTGTAGCCGTATGTGCCGACCAGCCGCTGCCGGATCCGCAGGACAGAACGATCTGCTGGAACTACTGCCTGCGGGATAAATGGGTAATGATGGGCATCACCCAGACCGCTGGGGAGTCTCTGAACTGGTTCCGCGCTGCCTTCGATCAGAATGGGAGCGGTGGACAGAGCTCCAAAGATGTTTTTGAACAGTACAACAATGCCATCAGGGACATTCCGGATGGGGCCGACGGACTGATCTTTCTTCCCTACCTGAACGGAGAGCGGACTCCTTACTGGGACCCGAATGCACGGGGCGTGTTCTTCGGCCTCAACCTGGCTACACGAAAGGCTCATTTCATAAAAGCAATCATGGAAGGGGTATCTTTCGCCCTACGGAACTGTATGGAAACGCTCGAGTCCCTGGGAATCACGGTTGATCAGGTCATGGCCGTTGGCGGCGGGTTGAAAAGCGACACCTGGCTGAATACCCTGGGAAAGATCGTGAGAAAGCCGATTCGCACGGCGGGATTGGCGGACACCGGCTTGGTAGGAAATATGCTGATCTGCTCCAAGGCATTGGGCTTGATATCTTCGATTCCGGATACTGTACAAAAGATAAGTGCCTACGATCAGGAGATCAACTTTCCCGGCGCCCATCCGGTATATGAGAAGCAGTACAAACAGTTTCTACAGCTGTACGGTGACCTGAAGATCAGATTCGAAAAATCTGCGTATTGAACTGAACCGGCATCTGAGAACATGTCAACCATGAGCCCGGAATCGAGGAGCACCGATGTGAAACAACAACTGCGAGGCCTTGTGTTTGACATCGAACGTTTCGCCACCAAAGACGGGCCAGGGATTCGCACCGTCTTGTTTTTTAAGGGTTGCCACCTGCACTGCCTATGGTGTCAGAACCCCGAATCACAGCGGCGGCAGCCTGAAATCATGTACGACGCCTCGAAATGTGCCGGCTGTGGTCGTTGTCTGGTGAACTGTCCCCAACACGCCATCCGTAAAAACTCCGAGTTCGGCACCCTCACCGATCCAGATCTTTGCCGGCTCTGCTGCAATTGCGTAGAGCACTGCTACTACGACGCCAGAAAACTCGTCGGTAAATACTACACCGTAGATCAGCTCATGGAGGCGATCCGCCGGGACAAATCGTTTTTTGACAATTCCCGGGGGGGCGTAACCTTCTCCGGCGGCGAACCACTTCTGCAGAAGGATTTTCTACAAGCTGTTAGTAAAGCTTGCCAAAACGAAGGAATCCACACAGCCCTGGAGACCTGCGGTCATAGCCGTTGGGAGACTTTCGCCGATCTGCTCCCCCATCTCAACCTCGTATACTTCGATCTCAAACACATCGATCCTGTGCTGCACAAGAAATACACGGGAGTCAGCAACGATCTCAT
>Ga0180437_10002155_pt1 | contig 32095 bp, 29 predicted proteins | sample SS_ome_4_FD_132410 | JGI IMG/M metagenome (GOLD analysis project Ga0180437, IMG submission 132410) | Hypersaline lake sediment archaeal communities from the Salton Sea, California, USA - SS_3_D_1 metaG | ecosystem: Environmental > Aquatic > Non-marine Saline and Alkaline > Hypersaline >... | reverse complement strand
TGGACCCAGAGAGTGATCGATCTACTGGAGGCGATCTCGAACAGCGGCCGGGGGACGGTCACGTACGAGGGTGGCGGCTCCGGTCTCCTGACGGGCGCGCTCCACGTTTTGAACACCACGAGCGGGGACTGGGTGGAGGCGTGTTCCCTGTTCGAGGAGCGTACGGCTGGACTCGCGGGGTTCCCTCTCGGGCACGATCCGGCCGTGTCTGGCGTGTTCGTCGGACCCGGGAAGCGTCTTTCCACCTCCGCGGGTGTAACGAACTGGAGCGCGGGGGGGTTCCTGTACGTGTCGGCCACCACGGGACTCGCTGATACTGTGCCTCCGGCTGCGGGTTCTGGTGAATACAGCCGGATCGTATGCCAGTGCCTCCCGGATACGGGTGAGATCTGGATGTTCCAGGACACCATGTGGTCCAAGCTGTCCACGTCATAGGGGGGGTCATGGCTGACAAAGAGGAGATCCAGGGTTCTCTGACTAGCGGGCTTGAGGAATGGCAAGGGGTGGCCCTGTCGGAGTATGCCTCGATCCAGGGTGATGGGGTGTCGGCCGGGGACACTCTATCCACGGCGTGGCAACTGGTGGACCCCACTACCCTGACGAAGCAGGGCGATGTGGCGATCATCACCACAGACTGGGCCCTTTCCGGATCAGACTATGTGATCGTGGTGGATGGCTCCACGTCCGGGACTGTTCTGTATCCGATCGATATCGTGACGGCCGACGGTGGCTCTATCGACCTTACAAAGCCTACAATCATCAAGTCCATGCTGACGGAGGTCCTGTACGGAGACGATGATTCCGTCTCGATCTGTATCGTAGTCAAATGCAATGACAGCGCCAGCGACCACGCCGGGATCGGGTGGCGCCGCGATCCGACGTTCGCCACATACACCCAGGACGTAACAGAGGTGGGCGGTACGGTGTCGGGGCACCAGAATGCACTGTACGCCTCGAACCCGTATCTCGGCGGAACCATAACGACGATTGACGCCACCGGGAATAGCGTGGACCTCCTGGTGTACAGGCAGAACACAGCCGATCCAAGAGCGGCGACCCTGGCGTTTAATGCGATCGGGTCCCTGGTCGGGGACTTCGAATTCGTTGGGATCGCGATCATCAGCAAGGGGACCGGAGCGTCTGGCCAGACGTTCAAGCTAAAAGACCTGCTCGTTTACGCGCTTTCTCTCGAATCTATGGATCTGCCATGACCACGTTCGATGTATTCGATCCCACCGCAATGTCCCCCCTGGACCCGAACGGGGTCCTGTCATCGGTGGCCGTCATAACGGGCGGGTATCGGTTCACGCTGACCGGGGCCACGACCGGAGCGGCCCTGTTCAGGATGCCCCTTCCGGACGGGTTCGATCAGAATCTCCCGTGGGATATGCTGGTCCGCATGGAGATTTTGTCCTCCCTGATCGGCGGCGGGTTCGGCCAGTGTGATTGCGGTCTGGGGTTCGAGTTCTCCGACGGAACGGTCAAGTGGGCCGGAATTCGACAGGACGTCGGAGGCACATGGGCCGCGTTGACTACCGGGGTGGCGACCGCATACCAGGGCGCGGACGACGAGTTCTATGGGCAGATCAAGTCCCGCGGATACTCGGTGAACTGCACAAATATCGCAGCCATCCTGGACAGTAGCAACGTCCAGCAGGATCGCGTCCTGTCACAGGATGGACTGCTCAAAACGATCTCGTATCTGATCCTGTACGTGTACGCGCCCAACTTCATCACGGCGGGAAGTTTCGACCTGAAACCAGGATACAAGCTGATCACACTGGACGGCTGGACTCCCCCGGCCTAGCGACGCGAGCGCGAGCGGTAGCGGGGGGACTCGAACCCCAACCTTGTATCCGACTTCCCTCCTCCCCTCATCCGTCCGGCCCGGCTCCGAGCGCCGCGGTGCGGCCCGGGACGGAGCCTCGCAAGGCTCTCATGCGGGGCCGCTGCCTGGGCGGTGGCCACTCGCGGGTTCGTCCGGTGGACTTGCGGAGGGGGTCTCGGTCGATTACTCGATCGTGCTGCTAGGCACCCTGGACCTCCAGGTTCCGCTACCATTGTCGTATCGCGTTGTCAGTGACCGTTCCGGCGTGGCACCCTCAAGATAGCCGATTCCGGGTTACCGTCAAACCCTAGATCGAATCTTTTTCTCGTACCCGGCATGAATCGGCCATGGTGGCTGATTCACGTCGGGAAAAAAGTTTGGGCCCGCTTGGTTTGCGGCGTGGCCGTTACAAGGGGTCCAGGAGGTGATCATGGGCGATAGGCCCCTTCTGCCGCTGTCCGCGCTGTCCGACCGTCAGGTGGAGCGCGCAATCCTACACGAGCCGGGCCGATCGACGGTGCGGGACATCGAGATCGGAGGGCCGAAAGACCCGGCCGATCGGCGGCTGTTCTTGGATGTGGAAACCCTGGAGGCTCTCCTGGCTCAGGCTCGCGCGAGCCTCACCGGGCGGGTCGTGATTCATGGCATCGGGCTCCGCGTCCGCACACTCCTGGAGGACGGCCATCGGTGGGACGTCGTGTACCTGCTCGGGCGCGAACCGGTCCCGGAGACGACCCAGATCGAGTTCCCCGACCTGTCCGGGGGGAGGCGATGATCCCGGCCGACGGGTGGGACCTCGCCCTAATTGATGATCGCGATGGGGTGGAGGCGTCCCGGATCATGTTGAACATGGGCGGGGCGGTGGCCGTATGTGAAGACCCCGTGCCGGACGCGTTAGTGATCGGGGGCCAAGTCTCGGGGGCGTGGCTGTTTGCGGCTCCTCGTCGCTGGGTCGCGATCGGTGTGATTAACGGAGTCCCGCAGTGGGACGCGTTCCTGTCGACTACGGAGCGCCACCTAGCGGGCCCCGTCCTGAATTCTCGGGTACTGGATGGATTGTCGGCCGCGCCGATCATGATCCACCTCGATACGAGGCCCGTCCTGGAGGAACCATCCCTCCGGGAGACCCTCCTCACCGCGATCGGCATTGCCCGAGGCATGTATCCAGAGTGGAAGACCGTGGAACTCCCCGAGGCTATCCGCCAGATGGCCGACGACATGGAGCCCGGGGTGGTCGCCCACGGAGACTCCTGGTTCCTGCCCGAGGGGTCGGTGGGTCAGGCGTGACCGGGGCCTCCCTGGCTCCGCGTTACAACATGTGCAGCCACACGGAGGAGCCATGGTTCCGCGCTGCATATGCTGTAACGGCCCGGCCAGATACACGTACCGAGTCCAGGACGATCCGATCGGAGGCGTCCAGGTCCGGCACCTTGCGCACATCGGAGCCGAACCGGTGGAGGTCGATGGGATCTCCATCGAGGCGTGCTCCGACGCGTGCGCCAGAGAGTGGTGGCTCGGCCCCCGTCGCAGGAAGGGCGGCGCGGTGACCAGAACAGGACGAGTGAGGAGGGAGTGATGGCAGAGATCAGAGTCAGGGTGTCCGATTTCCACGCGGCCCCGGCCCGCTATCTCCGGCTCGTGTTCCTGGAGGGGACCTCGATCACGATCGAGGACTCGGGTGGGGTAGTCCAGGGCGTCCTCCTCCCTCCCGGACGGGCCGCCCTCCTCGGGGTCGGAGGTCTATCTGTGGAGCCGCACAGGGTCAGGGCGGGCCGGAAGCCGTCTGGAGCGGCCGGAGCCCTCGTGGGCAATCCTCGCGGGCCTGACGGGCGCTAGACACCTCCACGAGATACCCTGTCCGCATGGCGGACGACAACGAGACCCGCGAGGTGGGACCGCGCGAGGCGCACTCCTCACTGTGCCAGAGCCTCCACCAGGGCTATCCGCTCCTGGGTCTGTCCCGCGTTCATCACACGAATAAGCGCGGACAACCTATGTCTTTTGCGGACAAGCCGTACCTGATCCACCTATACCACGCAATGCCCACGATCCGGGACGCTGTGTTCTGCAAGGGCGTCCAGACCGGCCTGTCCGAACTCCTGATCCAGCTTGTCCTGTATCAGGCCGGGTGGGAGGACCGGATCTGTGCTTACGTGCTGCCCCAGTACAAAACGTGCGAGCGGTTCGTGGCGGATCGCGTGGACCCGCTCCTCCTCCGGACGCCAGCGTACCGAGCCCGGCTCCCTGGCGGGGAGCGAGGGCTGGACGCCTCGGGTGGATCGAAAGGCAACCTGAAGAGAAAAAGATTCGGGCGGAACGGGTCTATCCTGTTTCTGGGGTCGAATACAGAATCCGACTTCCTGGAGTTCTCGGCGGACCTCGCGATCGTGGACGAGTACGACGCGTGCGACCTCGGGAATATCGCGAAAATCGGCGACCGCGTCAAAGAGTCGGCCCACCCGCAGGTGATCAAGGTTTCAAACCCGAGAATTCCAGGGCGCGGCGTTCAGCGCATGTGGAAAGAGGGGACCCAGGCTCGGTGGTATCACCAGTGCGAGAGATGCGGTAGAAAGCAATATCTCGACTGGTTCACCCACTTCGCATTTCAGGGTGACGGCGGGGTGTGGCTGCCTCGCGACACGGAGCGCCTGAAGGACCCCGGGGCCGGAGATCTCCGGCCGGTGTGCTCCGGGTGCGATCTGCCATTCGAGCGCCGGGCGGACGGCGGGGTGTGGGTCTCCTCGTATCCGGATCGGATGTCCGAAACGTTCCACATGTCCCGCCTGGACGTGTTGTCCTCGAATCGCGACCCGCAACCGATCCGGGCGATCTTCTCGGAGTGGGTTCTGGCGCAAGGTGATCCGCGGCGCCTGGAGGCGTTCTGGGCAGGAAACCTCGGATGGCCCTATGCCTCCGCTGGGTCCAGGGTAACGGACCTAATCCTGGATCGGGCCATGGAGGGCCAGCGCCCCCTGGATCACAACGGGAGTCACGAGTACGAAGATCACACCCTGGTGATGGGCGTGGACGTCGGGTCCGTGATCAATGTGTTCGTGGATCGGCTGGAACTCGACGAGACCGGAGAGGGATATGTCAGGGAGAACATATGGATCGGCGCGGTCCTGAACTTCGAGGATCTGTATGACATCCAGGACCGGTATCACGTGGACGTCATGGTGATCGACGCTCGGCCAGAAACGCGGAAAGCAAAGGAGGTCCGGGACCATTTCATCGAAAACGGCGAGTGTCAGGTATGGCTGTGCGAGTACGTGGGCCAGGGCAAGGTGGGCGCGGACGCGTTCGGGCTCACCCTGAAGTACGAGGAACAGGTGGTCCAGGTAGATAGAACCCAGCTTCTCGATACGTGTCTGGCTGAATTGGAGAACCGGACCCGACGGCTCGCGTCGGACGCATCGACGGTACTCGGGTTCCGCGAGCAAATGAGGGCCCCTGTGCGGGTTTTGAACGAAAAGTCCCAGCGGTTCGTGTGGGAGGAAGGGACGGACCCCGATCACTACCGGCACGCGGACGCGTACTCCAGGGTCGCACAGGAGATCCACGATAGATCCGGAGCCTACTGGGAGTAGGCCGGCCCGGTTACGCGGGGCGTGAAGTTGGGTCCCGTGATACCGTGTGCCCACTGGAGGTTCCATGCGTGCCTATGTCGGTCCCCCCGTTGTCCAGGCGGCCCTGGCGTCTGCTGACTATGCGGCGTTCGGGGAGGTACAACTCGGAGGCATGTCTCACCGCGAGCGTCAGGGGATCTACACGGGCCCGAACGTGTCCGGCCAGGAACTCGTGGCCGGAGTCAATACGGCCGCGAACGGTCGACTCCTGACCGATGAGGAACTGTGGGCGGTGTATCGGCAGTGTCCGGACGTCCGTGCCTCGATCGACGCAATCACGCGCGAGATCTCGACGTGGGACTGGGATGTGATCCCGTCGGTCGAATCTGAAGATCCACAGTACGAACTGGCCGAGGATGTGTCCGAGGAGACTCGTCGATTCCTGTCGGCGCCGAATGAGGACGGGGAAACGTGGCAGACCCTTATCTCGAAGCTGGTTCGAGACCTCCTGATTTATGACGCCTTGGCCGGTGAAAACGTGCTTTCATCGGCCGGTGAACTGGAGGAGGTGGTGACGCTTCCGGGTGGCACCGTGGAGCCCGTGGTGGATCGTCGCCAGCGCGTCCTGGGGTATCGCCAGGAGGTCAACGGAGAGACGATCTTCCTGGACAAAGACCGAGTCCTGTACCTCAACCTCTTCCCGAACACGCTCGCCCCTGGTGGTACCCCGCTGATCGAAACGATCCTGAACGAGATCATCACGCTATTGCGGGCGTCGAAACACCTCATGCTCGCGTACGACGCGGACGAGATCGCTCCGGGTGTCCTGCTCCTGGCTGGTATCGGCGGCCCGGCTGCAACCAAGGCGGTGGAGGGGCTCCGCAACATGCGTGGCGCCGACCACAAACTCCGGGTTCTGACTACCAACAACCCGAAGGGGCTTGGAGCGGAGTGGGTCCAATTCCGGCACACGCCGAAAGACCTGGACATGAAGGAACTGGTACACGATACCCGGCGCACCGTGTGGCGTCTGTTCGGAGTCAAGCCCGTGTCGATGGGCGACACGGAAGCCACCCCGAGGGCCACGGCGCAAGTCCAGGTCGACGCGCAGGACAGCGGCCTCCTCCGGCCCATTCTTGAGCTTCTACAGGCGATGTTCAACATGCGGCTGCTCCCGCTCGTGGTTGGCGATTCGGCCCTGTCCGCGCTCGTGGAGTTCCAGTTCGATCTGGAGAAAGCCCAGGGACCCGAGGATCGCAAGGTCGACGCGGACGTGGACGCGATCGACTTCGACCGCGCCGGGCTGTCTCCGAACGAACTCCGATCCAAGCGGGGCCGCCCCCTGGTGGAGGGCGGGGACATCCCCCTGATCAAGCAAGGCGGATCGTATGTGCCCCTCACCACGGTCACCATGCCCGAGGAGGACGAGCCCGAACCAGAGGACGAGACTACTGATGACGAGGACGGCGGAGACGACTCCGATCCGGACGAGGACGGCGGGGCCACGGACCCGGAGGCGGGCACACCCGACGAGGGTGAGGAGGCCCCCGGGGAGGCGGACGCGGACCGAGCCCGTCCGGGGAGGGGTCGACGCCGTACCGGTGTGGTACTCCGGCACCGGAGACCTCCGGCGTGTTCATGTGGCCACGAGCCGCACGGAGTGTACCGCGGGGACTCCTCGCTCCTCCCCTCGGACTGGCAACCTGGAGGGCGGTTCGAGGGATATCGGACGCTGGATCTCCGACGCCTCGGGGACTCCGTGATCTCGTACCGTCGTGCCGTGTCGCCCCTGTACCGTCGTGCCCGGATCGACGTGTCCACCGAGTTCCAGACGTACCTCGCGGATGGGGTCCTGGACGCCACCGAGGGCGCGGCCCTGTCCCGTGCCGTGGCCGTGATCCTGGACCGCCTGGAGCACCAATGGAGCGCCGCGACGGAGCCACTGTATCGAGACGCGGCCAGGATCGGCCGGGACGCTGCGTCCAGCTTCAATGGGCTAGCGGTGGTCGACGACTGGCGAGTCAGGGCGGACCTGTACCACGATCGGGCGATGTCCTACCTCACCGAGGGGAAGGGTCTGATCGGCACCCTCCGCGCACAGATCGCGGCCCTGATCGGCGCTTCGATCCGCGGCAGTGATGACCACAACATGATCACGCGCCAGTACGGGGAGGAGGAGTTCGAGGCCCTGGCCCTGCTCGCGGCTGTGGATAAGGTGTTCGGCCGGAATGAGCATCGGATCGACAACTGGTCCGGCAAGCTGGTCGAACTCGGGAATGCCTCCCTTCTGTCCGGAATGGGCGAGGGTGGATCGCAGGTCGACGAGGACGGAAAGCCCCAGCCCACCGTGTGGATGGTCGAGTGGGTCTCCGTGGGTGACTTCGTCATGTGCCCGACTTGTGGCGATCTCGGATCGCGCGGGATCGTGCCGCTGCCCTCCCTCCCGACGGAGCCGGGCGGGGCTACCGAGTGCGGCGGCCGGTGTCGTTGCGTCCTCGTGTTCTGGACGGAGGCCGAGGTCAAGGGTGGGACTGCGGTGTCCCTGTCGAACACGGCGGCCTGACGGGGTTACACCTCGGCTTCCCATTGACTCGCAACCCGGGTCCGGGCTATCTGATCCGTCAGAACTACACGGCGGAGTCAGGCATGGATCTGTTCGCAGCGTCAAAGGAAGCCAGGGCGGCCCTGGAGAATCTAGTGTCCGCGGCCCTGGATCGTGAGCCTGACGAGGTCCTGGAGGACGGTTCCCGCGTCCATGTGGTCCGATGCGATCCGGGGGCGATCCCGTTCTACCTCCCGGTAGAGTTCCGCTCCGATCCGAGCCTGTTCCCTCGCGAATCCAGGGGGGACGACTCCGGTGGATCTGACGGAGAGCGCGCCTCCGCGGCCTCCGTGACCGGAACCGCCTCGTCCACCTCCGTGGACTCGTACGGGACCGAGATGAGCGCCGACAACCTGGAGGATATGGCCGTCCAGTTCCAGCGTGGCGTTTCGTTCACCCGAGGCCATTGGGGCAAGGGTGGCATGTTCGATCCGCTGGACTGGAGCGATGAGATCGGCCGGACCGTCGAATCCGTCCTCCGGAGTGCCGAGGTTGTGAACCCGGCCGACCCCGAGGAGCGCGGATTCGCCCTGGACGTCAAGGCGGATCTGTACGAGGACGACGAGTGGGCGGAGCGGCTCGTGGAGCGCCTGGACAAGGGCCAGCCTATCGGCCTGTCGATCGGCGGCTGGTTCCTGGAGGTCCGATACATCACGGATGAGGACGGCGAGATCTCCAGGATCATCGTGGAACAGGTCCTCCTGGACCACGTCGCGGCCGTCCGGCGCCCGTCGAACCCGGACTCCACCGGACTCAAGGTCCTCCGATCCGCGTTCGACGCGGTGATGGAATCCAGGTCCGACCTGACCACTCCCCCCCCGGCCATGCCCGAGGGACCCGTAACGGACGACGTCTCCGACGAGTCCGGAGGTGACAGATCCGAGGAGCCCGAAGTGGAGCCCGAATCTGGCGCGGAACCCCAGAACACTAGGGGGGAGGGCGCGAACCCTGTGGAGGTTCCGGCCTCCGCCTCACTTGACACAGAACCCGTGAACGGTCATTTTGACCACGACGAAACCGATCCGGGGACCGACCCGGGCAACAGGAGCGACGACATGCCCGACAACGAGAAGATCCTGGAGATCCTGGGTGATATCAAGGCAGGTCAGGAGCGCGCGGCCGAGCGGCTGGACGCCCTGGAGAGCCGCGAGGTCCCCGAGGCCCCCGAGGCCACCCCCGAGATCGAGGCTTCCGCCACGATCGACGAGGACGCCCTGGTGGAGCGCGTCGCGGCCGCCGTTGTCGCGAGTCTCCCCACCCCCGAGCCGACCCCCGAGCCGGTGGCCGACGACGAAGCCGACACCCTCCGAGCCAAGATCGAGGCCCTGGAGGCCCGGAACGCCGCTCGTGACGCGGCCCTGGCCGCCCTCACCGACGACTCCCGCGTGGGTCGCGGTGCGATGGTCGCTCCGGCCCTCGGGCACGGCCCCGACGCCCAGACCCAGATCCAGGGTCTGGTCAAGCGCGCCCAGTCCGACGGCGACACCACCCAGGTCCTCTGCGCCACCGTGAACCGCAACCTCCCGGATCTCACCCTCGACATCCGGCACGCTCGCGGCGAGGACGGCCACAAGGCCCGCGCCGCCTGTGCTCGCGCCGACGAGACCCTCCGGCAGATCTGCCGGGCCGCGGAACTCGACGGCCTGATCGGCAACTTCGACACCGGCTGGCGGGCCTCCGCCTAGTCCGAACCCCGCAACAAACTTCAGGAACTGACAGGGAGACAACATGAATCAGGTCAACTGGCTTGGCGGGGCGAACGCCGAACAGCGCGCGGCCTTCAACCGCTCGCTGAACGTGACGGGAGCGGGCTCCGTGCTCCTCCAGACCACGATCTCGAAGGTGGTCCAGATGATCACCAATCGCCACCTCGGCGTCCAGAGCACGCTCCCGCGTCGCGGTGGATCTGGCGACGGGTTCTATGCCCAGCGCCGGACCGCAGCGACCACGGGCGCCGCCTGGACCGACGACGTGACGGAGCCCAAGGACTCGGAGGGTGGGTACACCCAGACGAAGTTCGCGTACCGGACCCTCCTGGGCCGGGTCAAGATCACCCGCAAGCTGATCGCCACCGGCCGGTCCTACGGTGACGTCATGGCGACGGAACTCGTCGGCAAGGCCGAGGATTTCGCGAACGTCCTGGAGTCCGCGTCCGTGATCGGTGACAGCGGGTCCAACGCGAACCAGATCAACGGCCTTCTCACCCTCGTGAGCGCCGTCTCCGGCCAGACCATCGCGAACACCACCGCGACGGCGGGCGATTCGGTCTACCTCGACAAGGCCGATCAGGCGATCCAGAAGGTCAAGGGCTCCGCGAACAAGGCGTCCATGCGGATCTACGGCTCCTTCAAGGGCCACCGGCTCCTGAACAACGCCCTCCAGGCCCAGCAGAGGTTCCTGAAGGAGGGGTACGAGATCGATGGCGGATTCGTGGTCGCCTCGTACCAGGGCATTCCCGTGATCGAGTCGACCGGTATCCCGGACGTCCTCGTGTGGAACGGCTCCGCGCCCAAGATCACCGCGTTCTCCGGTGGCGCCACCACCGCGCTGATCTTCGTGAACACCCAGTATGTGTTCTACAGCGAACTCACCCCGATGACGGTCGCCCCGCTCGCCAAGAAGTCGAGCCAGTACGACGAGGTGGACATGTACCAGGACATCACCCTGGTGCTCGACAACACCCTCGGGGCCACGATTCTGGGCGGTCTGTCCTAGCCCGACAGCCCCCGATCCACCGACGGGCCCGCCCGCTGAATGCGCGGCGGGCCCTTGTGTTTGTGGCTGGTACTCTCCACCGTGTTACACGAAACCGGAGGAGGCAACATGCCCGATATCCGAAGAAAGGTCCCGTCGATCAAGTCGTACCGCTATGTCCTGGCCCGTTGGGACTGGCCGCGGACCCAGACGTACCTCGCGGCGAACTACGGCGAGACGAAAAAGTCTGTAGTGGTTCCGTGGCCGGAGGATTGGGATCTCCCGAGGAAGAACGGCGTGAACGCTCCGAGCGAGGAGAATCGGGACGTCAACATGGTGTTCGTGGTGGATCGCCACCTCCGGGATCGGTGCATCGCACTCGGATGGCACGACATCACGGCCCGGTGGTTCGAGCGCCTGGGTATGCCGGACGGACCGAACCCTGTCGAGGTACTGGACGGGCTCGCGGTGGATGAGGTGGCTACTGTAGATCCAGGGTCGAGCCGTCCCCGAGGCCAACACGCCCCCGAGGGTGATGAGGCGGCGGACTGATCCGCGACCCGTGATCGGAGGTTCACATGTCCCTGACCACCCTCACCCGCGTCAGATCCATGCTCGGGATCGCGGCCGGGGTCACGTTCCACGACGCGGCGATCTCGGCATGTGTGGACTACGCGAACGATGAGGTTTTCGGGCGGATCGGACAGTCCGGTGGGTTCGGGCTCCTGACGGTCACGGAATACCCCAACGTGTACCAGGACAGCCAGTCGGACGTGTACCTCAAGCACACCCCGATCTCGTCCATCGTGGCCGTCACGAACTCCGACACCTCGGTTCCAGCGTCCGGCTATCGCTTCGACCCGGAGTCCGGCCTCGTGCGACTACTCCAGGGGACCGTGGGGTCCCGGACGGCTTATGCGTACTGGAGCACCGGCCTGGACGACGTTCAGATCTGCTACGCGTACGGCTGGGCCTCGGACACGGACGGCGTAAACCGACTCCGCCGCGCGGCGGACATGCTGGCCACGTCGGCGTTCCGTCGCGGCAAGGCGGCCGGAGTCAAGGCCGAAGGCCACACGTCCTACCGGGTGACCTATTCCGAGGAGGAGTGGCCCGTCGAGGTGTCCACGATCCTGTCCTCGTTCGAGACCGCGTTCCACCCCTAATCCGTTACAACCCCCCGGACATGCAACCCGAGGAGCGGACATGCGGATCAGTGAAATGCAGTATGAAGCCCACGAGACGGCCCTAGATAAAGGCTGGTAGGAGGAGGAGCGAGGCATCCCCGAGGCCCTGGCCCTGGTTCACTCCGAGGTCTCCGAGGCCCTGGAGTGCCACCGGGACGGGGACCCGCCCCTGTACTATGACGCGAGCGGGAAGCCCGAGGGGATCACGGCGGAACTGGCGGACGTCCTGATCCGGATCGGCGACCTGTGCGGCCGGCACGGGTGGGACCTGGAGCAAGCCGTGGCCGAGAAGCTGGCGTACAACCGGAGCCGCCCGTACCGGCACGGCGGAAAGCTGGCCTGACGCTACAACCCGACCGGTCGGGTGGACGGCCCCACCCACACCGAAGCCCCCTCCGCGCACATCGGAGGGGGCTTCCTGCGTTCCGAGGGCTCTCGTGTTACCACCTCCACAGACCCCCGGTGAATGGGGGTGAGGAGGTTCGATGGAACGAGTTCTCGTTACCGGTGGCGCTGGGTTCATCGGTTCGCACGTGGTTGACGCTCTCCTGGAGCGCGGGTGTCAGGTGATGTCGTTCGACTGTCTCCTGGCCCAGGTCCATCCGCTGACTCCGGCGTGGCCGGACTACCAGGACCCGGACACCGAGGGCCTGGAGACGTGGTTCGGAGACGTCCGCGACGTCCACGCGGTCCTGGCGGCCCTGGCCGAGTTCCGGCCGGATACCGTGATCCACCTCGCGGCTCGCGTCGGAGTAGCCCAGGGGGACACCATGCCGGCCCCCTACGTGTCCTGCAACGTCACCGGAACCGCGGCCCTCCTGGACGCGATCCTGGCCCACAACGGGCTGGTACGCGACCGCGAGCGGGAACTGGCGAACTGGGAGCCCCTGGACGTGTCGCCCCTGGAGGGCGAGACCCAGGAGGCAGCGGAGGCCCGCGCGACCGAGGCGGACCGGCTCCTCCGCGAGCGCGTGGAGGCCCTCCCGGACCGGCTCGTGGACCGGGTGTTCGTGGCCGGATCGATGTCCTCGTACGGGGAGGGCCTGTACGGGGAGGACGTCCAGGGGGAAGGCTGGACCCTCCGCGGCGCCTCTCGCGACGAGGACGACATGTCCGGAGGGTGGTTCGAGGCCGTGACTCGTGACGCGTGGGCGAGCGGGCTCCGACCGATCGGGATCACGGAGGCGTCCGACTTCTGGCCGGCGTCCGTGTACGCCTGGAGCAAGGCGCAACAGGAGGAACTGTCCCTCCTGATCGGTCAGGTCCGCGGCCTGGACGTCCGGGTCGGCCGGCTGTTCAACACGTACGGCCCGCGTCAGGCCCTGTCGAACCCGTACACCGGTGTCGGGGCTATCTTCTCGGCCCGTTACCTGTCCGGCTCGGTGCCGATCGTGTACGAGGACGGGGAGCAGTGCCGCGACTTCATCCACGTGCGGGACGTCGCGTCCGCAATCCTGGCGATCCTGGAGGACGGGGAGCCGGGCGAGGCGTACAACGTCGGGACCGGCAAGCCGACCACGATCCGCGAGGTCGCGGCCGCAATCGGCCGCCACCTCATGGACCTCGGGGACGACGAGGAGCCCCCGATGTCGATCACGGGCGAGTGGCGCTCCGGCGACATCCGGCACTGCTACGCGGACGCGTCCAAGCTGCGGGCCCTCGGGTGGGAGCCGGAGGTGGTCCTGGCGGACGGAATCGCGGACCTCGTCGACTGGGTCCGAGACCAGCAGGACGAGGACGAGACCACCCTCAACAAGGCCCACGCGGAACTCCACGCGGCCGGCCTCCTCGGGGGTGCCCAGTGAAAGTCGCGATCATCGGCGCGGGGTTCGTCGGAACGCCCACGGCTGTTGTGCTCGCGGAGCGCGGCCACGAGGTGAGCGTGATCGAGGCGGACGAGGAGCGAGCGCGAGCCCTCCGGGAACAGCGTCCCCTCCTGTACGAGGACGGCCTGGAGGAGGCCCTGGTGGACATCCACCTCGGGATCGGCCTCGGGGCGAAGGGCTCCCTGGACGTGTACCTCCGGGGCGATCCGGTGGCTGTGGACGCCCTGGCGGCGGCGGACGTCACGATCGTGTGTGTCGGGACTCCGACGGACGGCGGGCACCAGAACGATACGGCCCTAGTCGGGGCTGTCGAGGACTGGCGCAACGCGATCGGAGATCACGCGCCGGATCAGCGGGCGATCGTGATCAAGTCGACGGTGCTCCCGGGTACGTGTCGGCGGCTCCTGGAGGGCCTCCGGGACAAGTGGGGCGCGGACTGGTCCGACCTGTACCACTCCCCCGAGTTCCTGGCGGAGGGGACGGCCCTGGCGGACGCGCGGGACCCGTCGCGCGTCGTGATCGGTGCACCGACATGCGGGTCTCTTACGGCCGTCCACCTCGTCCAGGCGGCCATGGCCCCGTTCAACCGTCAGCACCTCACCACCCTGGAGAACGCGGAGACGACAAAGTACGCATCAAACTGCCTTCTGGCCGCACGCCTGTCCGCGCTAAATGACCTCGCGCGGGTGTGCGCGTCGGTCGGGGCGGACGCGGTGGCGGTGGCCCGGCTGGCCGGGGAGGACCCCCGGATCGGCTCGCAATACCTGTCCCCTGGAGGCGGGTGGGGCGGGTCGTGTTTCCCGAAGGACGTCCAGGCCCTGGTGTCCATGGCCGTGGACCGCGGGATCTCGGTCCCCTCCCTGTCCGGCGCTATCGTGTCGAACGAGGAGGCAAAGAACTGGGCGATCAGCCAGTTCTGGGACACCATGTCCCGCCCGCCGCTCATCGACGCTAGCGTGAAAGTCGCGGTGTTGGGTTTGACGTTCAAGCCCGGCACGAATGACACGCGAGAAAGCCCCCCGATGGAGTTCGTCTGGTCCATGGTCAGGTCCACGTGTGACCTGGACAACATGGAGATCGTTCTGTACGACCCCACCGGAACCCCTCCCGAGGAGGAGGCCCTGGTTTCGTACGCGGACGGCCTCGGCGTCAAGGTGCGATGTGCTGACGTCCACGAAGCGGTCGAGGGCGCCCACGTGCTGGTCCTCGGGACGGCGTGGGAGGAAGTGGCCGGCGCGGATCTCCGGTGGGTCGCATCGGTGATGGAGGACCCGCGCGTGGTGCTGGATACTCGGCGCATGTGGAGCCCGTACGCGGCCGGCCTGTACGGCCTGGACTACCGCGGCTTCGGCCTCGGGAGGGCGTCGTGATCGTCTGCCTGGGTGGCTCCGTCTGCTACGGGTTGCGCTCCACGCGCGGCTGGCCGGACCACCTATGGGCGCTCGGGCGTGGTACCTGGACGGTCCAGAACTGGGCGCGTCCGGACCTGAACCTCCGCGAGGTCGTCCATGAGACCCGCCGCGTGGACTGGTCCAGCGTCACCACCGCGATCCTCCAGGTTGGGACCGAGGACGCCCGGGGTAGCGGGACCCCGCCGTCCGAGTTCGTGGCCCTCCTGGAGCAGGCGGTCGGGACCGTGTCGGCCCTGGCTCCTGACGCGGAGATCCTGGTGTGTACTCCGACCCCAATCGGACACACCGAGGTCCCTGGGTACCGACACTCCTCCCGCCGCTGGGTCCGTCGTGTGTCCCCCGCAGTGGCGGCCATGGCGGACGCCTGGGACGTCGGGATCGTCCGGCTCCACGACATGCCGGAGGGGCTCCTGGCGGACGGTGTGTTCCCCTCCCCGGACGGGTACGCATGGATCGCTGATCGTGTGGCAATGGCCTTGGGTGGCGCTCCTCTCGCTCCGTAGGACGGCCCTGTGAGGCCGCGACGCCACGGACGCCCCGTGAGCCGTCTCGGCCTCCAGGACGCCTCACAGGCGATCCTCGGCAGAACGGCGCCCGGTCTCGCGGTGGAGGCCGGGCGCCTAGTGCTTCCGCGTGATACGTCCCGGGGAGGAGGCACTATGTCCAAGATCCTGATCGGACTCGCTTACAGCATGAACACCCCCGGCCTGGACACCCTGTTCCGAGCGGACGTCCTGGCTACCGTTCAGGGGGCCGAACGGTCTCGATGGTCTTCGGCGGATGTCGTGGCCCCAGACAAGCCGGGCAACGTGGCCACATGGCGGCGCGGCGGTGTCGCGGTCGTGGCGTGCGAGGTGGCGGGCTCCGGCCTCGTGGATACCGTCCGCTCCATGCCAGATCCGATCCGGATCGTGGTCGTGCCGAAGGCCCCGCGCGGCAAAGTCGCCCGAGACCTGGACGAGCACGGAGCCCGCGTGTTCGTGACGGCCCCCGGAGACCTGTGGCTCCTGGAGGCGACGAACGAGCCCTCCGCGCTGTCCCTTGCGGTGGTTCGTCAGGTCCTCGGGGCCGTCAAGGCCGATGAGGCCAAGCCCGTGCGCCTGGACGGGAGCCCCGTGGAGCCGGTCAAGTCCTCCACGGAGGAGCCCAAGGTGGCCCCCGAGGATGCGACCTCGTGAGTCCGGGGTTACAACCGGCCCGGAGGGACACCACATGCGACCCGTGATCGGCGCTTACGCGCTCGCAACGCTCACCCTGTCCGCCGGACTCGTTACGTTCGAGGCACCCGAGGGCCAACTTCTGTGCGGCGTCATCCTGGCGGCCCTCCTGTCGTGGCTTGCCGTCCAGGCTCGCGGGACGGAGACGGTCCTGGAGCGATGCCGGAGGTAGTCCCGGGGCCTCCGACGGGATAGGCTGTCCCCGGAGGCGTCCGTGTCGATCATCCCCATTGCGAACATGCTCACGACCTGGAAGCGCGCAACGTCGTATGTCCTGGACCCAGTGTCGGCCGGGGACGAACACACCCCAGATCGACCGTACACTGGAGCGTCCGCGGTTCAGGTCAGGGTGTACGACGGGGCCTCCGTTACCGGCTACGTCGTGGTCACGGGGAATACCCCCCAGGCCAATGGCGACACGGAAACCCTTACGTTCGACGGGAACGGGTTCCAGGTGACGAGTAAACTGTTCGACTATGTCTCCGAGGTTGACTCCTCCGGGATCGAGTGGGTGAAGACTCGACCGACCATCGAGGCGAAAGCGATCGCCAGGGACGGTTCCCCCTATCCGATCCTGTACGCCCTCAAGGGCCCCGGGTTCCCGATCGCATACGACCCCAGAGGTGGGGCCACGGAGAGGATCTGGACCGCACACCGCCCCGAGGCCATGGAGGCCGACACCGTCCGCTTCCTGGTCCAGTATGAGGACACGTGGCTCCCGAGGCAGGGGGACCGTATCCAGGACGACCGGACGGGGGACGTGTACGAGGTCCAGTCCGTGACCGAGGAGCGGGCCATGTACACCTCGCACTGGCGGATCATGGCGAAGCGGGTAGCCAGACCGATCGAGTAGCCGGACGGGCGAGACGGCCCCACACAGGACGAGGCCCTCCCGGACGACCGCTGGCACTGGAACGACAAAGGGCGGCCCGAGAGCCGCCCCTGTGCGCGCTTGGTTTTTAGAGGATCAAGTCCATCCGTCGATCCCGGCCATGCGACTCTCCATTTCGTACTGATAATCCCCGACACCGTTGTCCAGGCTGTTCCGAACCGTCCAGCCGGTGAGGTAGGTACAAAGGAAATCGAGGGCGGCCTCGACCCACTGTGCAGGAGTGAACTCGGCCCCGGCCCGGCCCTCATCGTAGAGGTCACGGACACGCTCGCGGACCCTAGCGTCAAAATCACCGTGGCTAATCCCGGTCTCTTCGACGGCTGCGTTGTAATCGTTGCGGGCGGCTCGGTAGGCGGTGGCTGCTTCGGCGCGGTTCATGTTGTTCTCCTGTGTGGCACCATCAAGATACCGCACCCCGTAGGAAAGTCAAACCCAGAATCCAAACTTTCTGACCGAAGCCGCGCGAGGCCGCCACCACAGCGGACTCACAGCCGAAAAAAAGTGAGGTATCGGCTCGACGTGAGGTCGATCGCCACTCCAGTCCACTCCAAAGTCAAAAAAAAGTTGAGGTATCGGGCCGAGGTGCCTCGGGGCTTCCGGCGTGGTACAGAACCCCAGGCCCCCGGTACGGGGGCGAGGAGGTACCGATTGTCCAGTCTGCCACGCGATGATAGCCACGATGTCCTCGTGATCATCCCGACCGTTGCGAACCCGAATGTCCTACTCCCGGCCTTTGATCTGCTCATGAAGCGGAACGATGGCCTCCGGCTCCACATCGTGGCGTCCGTCAACCCGTTGCGGGAGGAGCACGCGGAGGAGTCGATCTCCTCCCTCCAGTTCCTCTGGGAGCGTGGGGCCCCCGAGGGGTCTCACCTGACCATCTACCGCCACCCCGGACCGTGTGGGTTCGGTGGCGCGATCAATCGCGGTCTCCGCGTCGCGATCATGGACCCCGAGGGATTGTCCGAGGACGGGGAGGTTGTGTACCACGGCGGCCGAGGCGGGCCCGCCACCCTCCCCCCGGACGGGTACGGGCTCCCGACCTTGTCCGTGATCTTCAACGATGATCTCCACGTGACCGATGGGTGGCTGATCCGCATGATCGCGGCCCTGGAGTCCGACACCGTCCGCGAGTGGTCCGAGACTCCGGACCCGGACGGCCACCGACCCGTCCGGAGGATGTCGGACTACGGACGCCCCGGCCTCGTCGGCCCAGTGTCGAACCTCGCGGCCGGTATCCAGAACCTCGGTCCGGAGTTTGCCCAGCGCATGGCGGAGGTGGGCCCGGACGTGCTCGGCGCCGAGGTGGCCGAACACTACGCCGGCAAGGTCATTTCTGCCACGTTCCTCTCCGGATTCTGCGAGGGGTTCCTGGCCGACATGATCGAGGATGTGGCGTTCGTCGACGGTGACGGCGCGTGGTGCCTGTTCGATGAGCGATACCAGATCGCAGGGTACGAGGACAACGATCTGGCCGCTCGCGCTGATCGCGCCGGGTGGCGGGCAGTGGTCGCGGCGGACGCGTTCGTGGGTCACCTCGGACACCAGACGTTCGACGCGGAATTCCCCGATATGCAGCGTGGAATGCGCAACCGCGGTGTGTACTATGACGTCTGGCGGCCAGTGATCCAGGCCCAGGGCGATCGGATCGTGGCCGCGTACCGGGTGCGGTTCGATGTGCCCCACGATCTGGACCTGTTCCGCATGGCGATCGTGGGCGTGTCCCGGCTCGTGGATGGGATCTCCGTCCTCCTGACCGGACCCCTGGCCGGGGTGATGTCCAGCGAAGAGTGGCAAGCCGGCTTCCCAGCCGGGCGTGTCGCCCCGGACGTGGTCGACCTCGTCCTCAACGCGAGCAAGCGGCCACAGGACCAGGAACGACTCCTCCGGGCCTGGATCGGGCGGTGGATCAGGCAGGCTCCGCGAAGCAGAAACCCGAGGGTCAAGGTCGCATCCTGGTCCGGCGAGTTCAACGAGCGAGACGAGAGGAACGAGGTTCTCCGCATGGCGGAGGAGGACATGGACGCGGATTGGGTCCTGTCCATGGATCACGACGAGGTCCCCGAGCCTCGGGTGACCCGCCAACACCTCGACCGCCTGATCCGTCACCCGGACCCGCTCGTCCAGACGTTCGGTTTCTCGTGGGTCAACCACTGGGCGAACAATCGGTGGATGAACATTACCCCGCCCTGGGGCGATCAGGGCTCGTTCCGCGGCGGGATGCAGGGGTTCAGACTGTACCGCGTCAACCGCGAGGCACGCCGGATCATCGTGGCCGGCACAGAGAACGGCCTCCACTGCGGGAACATCCCCCAGGTGGATGGGATCTGCAAGCGACACGCCGGTATCCGTGTCCGCCACTTCGGCTACATGCGCGCGGAGGACCGGTTCCGCAAGCTGGCCCGCTATGGGGAGCAGGACCCGACCCCGAACCCGAACCTCGTCGGAGGCACCTCGTACGCCCACATCACCCATGAGGAGAATCAGGTGATGTCGGCGTTCCTGCCGGAGAACGGGATCGGATTCCACGCCCTCATGTACGAGGGCGAGAGCGCGGAGGACCTCGGCCGTATGCTGGACTCGGTGTTCTGCCTCATGGACCGCATGGTCCTCGTGTGGACTGGCGAGTGGACCGAGGAAGCCCAGAGCGCGGTGTACTCCACGGCCCTCCGGCATGGTGGAAACCTCCGGGACACCCTGATCCCGCGGGTGGACCTGTGGTCCCCCGAGGTCGAAGAGAACTGGCCGGAGACCGGCCCGTCGATCGAGGTGGCCCGCATGGCGGAACATTTCGGCGCGGAGTGGGTCGCCCAGCCGATGGACGACAACATGGCGGAGGCTCGGAACGCCGGGCTTGACGCCCTTCACGGCACCCCCGGAGTCTCGTGGGCGTTCTTCCTGGACCCGGACGAGCACCTCCCGTCCGGCAACACCGGCAACGCGATCCGCAGAATGGCCGAGGTCACGGACTCGTGGGGCTGGATCTTCACGTTCCGGAACACGTACGCGGACGGCGGCTCGAACGAGTCCGAGTCCGTCCGCATGTCCCGGCTGGACGAGCGCCGGATCATGCGGATGTCCGGCCGCGTCCATGAGGGTTTCGGCAAGGCCACCCGGTTCCTGGTGGATCAGGGGTTCGGGACCGTGATCCGTCGGGCCCCGTTCATGATCACGAACACGGGCCTGTCCCGAGACCGTGACGCCATGGAGGCCAAGATCATGCGGTATCGTCGTCTGATCGAACTGGAACTCCAGGACGACCCCCACAACGCGAGCGCGTGGACCTCCCTCGGCCTCTCCTGGCTGAATGAGGGCTGTTACATGACGGCCCTGGAGTGCTATTCGCGTGCCATGCTGTGCGCGGGCCCGGCGTTCCTCCCGTACCACGAGGCGGCTCTCCTCCACATGCGGCTGGCCCAGGCGCACATGCAGGACGCAGCGGACCGGCTCGGACGCCATCCCCAGCGCGATCGCGTGGACGCGATTGTCGAGTTCCTGAACGAGGCGGCTCCGCCGCTCCCGATTCTCGGGACGGCTGGGATCACGCGGCCCGCGACCATGGAGCCCGAGGCTATGGCGTCCCTGCCCGAGTTCCCTCCCCCGGCCATGCCCGACACGGAGTAACCTCCCCGCATGGGTTCCGGCTCGGAGGCGAGAGTCTCCGGGCCGGGATACGGTGGATCGAGGGGGAGCCGTGGCCCAGCCGCAAATGTTCCAGGTCAAAACGTCAGGGTTCGAAATGACCCTGATCAAGCTGTCGAATACTCGTGTGGCCCTGAAGACGGCGGCTCGCGCTGGCCTGACAGCGGCGGGGAAAGTCATCTATCGCCACGTCAAAAAGCGGGCCGGGCTCCGGGACCACACCCTGGCCGACCTCGCAAAGAAGCCCAGGCCGGATCACCCGTATGCAAAACGGCACGGACGGATCAAGATCCACACCCGTATCCCATGGCAGGTACATATCCAGAAAAGCGGGGAAGACCCAAACGAATATCTGCACAAGGCCCTGAAGGGGGTGTACCACGAGGACGGGGCCGGGATGCACTATGATATCTGGGTGGATCTGAACATCGCGCCGCACGCAGAGTATGTGATCCAGGGAACCAAAGTCATGTTTGCCCGTGACTTTATCTGGAACGCAGCGATCGAAAAGCGGGACGACCCAAAGGTCATGCAGGCGGTAGTCAAGGCCCTGGGTAAGGGGCTCCGCTCCAAGGTCGGGGTGAGATTCGGTTCCGGGACCCCGACGCTCGGCGGGGGTGGCGGCGGCCTCGGGGCGGCATATGGTGTCAGGTAGGAGGCCACAGTGACGACTCCAGTTGTGTCCGTGTCGGACGTCAAGCAGCTAGTCCGCAACGTGTTGATCCGAGAGTCGTCGATCACAAGTCTGGTGGGCGATCGGATCAGGACGGCCCACATCGTGGACCCGGATCGCACGCCCACCTCCCCGTTCCTCGTGATCGAGCGGCCCCGACTGGGCCGAAGTGGATACGAGGGTGGATTCCAGAGAATCCCGCTTGACGTGTACGTGTATTCCACGGAAAGTCAGGCGGAAGCTGATAAGATCTATGATGTGGTCTATCAGTTCCTCCAGGCGAAACGTCTGGTTGATACCACCACCTCCGGGGGCGTGCGAGTGATCACAGCCGCTGGATACATCCGTCAGGTGGGGTCGCCGTCTGACGGGTGGAACGAACAGATCCGCGCTTGGTTCACCATCGGGCGCTGGATCTCGATGACCGCAGGATAGCCGAATGAATATGTCCACCCTCTCCGATAGCGCCAGATCGACCCGCGTCCTCTGTGGATCGTGCGCAAAGCACGTTCTGACGTTGGACCCTGGTGAGGAACTACTGTCCAGGCGTGACGCCTGGAAGGCCACCCGGGAGGTCCGAGTGGACTGTCCTCACTGTGGATCGAGCGCAACGATCCGCGTCAAGGCGTCGTGATGGGAATCCACGAAGCCCTAGCGGCCGAGATTGACGCGCTCCTGGAGAAGCACGTCGGACCGTTGCGTCGGACCGTCGAGTCCATGGATCGGGAGCAGGACGCCCACGCAAAGCAGATCGGATACCTCCTGTCCAAGATGGGCGAACAGGTGGCGCCACCGGAGGACGAGAACTCCGAGGGTCGCGAGATCCAGGCGTTCGATCAGCCCTGGCTGTGTGCCAAGTGCGGAGCCCGGATCGGCCTGTACGATGAGGCCCAGGACATCCTCCGGATCAAGTACAAAGCACAGATCCTCTACATTGCCCTTGGAACCGGTGGATTCATCAAATCGCCGTGTCGGCATTGCGGAGAAATGAACGAGGTAACTCACCAGGATTGATCCGCTAGTTCGTGTCATTGGTTCAGGGTTCCGGGTGGAGTCGGGTTGGCCTCGTGTTAATCCATGCGTGAAGTACGAGCCTCCACGGGTGGAGGCCACCCCTGATCCACAGAGGACGACCACATGCCCCTGAACATCCCGAGCTATACCACGAACAACTTCTCCTTTGGCCCGGGTCGCCTGTTCATGGGCGCGGCCGGCACCACCCCGACCGTGGATGTCGGCGGGATCACCGAGGATGGGATCACCGTCGAGCCCGAGAACACCACTCGGGACATCATGCAGGGCAACGCGAAGGAGATCGTGTACACGTTCAACCAGCAGCATGGCGTGGTCGTCAACTGCACGGGGATCGAGTGGGATGTGACCCACCTCGCGTACGCGCTCGGAGCCGGCAACACCACCGAGGGGGCCGGGGAGGACACCCTGACGTTCGGCGGCGATCCGATCACGAAGCAGGTCGCGATCCACATCCAGCACCAGATGGCCGTCACCGGACACACCCTCGACGTGTACGTGTGGCAGGCGGTGAGCAACGGCAACGTGCCGCTTCCGTTCACCCACGACGAACACCAGTTCGCGATGTCGTTCAAGGCCCAGCGCGTCGCCACCGACTGGGCCGGAGCCGCGCTCGCGAGCACCGCAACGCTCATGAAGGTTGCCCGCACCAAGTAGCGGCGATCCAGCGTGGGGCACGATAGGGGGATCTCCACACCGGAGGTCCCCCTTGCGTCGTACAGAACTCGTCACAGTCGACCGCTCGATCACGTCGTCCTGGGCCCCTGGAGGCGTCGGAACGGACGGCCCTCGGGAGTCTCTGTACCTCGTGGCGCACTTCTCATGGGGCATTGCCACCCCCGACACCGCGGCCGCTCTCCTGGCCCTGTCTGACGCCGTGGCGGCCGAGGGCGGGGACCTCCGGATCACGGAACTACACCGAGACACCGAGGTCCAGGCGGCAGCGAGGACCCGATACGAGAACTGGCTCCACGCCGGAAAACCTCCGACCCATGATCCGGCGTTCGAACACGCAACGATGAAGCCCCACTATGTGGCCCGTCCGGGGAGGACGTTTCACTCCGCCGGCCGGGCGATCGACATCGATCTGGACGCCCTGTGGTTCGATCGGGCCCCAGCCTCGCGGCGGCTGGATCTCCTGTGGGACGTCGCGGTCCCACTCGGCTGGCGGCCCGTGATCCGACAGCCCGACGAACACGCCTCCGAGGCGTGGCACTTGGACTATCTCGGCCCCTGGCGGAAGGTCCTGGACCTCCACGGGTACGAGACGGCGGCGATCTGTGCAAACCTCGACGTGGGAAACACGACGCTCCCACGATCGGACGCGCGATGGATACAGGCGCAACTCCACCGGGCCGGGTTCGACGTCGGAGACGTGGACGGCTACCTCGGCCCCCGGACAGAGGCCGGGCTGGGTCTGGCCGGCGCTCCTGACATCGGGCGTGGGTGCCTCCACGAGTTCCTGGCCGCTCTCCCGGACGGGCCGTACCGGTAGCGGATTCTCGCGAGGCTCGCCCACGAGGCGCCGGAGGGGGCCCGGACGAGCCGAGACACCTCCGAGCCGTGCGCGGCCTCCTCGGCCGTCCTGCGGAGTCTCCCGTGGGGGTTCGCGGTTGCCCTGGTCTTCAGGGCGGGGCTACGTGTGATCAGAGGCCCGAGAGGCCCGAAACCACGACGTCGCAGAGGCCCCAGAGGTCCAGACGGAGGAACCATGTCAGACGAAAAGCAGCCCGAGACCGGGGCAATCGAGGAAACGGAGTTCACGGCACGGGACGCCATGGCTTGGAAGGATCTCCTGGAAACCCTGGTCCCACCGAAGGATTCCGACATCGAGGACGTGATGGGCAACGTGTACCGCGTTCGCTCGAACCTCCCGGCCGCGGTGGAGCGCGAGGTGGTGGAGGTCCTCCGCGGGATCGGCGACGTGGTCCAGGAGGGCGGCGAGGGCCTCTCCGTGATGATCGACGACGCGTCCACGAGCGAGGGCAAGGTGGCCGCGCTGATCGACGCGCTGATCCGTCTGTGTGCGGACGAGCGGGTCCTGGTGATCCTGTCCGACGCGTTCAAGGTGGCCCATCCCCGTGCGGCTCGCGAGGCCGTGGAGCGAGGCCGTCAGGATGCGGACGTGCTCCAGTATCTCGACGAGGGGGCCGAGGTCCGGCCCTGCGATGTGTTCTCCGCGGCGGATCTCGTGGAGGGCGTCGTCCCTTTCGCCGTCCGCGCGGTGGCGAAGGCGGGACGGACGCTGGGGCGCCTCCTTCCGTCGACGAAATGAAGCGGGTTCTAGGCGGTCTTTTCGCGTCCGGACACGGTCCGGATGTGTTGGACCGCTACACATGGGACCAGCTTGGACTTATGGCGGAGTGCATCGGACTCCACTGGGTCGGCCTCCTGGACATGGTGTTCTCGCCTCTGGCTGGCGCTATGGGCGGGACGTACACGTCCGGGGCGGTGGAGACGAACTCGCGCAAGGCCCCGCGCAAGATGGGGCCGACCGAGATCGACCGGACCGACCTGGACGCGGTCAAGCGCGCGAAGGATCGGGACGCTCGCATTCTAACGATGGCGGGCCAGATCCCCGGAGTGGAGATCGAACTGTAGCCGGGTCCCGGACGGGATAGACTGAACCCATGGAGTGACCTATGCCCGGGAAACAGACGATCGGAACCTTGCTTGTGAGGCTCCTCCTGGAGGACTCGCAGTATCGTAAGGGCCTGAAAGAGTCCGAGCGATCCACAAAGCAATTCGGCGGGGTCCTGAAAAAGACGGCCGACTTTGCGGGCAAGTCGCTAGCTATGGGGTTCAAGGTGGCTACGGCGGCGGTGGCTGCTTTCGGGGCTGCTACTGCGGTCGTCGGTGCGAATTTCGAGCAGCAAATGAGCAAGGTCGCAGCGGTCCGCGGGATCGACAAGGCGAGCGACGACTTCCAGAAATTGACCGACAAAGCCAGAGAACTGGGTCAGACAACCTTGTTCACTGCGACCCAGGTGGGCGAGGGCATGGAGATGCTCGCCCGCGCCGGCCTGACTACTGACGAAATCATGGCTTCAACGGAGCATTCCCTGAAGCTGGCGGCGGCGACTGGTACCGACATGGCCACGGCCACGTCCCTCGTAGCCTCGGCCATGCGCCAGTTCTCCCTGGACGCGAGCGAGGCCCAACGGATCACGGACGTGTATGCCAAGGTCACGGCAAACTCACTGTTCAATATCCAGGGTCTGGCCGATGCGATGAAGTTCGCTGGCACCGTTGGATCGGCGCTCGGGATGTCGATCGAGGAGACCTCCGCGGCCGTTGCGCAGTTCCGCGACCTCGGCCTGGACGCGTCCCTGGCCGGAACCCAGTTCCGCATGGCCATGGCCCAGGCGATCAATCCGACCGACGAGGCCGCGAAAGCCCTGGATAAGTACGGGCTCACGGTCGACGATATCAACCCGAAACTCCAGGGGTTCGACGGCGTCCTCCGAAAGCTCGGGGAGGCCGGAGTCGAGGTGGAGGACACGTTCGAGATCTTCGGGCGTCGTGCCGGTGGCTCCATGGCTCGGCTCTCGCAACAGTTCGGGGAGTCGTCCGAGAAGTTCGACACCCTCCTGGCTGGGCTTCGCGATTCTGCCGGAACTACCGGCGCAATGTACGAGACCATGACGGACAACGTCATGGGGAAATTCCTGGAAATGAAGTCGGCGATTGAGGAGGTTCTCCTTACGGTTTTCGACTCCGTCGGCGGGCCGCTGGCCGATCTCCTCTCGGCCCTGCGTGACCTTTTCCGGGATGTCGGGTCCAGACTTGGGCTCCTCCAGGGCGATCTGGACGACGGGATCGGGGCTACCCTCCAGAATCTGGCCGACATGATCCGGGAGAACTCCGACGAGTGGGCCGTTCGGATCTCGGACGGGATCGTCGAACTCGGCAAGGCGTCCAGCGCAATCGCCACGATCGCGTCCGCCCTGGAGACCGTCCTCCCGTACCTGGACGAGATTGCGATCCTGCTAGCCACGATCTGGGCGACACAACAGGCCATGACGTTTGCCGCGTTCCTGACCGGTGTCCTCATCCCGGCCGTCGTGGCCGCGGAGTTCTCGTTTGCAGGGCTGGCCACCGCCCTGGCTGGCGCTACTGGCGGCCTGTCTGTCCTGGCCGCGGGGCTGGCTGTGGTGGCCGCGGGGCTGGCACTCGTGGCGAAGCGCGCGTGGGCCGCAAAGGCGGCACAGGACGCCCTGGCGGATCAGCAGGAGCGCGCGGCGTTTATGACGGAGACCCGGACGCGGACCCTGGAGAGCGCGATGTACACGCTCCTCCGGTCCACGAGGGAACACAACGCCGAACAGATCAAGGCCATGAAGGCCGGCGAGGGTGTGACCGACGCGTTCCGTGCCGAGTATTACGCCTTGAAGGACCTGAATGCTGTAACCGCGGCGGCCGCGTGGGAGTCTGGGAAGCTGGTCAAGGTCGGCGAGAACCTCCAGACTGTGGAGTATGCGCTGGCCGAGGGCGGCGCGGCGGGTATGGAGGCGGTCGCAAAGCGGATCGATCAGTTGACCACCTCGATCGCCAGGGATGAAAAGTCCCTGTCGGTCGCCAGGGCGAAGGCTGACATGGACGAGGTCAAGCGGCTTGAGGGGCTGATCGGCCTCCACGAGGACGCGGCGGAGTCCCTCCAGGTTGCGCACGACGCGGCCAGGGGGCTGTCCGACGAGATCGATACCGGTGGTATGGGCGGGTTGGCCGAAGGGCTCACCGAGGCGGCCGATAAGTACCAGGAGATCCTGGACGGTATCGTGGCGGCCAGGGCCCAGGCGGCGGACGCGATCGCCATGGTGGGGGCGGACGAGGACGAGCAGGAGCGGGTCCGTCTGGAGTCCCGTCTCCGGACGACCCGGGAGACGTACGAGAAGCAGATCCGGGAGGCGGAACTGTCCGCGGACGAGGAGGCCCGGGTCCGCGAGGAACTGGAGGCCCTCCTCGGTCAAATCCGCGAGGAGCACGGCAAGCGGCGCCACCAGGACGCCCTGGACGCGGAACAGGAGTATCTGGTCCAGGAGCAGGAGGAGCGCCTGGAGCGCGAGCGCGAGGCGTCCGAGCGGGTGGCGGCGATCCGAACCCGGATCGTCACGGAGAACATGACCGACCTGGAGAAACTGGAGGCGGAGTGGGTCGAGGTCCAGAAGGATCTGGCGCACGTGTCGGCCCAGGAACGTCTGATCGTGGAGGAGTGGTACGAGGGCGAGATCGCAAAGCTCCGCGGTGAGGAATCCCGCAAGTCGGAAGGGTTCTTTGCTCGTATGCTTTCGCAGGGTAAGCAGGCATTCGAGGGGATCGCTAAGGCCGCACAGGTGGCGGGTAAGGCCATGCAAGGGCTCCGAGATCTGGCGGAGGGTGTCCTGGGCATATTCGCGAAGATCACAGGTCTGACCGGTGCGATGGGTAGCCTGGGCGAGATCATGACCACGGCCGGGACGGGCTCGCCACTGGCTGGATCGGCAGGCAAGGCGACGGGCAAGGGCGGCGACGTATCACAGAGCCTGGGGATCGGTCAAGCCGTCGGAGATCTAGTCGATGGTGGCGTGGAGTTCCTGGCGCAACTGATCGACGCGTTGCCCATCGTGGTGGAAAAGGTCATCGAAAAGCTGCCCGAACTGATCGACGCGCTTGTGGCCCAGTTGCCGGTCCTGGTCCAGGCCGTGGTGGATATCATCCCGGACGTGATCCAGTTCATCGCGGATCAGGCTCCGGTGATTCTCCAGGCCGTGGTGGACGCCCTGGTGATGATTGTTGAGGCTCTCCCCGGACTGGTCGACGCGATCGTGGCGGAACTGCCCGGCCTGATCATGGCCCTTGTCGACGAACTCCCGCGCCTGATCCAGGCGCTCCTCATCGCACTCCCGCAGATCATCGACGGAATACTCACGGCCCTCCCCGGCCTGATCACCGCGCTCCTGGACGGCGTGATCGAGATCGTCCCCGTCCTGATTCTGGCCGTCCTGGAGGCGGTGCCCAAGATCATCGTCTCCCTGATCGAGGCGCTCCCCAAAATTCTCCAGTCGATTCTGGAGAAAATACCCGTGATCATCACCACGATGATCGGTCTATTGCCGGATGTCATCCTGGCATTTGCGGAAATGCTCCCCGATCTGCTCCCGGCGATTATCGCCATGGTGCCGGAGATCCTCGGAGTCGTGATCGCGTCCATCCCGGAGATCGTGATCGCGCTGGTCGAGGCCCTGATCGTCGAGCTTCCGAAAGAACTATGGAGGCTCGCTCCGGCGATTGGGCGCGCAATCCTGGACGGCCTCCTGGCCGTGTGGGACGCGATCAAAGACCTATTCTCTGGTCTGTTCAAAAAGATTTTCGGCGGAAAGAAGAATAAGGATGAGCAGGACGGGAGCGCATTCTCTGGGATCTCGTTCGTCCCCGCTACCATGCGAATGCTCCTCCATCCTGGCGAAGCGGTCATCCCGGCGCACAGGAACCCGGCGCGAGCCGTCGGCGGGGCTATGCCTGCGTTGCCGGGGGTCAAGGGAGCCGGAGACGGTGGCGGGCCCACCACGATCCCGATCGCGGTATACCTCGGCGGGGTCCTCGTGGATCGGTCCGTAGTCCACGCGAACAAGTCCGGGGAGTCTGTCGGGGTGCAGAACATGATCAACAGGGCGGCCGGCGTGAAGGTCGGAATCGACCCTGGAAATTTCAGCTACTGGGGCAAGTGATCCATGGGTTCTCCCGTTTTCAGAGTTACCACCTATGATCTCGTCGATGCTGACTGGTCGGGCGCCACCGCGCTGATCCAGCTAAAAAAGACGTTGTCTGCGAACTATTTCGTGATGTGCGAATTCGGCTCCACGTCGAATCTGCCGTCCGTGGGTGGGTGGCGAGTCAAGGCGGACCCGTACGGTACCGGGGACCTGTCGACCACGGACGGGAACCAGATCCAGATCGAGGTGGACGGCCCGACTCTGTCCGGGGTTCGTGCTGGGGCGCTCCACGTCGTGGAATGCCTCCGGGACTCCACTGGTGCCGGATTCCGCCTCCTGGACGTGGTGGCTACAGATCTGGCCGACAACGCGGCCGGAGGCGTTCAGAGCACCACAGACACCTCCTCGACCGCGTGGGATCGTATCGAGTCGGTGGTCCTGTTTGGTGGGTTGCGTGGCGGCGGGATCTCCTCGGCAACGGCGACGGCGGCTGGGGATCAGACCACGTTCGGGGTGAGGATCTACCCGTCTTCCACCGCGACTCTGAACTTCCAGCGGTACGGGTACGGCACGTCAGACTGTGAGGCCGCTACGATCACGACCTATGTGGTGGAGTTCGGCCGGGAGTGGGACGTCCAGCGGGTGAACGTGACCGGGAACGCTGGTGGATCTGGCATTGATGCGTCATGGGAGTACGACACCGGGGCACTGGATCGCACGGTCACGAGGGCCAACACATGGCTTTGGGCAGTCGGATACACGCAGGGGTCCGGATCGGGGGCGTCCCACCTCGCGATCTCGGTTGCCCTGGGTGATGGGGCTGCGGAGAACTCCACGGAGTCGACGGTGGCGGTGGGCGGATGGTTCACCACAACGCGATCTACGGAGGTCTACGCCCTATCCCATCCGTCCCTGTCGAATGACTGGCAGTTCGGCGCGACCATCGGGGCCGGGTCCAGGACGTATGATTTCACGGTACCCAGCCCGAGCCAGTCCGAGGCGTACGGGTCGAGTGATTCGATCTATCTGACCTCCGTTCTCGGGTCCAGACTCCCGATCGCGTACGGTGGGATCGGGACCACCTCGTCCACGTATTTCCCGGAGATCTGGACCTCGTGCCGATACACGGATGCCACCACCCTCCAGTTGACGCGAGCGGACGACGGAACGATCACGTACGGATGGGCCGGCTGGGTCCAGTCGGTGGACTTCGGGGCTGTCCAGACCGACGTCGGATCGGAGCCGGTGTTCCGGGTAACCACGGTTGAAGTGGGCCCTGGTGATTTCTCTACCACAACCCACGATATAGAACTCCCGCATGATATCGAGCGGGATTACTTCGTGATCCTCAACGGTATGCGAGGAGACGCGGCCACCTCTAGCGCGAGGGAAATGGGGTGCCGTGTCACGGCCGATCCGTTTGGTACGGGCGGGCTGGCTGTATCCAGCGGATCAAATGTGATCCAGCTTACAAAGCCGGACATCGGATCGTATGAGTGGGAGGGGGCCGTGATCGTGGTGGAGTGCCTCCGATCAAGCGGAGAACACGGGTTTAAGCTGATCGACGTCACGGACGGATCGCTGGCAAACAGCGGATCGTCCGTGAACGGGACCGAGGTCACGGCTAGTTCCTCCTGGACAGACCCGGAGCGGGTAATGATCGTGGCCGGGCTTCAGGGGGCCGGGGCCTCTCTCGACTCGGCAAATGGAACCGCGGACTATGACTCCACGTGCCTTCTGTGCCGTGTGGCCGGGGACAGCCTCGACACATACACCGTCCGGCGCGTTGGGGCCTCGGCCAGCTACATGGAGGACGCCAGTTTCACCGCGTATATCGTGCAGTGGGGATCTGCCTGGGATTTAGACGTATACGAACTAGTCCAGGAAACAGCGACTGGGTCATATACAGAATTCGACCTGGGCAAGACCTACACCACATCCAAAACGGCGCTATTCGCCACATACAACACCGCGGAGGCTCCGCAGTTCGGGCGTGTCGGGCCCAGTCTCGTACCTGGAGATGGTGTCACACAAGGGGCCACATTCGGGTCCCTGGCCGTGAAAACCTACGTGGCTGGATCGATTGCGACCGTGGCGTACCTTCTGACGCACTCGTCTGTATCGGTGGAGTGGGACGCTGTCTCGGGTAGCACTCTTGACGCATCAGACACGTTCGTTCTTTCAGACACTCGCGGAGAATCCTACGGTAACAACGGGGCGGAGGATTACACGGTGGGCAGTCGATACTGCACTCCGTTTATCCGAGCAAATTCCAGCGGATACACCACGGCCCCACAGACTTTTTTCCGAGTCAGGCCAAACGGCCCGAATAGTGCCACCGCGACGCGCGCACAGACCGGCATCGCATGGGACGGATGGGTCGAAACCGTCGACTTTGGTTCGATCCAGGCCGTCACAGAGGCAGACCCCGCCGATTCCGACGACGACGCCAGGGGCCCCGTTCAGTACCTGATCCTCCAGGACGCTTGGTGGACTGGCGTGGCGTCCTCGGCCACGTCAGAGGGGGGAGCCTATGCCGGGCCACTCGTGCCCATGTCGACGAACCTCGGCTCCCTGGCAGGCTTCCAGGACGGGACCCCGGACTCGGACGCGGTGGATCTGGATTTCAAGATCGTAAAGACCGGGTCCGTAGCCAGCAGAAACGCCGGAGTAGTAGCCAAGCGATCCAGCGAGGCGACCTCCCTCTGGCGCGGCCTGAACATGCCGAACACCCAGATGCAACACGATTCCATTGCATCACAGGCCATGTACGCCTCCACCGTTGCGTACTCGTCCGTATACCGGCGCATCCTGGTTATGTACCTTGAGGAC